>WNGE01002139.1_pt1 | contig 40614 bp, 32 predicted proteins | sample 5400651 | NCBI WGS metagenome assembly WNGE01 (sample SAMN13153370, study PRJNA577476) | soil metagenome | isolation source: 60 cm soil or saprolite under grassland replicate 2 | place: USA:California | collected 2016-06-15 | reverse complement strand
GTGAACAAAGGCGGTTCGCCGGCGCCCGTCACCGACCGCATTCCCGAGTTCGTGAAGGGCATCATCAATGGTGCGCTGGCGAACAACACGCCGCTGATCGTCGCCTACACCGATGAAAAAGGCGCGCCCAATCTGTCGCTGCGCGGCAGCACTCAGGTGTACAGCGACACGCAGCTGAGCATCTGGGTGCGGCACGCCAACGGCGGCATGGCCAACGCCCTGAAGAAGAATCCGCAGATGTCGCTGATGTATCGCGACCCTCCCGCCAGGACCAGCCTGACGTTCGAAGGGCGCGCCCATTTCGAGACCGACCAGGACATTCGTGACCGTGTCTTCGATCTGGCGCCGGAGGTCGAGCAGAAGCACGATCTCGACCGTGTCGGAGCCGCGCTGCTCATCGACATCACGCGACTGACGGGCAACACGCCGCGCGGCGGTGTCCGGATGCACCGAGCCCAGCCGGCGGGATGACCTCAGCGCTGCTCGTGGAGGCGAGCCGCCTGTTCGATGGGACCGCGCTCCAGGCTGGGGCGCGGTTATTCATCGAGGACGGAGCCATACGCGCGGTCGGTGGCGCCGCGCCCGAGAGCGTCGAGCGACTGACGTTTGCGAATGCGACCATTCTGCCCGGGCTGATCGACGCGCACGTGCACCTGTGCTTCGACGCCAGCGCCAGCCCCGCGGACACCCTGGCCGAGCGAGACGACCAAGCCGCCCTGGTCCAGATGGCTGATGCGGCCGAAACCGCGCTCCAGGCCGGCGTGACCACGGTCCGCGATCTCGGCACGCGCGGCGATCTGACCTTTCGACTGCGCGAGCAGATCGAATCGGGCGCGGTGCGCGGCCCGCACCTGCTTGCCGCCGGCCGGCCGCTGACCATTCCGAGCGGCCACTGCTGGTTTCTCGGCGGCATCGCCGAAAACGAAGCCGCGCTGCTCGACCTGGTCCGCACCGAGATCGACCGTGGCGCGGATGTCATCAAGATCATGGCCACCGGCGGTGCGATGACGCCAAGCAGCGACCCGTCGCGGCCACAGTTCGCGCCCGACACGCTCCGTCGCGCGGTCGACCTGGTGCACTCGCTCGGCCGACCGGTCGCGGCGCACGCCCTCAGCCGTACTGGCATTCAGGACGCGGTCGCGGCCGGCGTGGACACGCTCGAGCATGGCGCGTTTCTGGGGGATGACGGCGTCCGCGTGCACGACGCGGATGTGGCGCTCATGGGCGCGACGTCGACCATCCTGGTGCCCACCCTGGCGACGGTCGCGACGCGGACCAAACTCCCAGGCGCCACTGGCGGGCGGCTTGCGCCAGATATCTCGGCGGCCGAGTTCTGGGAGCGTCGCCGCGCGGACGTCGCCCGGCTGGCCGCGGGCGGAGCACGCCTGATCGCTGGCAGCGACTGCGGCGTTGCGCACGTGCCGCATCACGCGGTGATCGACGAGATCATCTGCCTGGCGGCGGTCGGGCTCAGCCCGGCAGCGGCACTCTCGGCTGCAACGGGCTTCGCCGCGGATGCCCTCCGCCTGGCGACGACGACGGGTCGCCTGGCTGCAGGGCTGCGGGCGGACGTCCTCGTGGTGGACGGCGATCCCCTGGCCGACCTGAACGCGCTGCGCCGGCCGCTGGCGGTCTTCAAGAGCGGCCGGCGCATCAGGTGAGCCGGGGGATCCGCTCGGGATCTGGCGCCCTGCTGGCGCTCCTGCGCGGCATCGACCAGATGACCGGGCTCGTCCGACCAACGCTCGGTCCGCTGCCCCGCACGGTTGCGGTAGCGCGGATCGTCGGTGACCGGCCACCGGAAATCCTCGACAACGCCGCGCTGATCGCCCGCCGAACGCTGCAGCTGGCGGATCCATTCGAGAACATGGGCGGCATGTTGGTGCGTCACCTGATGTGGCGTGTGTTCGAGCAAGTGGGTGACGGCGGCGCCACCGCGGCGGTCCTGGCCCAGGCGATGCTACACGCGGGCGCGCGGGGAATCGCCGCCGGCGCGAACCCGGTCTTTGTCAGGCGCGGGATGCAGATTGGCCTCGCGGCCGCCGTAGCTGCGCTCCGCGCGCAGGTGCGTCGGATCGATGAACCCGACGAGATCGCGCGCACGGTAGCCGGCAGCCTCCACGATCCCAGCCTGGCGGAGATGATCGGCGAGGTCGTCGACGCGGTCGGCGCGGATGGCGGCATCATGGTCGAGGACGCCCAGGGCACCGCGACGACGCACGAGTACCTCGATGGCGTGCGGTGGAACGAAGGCTTCGTCTCGTCCTTCTTGCTGAAGCGAGACGAGGCAACCTCGACGCGGCTCCTCAATCCCCGCATCCTGGTCACCGACTACGTGTTGGATCGCGCCGAGCACCTGGTGCCGGCGCTGGAAGCATGCGTCGCGGCTGGTGAGCGCAATGTGTTGGTGATCGCGCCAGAGGTGCGTGACGCGGCGATCGGTTTGCTGGTCGCCAATCGCGAGCGCGGTGTGCTGGAGGGAGCAGTCGCGGTGAAGGCGCCATCGTTCGGCGCCCAGCGCGCGGCGATTCTGGACGATATCGCCGTCATCACCGGTGGCCATTGTGTCAGCCAGGAACGCGGTGAGCGGCTGGCGGATGTGCGCATCGAGGACCTGGGTCGAGCACGCCACGTGTGGGCGACCCGGCTGGCGTTCGGCATTCTCGGCGGTCAGGGCGACAAGGCCGCGATTCGAGAGCGGATCGCGTTGGCCAAGGCTGAGCTGCGAGCGTTCTCCGATGCCGACGAGTACACGACCAACCTTATTAAGGAGCGCATCGGCAAACTGGCCGGCATCGCGGCGGTCATCCGCGTTGGCGCGCCGACCTCAGCCGAGCAAGAGGAGCGCAAGCTGCGGGTCGAGGCAGCGGTGAAGACCGCGCGGTCGGCGCTTGCGGACGGCGTCGTGCCTGGTGGCGGCGCCGCGCTGCTCGCGTGCGTGCCCGCATTGGCCAACCTTGCTCCATCCGATCTGGACGAGTCGTTCGGCGTCTTGGCGCTGGCGCACGCGCTGGCAGAGCCAATGCGGACTATCCTGCACAATGCTGGGCTGGAGGCGGAGCCGCTGGTTGCCCACGCCCGTGCGTGTCCTGGGCGGACTTTTGACGCCGTTCAGCAACAGTGGGTGGACCCGTGGTCTGCTGGTCTGGTCGATCCGCTGTCCATCACGCTCGCCGCCCTGGAAACGAGCGCAAGCACCGCCATGACCGCGCTGACCGCGGAGGTGCTGGTGCACCGCAAACAGCCGCCGATGTCCGTGCAACCCTGACGCCCGCGGCCGCACCGCCCGGCTCCCTCTCCCTCTGGGAGAGGGCTGGGGTGAGGGCTGCCCTGCCGCTACACCCGTCTGCCCAGCATCCCCCCTCCTCCGGTAGCTTCCCGCCAGGGCGGCGCTTGCGCAGCATCCCCGGTAGCTTTCCGCCAGGGCGACGCCTGCGCAGCTTTTCACAGCACCCTATCCGAGCCGCGAGTCGTGCGAGCGGCGGCGCACCGCCTACGGGCGAATGACCGTGCCGTCCAGCCTTCGGATCGCGGGCCACGCCCCGTTGTACGGATGCTCGGGAAACGGATACTTCGCCGCAAGCGACTCGTCGATATCGATCCCCAGGCCCGGCTGGTCGTTCGACCACATCATGCCGTCGTGTATCTCAGGCGTACCGGGAAACACCTCGCGGGCGCGTTCGCTGAATACGGTCTGTTCCTGGATGCCGAAGTTGTGGCAGGCGAGGTCGAGCTGCAGGTTCGCGGCATGTCCCACCGGCGAGACGTCGCCTGGGCCATGCCAGGCGGTCCGCACACCGAAGAACTCGCACAACGCGGCAAGCTTGCGCGCCATGCTCAGGCCACCGATATCCGAGATGTGCACCCGAATGAAGTCGATGAGCCGATCGCGGATCAAGGGCACGTACTCTGCCTGATTCACAAACAGCTCGCCCATGGCGATCGGGATGGCCGACTGCTGCCGCAGGATGCGGAAATACTCGTTGTCCTCGGGCGCGAACGGGTCTTCGAGGAAGAACAGGCGAAACTGCTCCAGGTCCTTCGCGAGCTGGATTGCCTGGATTGGCGGTACCCGCTCATGGACGTCGTGCAGCAGCTCGACCTCCTCGCCCAGTCGACTGCGTATGTGGTCGAACATGCGCGGCACCAGCCGGCAGTACACGCTTGGCTCCCAGGGCTCCTGCTCCAGCCGCAGGTGCGCTGGGTGCTGCGACGCCGCGCGCGGCACGATCGTCGAGCCGTAGGTGGAATAGCCTGGCACCGCGACCTGGCAGCGCACGTAGCGGTAGCCCTGCTCCATGTGCGCGCGCACGTGCTCTTCGAGGTCATCGAAATCGCGCCCAGAGGCGTGTGCATAGAGCCACGCAGCCTGGCGGCACTTGCCGCCGAACAACTGCCACACCGGCATGCCCGCGCGTTTGCCCTTGATGTCCCACAACGCCATATCCAGGCCCGACAGCGCGTTGTTGAGCACCGGACCGCTGCGCCAGTACGAGCTGACGTAGGCCGCCTGGTAGATGTCCTCGACGTCGTCGGGGTCGCGGCCGACAACGAATGGCTCGAGGTACTCCTGAATCGCGGTTACCACGGCCAGCGGCCGCTGGGTGAACGTGGCGCAGCCGAGCCCGTACAGACCGGGCTCGCTGGTTTCGACCTTGACCACGACCAGCCGTATGCCGTCGGGCGCGGTGCAGATCGGCCGTACCTTCGTGATCGTCAGCACGCGGCCAGAATCTCCTCTTTGAAGGCAAACATCGCCGGCAACCCGCCGGTGTGGACGAACACGACCGTGCTGTCGGGACCCAGCAGTCCGCGCCGCGCGTGGTCGATCAGACCAGCCATCGCCTTGGCGGTGTAGATGGGGTCGAGGATGAGGCCTTCGGTGCGCGCGGCCAGCCGCATCGCCTCCAGGCCACGCGGGCTCGGCGCTCCGTACGCGGTCTCGACGTAGTCGTCGTAGCTTTCGACGTCCGCCTCCGTCAACTCCATCTGCCAACCCAGCAGCGCCAGCGCCTCGCGTGCGCCCTGGAGCGCGCCGGAGACGCGATCGTCCGCGTAGTGCTGGCTGATGGCGATCGTCCGATAGGTCTTGCCGAGGAGCTTGCGTCCGAGGATCAGGCCCGCGTGGCCCTTGTTGCCGGACGCCATGTACAGGTGCGTTGGCTGCGCGTGGAGTGCCGCTGCTTGCTCGGCGATCTCCAGGCTGCACAGCACGTAGGCCAGGGCCGATCCCACCGCAAAGGTGCGGGCGTGGTTCATGACGTACGGCCGCCCACCGCTGTTGCGAACTTCGTCGGCTGTTTCGCGCAGCACGCGATCCATCTCGTCGCTTGCGGTGGCGCGCTCGCTTGTCTCGATGAACCGCACCTCGGCGCCGAGCAGTCGATCCACGAGCAGGTTGCCTTGCCACTGCCAGTCGCGCTCCGCGCGCAGGATCAGGATGGTACGCATGCCGAGCACGGTGGCTGCCGCGGTGCTCATCCGCGCGGAGTTCGATTGCGCCTCGAGGCCGGCGATGAGCGTATCCGCACCCTGCTGGACCGCTTCCGCCAGTCGAAATTCCAGGTTGCGGGCCTTGTTGCCGCCGAAGGCCAGGCCCGTGAGATCGTCGCGTTTGATCAGCAGCCGTTTGAGCCCCAGGGCCCGCGCGAGCTTGGGCGCCTCGTGCAACGGGGTGGGCAGGAGCGCCAGCGAGACGCGCGGGATCGCTGCTGTTTCGTACCTCTGGCGAATTTCCCCAGGCGTGTACGCCCTGGTCACTGATTCCAGCGCTTGGAGCCCAACCACCGCGCCGATTCTAATAGTCCCGTGCCGACGGTCGTGGACTCACATGCGCACATCTTCCCGTACCTGGGTGATGCCTCGGGCTTTGCGTCTTCGGACGAACACCTGCAGTACATGCAGCTCTATATGGCCACCCACGGCGAGCCGGTGCGCCGCCTGGCTGACCACTCGGTTGTTTCGGGTCACACGCTGTATGCGGGTGCTCTGGACCGCCGCGCAAGCCTGCGTGCCGACGTGCGCTTCCGCGTGGGCCGCTTTGGCCGCTTCGAGTGGACCATCGACGACGGCTCGGATGTGTACCTGCAGTTCTTCCCGCCCAGCCTGCAGGCAATGGACAGTCCGCCGCAGTTCCTGCTGCAGCAGATGGCCCGCGCTGGCGTCGACCGCGCGGTGTTGCAGAACGCTCGGCCGTATGGGCGGTTGAACGCGTACTTTGCCGAGGCCGTGCGAGCCCATCCCGACAAGTTCATCGGCCTGGCCGATATCGACGAAGCCCGCGCCGATACGACCGTGGAGATCGACGGCCTGCGCCACGCGGTGCGGGAGCTGGGCCTGCGCGGCCTGTACTACGCCAACCGCGCGCTCATCATGGACGACTACGCGCGGATGTTCGACGACCCCGCCTTTGACCCGTTGTGGGAGGAGGTCCAGGGCCTGGGCATCCCGATCTTCTGGGAGATCGTCGGTATCCCGAACCCGGCCGACGTGGTGCCTGAGATCGACCGCCTGAACCGCTGGGCCAGCCGCTGGCCCGCCATTCCCAGCGTCTGGACACACGGCTTTGCTCCCGAGCTGCTTGCCCAGATGCCTGAGGCACTCGAATCGCTGCTCGCGCGGCCGCAAGTTGTTGTCGAGATCCTGTACCCGATCCACTGGGCGCGCACACACGAGTACCCGTTCCCCGAGCTGCGGCCCGCACTGGCGAAGCTCTTCCGATACACCGGCCGCGACCGCCTCGCTTGGGGCAGCGACATGCCCAACGTCGAGCGCAACTGCACGTATCGCCAATCCCTGGCGTATCTGCCGTTGGTGGCCGAAGGCCTGCTGCCCCCGTCCGCGGTAGACCAGATCCTGGGCGAGAACATCATGCGGCTGCTCCGCACACATTGACGTGCCTTGGCGGCGGACCGTACTGTCTGCTCGGCGGTCATTCCCAGGGGAGGGCAGCAGATGAGTGAGAATGGGATGCGGCGTCTTTCGCGCCGTCGGATGTTGCAAGGTGCAGCCCTGATCCTGGGGACCATTCCCGGTGCCCAACTACTCGCCGCGTGCGGCGCGCCCGCGCCACCAGCCGCGGCACCCACACAACCCGCGGCAGCAGCGGCGGCACCGACTGCAGCACAGGCAGCCGCCAAGCCCGCCACTGGAACCCGAGTGACGGTCCGCGATCATGACTGGACCCAGGGCAACCCCGGCCAGCAGGGCGACTGGTACGACGCCTTCATCGCCAAGTTCGAGGACGCGCATCCCGACATCAAGGTCGAACGCGAATGGATCCCGCGTGCCGAAATGCACGCCAAACAGCTCGCACTCGCAGCGACGGGCCAGATCGGCGACACGGTCCGCATCAACGTCGCCCCGCTCGTCTCGGAGCTCCAGCTCAAGGGTGTGGTCCACGACCTCGATTCACTCTTCGCCAGCGACACGGAGTGGAAAAACAACGACCAGAAGCAGTTCTGGCCAGGAAATCTCAAGACCTACACGCGCAACGGCAAGCTGTGGGGCCTGCCGGTCGTCGGCCATCCGGGCGCGGTCCAGTACTACATCAACCGCACGATGATCGAGAAGGCCGGCCTCAAGGTGCCCGCGGCCGATGGCAGCTGGTCCTTCGACGACATGATCGCCCTGGCCAAGGGGCTGACCAAGAGCGAGGGCGGCCGCACCACCGTCTACGGCATCATGCCGCCAGTCGGGCAGACCTCGACGAACGAGGGCATGGTCGGCTTCCTGAGAGCGTTCGGGGGCGACCTGTTCGATGCCGATGGCAAGAAGACGCTGCTGAACACGCCGGAGTCAATCGCCGGCCTCAAGGCGCTCGCGCAGCTGTACAAGCAGGGTTCCGCGATCCCGTGGGCACCCGACATCGAGGACCAGCGCCAGGAGAACTTCCTTGGTCAGCGGATGGCTATGGTGGTCCAGACCAGTTTCGCCGCGTCCTCGTGGCCCGGCCTGATTGCCCAGCGACCACAGCCCTTCGAGATGGAGGTCATCCCCAACCCGGTCGGATCGACCGGCAAGCACGCCTCGCAGGTGTCCTCCGACGGCAAGGGCGTCTCCGCCGCCACCAAGGTCCCCGATAAAGCCTGGATCGTGCTGTCGCGCCTGTACACCGGCCAGCGGCACGGCATCGAGCGTTTCACCAACGGGCTCGGCAGTCCCGGCAGCCGTAACGACGTCTGGGACAGCGCTGAGTTCAAAGAGAAGGCGCCCAAATTGGGCAATATCGCCAAGGTCCTGGTGCTGCCGCCAGCGCCCGAGATGGCGGCCTGGCATCACCCGGCCAATGGCCGCTACCAGGAGACCGAGCCTATCCTGGTGAACGAGTTCGTCAAGGTCACGCTCGGCCAGCTCGAGGTGGAGAAGTACGCGGAGGACACCGCCAAGCAGATCCAGGCGATCCTCGACAAACCGCCAGTCTGAGTCCGCGCTGCGCCCGCCATGGCCACCCGAGCAGTAACTCTCGCCCGACCCTTCACGACGCGCCGCACCATGCGACGCAGCGAGGTCATGTGGGCGTACCTGTTCATGTTGCCGTGGATCATTGGCCTGTGCGTGTTCATCGTCGGGCCAATCCTGTTTTCGCTCGGCCTCAGCTTCTTCAACTACACGCTCGGCCGCGAGTACAGCTTCATTGGCCTCGACAACTGGATCCGTGCCTTTACTCAGGACGAGCTGTTCTGGCCATCGATCATCCGCACCTTCGTGTGGACAGCCGTCGTCGTGCCAGTCAGTGTCTTCGGCGCGCTGCTGTTGGCGATCCTGCTTAACCAGCGGCTGCGCGCTACAACCTTCTTTCGCACCGTCTTCTTCATGCCACACCTGGCACCACTCGTTGCCGCCATCTACATCTGGATGTGGCTGCTGAACCCGCAGTACGGGTTGTTGAACGAGATCATCTGGCAGATCGGCGTGTTCCTGACTGGCACGGGCTTCCAAGGCCCAGGCTGGTTCGCCGATCCGGTCTGGGCCATGCCCGCCCTGGGTCTCGTCTACGTCTGGGGCCAGGTCGGCGGCAACATGATGGTCATTTTCCTGGCCGGGCTGCAGGGCATTCCTCAGGAGCTGTACGAGGCAGCATCAATCGATGGCGCCACGGCGCTGCGACGTTTTTGGCACGTCACGGTGCCGATGATCTCGCCGACACTGTTCTTCAATTCGATCCTGGCGTGCATCCTCGCTTTTCAGTTGTTTGAGCCCGCGTTCATCGGCACCAAAGGCGGGCCAGCGTATGCCACCTGGATCTTCGGTTTACACATCTACCGCACCACGTTCGAGTTCTTCGACATGGGCTACGGCTCGACGCTGGCGTGGATCCTGTTCATCGCCCTGAGCGTCTTCACCTACCTGCAGTTCCGCTCCTCGCGCAACTGGGTGTTCTACGCCGGCGAGGGTCGCTGATGGCGCGCGCACTTCGGCCCATAGGCCTGTACGCGATCGCCATAGCGGTTGGCATTGTGCTGGTGCTGCCGTATTACTGGGCGGTGATTGGCTCGCTGAAGCAGATGTTTGAGGTGCGCCAGCTTCCACTGGTCTGGTGGCCAGCCGTTGTGCAATGGATCAACTACTGGGATGTGTGGAACGTCCGCTATTTCCCGAACTGGTTCGCCAATAGCGTGTTCCTGACGGTTGTCGCAACGACTGGTACGGTCGTCTCGTCGTCGCTGGCTGGGTTTGCGTTTGCTCGCTTCCGCTTCCCGGGCAAGAACTTCCTGTTCACCTTGACACTTGCCACATTGATGCTGCCTGCGTATGTCTTGCTTATCCCCAATTTCATGCTGTTCTGGCAGCTCGGCTGGCTCAATACCTATTTGCCGCTGACGGTGCCATTCTGGTTTGGCAGCGCCTTCTTCATCTTCTTGTTCCGCCAGTTCTTCATGACGATCCCCATCGAGCTGGATGAGGCCGCGCGGATCGACGGCGCCAGCTATCCGCGCATCTTCTGGAGCATCATGATCCCGCTCAGCGCACCGGTTTTTGCGACCGCCGCGATCCTCGAAGGCATCAATCAGTGGAACTCGTTCCTGCGGCCGCTGATCATCTTGAACCGCCCCGAGAACTTTCCGTTATCGGTCGGCCTGCGCTACTTCGTCGTGAATCCTGGCGACAGCCTGCCGAAAGACCACTATCTGATGGCCGCCGCCATCATCATGACGCTGCCCGTGATCATCCTGTTCTTCGTGGGTCAGCGGAGTTTCGTCCGCGGCGTCGTCATGTCCGGCATCAAAGGCTAACGCCCGCCAGCCGCGGCAGCAGCAGCGCCCTGCCCGCTGCGAGCGCCCTGGGCTTTGACCGCTTCGATCAAACCCTGGATGTAGCCGTTGGCGAAGGCTCGGCCACGATGCCCCCACGCCGTGTCCTGGTGCGTGTGCGGCACGTGGTCGTCGATGAAGAAGCTGTCGAAGCCGACCTCGTAGTACGTCTGCATCGCGCGGTACATGTCGACGTAGCCGGTGTTGACGAACTCCTCGTGGAACACCGGCACTGTCCCCGAGACGTTCCGAAAGTGCACGTACAGGATTTTTCGCCGCGACCCGAAGTAGCGGATCTTCTCGTAAATGTCGACGCCGTCATCCATCTCCGAAAAGGTGCCCTGGCAGAACTCGATCGCGTTGGCATCGCTCGGACATATCTCGATCAGCCGCTTGTACGCCTGGAAGCTGCGCAGCAGCTGAGGTATGCCACCCAGTGACTCGACTGGCGGATCGCACGGGTGGATCCCCAGCCGAATGCCCTCTTCCTCAGCCACCGGTGTAATGGCGCGGATCCAGTACTCGAGGTTGGCCCACATCTCGTCCTCGGTGTACACCCGCTGGTGCGTATTCGGCAGCGCCGACGCGATCCCGTGGTCATACGCGGTTGCCACGGCGCCGCCGCGCAGCACCCGCGGTGGCGTCCGCCACACGTGCGACGGCATCCAGTTGTAGCCAAAGATCGGGATGCCCGCGCGCGCGATGTTGCGCACCGTAGAGATCATGTTCTCGATCTGCTGGTCGCGCTTGGGCCCACCCAGCATGATGTCGTCGTAGAAGCGGGTCGGCACGTTCTCGAGCGCGCTCAGCTTGAGCCCCCACTGCTCGACGCTCAGCCGCAGCTTGACCAGGTCGTACAACTCCCACCGCTCCGCGCCCGGCAACAACGGCGTGTTGAAGAGTACGTCGGTAGCTCCGAATTGCGCCGCGAATTGCAAGTACTCCGGTGTGGCGACGTTGAACTGTCCAAACCCTGGCCGCATGCTGCACCCCTTTCCCGCCGCCAGGTTATCCCGCTCAACCAAACGCGCAAGCTCGCGGCGGGAGCGCGGGATGGGAGCCTAGCTGCCGCGGAGCCGCGGGTCGCCGAGGTCGCGCAGCCCGTCGCCGAGCAGGTTGAAGCCCAGCACGGTGATCACGATCGCCAGGCCGGGCAGTGTGGCCAGGTGCGGCGAGTCGCGCATGTACGACAGGCCGAAGGCCAACGTGGCGCCCCAGCTGGGAGTCGGCGGCGGCACGCCCAGGCCCAGGAAGCTCAACGCCGCTTCGGTGGTGATAGCGGTGCCGATGCCGAGAGTCGCCAGCACCACCAACGGCGCCAGCGCATTGGGCAGGATGTGGTGCAGCACGATGCGTGGGCTCGTGAGGCCCGACGCCCGCGCAGCCAGCACGAATTCCTCCTCCTTCAGTGCCAGCGCACTCGCGCGCACCACGCGCGCGAACACCGTCCACTGGACAAGGCCCACGGCCAGGATGACGCTGCCGATGCCGACCTCCATGATCGAGACCAGCGCCAGCGCCAGGAGCAGCGGCGGAAACGCCTGCACGATCTCCACCCCGCGCATGATCAGCAGATCGCTCCAGCCGCCGAGGTAGCCCGAGATCAAGCCGATCGTCACGCCGATAGCCGCTGCCACTACGATGCTTGCCAGACCCACGACGAGTGACACGCGGGCACCGAACACGATGCGTGTGAGCAGATCGCGGCCGTAGTTGTCGGTGCCCAGGAGGTTCCGCGCGGACGGCGGCTCCAGGCGAATCGCGGGATTCATCACGTACGGGTCATACGGGGCGATGACCTGCGCCAGCACCGCGGCCAGAACCAGGATGACGACGATGAGGCCGCCGATGGTGACCGAGGTGCTGCGGCGAGCCCAGCGCGCTGGCCTGCTAACCGCCATAGCGGATCCGCGGGTTCAGGTACCCGTACGACAGGTCGACCAGCAGGTTGATGCCAGTGAAGAGCATGGCGACGACGAGAACGCCGCCCTGAGATACCGCGTAGTCGTGCTGCAGGATCGCGGTCACGATCAGTCGGCCGACCCCTGGCCAGGCGAAAACGGTTTCGGTGATGATGGCGCCGCCCAGGAGTCCGCCAATCTGTACACCCAATACGGTTACGACGGGCAACATGGCGTTCTTGAGGGCGTGGCGAATGATGACGTCGCGTTCGTGCAGGCCTTTTGCCCGCGCGAGCCACACATACTCGCGTCTGAGGACCTCCAGCATGCTTGACCTGGTGAGTCTTGCGACTGGACCAACCAGGGTTGTTCCCAGCGCCAGGGCCGGCAGCGCCAGGTGTTTCAGAGAGTCTACGAGCTGCTCCGTGCCTTTCCCGCTGGCCAGTGCGGCTGTGGCATCCAAGAGTGGAGGCCCACGGCCGTTGAACGGCAGCCAGCCGAGCCACAGCGAGAACGCCAGGATCAGCAGAATGCCGGACCAGAAGACCGGCGTTGAGACTCCGAGCAGAGCCAGGAACATACTCGCCATATCAACTACCGATCCTCGGCGCACCGCCGAAAGGATCCCCAGGGGCAGCGCGATGACGAGGCTCAGCGCGAGAGCTGCCGCGGATAGCTCCAGGGTCGCTGGCACCGCGGTTTTCAGGAGGTCTCCGACGAGCTGCCCGCCGAACAGCGTCCGTCCCAGGTCGCCCTGGAGCGCTCGGACGAGCCATTTGACGTACTGCACCGGCAACGGCTGATCCAGGCCGAGCACGCCGCGCAGCCGCTCCACCTCGCCGGGCGTGGCCTCCTGCCCCAGCAGGACGAGCACCGGATCGCCGGGAATGAGATGGCTGAGCGCGAAGACAATCGCCGAGATGCCGAGCGTCACAGGCACCAGCAGCAGGAGCCGCCGCAGCAGATACGTAGCCAAGGGGACTACTCAGCCGCCGCCGCAGGTCTCACAGCCGAGCCACGCTCCCTCTCCCTCTGGGAGAGGCTTTATCAAGGGGTGAGGGCTGCGCTCGCAGACAAAGCTCCTCCCCTCCCCTGGGGCTGCCCGCGAGGGCGACGCTTGCGCAGCCCACTTCCGTCCCAGCGAATACAAGACCGGTCCTCCTCCCTTCGGGATGCACGACCGGTCTCCGGCCCTTGGGGGAGGCTGCCCGCCAGGGCGACGCCTGCGCAGCCGCTATTTGGTGAGCCAGGCTTTTTCGACGCTCTTGATGTTCCCCGAAGGGTTGAGCACGTAGCCCTGCAGGTTGTCGCGGACCAGGTTCACATACGCCTGGTCTTCGAAGAAGATGTACGGCGCGTCGCTCACCACGATGTTCGCGGCCTGCACGTACAGCTTCTTGCGTTCGGGCCGTTCGGAAACCTGCCGTGCCTGCTCCAGCAGCTTGTCCACATCGGGATTTACATACTTGCCCCAGTTGCTCGGACTGGACGACTGGAACGAGCGGTACATCGCCCGATCGGGGTCCGACAGCGACACCCAGCCGACGATGATCGCGTCGTAGTCGCCCTTTACCAGCAAATCCTGCAGCGCCGCGAACTGCACCGCTGGCTGCACATCCACCTGGATCCCGGCCTCGCGCCACGAGTTCTGCAGGAACTCCGCGACCTGTGCCCGCTGATCGTCCGCGGTATGCGTCCGTAGCGACACTTTCAGGGGCTGCCCATCCTTCTGCCGCGTCTTGCCATCGGGCCCGACCGTCCAGCCGGCAGCGTCCAACAACTGCTTGGCCTTCGAAACGTCGTAGGTGATGCATTGGATAGAGGGGTCGTGCGCCCAGGTGCCAGGGCTCAACGGCGAGCACCCCGGCTTGCTCACCCCGGCGTAGATGGTCTTGATGATGGTCTCGCGATCGGTCAAATAGGCGAGCGCCTGACGCACGTTCTTGTCAGCCAGCACGGGCCGCGCGAGGTTCAGGTTCACATACGTGTAGCCAGGCGCCGTCGTCGACAACACCTTGACCCCAGCCTTGGGCGTGTCTAGCAAGCGCTTCGTGTCGCGCGCATTCGGCGGACCAACGTTGCCCAGCAATTGGATCTCGCCGGTCTCCACGCCAACGACTTCGGCATTCAAATCAGGGATGATGCGGAACGTGAACTTCTCCAGATTCGGTGCGCCCTTGAAGTAGTCCGCAAAACCAGTGAGCTCGATGCGGTCTTGCTTTATCCACTGACCGAACTTGAACGGCCCCGTGCCCACGGGACTGGCAGCCACGTTCGAGTTGGGGTTCTCGGCCAGCGACTTCGGCAAGATGCCGTGATCGAGGAACACCAGCAACGCCGAAAACGGGTACTTCAGGCTGAACTTGACGGTGTATTTGTCGGTGACATCGACCTGCTTGATCGCGTCGTACAGCGCGCGCCGCGGCGACTTGAAGTCCGGGTTGAGCATCGTGTCGAAGGTCGCCTTGACGTCCTCGGCGGTGAGCTCCGAGCCATCGTGGAACTTGACGCCCTTGCGCAGCGTGAACACCCACGTGGTGGGATCCGGCTGCTCGATCTTCTCGGCCAGATCGGGCTGTGGCTCGAGGTTCTGGTCGATCGTGGTCAGCCCGTTGTAGACGAGCTCGTTGATGCGGAACGCGGCGGTGTCGTTCTGCAGCCGCGGGTCCATCGACCCGGGCTCGATCGGGCTGGCGAACACCAGCGTCCCGCCTTTGACCGGCTGACCGGCAGCCGGAGCAGCCGCCGGCGCCGAAGTGGCACTCGGCGCAGCAGCCCCGCCGCTGGGTGCACTGGGCGCAGCGGGTGCGCACGCGACGAGCAACCCCAGAACCGCAACTAACACCAACCTGTGCATACGCACCTCCCTACCCCCGCGAAGCGCTTGGCTCGCGTTCGGCGATCGCTATCAACTCGTCCAGGTTGTCCCACGCCTGCGGTCTTTTGCCGTCCTCGACGTCGGCCAGCAGCTGCCGCATCGCGCGGTTCAGCGGCATGGCGACTCCTTGCCGCGCGCCCTCGTCGATCAGCGGACCGATGAGCGTGTCACCCTCGGTGCGCCGCTTACGCACCGCGATGTCGCGCCAGACGCCAGAATAGACGTTCATCGCGTGCTCCGCGAAGCGGTCGACCTCGCGCAGCATCGTCGACTCGCTCACCCCAGGCAGCAGGCCATTGGGGTCGAGGTCGTCGCCCGGCTCCAGCCGAACGCCACGCGCCTGCGCCACGGCGGCGGTCTCGCTGCCGATACGCGCGAACATGCGCTTGTGGCGGTCCGACTTCGTCAGGATTGCGCCCATCGGCGCATCGACCAGGGCGGTGGTGAACGTCATCGAGCCCGCGACCATCTTGGACCAGATATAGCCCCACACGTTGTCCGATGCGTGCGCGTCATACGCATAGGACAGCAGCTGCACGATCTCCTCGACCCGTGGGGTCACCCGACCGTCCGACTCGCCGACGTGGACAACGCCTTTGCGGTTGTAGGTCAAGTGGCCCGGGCTCGTATAGAAGTTGTTGGTGGTGATGCTGCTGGGCACGGTGCGCTCCTGGCCGATGCGCTCCGCGATCCACAACGCGCTGATGCCGTTCTGCAGCGGCATCACCACGCTCTCCGGTGTGAGATGCGGTTGGATCAGGTCGAGCGCTGAGGCCGTGTGCTGCGTCTTGACCGCGACGATCACCAGCCCCAGCGGACCGCGCAATTCGCTCGGGTGCAGGATCGTCGGGCGCACCGTGAACGTGTCGATGCCATCGATCTGCAACCCGTCCTGGCGAATTGCCTCGAAGTGGTCGTCGGCCTGCTCGACCAGGGTGACGTCCACGCCATTGCGCGCCATGTAGGCGCCAGTGATGCCGCCGATCGCACCGGCGCCGATGATTACGACCCGCACCGGCGGCACGGTAGCCGCGCGCCTGGGCGAAAGTCAATTCGGCTACGCTGGGAACACCGTGAGTCTTGCCACCGCTGCTGCCGCGCCGCCGGTCACGCAGACCCGACCAGCCGTGCTCGGCCGACAGTACATGGTCAGCTCGTGCCACTACCTGGCGACACAGGCTGGTGTGCGTGTCCTCGCCGCTGGCGGCAACGCGATCGACGGCGGCGTGGCCGCGGGCATCGCCCTCAACGTCCTCGAGCGCGACCTGACCGACTTCGGTGGCGTCGCGCCGATCATGGTGTTTCGATCCGGAATGGCCGAGCCCGAGACGATCGACGGCCTCGGCCACTGGCCGATGGCTCGCGACCTGGCCGAGCACAAGCGTCAATTCGGGGCGGACCTGCCGCCGGGCATCCCGCGCACCATCACACCCGGCGCCCCCGATGCCTGGCTCACTGCACTGGCTCGGCATGGCCGGCTAACCCTCGCCGAGGTGCTCGCGCCCGCGATCGACCTGGCCGAACACGGCTTCCCTATCAATCCCCGCCTGGCGACGGCGATCGAAGCAGCCGCGCCGCGTTTGCGCGACTGGCCAAGCAGCGCCGCGGTCTTTCTGCCACACGGACGACCCCCGGCGGTGGGCGAGCTGCTGGTGCAGAAGGACCTCGCGACTACGTTCCGTCGACTGGTTGAAGTCGAGCGCAGCAACACCGCGCACGGTCGGGCAGACGCGATCTACGCGGCGCGGGACGATTTGTACCGCGGTAGCCTCGCGCGCGAGATTGCACGTTACCTGCAGGAAAACGGGAGTGCGCTCTCGGCAGAGGATCTGGCACGGCATCAGGCGAAGGTAGAACGACCAACGCATACGCGCTACCACGACACCGACGTCTTCGCCTGCGGACCGTGGTCCCAGGGGCCACTGCTGCCCATGACCCTCAATTTGCTGGCAGGCTTCGACGTGGCGGATATGGGGGCAGGCAGCGTCGAGCTGCTGCACCACTGGGTCGAGGCGTTCAAGCTCGCCTGCGCTGATCGCGAGGGATTCTTCGGTGACCCCGATCTCGTGGACGTGCCGATCGACGGCTTGCTGTCGCTGGAGTACGCGAGTGAACGCCGCCGCCTGATCGATCCCAACGTCGCCACTCCCGAGATGCCGCTGCCGGGCAACCCCTGGCCATTCGCAGGTCGATCGGGTCGGGCCGGATACGTGCCCAGCACCGCAGCCGGCGAACGGGTCCACCCCGACACCTCATACGTGTGCGTGCTCGACGACGAGGGCAACGCATTCTCGGCCACGCCGTCGGATCCCGGCCTCGATACGCCCTTGATCCCGGGTCTCGGCATGGTCGTGTCGCCGCGCGGCAGCCAGTTCTGGCTCGATCCGGCACATCCGTCCGCGATCGCGCCCGGCAAACGCCCACGGCTCACCCCGAACCCCGCCATGCTCGTGCGCGATGGTCGCGCGGTGATGCCGTTCGGGTGTCCAGGAGGCGATGCCCAGACCCAGGCGATGCTGCAGGTCGCGCTCAACGTGCTGGACTTCGGCATGAACGCGCAGCAGGCCATCGAGTATCCGCGGGTGATCTCGGCCACTTTCCCCGAGTCGTTCTTTCCGCACCAATCTTTGCCAGGTTTGCTGCAGGTGGAGAGCCGCTTCGGCGAAGAGACGCGCGCCACGCTCGAGCGGCTCGGTCACCACGTGCGGGTCATGCCGGAGTTCTGGCGGGGCGCGTGTACCGTGTGCGCCGCGCGACGCCTGGACAACGGCGCGCTCGAAGGTGGCGCCGACCCGCGGCGCGACGCCGCCGCGGCCGGCTGGTAGGCCGCCTGTTGGCCGCGATCAAGCTCGTGGCGCAGGTGGGTCGTGTGCCGTCGATGGTCGTGCCACTCGATGAGGCGCAGGAGTCGCGCTTCGAGGCATTGCTGCCCGACCTGGCGCTGGTCGACATGCACCAGCACACGATGGTCATGCCCGAGTCCGTGGGCGACTTCGTCGCCTACGCCGACAGCCACGACTACACGTGGGGCTACGATGCTGCGCGCGCCGGGCGCTGGAGCCTGGTCGGGATCGCCTGCAACATGGTCGGGGTTGCCCACGTCGAGGAGGGCTCCTACCTCGCGTTCTCCGATCTCGTCGACGAGATAGCGCTGCTGCGGACGGACATCGCTCGGCGCTCCGATGTCGAAGTCGTGCTGCGGGTCGAAGATGCTGAACGGGCGCGGTCGCGGGGCAAGCTGGGCGTGCTGCTGGTTGCCGAGCACGTGGCGCTGGGCGATCAGCCGTACCGCGTCGAGGTCCTGTATGGCCTCGGCGTGCGCCTGGCCGGTCTGACGTATACACGCAAGAGTCCGCTGGGCGCCGGTCAGAACGAGGACAACGACGAGGGCTTGACGCCACTCGGCCGCGACGTGGTGCGGCGCATGAACGACGTCGGTATGGTGATCGACCTGTCGCACGCCGGCCAGCGCACCGCGCTCGACACGATCGAGGCCTCCGCGGCGCCGGTCGTGTTCAGCCACAACGCCTCGTATACGCTGCGGCCGACGCGGCGGACCCGCCGCGATGAAGAGTTACGAGCGTGCGCGGCGAAAGGCGGCTTGATCTGCGTGACCGCGGTGCCAAACTCGTTGAGTGATGACCCGCGCCAGGACATCAACTGCGTCCTCGACCACTACGACTACTTCCTGCAAGTGGTGGGCGAGGACCACGTCGGCATCGGCACCGACAGCGTCGTGGGCGACCATGTCGGCTTTACGCGAGCGCTGTTCCTGCCGCCCGACGCCCCTCCTCCGCCGGCGCCGTACCTGAACGGACTCGAATCGCCCGCCGATGGCTACAACATCATCCGCGGCCTGCTAGCCCGCGGCCACTCGGACAAGACGATCCGCAAGATCGCCGGCGAAAACGCGCTCAAGTTGCTCGGCCGCGTCATCGGCTAACGGACACACGACCGATCCCCTCCTCTGCACGAAACGAGACCGGTCTCCTGCCCTTCGGGGACACACGACCGATCCCCTCCTCTCCGCGAAACGAGACCGGTCTCCTACCCCTTCGGGGACACACGACCGGTCTCCGTGCTAGCCGGGGACGGTCGAGCGATCCAACTCCAGGCCCAGGCCGGGCTTGTTCGGGACTACCAACTCCCCACTCTGCACCTGCGGAAACTCTGTCCACAGGCGCTGCGACCACGGCATGTATTCCACCGTCAGACCGTTCGGGATCGCTGCGATCAGGTGGATGTGAATCTCCGGGATGAGGTGGCTGACCACAGGCGTGTTGAACGCCTCGGCCATGGCCGCCACCTTCATCCACTGGGTGATGCCGCCGACCCGCAGCAGGTCGATCATCACGATGTCGATCGAGCGCGACTCCAGCAGCTGCCGGAAGGGCACGATGCCGTAGTGGTATTCACCCGCCGCGATCGGCGTCACCAGCATGTCGGCGATGCGCGCCAGACCCGCGAAGTCGTCGTGGGCGGTGGGATCTTCGAGCCAGAACAGGTGGTGCGGCTCGATCCGCTTGCCGATCTCGATCGCTTGCGGCACGCTCCACAGCTGGTTGATGTCGCACATCAGGTCGACATCGTCACCGATCGACTCGCGCAGCACGCGCACGCGCTCCACCGAACCAGCCACGGTCGGCTCCGAGCCACACTGCATCTTCATTTGCCGAAAGCCCATGCCCACCAACCGCGGACCAGCGTTGGCGAGATAGTCGACCGGGTGCTGTCGCAGCAGAGCGCCGCTCGCGTACGTCGGCGCTCGATCGCGCAAGCCACCCAACAGCGCGCACACCGATGCGTTCTCGGCCTTGCCGCGCAGGTCCCAGCACGCGATGTCGATCGCCGAGAGCGCGAGCGTGAAGATGCCGCCCGGGCCAGACGTGGCAGCCGCCGCGCGCAGCTTCGCCGTAATGGCTTCGGTGCGCGTCGGATCTTCACCGATCGTGAGCTCGGCTAGCGCATCGACGGCGGCTTTCAACGCGGCGGTGAGGGCGCCACCGAAAAACGTCAGCCCAACGCCCGTGAGGCCTTCGTCGGTGTGCAGTTCCAGGGTCACGAACTCACGGGTGTCGCCGCGCGGGGGAAACCCGACAACGAGCGGGTTGTCGGCGGGCGTGCTGACCACCTGGGAGCGGAAGCCGCTGATCTTCACGGCGTTCCCACCAGGCGCGCGCGCAGCGCGTGCATCTGCAGATCAAGCCGCGTGCCGGCCGACGAGCGAACTTTGTACCCATCCTCAGGCTCGGTGCGCACGGAGACGAATACAGGACCCCGAAGGCGAAGCAGCTGCGGCAGCGCCTGAGCGAACTTCGAACCATCGGAAAACCCGACGACGTGCGCGTAGCCAGCCGCCCGCGCCATCTGCGCCAGGTCGAAGCGCCCGTCGGCTGGCAGCGGTTGCGAGCCGGACGTCTCGTACACCCCGTTTTCGAACACGAAGTGGAATAGATTCCCGGGCGCCGCGCCAGCGATCGTCACCAGCGAGCCGAGCTGCATCAGCAGGCTGCCATCGCCGTCGACGACGATGACCGGCCGCTCGGGCCGCGCGAGCGCGATGCCCAGCGCGATCGTCGAGGCAGCGCCCATGCAGCCGACGATGTCCAGGTGATCGGGGATCGCATTCGGCGGCTCGGGCACCGCGGCCCGCCACGCGCCGATGGCCTGCTCGGTCGTGATCGTGATCGCGCCCGCTCGGGCGGCGACCAGGGCGGCGATGGCTTCCTCGCGACGCATCGTGGCTAACTCGTCGGTGCCCCGATCAGCACCACGGTCGGTCCTTCACGCTCCAGGCTCATCTCGTATGCCTGCCGAATAACCGGCAGATCTGAAGGCGACTCGATCGGAAAGTACGGTATGCCCCACGTCTCGAGCGTCGGCTCGATCAGGCTGACCGCGAGCGCGGCGTTGTGGCGCGCCGAGCGCGTGACGTCGCGCCCGAAGTAGCCAACCAGCATGCACGTCGGAATCCGCGCATCCATCGCGATGCCCTTGATGTTGTTGAGCGCGGCGAGCAGTCCCACGTGCTGGATCGACAGCACCGGCCGCTGCCCGCCGATCCACAGACCGGCATTGATCGCGATGGCTTCGTCCTCCGTGCACGCAGTCAAGAGCTGGATCTGGGATTGCCGAGCGAGCTGTGCCAGCAGGGTGCGCTGGTGGGTGTCCGGCACGTTGACGATGTGCGTGATGTCCAGCGCGAGCAATTCGTCCACGATCGCCGTAGCCGCCACCGGCACGGCGACGGGACTCGCGTTGACCATGTGCCGCAGCCTACACCGCTCGTACACTCGCCTGCGTGGACGACCTGTCGCTGTACCGCTGGCTGGTCGTGAGTCGCGAGCTCGACCGCGCCCTGTGCGACGCCAATCCGCGCTGGTTTCCGATCGAGGGTGAGGAGGCGACGGTCGTCGGCAGCTTCGTCGACCTGCGCCTCGACGACGCCGCGGCGCCGCACTACCGCGATCCATTCGTGGTCTATCTCATGCGCGGAGCGGAGATGTGGCGACTCGCGGCGCAGGTCCTCGGCAAGGGCGCCGGCTACAACAAGGGTCGCTCGGTGCCGTTCAACGGCCCATTCGAGGTGGGCATCGTGCCGTGGGTGGCAGGTGACTTGGGCACGACGGTCGGTACGGCGACGGGCGCGGCGCTGGCCTTCCAACAGGAGAACAGCGACCGCGTGTGCGTGTGTGCGTTCGGCGATGGCACCGCCAATCGAGGCGACGTCCACGAGGCGCTGAACCTCGCCGCGTGCTGGAGCTTGCCCATCGTGTACGTCTGTCAGAACAACGGTTGGGCGATCTCACAGCCGGCCTCGGCTTACTTGCCGGGGTCGCTCGCAACACGCGCAGCGGGGTACGGGATGCCAGGCGTGTGCGTCGATGGCAATGACGTCGAGGCGGTGCGGCTGAGCGTTCAACAGGCCGTCGCACGTGCCCGCGCGGGGCACGGACCGTCGCTGATCGAGGCGCGCACGTGGCGGTGGCGCGGGCATTGGGCCGGCGATGAGCAGGCCTACCGCTCCTCGGCCGCCGATCCCGGCGATATGGAAGACCCACTCGATCTGTTCGCGTACCGTCTCCTGGAACGCGGGACGGTCACAGACGAGGCCCTGCAGCGAGTGCACGCCGACGTGCTAGCCGAGGTGGCGGAGGCGATGGAGCGAGCGCGGGCAGCGCCGGACGCGGGCGCGGCCGAGCTGGGCCTCGACGAGGTGTACCAGCCCTCACCCCTTGATAAAACCCCTCTCCCAGAGGGCGAGGGGAGCACTGGTCGCGTGCGACGCCTGACGCAAACCGAAGCAGTGGTGGACGCGATCGCGCACGAGATGCGCCGCGACCAGCGCGTGTTCTACATCGGCCAGGACGTGGCGGCCATGGGTGGCTCGCTGCAAGGTACCCACGGCCTGTATGAGGAATTTGGCGCGCGGCGCATCCGCGAAGCGCCCATCTCCGAATCGGCGATGGTGGGCGCCGCGATCGGCGCGTCTCTTTATGGCCAGCGGCCAATCGTCGAGATCAGCTTTGGCGAATTCTTGCCGGCGGCGATGAATCAGCTCATCAATCAAGCGCCCAACCTGCACTACATGACTGGCGGCGCCGCGCACGTGCCGCTGGTGATCAGGACCCGCGTCGGCGACGGGCCGTACGGCGGGCATCCGCAGGACTACTCAGCCTGGTTCGCGCACGTGCCGGGCCTCGAGGTCGTGATGCCCGCGACACCCGCCGATGCGCACGGTCTGATGCTGAGCGCGATTCGCGATCCCAATCCGGTGCTCTATTTCGAGGCGATGTCGCTGGCGCACGCGCCGCGCGACGCGGTCCCGGACGATGCCGCGGCGGTGCCTATTGGTAAGGCCAGGCTTGCACGACGCGGCCGGGACGCCACCGTTGTCGCCGTCGGCTCGATGGTGCTTGCCGGCTTGCGCGCCGCCGAACAGTTGGCAGGCGAGGGTATTGAAGTCGAAGTGATCGACCTGCGTTCGCTGCGCCCGCTGGACACGGCCTCGGTGATCGAATCCGTGTCGCGGACGGGTCGGCTGGTAACCGCGCACGAATCCTGGGTCGCCGGCGGGATCGGCGCCGAGGTCGTGGCGGCAGTCGCAGAGGCGTGCCCACAAGCGTTGCGCGCGCCTGTCGTACGCGTGGGTACGGCCGCGGTGCCAACTCCAAGCGGCAAGGTGCGGCCACACGCGCTGCCCACGACCGAGCACATCGTCGATGCGGTGCGGCGCGTTGTGGCAGGGCACACGCCGACGGCGTAACGAACCGCACGCCGATCGCCATCGCCACTCCCGGCCCGGCTCAGCGCACGGCGCGCCAGCAGTCCACAGTGGATTCGGGGTACCGTGCGCTGAGCAGAACCAGAGGGGCCTACCACTGATGACTCGAGCTCGGCTCATTGGATCGCGTGTGCGGCGCGTGGAAGATCCGCGGCTGATCACCGGCGCGGCGACCTATATCGGGGATCTGGCGCCAGTCGGCATGGTGCACGCGGCGTTCGTTCGGAGCCCGCACGCCCATGCGCGCATCACCGGCATCGACGTGAGCGCGGCGCGCGAGCTGCCGGGTGTCGTCGCGGTATTCACCGGTGCCGACGTCAATAGCACGTTCGCTCCGCTGCCCGGCGCATCGGGCATCGAAGGCGCCAGGAATCCGAAGCGTACGATCCTGGCCGACGGCGCCGTGCGCTTCGTCGGCGAGGCAATCGCGGTGGTGGTCGCCGAGTCGGAGGACGTCGCGCGCGACGCCGCCGAGCGCGTGGAGATCGAGTACGAGCCGCTGCCCTTCGTGATCGACCTCGACGAAGCCTCCAAAGAAGGCGCGCCCGTGGTCCAGGAGTCGTTGGGCACCAATATCTGCTTCCACCAGAAGATCAAGCACGGCGATGTCGACGCCGCGTTCGCGAAGGCCGACGTGGTCGTGGAACGCCGCATCGTCAATCAGCGTGTTGCGGCGCTGCCCATGGAGTGTCGCGCGACACTGGCCGAGTACCGCCGCGGCGAAGGCAGCCTGGTGGTCTACGCCGGCACCCAGTTCCCGCACGTGCTGCGCACCCAGATCACCAACCTGCTTGGCTTGCGCGAGAACCAGGTGCGCGTGATCGCGCCCGAGGTCGGCGGCGGCTTCGGCGCCAAGGCCAACGTCTACCCCGACGAGATGCTCGTGCCCTGGTTAGCCATGCGGCTGCGGCGCCCCGTGCGGTGGCTCGAAGACCGCCGCGAGAACCTGGCCACGATGGCGCATGGCCGCGACCAGATCGACTACATCAGCGTCGCGTGCACCAGGGACGGCTCCATCCTCGGGCTCAAGGGCCGGCTGCTGGCCGACCTGGGCGCCTACCTGTATTTCGTGCTGGCCGACCTGGGCGCCTACCTGTATTTCGGCACCGCTGAGATCCCCACGCTCACCACGTTGATGGGCACCGGCCCCTACCAGTTCACCGACATTCAGTACGACCTGTTCGGCGTCTTCACGAACAAGGTGCCCACAGACGCCTATCGCGGCGCGGGTCGGCCCGAGGCGACCTACTTCCAGGAGCGCATGCTGGACGCCATTGCCGCTGACCTGGGACTCGACCCCGCCGAGGTGCGCAAGCGCAATTTCCTCAAACCCGACCAGTTTCCGTATACGACGCCAATGGATCTCAAGTACGACAGCGGCGAGTACGCGGCTGCCCTGGACAAGGCGCTCCAGGTGTCGGGCTATCACGCGCTCAAGGCGGAGGCGCCCGAGTTACGGAAGCGAGGCGTGCTGCGCGGTGTGGGCTTCGCTAGCTATGTGGAAATCTGCGCCTTTGGTCCGTCGAAGATCATGGGCGCCGGCGGGTTCGAATCGGCCATCGCCCGTGTCGAGCCGAGCGGCAAGGTGACGATCTATACCGGCGCCTCGTCGCACGGCCAGGGCCACGAGACGGCGTTTGCGCAGATCGCCGCGGACACACTCGAAATCGACATCGACGATGTCACGCTGCTGCACGGCGACACCGCCAGCGCGCCGTACTCGAACAACGGTACGGGTGGCAGTCGCTCGCTGGCGCTCGGCGGGAGCGCGGTCAAGCTGGCCATGGAGGACGTGCGCGAGAAGACGCTGCGGATCGGTGCGCACATGCTCGAAGTGTCGTTCGACGATGTCGAGCTGGTCGAGGGCACCATCCAGGTCAGGGGCGCGCCTGGCAAGTCGCTGACCTTCGCGCAGGTGGCGCGTGAGGCCTACAACGGCGTCAAGATTCCCGACGGCATGGAGCCCGGACTGCAGTTCACGCGTGTGTTCGATCCGCCCAACTTCACGTTCCCCTTCGGCACGCACGTCGCGGCCGTCGACATCGATATGGAGACCGGCAAGGTCAAGCTGGTCAAGTATGTGACGGTCGACGACTGCGGCAACGTCGTGAATCCACTGCTCGTCGAAGGCCAGGTACAGGGTGGAGTCGCGCAGGGCGCCGCCCAGGCGCTGCTCGAAGAGATCGTCTACGACCCGCAGAGCGGCCAGCTGGTCACCGGCTCACTCGGCGACTACGCGGCGGTGCGCGCCGACCACTTGCCGATGATGGAGAATCACCGCACGGTCACGGTCACGCCGGCCAATCCGCTGGGCGCCAAGGGCATCGGCGAGGCCGGCACGATCGGCGCGGCGCCCACGGTGGCTAACGCGGTGGGTGACGCATTGCGGCAGATCGGCGTCAAGCACGTCGACATGCCGACCACTCCCGAGCGGGTCTGGGCGCTGATCCAGGCTGCTGGATCCGCCTCATCCTGAGGCGAGCCTGCGAGCCGAGGGATCTCACGTCAGCAGCCGAGATCCCTCGCAAGCTCGGGATGACAATGGGCACCGAGATCCTTCGCTGCGCTCAGGATCAGGCGTCCAGTTGGTCCTAGACCCGCAGCCGCGGATCGAGGGCGTCGCGCACGGCATCGCCGACGAAGTTCAGGCTGAGCACGGTGATGAAGAGCGCGGCGCCCGGTCCGAAGACGATCCACGGCGCCTGCTGCAGGTAGCCGCGCCCCGCGTTGATGATGCTGCCCCACGAGGGCTCGGGCGGCTGCACGCCCAGGCCCAGAAACGACAGCGATGCCTCGGCGAGGATGGCGAACGCGACGCTGAGCGAAGCCTGGACCACGATGGGTGTGGCGGCGTTGGGCAGGATGTGTCGGAGCAGGATGCGCCAGTCGGGCGCGCCGAGGAGCCGCGCCGCGTCGACGTATTCGCGAGCGCGAATGCTCAACACCTGCCCGCGCATGAGCCGCGCGAATGTCGGCGCGTAGACGACACCCAGTGCAACCAGCACGCTGCCCAGCCCGGCGCCGAGCACCGCGCCGAGCGCGAGCGCCAGCACCAGCGCCGGAAACGACAACACCGCGTCCATGAGCCGCATCACGACGTCGTCGATAACTCCGCGCCAGTAGCCAGCGGCAAGTCCCAGCACACACCCGGCTATGACCGCGATCGCGACCGAGCCACTGCCAGCGATCAGCGATACCCGCGCACCCCAGATGACTCGCGCCAGGATGTCGCGGCCAACGTTGTCGGTCCCTAGCAAGTGCGCCAGGCTGGGCGGCGCGAGCAGGTTGGACAGGTCCTGCTTGAGTGGGTCGTACGGCGATACGAGCGGCGCGGCGATTGCACTTACCGTGGCGATGACGATGACCGCGGCACCGACGATGGCCAGCTTGGCGGCCGCGGCGCGGCGTACGACGAGCCAACGGCGATCGCGGACCCTGGGGCCCGCTGCCGGTGTCGCCTGGATCGGCGGAACGCGCGCGTGGGCCGAGATCATGCGCGGTAGCGGATCCGCGGGTCGAGCCAGCCGTAGGCAAGGTCGACCACCAGGTTGCTGGCGATGAACCCGATGGCGATGAGCAGCACGACGCCCTGTACCAGCGGGTAGTCGCGGGCGAAGACCGCGTCGACGACGAGCCTGCCGACGCCAGGTAGAGCGAATACGTACTCGGTGATGACCGCGCCACCGACGAGCGTGCCGAACTGGAGCCCGAGCACCGTGACGACGGGAATGAGCGCGTTCTTCAGCGCGTGCGAGCGGATGATGGCGCTCTCCATCAGCCCTTTGGCGCGCGCGGTGCGCACGTAATCCTCGGTGAGCGTTTCCAGCAGGCTCGAGCGCAGCGTTCGGGTGATAACCGCTGCCAGCGCCAGGCCCAGGGTGATCGCTGGCAGCGTGAGCGAGCGAATGCCGTTGAGCGGGTCCTCAAACGGATCGACGAAGCTAGAGATGGGCAGCCAGCGCAGGCGGACGCCGAACAGAAAGATCAGCAGCAGCGCCAGCACGAAGTTGGGCATGCAGATGCCGAACAGGGCGAAGCTTGTACCCGCGGTGTCCACGGGGGTATTGCGGTGGGTCGCGGACAGAATGCCCACCGGTACGGAGATGGTGAGCGAGATGAGCATCGCGAACAGCGCGAGCTCCATGCTCGGCCGAATGCGATGCGCCACGTCCTCCACAACCGGAGCGTGCGTGCGCACGGAGCGGCCCAGATCGCCCTGCACCAGCCGCCCCGCCCAGCTCACGTACTGGATGACCAGCGGCTTGTCGAATCCGAGCTCCTGCCGCAGTGCCTGCTTGGCCGCCTCGTCCTGCGACTCGCCCATCATGGTCTCGATCGGATCCCCCGGCACGAGGTGAATCAGCAGGAACACGCCCAGCGTGACCAGGAACAGCACGGGCACCGTGGCGACGAGCCGCCGCAGAATCAGCTGGCCCACAGCACCCCCCTCGCCCTCTGGCTGCCTCCCCTCTCCCTCTGGGAGAGGGGCCGGGGGTGAGGGCTAGCTCTGGGGCGAGGGCTAGCTCTCTGCAACAAACGCACCCTCACCCTTGATAAAACCCTCGCCCAGAGGGAGAGGGAACGCTTGCCGCTATTTGAGCCACACGTTCTTGAACCGCATCATCCCATCGGCAATGGCCGGGTAGCCCTGGACCTTCGGGCTGAACGCTTTGGGCTCGATCGGATGGATGATGAACACCGCTGGCGCTTCCTCGCGCAGGATCCCGATCAGCTGGCTGTACAGCTTCTTCCGCTCGGCGTGATCGCTCACCTGCCGCGTCTTCTCGAGCAGCTCATCCGCCTGGCCATTCGAGAACCCAGACCAGTTCAGCGACGTCCCCGGTGTGGTGTGGAAAAACTGGTAGGTATTGCCATCGGGATCCGGCCGACCGCTCCAAGCGTACGACGACGCCTGGAACGTCTTGCCGTTGCCCTCGGCGAGTAACCGCGCGCCATCCACCACATTGATGTTCATCGTGATGCCAGCTTCAGCCAGTTGCGCCTTGACCACTTCGGCTTCCTGGACACCCAGCGGTGTGTTGTCGAGATTGAAACTGAACGTGAAGCCAGAGGCCATCCCGGCCTCAGCGAGCTTGGCCTTTGCCTTGTCGAGGTCGCGTTTGATCGGTTTGATGGTGTCGTCGTAGGCCCAGCTCGATGGCGAAATCGGCCCATTCGAGGGCACGCCGACGTTCAGCCACACGCCTTTGACAATGGCTTCGTTGTCAATGGCGTACATCACCGCTTGCCGCAAGGCCTTGTTGTCAAAAGGTGGCTTGGTGGTATTGAGCATGTACCAGAACGCGGCCAGGGAAGGCACATCGACTACCACGAGGCTGTTGTCGCCTTTGGCTAGCCCAACATTGCGCGGCGCGACGTAGTCCATGACGTCGATCTCGCCCGCTTGCAAGCTCTGCAGCTTGACCGTGTCGTCAGGCAGTGGCCGATAGCGGATCTGATCCAGATACGGGACGTCCTTGGTCCAGTAACTCTCATTGCGCTTCAAGAGGATGTGGTCATCCTTGATCCACTCGACAAACTCGAATGGGCCGGTCCCCGCGCCGGCCGCGTTACGCTCGAGATCCGGTCCGAGCTTCTTGAGCGCGGCGGGTGAGATCATCATCCCGGCGCGATCGGTCAGGCCCGCCAGGAGTGTCGAGTCCGGCTGTTTCAGATTGAGCTTGACCGTGAGCGGATCGACCACTTCGGCCGTGCCGATGTTGGCCACCTCACCCTTGCGCACGGACTTGGGATCGTTGGCCATGCGGTCGAAGTTGACGCGGACCGCCTCGGCGTCGAACGCGGTGCCGTCGTGGAACTTGACGCCCTGGCGCAGCTTCAAGACGAGCGTCTTGGGGTCCGGGTTCTGGTACGACTCGGCCAGATTGGGCTGTATCTGCAGCTTGTCGTCGAGGATGAAGAGCGGATCGAACAGGTTGTGGTAGATCTGCCGATCGACCTTGCTGCCCGACAGGTGCGGGTCGAGTGTGGCGGCGTCGACGATCAGGCCAACCCGCAGGGTGCCACCGCGCTTGGGTGCGCCCGCGGCTTCGGTCGGCTTCGGCTGCGATGCGGCCGGCGCCCCGCCACTCGCAGGTGGCGCGGTTTGGGCGGGACTGGCGGGCACCCCGCCCGCCTGCGGCCCGCAAGCCGTGAGCAGCGCAAGGCTGGCCGAGGTGAGCGCGGCAGTGCGCAGAAAGAACCGACGCGAGAACGCCCGGCGAGGCGCAGATGAAGCCATGGCGGGTCCTCCGACGCGGCCAAGTCTACGCCGCCCGCAGTCGCGCTACGCGAACAAAGACTCCGGCATCTCCGCCGCTACGCCTTCCTGCGCGAGCCGATCGAAGTAGTACCGCCGCACGTATGGGTCCTCGTTCTTGTAATTGATGCTCCGCCCGCCGTGCTCGATGCCGTAGATGTTCCACGCGGGGATCTCTTCCTTGTCCTGGTCCTCCTCGTGGCCCCAGCTGCCATTCGGCCCACCCCAGAAGTTCAATACTCGCAACGGAGAGCGGCCGATGCTGAAGTGCTGGTGGAACCAGTTGCCACCGCCCGGCGCCGCCGCGACCAGCCCGCCCGGCACGTACTCCAGCAGCTTCACGTGCTCGCCGTGACCCGCTTCCCACGGCCGTTGGCCCATCGCGACCGGCCAGTTGAACGTGTACCCCTTGCCAGTCAGACACACCAGCACGGCGCCCGATGCGTGATAGTGCGCCTTCGAGTAGCGGCCACTGGGGTACTCGCCGACGAAGCCGCCCATGCCCGCCTCGGGGATGAAGCCGTGGAAGTACGGCTGAATCCGCCGAAAACCACGCGCGCGCTGATTGTCCAACGGGAGGAAGCAGCGCGCGACATCGGGAAACACGTTGCTTCGGATCGCCGCGCGCCCGCGAACCGGGTCGGCTTCGACCTCGTCGTGCGCCTTAAAGAAATCGTCTCCGCCCGCGAAGCGCGCCCGCGGCGTGTACGGATTGTCGAAAATGATGCTGCGATGCTGAAAGATGTTGATGATCGGTGGTGCGTTGTTGGCGGCTAACAACAACGCTGGACTACCCGTGGCATTGACCAGCTGGTAGCTCGCGTTGAGCGGAATCATGAACAAGCTGCCGGGCTGCCATTCGAAGATCTGTCGCTTCGCGTCACCTTCGACCCACACTTCGGTGCTTCCGCGGCCCTCGATCACCAGGTAGAACTCGTCGAAGAAGTGCTTTTCGGGGTGGAGCGCACCGCCGGCGGGCACTTCGACCAGGTACATGCCTTTGATGTTCTCGCAGCCGTTGAGGTACAGGAACGAGCCGCGCCCACCGCGCCGCGACCACTGGCCCAACGGCAGGTCGCGCGAGTCGCGTATTCCGATGCCGCGAAAGATCGGGATGCCCTCCTCGTCCATGTACCGCTCGTACGGGCTCTTCTGCCGTTTGTAGACGTGGTAACCCGCGGGCTCGTCCTCGCTCGGCTCCGCGAAAGCAAGCTTGTGCTCAGTGGTCGACATCGCCCCTCATGCTATGCAGTCGCGTACATTCGGGCGATGGATCTCGGACTTCAGGGCAAAGTAATCATGGTCACCGGTGGGGCGGGACGAATCGGCCCGGTCATCTGCTCGACCTTCGCCCGCGAGGGGGCCGCCGTCGCAGTCCTCGACGTGGCCGCCGACCGCGCCAGTGCCACGGCCGCGCGGCTACGCGACGCGGGCGCCCGGGCGATCGGCATCGGCGTTGACGTTTCGTTGGCAGGCGATGTTGCCAAAGCGCTCGACGACATCACCGCACAGCTTGGTCCCGTCGACGTGCTGGTCAACGCCCACGGCATCTCGCCCAATCGTCTGCTCCTGCAAGCCAACGAGGACGAGTGGGAGCGCACCTTCGCGGTCAACACCCGTGGCACCATGCTCACCTGCCGTGCAGTCGGCAACCAGATGGTGGAGCGCGGGTCTGGCGGCGCGATCGTGAACATCTCGTCGGGCGCTGCGACGTCGGCGCGTCTGGGCGCGGCGGGGTACTGCGGCTCGAAGGCCGCGATCAACATGCTGACCGAGGCGCTAGCTATCGAGCTGGGGCCACATGGCATCCGCGTGAATGCCGTAGCACCGGGTCTCGTCACCGACACGGCGTTGCGCGCGGCCGATCCGAGCCTCACGCCGTACATGCAGCTGATGCTGGACATGACGCCGCTCGGTCGCACCGGTGCGCCCCCCGACATTGCCGAGGTGGTGGTGTTCGTCGCCAGCGAGCGCAACGCGTGGATGACTGGCAGCATCGTCGAGGTTTCCGGCGGCTCGCACACGGGTCGGCCGCATGTTCCGCTGCCGCGGCCACCGGCCTAGTAGCCGCGCGCTTTGTCGACCAGGTTGCGGAGCGGCTGACCGTCCAGGTATCGCCGCAGGTTGTCGCAGAACAGGTCCACCAGGAGCTCGTTCTCGCCAATCGCCGTCGACATGCTGTGCGGTGTGATCAGCACGTTCGGCAGTTCCCAGAACGGGCTATCAGCCGGCAAGGGTTCGGTGCGGAACACGTCCTGCGCGGCGCCCGCGAGCCGTCCTGAGTGCAGTGCATCCAGCAGCGCAGCCTCGTCCAGGAGATTACCCCGCGCGACGTTGATGAGCACCGCGCCGTGCTTCATGCGGCCGATCGCGTGCGCGTCCAGCAGCGTGTCCGTTTCCGAGGTGTACGGCGCCATGAGCACCACGTAGTCGCTCTGCTCCAGCAGTGCGTGTAGACCGTCACGCCCAAAGACCTCGTCGACGCCCTCCACGGCGCCGGCCGTGCGCCGCATGCCGATCACGCGCATCCCCAGCGCCTTGCTGACGCGCGCGATCTCGCGTCCAACCTGGCCCAGCCCGATGATGCCGAGCGTGCGAGCGCGCAGCCGGTCGCCCGCGAAGCGCTCCCAGCGACGTTGTGCGCGATCGGCCTGCACCAGCGGCATCCGCTTGGCGAAGTACAGCATCGCGAACACCGCGAACTCCGCCAGCGGCACCGCGTGGATGCCCGCTGCGTTGGTCACCTGCACCGGCGCGTCGAGCAACCCGAGGCGCTTGATCCACTCGCCGACGCCAGAGCTGGAGGCTTGCACCCAGCGCAGCGCTGGTGCGCGCTCCCGCAGCCCCGCTCGCGCGTTGGGCCGGTCGACGTCGAACATCACCTCTGCCGAAGCCAGCAGCTGGTTCCACTCCGCCTCCTGCGCGTCGCTGCGCTGCACCGGCGGGGTGTGGTCGCCGGCGTAGCGCGGCGTGCCCAGCAATTCGGGTCGATACACCACGTCCAGCCGCCCATCCACGGCGGCGATGCGCTCGACGAGCCGCGGTTCGAGCGGCGAAGCAATCAGCACGCGCACGGTCACTGCGCGGTGTAACCGCCGTCTACGGAAAAGATGGCGCCGGTGATGAATGACGCCTGGTCACTGGCCAGAAACGCTACGAGACCGGCGACCTCGCCGGGCTCGCCGATACGCCCGATGGGAAAGCGCAGCCTGGTTCGTTCTGCGGCCTGGCGCTCCTGCTCGGGCGTGCGGCCAACATGCTGCCGCTGGACCAACGGTGTCTCGATAGTGCCTGGGCACACGCAGTTGACGCGGACGCCGTCGGCAATGTGGTCGAGCGACATCGCCCGCGTCAACTGCACGATGGCGCCCTTGGACGCCGCGTAGGCGGCCGCGCCGCGGGTCCCGACCAGGCCGAGGTTCGAGCCCATGTTGATGATGCTGCCGCCACCGCCCGCGATCATGTGCGGCAGCACGTACCGCGACACGAGGAACACGCCGCGCACGTTGGTCGCCATAAGTTGGTCCCACTCGTCGACCCTGGCGTCGGCCACGAATCGCTCGGCGGTGGCTTCGCCAATGCCTGAGGTGCCGCCGGTGATCAGTGCGCGCTTGCCCTCCAGCAGCCGACCCGAGGTCACACGCGCATGCGTGGATCGAGCGCGTCGCGCAAGCCATCCCCCAGAAGATTGATCGACAGCACGGTCAGCATGATCGCAGCACCCGGAAAAAACGCCACCCACGGCGCGTGCTGCAGAAACTCGCGCCCATCGGCGAGCATGTTGCCCCACTCGGGTGTCGGCGGTTTGATGCCCAGTCCGAGGAAGCTCAGCGCGGAGCCGGTGATGATGGCCGCGGCCATGCCCAGCGTCGCGAGCACGATCAAGGGCGCCACCACGTTGGGCAGGATGTGGCGCAGCATGATCCCGGGCCCGCGGCAGCCGATGACCCGCGCGGCCAGGATGAACTCGCGCTCTTTGACGCTGAGCACCGTGCCTCGGGTGATACGGACGTAGTCGGGGATGGCGGCGATGCCGACCGCGATCATCAAGTTGGTCAGGCTGCCGCCGAGGATGGCGATGATGGCCAGCGCCAGGAGGATCCCCGGAAACGCCAGCAACAGGTCGACGATGCGCATGCTGATGGCGTCTACCCAGCCGCCGTAGAAGCCCGCCAGCAACCCGACACTGACTCCGAACAGGACGCCGATCGCGACCGAGACGATGCCGATTGGCAGTGACGTCTGGCCGGCGAACAACACGCGCGAGAAGATGTCGCGGCCGAATCGGTCGGTGCCCATCAGGTGGTCCAGTGATGGCTGTTCGAGGGACAGTCGCTGGTTGGTCTTGATCGGGTCGTAGGGACTGATCACCGGGGCAGCTATCGCCAGCAGCACGATGGCGAGCAGAACCCCACCACCGATGAGCGCGCTGCGGCTCTTCAACAGCCTGTTGGTCGCGTGCGCCGCGGTCCTTCGCTCGGCGGCACCTGAGGCGGTGACGGGAGCCCGCCGTGGCTGAGCGACCGCGCCAGTGCTCATCGATAGCGGATCCGCGGATCGATCACCGCGTACGACACGTCGACGACGAGGTTGATCAGCACGTAGGCGCTGGCCGCGAACAGCACCGTGCCCTGCACGAGTGGGAAATCTCGTCCCAGGATGCCCTCGACGGCCAGCCTGCCGATGCCTGGTCTGGAAAAGATGGTCTCCGTGACCACTGCTCCGCCGAGAAGTGCGCCGAGCTGCAGGCCGAGCATCGTCACTGCCGGGATCAGGGCATTCTTGAGGGCATGGCGGAGGACCACCAGTGGCGGCGCCAGACCCTTGGCCCTGGCGGTCACGACGTATTCCTGGCGCAGGACTTCGAGCATGCTGGACCGTACGAGCCTGGCCAGGACCGCCGAGGATGCCAGGCCGAGGGCAGTCGCGGGCATGACCAGGCGCTCCAGGCCGCCCTGGCCGGTGGCGGGAAACCACGTGAGGGTGAAGGAGAAGAGCAGGATGAGCAGCAAGCTCGAGTAGAAGACTGGTGTGGAGATGCCCAGCATGGCCGTGGCCATGACAGCCGTGTCGAGCCAGGAGCCGTGGCTCACCGCGGCCACGACACCCAGGGTGACGCCTATCGTGGCCGCCATTGCGAGCGCTGCCAGCGTCAGCTGAGCGGTGCTGGGCAGCGCCTGGAGTATGCTGTCCAGCACCGGCCGCTGGCTTCTGAGTCCCACGCCCAGATCGCCGCGGATGGCGTGGCTCGCGTAGTCTGCATACTGGACCACGAGTGGCCGGTCCAGCCCGTACTGGTGCCTGAGCTCAGCCGCGCGCTCAGGGGTGAGCGGCTTATCGCCAGCGAAGATCTGCACCGGATCGCCAGGCACCAGGTGCAGCATCAAGAAGCTGAGCACCGAGATGCCGATGAGCACAGGAACAGCTTGCACCAGTCGCTGCAAGATGTAAGTGATCACGTTCGCCCAGTTAGCCGCTTTGGCACGCCGCTTCGCGGCGAGGGGGCTCCGCCCCCTTCACCCCCGTCGTGTAGCCACTGCCGCGTTCTGAAGTTGGGCAAGTGCTGCCGCGGCCGCGAGTGTCTGCCCTTTAGCGGTGCGCTGCCAGCCTTGGCAACCGGGGGATGAAAGGGGGCGGAGCCCCCTTCGGCGCGAAGCGCCGCACCAAAGCCACTCAAGAGATTCACCCTCACCTGCTACGCGGGAGCGACTACTTCTTCACTTGCACGTCGTAGATCCACACATACGACGCCAGTGCGTCCAGCACTTCGCCGCTGACTTCGGCCCGCTTGGCGTTGTAGACCAGCGTATCCACCAACGGCACGACGGCGGTGTCCTTCAACACCCGTTGTTGGATCTGCTTGTAGATGTCGGCTCGCTTGGCCTGGTCCGTGAGCCCGGCCGCATCCTCCAGCATCTTGTCCACCTCAGGCACGGCGTACCGCGCGCGGTTGAACGCCTCGACGTTGTCGGAGTGGAAGATGGTGCGCAGCACGTCGGGGTCGCCGTACGAGAACCACATGAACGAAATGTCGTAGCGGTTCTGGCTCATCCGCTCGCGCGCCGCGGCCCGCTCCATTGGGTCGACCTGCAGATCGATCCCGACATCCCGCAACGACGCCTGAACGGACGTGGCCATGGCGTTGTCCCGCGGCCGCGAAATGATCGGGAACGCGATCTCGGCTTTCTGGCCAGCCTTGGCGCGGATCCCGTCGGCACCCGCCACCCAGCCCGCCTCGGACAGCAGGGACTTGGCCTTCTCGGGATCAAACTTGTAGAGCTGCTCGGTCGAAGGATCGTAGCCAAAGGTCGGCCGCATCAGCGGGCTCCACGCCGCCTTGTTGAGGCCCTGGAACACCGCTTTGTTCAACCCTTCGCGATCGACGGCGTACTCGATCGCCTGCCGCAAGGCCGGATCGCTGATCGCGCCTTTGGATGTGGTGTTCAGCAGCAGCACCCACCCTGAGCCGGGCTGGCCCTTGCTGATGATCCCGAACTTGGGATCCTTGCTCAGCGTCGCGTATTCCAGCGGATCGACCTCGTCGATGAGCTGCGTTTCGCCGGTCTTCAATGTGCCGGTGCGCACCGACGGCTCGGGGATGATCTTGTAGATGACCTCGTCGAGATACGCGGGCCCGGTGTGCTTGAAGAACGAGGAGCCCCAGTTGTAGTCGGGGTTCTTGACCAGCGTGACGTGGTCCTTGGGGATCCACTCCTTGAACATGAAGGGCCCACTGCCCACCGGGTGCCGCGCGAACTCGGCCATACCCATCTTCTGCACCGCGGTCGGCGACACGATTCCGAGGTAGCCGTTCATGTTGGTCAGCAGCGGCGCATAGGGCTGTTTCATAACGACTTTGACGGTGAAGTCGTCGACGATCTCGGTGTGGTCATACGGCCCGAGCTGGTCGTGCGATTGGCCAGCCTTGGTCGCGGGATCGACGATGCGGTCGAGGGTGAATTTGACCGCCGCGCCATTGAACGGCGTGCCGTCGGTGAACTTGACGCCCTTCTTCAGGTTGAACGTATAGGTCTTGGCGTCGGGCGAGACCTCCCACTTGTCAGCCAGCCCGGGCACGAACTTGCCCGGCTCCGGCTCCCACACCAATGGCTCGCAGATGTTGAGCGTGACGCGAATGCTCGTGTCGAAGTTGGTGACCTGCGGATCGAGCGTGTCGTCGAAGTCCCCGCTCAAGCCGTAGACCAGGGTGCCGCCCGCGACAGCGGCCGCCGCTGCGGGCGCGGTGGTCGGTTTGGGCGCCGCCGCTGGAGCCGTCGTCGGTGCCGCGGCAGCGGGGGCGGTCGTAGGGGCCGCGGCGGGCGCGGTGGTGGGCTTCGCCGCCGGGGCAGCCGGGGCAGCCGTTGGCGCGGCCGGCGCGGCCTGTTGGCAGGCAGCCAGGCCGATCGCGCTGACGGCGGTTGCCGCCCAGACCAGGAACTCGCGACGACGGATCACAGACATATCTCCTCCCGCACGAATGCTTGTGCGACCAGGGAAACCGGCACGGAGCCGAACGACAGGAACCGATCGTGGAACTCGCGCAGCGACGTCAGCTGCGCTTCATGGCGGAGACGGCGGATACCTTCCCAACCCGCGAGATACATGCATGCCGTCCCCGGGAACAGACTGTTCTTGACAGCCTCGCCGTGCGCCGCCGCCGCGGACATACCGACCCGCTCGGCGTAGAACGCGGACGCTTCGTCGAGCGAGAGCCGGCCGTCATGCAGACGAATGTCGACCACCGCGCGAGCCGCCATCCGCAGTCGCGAATGGTGCTGCTGGTAGCTCTCGGCCGGCGTGAGAAAGCCCGCCTCATCGGCCAGCTCCGTCGAGTAGCACGCCCAGCCTTCGGCCATCGTCCCGCCGCACAACATCGCGATGCGCGAGGCGCAGTCGACAGCCGCGATGCGGCCAATCCGGGACGCCGCGCGCGCGGCGTGCCAGTTCTGCACGTGGTGGCCGAGGCTGCCGTGGTGCACGACGTGGTTGAGCTTGATCGTGGCGTCGTCGGCGCCCGCGGGTACGAAGTAGTCGACCACCCGCGGTATATCGAGCGGCGGCGGGGAGCGGTACGGCAGGAAGTACAGGTACGGCGCGGCCTCGCGAGCCCATGCGGGCCGTTCGACGTAGCGGACCGGCCAGTCCGGGAACGTCAGCAGATCGCGTCGCTCCGCCAGCTCACGCGCGTCCTCCCAGAGGGTCATGAAGCGCTCGAGGTATGGCCGTTGGCTGGCGGCTCCCGGTTCCGGCGCGGCAGTCGCAGCCAGCGTCGCGTCTGCGTCCGCCAGCCAGTCCAGCGCGAGCCGTTCGAGCTCTTCGGCATCGATTTCGAGGAAATGGCCGTGCCGCAGCAACAGGTCGAACGCTTCAGGGCCGCAGGCGTAGCCCTCGGCGCCAGCCGCGCTGGCGAGCGCGTCGTCGAAGTGCGTGAAGGCGGCCGCGGCGGCGTCAACGCCGGGCAGGTCCAGCTCGGCCAGCAACAGCCGTGCGCCCGTGCACTCGCGGCGCGCGCGTTCGATCCACGCCCGCGGCGCTTGACGCAGATGCCGCGCGGCTTCACCGAGGAATCCGGGCACCGCCGCCAGGCGCGCGGTCGGCGATCGGTGCTGAAGCAGTAGGCCGATAACGCCGAAGATGGCTTCGCCCGTGAACAGACTGGGATTGCTGAAGCCAAATTGCGCTGACCGCGATTCCCAGCGTTGGATCAGCAAAAATCCCTCAGCCAGCTGGCGGTCCAGCCGATCCACGACATTCAGCGGTTCCTCCGGCAGACCGCGCAAGCGCTGGAGCTGGTGCTCCGCATCACCCGCGAGCGCCGAAATGTCGGGCAGCCGGTCATCGTAGTCGTGCACGCCGATGAACGTGGCGTTGACGGGTCGCAGTCGGTAATACGAGGCAAAGAAGTCGTCGAGCCAGCTGGTGAAGGCGGGTGCCGTCGAACTGCTCATGCGCTGTCGGACACCAGTGGCAGCGGCAGGTCGACCCAGCGCCGCTCGTGGAACGACAGCTCGACCGCGTTGATCGCCTCCTGCACCCAGGCGCCATCCTCGAAGTTGCCCTGGTTGCGATCGCTGCCCGACGCGATCTCGTCGATGAAGTCTTTGATCAGGTTGGCATAGAACAACGACCGCCACGACTCGCGCGCGTGGCCGCCCTCGGGGTAGAAGCGCGCCGGGATCTCGACCTGGTCGAACTCGACCGCGTCCGGCCGAGCCAGCCGAATGGTTTCGGCGACACCGTGCTCTTCGACCAGGCGGCAGATGATCGCGCCCTTGTCACCATAGATGCGCGCCTCGACGCCCGGGTAGTTGCCGATGGTGATGAAGCTCGTCTGGATCGAGCCGATCGCGCCATTGGTGTACTCGCCGATGAAGATGTCGCCGTCGTCGATGTTCATGCGCATAAACTGGCCAGTCGCGCGCACCATGCGTTCGGGGATGAAGTTTCTCATCGTGCCGACCACGCGGGCGTAATCGGCGCCGACCCACCAGTGGCCGATGTCGATGATCGGTGCGCCGTAGCCTTCCAGCGACGACGTCTGCAGCAGCGACTGATCGGCGGTCGGATCTACCTGGCGCAGCGGCGTCTGCGGATCGAGCCACTGCGAGTTCTGCTCGTAGCCGTTGAAGATGAAGGGCGTCCCTACGAAGCCCTGGTCAAGCAGTTCGCGGGCGAACAAAACGCCCGGGCTGTAACGGAAGGTGAAGCCGAGCTTGGTCTTAAGCCCCTTCGCGCCTGCCATCTCAGCGGCGGCGCGGGTCTGGCGGAAGTCGTAGGCGACCGGTTTCTCGCACAGCACGTGCTTGCCCGCCTCGAGCGCCGCGCACGCCAGCTCGTAGTGGGTCTGCGACGGGGTGACGATGTCGATGACGTCGACGTCGGCGCGGCCGATGAGCGCTTGCCAATCGTCGGTGGCGTTGGGGATGCCGAATTGCTCGGCGTACGCCTCCGCGCGCTCGCCCTCGACATCACAGATGCTGACGACTTCGCAGCGCCGGTCGCGCTGCCATCCGGGAATGTGCGCATTCCGCGCCCAGGTACCCGCTCCGAGAACGCCAACCCGCAATGTGCTGCGCATGCACCCCTCTCGACAGGGTGGCCGCAGGTCCTCCCCAGCTGCGGACACACCCTGATCTGCCGCTCAGGACGTTAGTCACGCGTGTGCCGAGCGGTCAAGGGCTTGACGCCGCGATATATCTCTGACTAAGGTCAGAGAAGTGGACCGGCGGGCGGTACGCCAGGTGCGCGCATTCAATCGCACCGTCGCCGAGCGCATCGGCGCCCTCAACGAGGAGTTCCTGGGCCGCGGGCGACCCATGGGCGAATCCCGCACGCTGTGGGAAATCGGCGTGGACGGCGCCGAGGTCCGTGAGCTGCGCGCTCGCCTGGGCCTCGACTCCGGCTATCTGAGTCGCGTGCTGCGCTCGCTCGAGGCCGATGGGCTGATCAGCATCCAGGCCAGCCCCGAGGATGGCCGCGTTCGGCAGGCGCGGCTCACCACCGCGGGCCGCGCCGAGCGCGCCGAGCTCGACCGCCGCTCGGACGCCGTCGCCTCGAGTTTTCTGAGCCCGCTCGACGATCGCCAGCGGACGCGCCTGGTCGCCGCGATGAGCGAGGTGGAGCGGCTGCTGCGCGCTTCAATGGTCAGCATGGCACTCGAGGATCCGACCACGCCCGATGCGCGCTGGTGCATCGAGCAGTACTTCGCGGAGCTGCAAACCCGCTTCGACGCCGGCTTCGACCCTGCGCGCAGCATCTCCGCGGCCGAGCACGAGCTGGTGCCACCAGCCGGCGTCTTGCTCGTCGCGCGGCTGCGCGAGCAGCCAATCGGCTGTGGCGCGCTCAAGTTCCATGCTGCTGAGCCCACCGAGCTGAAGCGCATGTGGGTGGCGCCCGAAGCGCGCGGGCTCGGGCTCGGTCGACGCATGCTGCGCGAGCTGGAGCGCCTCGCCCAGGACGCGGGCGCCTCGGTGGTCCGCCTGGAGACCAACCGCGCGCTAGGCGAGGCCATCCAGCTCTACCGCAGCAGTGGTTATCGC
>WNGE01000806.1_pt1 | contig 40645 bp, 35 predicted proteins | sample 5400651 | NCBI WGS metagenome assembly WNGE01 (sample SAMN13153370, study PRJNA577476) | soil metagenome | isolation source: 60 cm soil or saprolite under grassland replicate 2 | place: USA:California | collected 2016-06-15 | reverse complement strand
GCCCTTTTTTTTCTTTTTTCTTTTTTCTTTTTTCTTTTTTCTTTTTTCTTTTTTCTTTTTTCTTTTTTCTTTTTTCTTTTTTCTTTTTTCTTTTTTCTTTTTTCTTTTTTCTTTTTTCTTTTTTCTTTTTTCAAGCCAGGATAGTTTAATAGGTTAAAACTTTAATTTCATGCATTAAAAATGAGAATTCGATTTTCTCTCTTGGCTATTTTTATATTTTTTATTTTTTTAATATATTAAAGTTTTCTTATTTTACATTATGCTATTAATTTCTATCTTGTCTTTATTACTTTCTAATGCCGTCACTTTAAGACGTGATATATCCATACTTTTTAACAGAGTAGCGATAATAGTATTAGTTTATTGTATTTTACATGATATAATGAGTTTATCTATTATAAGCAAGGGTATAGGTTTACATGGAGGTTTGCTTCATATAACTAATATAACACAAGTTTTTCATATTTTTCTATTTTTTATTAGTATATTAATATTACAATTGACAAGTTTTTATCCTAGAAAAGTGTGAGTATCTGAACATTCTTCATTAAAACATTTATTGTTTAATAATTTTATTTATTATAGAACTAAAATTATTAATAAAATGGGAGAACATTTAAAAATAATAGAATATCCTTTAATTTTACTTTTTATAATAAGCGGGGCTATTTTTTTAATGTCAACTAGTGATTTAGTTTCTATTTTTCTTTCAATAGAATTACAAAGTTATGGTTTATATTTATTAAGTACTATATATAGGAATTCCGAGTTATCTACAACAGGAGGATTAATTTATTTTTTATTAGGAGGTTTAAGTTCATGTTTTATTTTATTAGGTACAAGTTTATTATATGCAAATTCAGGAACTACAAATATGGATGGTTTATATATAATTACTAGTATAAGTGATATAAGTGAGAATGCTTGATATAAACCTTATTATATAAATTTTTCTTTACTTATATTTAGTATAGGATTTTTATTTAAGGTAAGCGCGGCACCCTTTCACTTTTGATCTCCTGATGTTTATGATGCTATCCCTACAATAGTTACTACATTTGTAGCTATTATTGCCAAAATATCTATATTTATTTTTTTATTAGAATTAGTCTATTATACAAGTAATTATTTTTTCGAAATACAAACTTTTAATTGAACTTTAAGTTTATTGATAAGTTCTTTATTTTCTCTAGTAATAGGTACAATAGTAGGTTTAACACAATTTAGAATAAAAAGATTATTTGCATATAGTACTATTTCTCATGTAGGTTTTATATTATTAGCTTTAAGTATATCTAGTATAGAATCTACTCAAGCTTTTATATTTTATTTAATACAATATTCTATTAGCAATTTAAATGCATTTATAATATTGGTTACTATAGGATTTTCATTATATTATTATGTAAGTGATAATAAAGAACATAAAGAATTATTAGATAAAAATAATTCTCCTATACAGTTAATTAGTCAATTAAAAGGATATTTTTATATAAATCCTTTATTATCCTTAAGTTTAGCTATTACAATTTTTTCTTTTGTGGGTATACCTCCTCTTGTAGGATTTTTTGCAAAACAGATGGTTTTAAGTGCTGCTTTAGATAATGGTTATCTATTTTTATCTTTAATTGCGATACTTACGAGTGTAATAGGAGCAGTGTATTATTTAAATGTAATAAAAGAAATTTTCTTTTATTCACCTCAATATAAAATAAATCCATTGCTAAAAGGTTTGAATTTAAGTGGTAATATTTATGGTGCAAACTTGCTTCGTAGTAAACAAAATATTTTAATTCAACCTATTACATTTAAATATAATAATATAGTTATGTCTAGCCCTATAGCTATTACAATTTCTACTATTACTTTAGTGGTTTTATTATTTATATTTATGAACAAAGAATGATTAAGTATGGGTACCATATTGGTACAAGTTTTATTTAATAATTAATGAGTAGTATGACTTTATTTATTTTTTTTGTATCTATAATAGCATTACTTTTTTTAATTATTAATTTAGTATTTGCGCCTCATAATCCTTATCAAGAAAAATATTCTATTTTTGAGTGTGGGTTCCATAGTTTTGTAGGTCAAAATAGAACTCAATTTGGTATAAAATTCTTTATATACGCTCTTGTATATCTTCTTTTGGATTTAGAAATATTATTGGTATACCCTTTTGCAGTAAGCGAGTATATTAATAACATATATGGTCTTATAATAGCCTTATTATTTATAATCATTGTAACTATAGGATTCGTTTTTGAATTAGGTAAAGGAGCATTAAAAATAGATTCTAGACAAAATATAAGTAATTGAAATAAAATTGATTCAATTAATGTTACTTTTTTAGGTAGTATTTTTAATAATGAAAGAAAAATAAAATAAAATAAATTTAATAATATGGGATAATAAAAATTTATTTTTTATTTACCTATATTATGGTTAAGAATGAAAATATTATGGTTAAGAATGAAAATATTATTTTAATATTTTGATATAAAATATCAAAATAAGTAAGTTGGCCTAAAGGTAAGGCTCAGTGCTACGGACACTGGATATATGGGTTCGAGTCCTATACTTATTATTTAATATGAGGTGTGTTAATTTAATGGTAAAATGAAGTATTACAGTTACTTTAATATAAGTTCGAATCTTATATACACCAACTTATTTAAACTCTGTGTTTATTTAAGATAATTTTTCATGGGATTGTTTAATAGTTATTAATTTTTAGAATATTTATATAACAATTGGGAAAATATTATTATGTGATTTTTAATCTAGATTACGTTTAATTAGTGTTTTTTTTAATTAACGTAAATATCCTATAAATGGATTGGAATAAGACTTATATTTAGTAAAAAAAAAATGATACAAGTTGCAAAAATAATTGGTACAGGTTTAGCTACAACAGGTTTAATAGGTGCGGGAGTTGGAATAGGAATAGTTTTTGGGGCATTAATATTAGGTGTAGCAAGAAATCCTTCATTAAGAGGTCAACTTTTCTCATATGCAATTTTAGGTTTTGCATTCTCGGAAGCTACAGGATTATTTGCTTTAATGATGGCTTTCTTGCTTTTGTATGTAATTTAATAAAGACAAGATATATTATACTTATCAAATATCGGCCTTGTCCTATATTTTATTAGTATAGATATTATTATTATTATTTAATCCTTATTTAATTTTATAGGAAAAAGGAGAAGAAATAAAAAAAATTTTTTATAAAGCCTTAAAAACAAAAATGTTATCATATACATCTATATACATAAGAATATATCTTTCTTAGATAAAATATAAATATATAGAAAGAAAAAAAAAAGAATATAAAATGAATTTATTAAAAAATAATTTTATTATGAATTTGGATGCTCCTAATGCGTGAGGTATATATTTTCAAGATAGTGCTACTCCACAGATGGAAGGATTAGTTGAATTACATGATAATATTATGTATTATTTAGTAATAATATTATTTGCTGTAGGATGAATATTGTTGTCTATAATAAAAAATTATGTAGCGACAAAATCACCTATTTCACATAAATATTTAAATCATGGTACATTAATAGAGTTAATTTGAACTATAACTCCTGCGGTTATATTAATATTAATAGCTTTTCCTTCATTTAAGTTATTATATTTAATGGATGAGGTATCTGATCCTTCCATGTCAGTTTTAGCAGAGGGTCACCAATGATATTGAAGTTACCAATACCCTGATTTCTTAGATTCAAATGATGAATTTATAGAATTTGATTCATATATAGTTCCGGAATCTGACTTAGAAGAAGGAACATTGAGAATGTTAGAGGTGGATAATAGAGTTATTCTACCTGAATTAACACATGTTAGATTTATTGTAACAGCTGGTGATGTTATACATTCTTTCTCTTGTAATTCTTTAGGTATAAAATGTGATGCCTATCCAGGTAGATTAAATCAAGTATCTGTTTTTGTTAATAGAGAAGGAGTTTTTTATGGTCAATGTTCTGAAATATGTGGGATTTTACATTCAAGCATGCCTATTGTTATAGAGTCAGTATCGCTAGAAAAGTTCCTTTTATGATTGAACGAACAATAAGCTTATACTTGCTGTTTTTAAGTATAAATTATTTTGCGATACTTAAGTATATTCAAATGGTTACATTTAAATATAGAAATATAATTATGTCTAGCCCTATAGTTATTACAATTTCTACTATTACTTTAGTGGTTTTACTAATGATTAATAGTTGTACTTTTTATTTACCTTCATATATTTTAAAAATAAAATATTAACTTAACTTAGGGATTCAGAGTTAATGTTCTATAAGATAAATTTAATAATTAAAGTAATTGAAAATTGATAAAGTAATTAAATATTATATTAATTAGGATTAATAGCTCTATGTTTAGGTAAAGCCATTAGGGAAATATAAGAAATATATATATTAATAAGTGATGATATTAATATATATTTTTATATAAGGTGTGTTAATTTAATGGTAAAATGAAGTATTATAGTTACTTTAATAAGTTCGAATCTTATATACACCGACTTATTTAAACTTCGAATTTATTTAGGTAATTTTTTTTTTAATTATTTATAATAAAAGGTTTTAGAGATTAATATATTATTTATAAATAAGCTTTAGATTCTTAAAACATAAAATTTCAGAATATTTACATATAAGTAATGTTTTATAAGCACTTTTAAAAATATTTTATTTAAGCTTAAATAAAATATTTTTGATTCTAAATATGTATAAAGCAGGGTTATAAAACTAATATCAGTTCGAAACAGATAAACCCTAAAAAGGGGTTTTAGTTTAAGGGTAAAACTAGTTTTATCTAAAGCCCTATTTTTTAATAATTTATGTACATATATATTTAGAATGAATTTAACCTTGATACTTTTTTTAATAGGAATTTTAGGATTTGTATTAAATAGAAAAAATATTATATTAATGCTTATTTCAATTGAAATAATGCTTTTATCTATAACATTTCTAATATTGGTAAGTTCACTTAATATTGATGATATAATCGGCCAAACTTATGCTATATATATAATAGTAGTTGCCGGTGCAGAATCAGCGATAGGTTTAGGAATTCTAGTAGCTTTCTATAGATTAAGAGGAAGTATAGCAATAGAATATAAATAATGTATTTAAGTATAGTAACATTACCTTTATTAGGGTCTATAGTTTCTGGCTTTTTTGGTAGAAAAGTTGGAGTTAGCGGAGCACAGTTAATTACATGTTTAAGTGTAATAATTACAACAATTTTAGCTATTGTAGCTTTTTTTGAAGTAGGTTTAAATAATATATCTGTTTCAATAACTTTATTTAGATGAATAGATAGTGAATGATTTAATATTATTTGAGGTTTTCAATTTGATAGCTTAACAGTATCTATGTTAATTCCTGTTTTAATAATAAGTTCTTTAGTTCATATTTATTCAATAGGATATATGAGTAGTGATCCCCACAATCAAAGGTTTTTTAGTTATTTAAGTTTATTTACTTTTATGATGATTATATTAGTAACAGCTAATAATTATTTATTAATGTTTGTAGGATGAGAGGGTGTAGGAGTTTGTTCATATCTTTTAGTTAGTTTCTGATTTACTAGAATAGCAGCAAATCAAAGTTCTATGTCCGCTTTTTTAACTAATAGAGTTGGAGATTGTTTTTTAACTATAGGTATGTTTGCTATATTATGAAGTCTAGGTAATCTGGATTATGCTACAGTATTCTCATTAGCTCCTTATATTAATGAAAATATTATTACAATAATAGGTATATGTTTATTAATAGGTGCTATGGCTAAAAGTTCTCAAGTTGGTCTTCATGTTTGACTGCCTATGGCTATGGAGGGTTTTTTAAGTAGGGCTCTCCTTAAACTTCACTATATGCGGGAACATCCTGTTATGAATTCTTGGTCCTCTGTTCATTTAGTGAGCTTCGGAAAAATCCAAGAAGAGGGACAATCCGCAGGAAACTTTGTATTAGACAAAGGATCCTCAGAGACTACATGTGAAGTAATTAAATTAGCCTCACATATGCCTGCAAAGGATGTATCAGGCTGCGATATCGATGAAAAATTTAAATGATGATTTATAGGTTTTGCAGAAGGAGATGGGTCTTTTATTGTAAATAAAGATGGGTATTTAGAATTTAAAATAACACAATCTAGTGTGGATGCCCAAATATTATTCTATGTAAAAAAACAATTAGGATTCGGATCTGTATCTGTACAGGATAAAATCAATAAAACTCATCATTTTAGAGTTAGGGATAAAAAGAATATATTAAAACTAATTCAGATATTTAATGGAAATATTTTAACTAAATATAAATTAAATCAATTTGATTTATGAATACAAGGTTTTAATAAAATTTATAATATGAATATAAAATATTTAGATCAAAAGCATAAATTAAATTTAAATAATGCATGATTATCTGGATTTACAAATGCTGAAGGTTGTTTTACTTCTTCTGTATTAACATCTAAAACAACAGGTAAAGTTATAGTTACTGTAAGATATGTAGTATCTCAAAAGGATGACATAGAGTTCAGTAAAAATTTAGCAAATATGTTAGATGGTTATATTACTCATATAAAAAGTTATAATGGGTATAATACAGTAGTAAATCATGGTAAATTAAATAAAATAATTAATTATTTACATAATAATCCTTTAAAAACTAAAAAACTTATATCGTATAATAGATGATTAAAGATTTATTTACTAGTTAAAAATAAAAAACATTTTACATCTGAAGGTTTAGTAATTATAAAATTCCTAACTAAGCTTATTAATCAATAATTTAATTGAAGATATAGTCCGATCAATAGCGTAAGTTATTGAGTATTCTCATCGTATTAGTACAACTTAAGTACATAATGAGAATCAACATTTACAGCCTACTCCAGTTTCTGCGTTAATACATGCTGCCACAATGGTTACAGCAGGTGTGTATTTATTAATGCGTTCATCTCCTTTAATAGAATATAGTTCAACTATATTATTAGTATGTTTATGATTAGGAGCCATAACAACTGTATTTAGTTCTCTTGTTGGTTTATTTCAACAAGATATTAAAAAAGTTATAGCTTATTCCACTATGAGTCAATTAGGGATGATGGTTATAGCAGTCGGTTTATCTTCATATAATATTGCCTTATTTCATTTAATAAATCATGCTTTTTATAAAGGATTGTTATTTTTAGGGGCTGGATCTGTAATTCATGCTGTTGGCGATAACCAAGACTTTAGAAAATATGGGGGTTTAATAGGATATTTACCTTTAACATATTCTGTTATGTTAATAGCTAGTTTAAGTTTAGTAGCTTTCCCTTTCATGACAGGGTTTTATAGTAAAGATTTTATTTTAGAATCTGCTTATGGACAATTTAGTTTTTCAGGTATAGCTGTATATGTTATTGCTACTATTGGTGCAATATTTACTACTTTATATTCTGTTAAAGTTTTATATTTAACTTTCTTAACTACACCTAATGGTCATCGAAAATTCTTTGGTTATGAAGATACTGGTAATACTTGAACAAAAGTTAGTAGAGATATGAGCAGATTTAATACTCTTGCACATGAAAGTAATATTTATATAACTTTACCTTTAGTAATATTGGCCTTATTTTCTATATTCTTTGGATTTATAACTAAAGATATCTTTATAGGTTTAGGGTCTGGCTTGTTTATAGATAATAGTTTATTTATTCATCCTACTCATGAAATGATGATAAATACTGAATTTGCTGTGCCATCTTTATTTAAATTATTACCTTTTGTATTTACTATATCTTTTAGTGCTTTAGCTATAATATTATCTGAATTTTTACCAGAACTTATATCTAATTTCAAATTATCTAGATTAGGGTATACTATTTATGGATTTTTTAATCAAAGATTTTTAGTAGAACTGTTTTATAATAAATATATAACAAATTTAGTTTTAGATTTAGGTGGACAAACTACTAAAATTTTAGATAAAGGTAGTATAGAATTAATAGGACCTTTTGGTTTAGAAAAAGTATTAATTTTTTTTAGTAAAAATATAACTAAGTTAAATACAGGTATTCCTACAAATTATGCTTTATTTATTTTTATAGGGTTTATTACATACATAATTTTTTTATTTTTAAATTTAAATTTTATATTATTAATTTTACTTGTTTTATTTTTAAATTTAAAATTCAATAAAAATTTAAATTAAGAATTCAAAAGTAATTTAAATTATTCTAATAATATTTTGAAAAGTAAAGTAATAGATATTAAAAAAAATTACAAAAAAAGTTGACGGTTCAACTGATTCAATGTATAAAAAAAGAACAGAAGAATAAGCTTCAGAATCAAAAATATTAATAAAAAATCTAAATAAATTATTATTTTAGTTTTTACTTTAATACTTTTCGATAAAAAAAATTCTTTTTTATAAAGGTAGAAATAAAGAGTAGATTTAATCAAATATCTTTATGTATAAGTGATATATATGAATATATTTATATTATATCAAAAAAAATTAGGGTTAAGTATATTTTCGGGATGGCCACGTGAATGAGTGAATGTATTAAAAGTTTTAAAAATTTTATTTCTTTTATATAAAATATTTTTGTTTAACGCTTTTAAAGGTATAAAGAGTTTTTGTAAAAAAAAAAAAAGTTTATGGTTTAACGATCTCTTAAAAATAAAAATTTAAATTATTTTTTTTAATTTTTATTTTATTTATTTATTTATTTATTTATTAAAATTCATGAGAATATTAAAAAGTCATCCTTTATTGAAATTAGTTAATTCATATGTTATAGATGCTTCACAACCAAGTAATATAAGTTATTTATGAAATTTTGGTTCATTATTAGGTGTTTGTTTAATCATACAAATTGTAACAGGTGTTACATTAGCTATGCATTATAGCCCAAATGTTTTAGAAGCATTTAATTCAATTGAACATATTATGAGAGATGTTAATAATGGATGATTAGTTCGTTATTTACATAGTAATACAGCATCAGCTTTCTTTTTATTAGTATATTTACATGTAGGAAGAGGTATGTATTATGGATCTTATAGAGCCCCAAGAACATTAGTTTGAGCTATAGGTACTGTAATACTTATACTTATGATGGCTACAGCTTTCCTGGGTTATTCACATAGCCCAAAATGATTTAATATAAAGTATAAAAGTAACAATTTAAAATTTCATTCGAATAATAATAGAAATTATAGCACTAAGTCAAATTCAATTAATAACATATCTGAAAATTTAAATAATTTAATTCATGAATTAAAACTAAATCCTATATATGTTTTCGAAAATTTAACATTAGAAACTACTAAACAAAGTATTCTAAAATCCACTTCAAGTTTGAGTGGAATATATATGATTGTTAATAAGAAAACTCATGATTATTATATAGGTTCTGCGTCAACTAATAGATTTTATGCTAGATTTAGTAATCATCTGATTTACTTTAGAGGTAGTAAATTGGTTAAGAATGCAGTTAAAAAATATGGATTAGAAAATTTTGCTTTTCTAGTTTTAGATCTTTATCCTAATGTTGTTACTAAAGAAAATAACAAAGAATTATTAGATTTAGAAGATAAATATTTGAAATTATTATTACCTAATTATAATATTTTAACTGAAGCCGGATCTAGTTTTGGATATAAACATACAGAAATTGATCGTGTAAAAATGAAAGAAATATATAGTGATGAAAAACGATTTATGATAGGTAATTTAAATAGAGGTAAAAAATTATCTCAAGAAACCATAGAAAAAATAAGAACAAAAGCTTTAAATAAACCTCCTATGTCTGATGAAACTAAACTAAAATGTATTTCACATACAAGGCCAGTTATTCTATATAATTTAGATGATACTGTTTTTGGTCAATATTCTACAATATTAGAAGCAGCAAAAGCTATAAATTGTAATGAAAAAACTATTAGAAGAGCTTTAAAAACAGATAAAAAATTAGTGAAAAGACAATGAATAATAAAAGATTATTCAAATAAATAAATTATTTATACCTTTATATTAAATTATAGTCTCACAAGTAATAATCTTTTTGCAATTTTTATAGAGAAAAAAAGATTAAAGTGATATATCCCGACGGGGATATAGAATAGTATTTAGTATTATTCGGCAATGCTAGTGAAAACGATTAAAGAAGTTATATTAAGCTTTAAGATCGTCGGTTATATAAATGATCGCGACAGACTGGGTCACTAGTGGGTGGCTGAAATGCTGCTTAATGCACAGTCGGAACTTTTAATTAAATTTAATTAATAGAATAAACGAATTCAAAGTTATTCTAGCTTATTAATTATGTTAATAAGTAAGTTTGTATGTTCTTCCATATGGGCAAATGAGTTTATGAGGTGCTACAGTTATTACTAATCTTATAAGCGCTATTCCATGAATTGGGCAAGATATCGTTGAGTCAAAGAAAATAACAATTATTAATTTATATTTGGGTATTTTTATTCTATTTTCAGTTTTAATTGCTGTTTACAAGTATTTAAGTTTATTACTTTTAAAGGTTTCAGATAGTGAAGTCCTTTTACCTACAATAGGTGTTGTGCATAAAAATGCTTTAAAAAAAGGGAATAAAACTTTAAGATTAGATAAACAAGAATATAATTCAATACCTTCATCATTTTTAGCTTTTTTAGTTGGATTGATTGATGGAGATGGATATATTCAAATAAGTAAAACTTCAAAAGGATTTATAACTATGAAATTGGTAATATCTTTACATTTAGAAGATATTTCTACCTTAGAATATATTCATTCTATTTTAAAACTAGGTAAAATAAATATTTATAAAGATTTAAGAAGTCCTACTTGTAAATTAGTAATAAATAAAACTGACCTACAAGAAGTACTATTCCCATTACTTGTGAATAATAATATATATTTCTTAACAGATACCAGAGTAAATCAATTTAATTTAGCTATGTATATATTGAAGAATGATATTAAAAATTATAATCTAATAGCTGATATAAAGAATATACCTGCTATTTTTGAAATACCTAAAAATCCAGTTGATTATACATTATTACATTTTTTTAAGAATTGAATTGTAGGATTTACATGTTCAGAAGGTTCTTTCTTTATTAAAATGAACAATGATGGTTGTTTTCAATTAAAGCAAAGAATACATTCTAATTTATTTGAAGCTTTTAAATTGATATTTGATACAAATAGAAAAATAGATACAACAAATAATTATAATCAATTTGGTGTTAGTTCTAAATCTGATATACAAAAAGTTATAAATTTCTTTTCATATTCAGGATTACATCCTTTAATAGGACTAAAGTATATACAATATATTAAATGATTAAATAATTTACGTGAAAGTTCACGTTATCAAAATTTAAACTATCCTGAACTATAAGTAATATATAGATAAATACCTTAAATATAAATTAATAATAATTATGGGCTCCTTAAAATAATCATATTATAATATGATTATTTTTACAGGCAAATGGGGAAAATTACAAGGACATCTCATAAATAACCTCCGGTTTATTAGAAGATTATCTGTAGCGAAATTTAATTCGGTATATATAAATGGATTAAAAACGTTCAACGACTAATGAGTGAGTTATACCAACAATAAGCTCAACACGATAACCCCAAAATCTTCATTGTTCCTATTGGGACTTGAAGATTTAAGATATAGTCTAACTACATCTTTAAGGATGTAAAATATAAGTTAAATATTATATAAATAAACATGTCATTTGAGGAGGTTTTTCTGTTAACAATGCAACTCTAAATAGATTTTTTGCATTACATTTTGTATTACCTTTCATATTAGCGGCATTAGTGTTAATGCACTTTATAGCACTTCATGAAACAGCTGGATCTGGTAATCCTTTAGGTGTTTCAGGTACTTATGATAGAGTACCATTTGCTCCTTATTACATATTTAAAGATTTAATTACTATTTTTATTTTTATTTTTGTTTTAAGTACATTTGTATTCTTTATGCCTAATGTTTTAGGAGATAGTGAAAACTATATAATGGCAAATCCTATGCAAACTCCAGCTGCTATTGTGCCTGAATGATATCTTCTTCCTTTCTATGCTATATTAAGATCTATACCTAATAAATTATTAGGAGTTATAGCTATGTTTAGTTCATTATTAGCTATAATGTTATTACCTTTAGTTGATTTAGGTAGATCAAGAGGTCTTCAATTTAGACCTCTTAGCAAATTCTTTTTCTTTGTATTTGTGGCTAATTTCTTAATGTTAATGGTATTAGGTGGTAAACATGTAGAAGATCCATTTATAGGATTAGGGCAATTAAGTACAGCTTTATATTTTGGTTATTTTATAGTTATTGTACCAATAGTTAGTTTAATTGAAAATACTTTAATAGATTTAAATACATCCAAGCAATTCTAACCCTGCAAATATACAATAGCTTTATTTTACGTAAAAAATTTTATTATGATCATATTTTTTTCTAAAAAATATAGAATTTATAAAGCAGAATTAAATGCTTATTGTTAGATTGGATTAAAAGAAAAATTATTATATACTATTAGGGTAAAATTAATCATATTAATGAGAGAAAAAAAATAATACTTTAGTATTTTATCATTTAATGATAATGGATAAAAAAAATTTTTTTATCATAATGTAATATAATATTTTTATACTAAAATAGTATAAGGATTATGAAGTAAATGGTTTACACTTTGATTGCAAATCTTAAGTAAGAGGTTCGATTCCTCCATAATTCTATGGATTTTTATTTTATCTAGCTATTTTATAAAAAAATATGTACTAATTATTTTAAAGTAATTATAGGTCAGGACAATAGAATGGATTTATCTGGTAGGCAAAGAATAAATAATGGAAAATTTGTCTCTGATTATAAGGATCAACCTAGTAATGACCGAGTAGAATATATGATATCTTCTATGTCTATGTGAATAGAAAGATGATTTCTATCAACTAATGCAAAGGATATTGGTACCTTATATTTAATTTTTGCACTATTTTCAGGGCTATTAGGGACAGCGTTTTCTGTTTTAATTAGAATGGAATTAAGTGGACCGGGTGTTCAATATATTGCAGATAATCAACTATATAATAGTATTATAACAGCTCATGCTATATTAATGATATTCTTTATGGTTATGCCTGCATTAATAGGTGGGTTTGGTAATTTTTTAATGCCTTTAATGGTAGGTGGGCCCGATATGGCAAAACAAAAGGGTCACCTTGTTAGAAAATATACATATAATTCAAAAATCAAGTTCACACAAAGAAGATATTATTCAACAAATAGTAGAAATGTTACCTATAAAGGTAAAGAAAACAACAACAATAACAATAAAATTATATTTAATTCGTACTTAGCTGGTTTATTTGAAGGGGATGGTCATATTTGACTACCAAAAGAAAACACAAAAAAGAAATATAATCCTAGATTTTGTATAACTTTTGGTTTAAAAAATGAACCTTTAGCAAAAAAATTACTTGAAATAATAGGTTATGGGTTTATAAGATATAAACCTAAAGATAATGCTTGTGTTTTAGTAGTTTCTCCGGTAAAAGGACTTAAAAAGATAATTGAATGTATTAATGGTGAATTAAGAACACCAAAAATTATACAGTTACATAACTTAATAGATTGAATTAATAAGAATCATAGTTCTAATATAGTTAAATTATTTATAAAAAAGGGAAACTTAGATAAAGATAGTTGATTAACAGGATTCATAGATGCTGATGGAAGTTTCTCTATTCAACATACTAAATTAGAAAATAATGCTAAAAAAAGAAAGATTTCTTGTAGACTAAGAATAGAACAAAGAATGTATGAACCTATAACTAAAAATAGTTATTTTAATGTTTTAACTGAAGTAACTAGGTTTTTAGGTTGTAATTTAAAAACTAGAAAACAAATTTCTACCAGTAATGAATACTTTAGTCTAACAGCATCCAGTCGTAAATCTTTATCAATAATTATAATTTATTTTACATCTTTTCCTTTATACTCATCTAAATATTTAGATTATAAAGATTGAGAAGAAGCAGCTACTTTAATTTTAAAAAAAGATCATTATACTGAACAAGGAATTATTAGAATAGATATTCTTAAAGATAAGATGAATTTAAAAAGAACATATTTTAACTGAGATCATTTGAATAATTTAGGTTAAGGTAAGACATATGTATATTTTCTAACAAAAAAAGGGAATGCCGTGTAAGAATGTGAATTCTTATATTATAACTTCGCTATATGCATAGAATCTCTCGAATTAGAAGTAAATTACTCTTCATTTAACAGATATATATACACTTAATTGGAATTAATCTCTAAATTCATAAAGTTGTTTTCTCAACTGAATTAATCGTAAAAATTATATATACAAGGGAAGAATGTGCAGGAAACCAACGAATATCTTATAGTTCATATTAAATATGTTATATGATTTATTTTAGTAGGATCCTCAGAGACTACACGCGAAGCTCATAGTTATTTTATAATTATGATGAAGACATAGTCCGTCCGGGTAGGAAACTACTTAAAGGTTATAGATTCCCAAGATTAAATAATATAAGTTTTTGATTATTACCACCTAGCTTACTATTATTGGTATTTTCTGCATGTATAGAAGGTGGAGCAGGTACAGGTTGAACTATCTATCCTCCTTTATCAGGAGTACAAAGTCATAGTGGACCTAGTGTTGATTTAGCAATTTTTGCTTTACATTTATCGGGGGTTAGTAGTTTATTAGGAGCCATAAATTTCATAACTACAATAGTTAATATGAGAACTCCTGGTATAAGATTACACAAACTAGCTTTATTTGGATGAGCTGTAGTTATTACAGCTGTATTATTACTATTATCTTTACCAGTACTTGCTGGTGGAATTACAATGGTATTAACAGATAGAAATTTTAATACATCATTCTTTGAGACTGCTGGTGGTGGTGACCCTATTTTATTCCAACATCTTTTCTGATTTTTCGGTCACCCAGAGGTTTATATATTAATTATACCTGGTTTTGGTATAATTAGTACTACTATATCCGCTAACTCTAATAAAAGTGTTTTCGGTTATATTGGTATGGTATATGCTATGATGTCTATTGGAATATTAGGGTTTATTGTTTGAAGCCATCACATGTACACAGTTGGTTTAGACGTGGATACAAGAGCATATTTCACAGCTGCTACATTAATTATTGCTGTACCTACAGGTATTAAAATATTCTCTTGATTGGCTACATGTTACGGGGGTTCTATCAAATTAACACCTTCAATGTTATTTGCGTTAGGATTTGTATTCATGTTTACAATAGGGGGATTATCAGGAGTTGTTTTGGCTAATGCATCTATTGATATTGCATTTCACGATACTTATTATGTTGTTGCGCATTTTCATTATGTTTTAAGTATGGGTGCAGTATTTGCTATGTTTAGTGGATGATACTTCTGAGTACCTAAAATACTAGGATTAAATTATAATTTAATGTTATCAAAAGTACAATTCTGAATTTTATTTATTGGGGTTAATCTTACATTCTTCCCTCAACATTTCTTAGGTTTACAAGGTATGCCTAGAAGAATAAGTGATTATCCTGATGCATTTGCAGGCTGAAATTTAATTAGTAGTTTTGGGTCTATTGTAAGTGTAGTTGCTGCTGGATTATTCTTACATATCGTTTATTTACAATTAGTAGAAGGTAAATCAGCTACTAGATATCCTTGATTAACTGCAGAATATTTTAGTGATACTTTACAGGCTTTATTAAATAGAAGTTATCCTAGTTTAGAATGAGCATTAACTAGTCCACCTAAACCTCATGCTTTTGTAAGTCTTCCTATACAAAGTTCTTTTTAACTCTAAAAAAACGTATAAATATATATAATATATTCAAAATATCTTAAACTTTATTTTTAATTTTAGGAATAAAAGATTTATTTATTAGTAATACTTCTAATATAGATTCTTCTATTTTATTTATAGCAAATTTCTTAAGGTTTATTTTAAAGGCTTTTATTAGTATTTTTTTTTTAATCACCTATAATAGGTAATTCAAAAGATTTATTTTATAAACCTTTCTTCAAAATAAATTCTTATTATAATGAGGGAACATCTTCTAAAGATGATAAATCTGGCTTAGAAAAATATTAGAAGGTATAAATAAAGAAATGGAGAAGAGATTTAATCAAAATCCATCTTCTGGAGAATCATTTACAATACATATAGATATTAATAAAGCTTCTGATCGTGAAATCAAATAGGCTATTTAATAAATATATAATAAAAGGGATGGAATTAATCAAGATTTTCTCGAATATATTGAACTTTTAGATTTGTAGGTATTTTTTTGAAGATGTTTCGGCATCTAAATTAAATTCTACTCCTGTTTCACAATGGCCTTAAGTAGAATCTCCTAGATCTGAATCTACGTCTGGTCAACCTGAATCAAAAGGTAAGGAAATAGATACTGGTAATAATATTTTAAATATTTTTATACAAAAGGAGGTTTCCCATCTATTTCACATAAATATTGGGTTTTCTCTTTATATTTGAAAAAAAAAATATGTAAATACTTTTTTTTTATTCTCATTAGCTTAAAGGTAGAGCAGAATACTTCTAATATTCCGATTTTAGTTCGATTCTAAAATGAGAATAAGGATATAATTTATTATTATTAATTATTATATCTAATATAAATTATTTTATTTCTATAAATTAAGATTATAGATTATTAAAATAATATTTTTAATTATTAATGTTATATTTACCTACTATTATTTCTATTTTTGAGGTTGTTTTGGTCCTTGTTCCTGCTTTACTTGCTGTAGCATATGTAACGGTAGCTGAAAGGAAAACTATGGCAAGTATGCAAAGAAGATTAGGTCCTAATGTTGTAGGATATTATGGGTTATTACAAGCATTTGCAGATGCTTTAAAATTACTTTTAAAAGAATATGTAGCACCTACACAAGCTAATATGATTTTATTTTTTTTAGGTCCAGTTATAACTTTAATTTTTTCTTTATTAGGTTATGCAGTTATACCTTATGGGCCTGGTTTAGCCATTAGTGATTTTAATTTAGGTATATTATATATGCTAGCTGTTTCGTCTTTAGCTACATATGGTATATTATTAGCAGGTTGAAGTGCTAATAGTAAATATGCTTTTTTAGGGTCCCTTAGAAGTACAGCTCAATTAATTAGCTATGAACTAGTATTAAGTTCGGCTATATTACTAGTAATTTTTTTTACAGGAAATTTAAATTTAACAGTTAATATAGAAGCTCAAAGAGCTATTTGATTTATATTGCCTTTATTACCTATATTTATAATATTTTTTATAGGTTCTATAGCTGAAACAAATAGAGCTCCTTTTGATTTAGCAGAAGCTGAATCCGAACTTGTTAGCGGATTTATGACAGAACATGCAGCAGTAGTATTTGTATTTTTTTTTTTAGCCGAATACGGTAGTATTGTTTTAATGTGTATATTAACTAGTATATTATTTATAGGAGGTTATTTATCATTAGATTATTTAATTTTACTTTCTTTTTTAGATATAATATTTTCTAATATATTATTTATGGACTGATTACTTTATTTAGAAAAATACTTAGAAAATATTTTTAACAACCCTATTTTAGAAGGATTATTTTATGGCTTAAGTTTAGGATTAAAAAGTTCTATAATGATATTTATATTTATTTGAGCTAGAGCCTCTTTCCCTAGAATACGTTTTGATCAATTAATGGCATTTTGTTGAACAGTTTTATTACCAGTTTTATTTGCTTTAATTATATTAGTTCCTTGTTTATTATATAGTTATAATATTTTCCCTACAAATATAAATTTATTTTAAAAAATTATTAATAGTATTATTATAATCATGAAATTTTTCATTATGATGTGAATTTTTTTTTTGAAAAAATATTTTAGGAAATATATAAACGTATTATTAGATAATAAATGTTAGTATCTTTATTATTAATTCCTATAGTGGGAATATTTTTAATATCTAGTACTATTTCTTATGAATCTGATAATATAAAAGCCAATTATTATAAAAGCATTGCTTTTATAACTTCTATTATAAATTTAATTATATCTTTAATTATATATATATTATTTGATTTTAGTAGTAATCAATTTCAATTTGTAGAAGAACATTATGATTTAAGTTTTTTTGATGTTTATCTAGGTATAGATGGAATATCTATATACTTTGTGTTATTAACAACAATAATAATGCCAATAGCAATATTATCTAATTGAAATTCAATTACTGAAAATATAAGATCATATTTAATAATAATGTTATTATTAGAAACTTTATTGTTAGCTGTATTCTTAGTATTAGATATATTATTATTTTATATATTTTTTGAAAGTATATTACCTCCTTTATTTTTATTAATAGGTTTATTTGGATCTAATAATAAAGTAAGAGCTAGTTTTTACATATTCTTGTATACATTATGAGGGTCTTTATTTTTATTATTATCAATTTTAGCTATGTCTTCTATAATGGGAACAACAGATTTTGATGCTTTATTCAAAACAAATTTTGATTATACTACACAATTATTTTTGTTTTGTGGAATATTTATAGCATTTGCTGTTAAAACTCCTACTATTTTTTTAAATAATTGATTGCTGAAAGCTCATGTAGAATCTCCTTTAGGTGGAAGTATAGTACTTGCAGCTATTGTTTTAAAATTAAGTTTATATGGTATATTTAGATTAATATTACCAATATTGCCTAAAGCTTCCTTAGATCTAACTTATATAGTTTATATAATAGGGGTTATTACAATAATATATGCAAGTTTTAGTACATTAAGAACTACAGATGTAAAGGAATTAATTGCTTATAGTTCTGTATCACATGCTGCAGTTTATTTAATAGGAGTATTTAGTAATACAATTCAGGGAATTGAAGGAAGTATACTTTTAGGTTTAGCACATGGATTTGTTTCTAGTGGTTTATTTATATGTGCTGGAGGTATATTATATGATAGATCTGGTACTAGACTAATTTATTTTTATAAGGGAATAGCTCAATTAATGCCTTTATTTTCTATGTTATTTTTTATATTATCTTTGGGAAATTGTGGTGCTCCTTTAACATTAAATTTTATAGGAGAATTTATGTCTCTTTATGGAGTATTTGAAAGATTACCTATATTAGGAATATTTGCTAGTTCTTCTATAATATTATCTGCTGCCTACACAATTTATATGTTTAATAGAATAGCATTTGGAGGATCTTTTAGCAAATTCTTCAAAGAAAATATTAGTGATGTAACAAAAAGAGAATTCTTTTTACTATTTATATTAGTTATATTTATGGTTATTTTTGGTATATATCCTTCTTTTATTTTAGATGGTTTACATTATTCTGTGACAAGTTTAATATATTATATTTAAAATAAAATATAATTTCTTTAAAACCTTTTTGTTAAAAAATTAACGTCAATACTTAGTTTTAGAAGTATTTAATTGAAAGAAAATTTAAAGAAATGCCTCAATTAATACCTTTTTATTTTGTAAATGAAGTAGTTTTTACTTTTGTAATTATTGCAATGGCAGTATATATGTTATCTAAATATATATTACCTAGATTTGTTCGTTTATTTTTATCTCGTATTTTTATATCAAAACTTTTTGAAAATAAATAATATATTATATATTGAATATATTATTTTTATACTATAAAAAATCTTATTTTTTTTTTAATAATATAGGTTTTTTTTAATTAATATTACTATGATGATATTATGTGTATATCTCGATATTTTAAGGTCTATAATAATAACTTAAGGTACAAAATGAGTACTTTAAGTATAAAAAATTTTTATTTTGCAAGTTCAGAAATACTTAGTCCATTAAGCCAATTTGAAATAAGAGATTTATTAAGTATAGATGCGCCTATCTTAGGTAACTTCCATATTTCTATGACTAACATAGGATTTTATTTAACAATAGGTGCTTTTTTTTTATTAACATTAAGTTTATTAGCTACAAATTATAATAAATTAGTAAGCAATAATTGATCAATAGGTCAAGAATCTTTATATGCTACTATACATAGTATAGTAATAAATCAAATAAATTCAAGAACTGGACAAATTTATTTCCCTTTTGTTTATACTTTATTTGTTTTTATCTTAATAAATAATTTGATAGGAATGGTTCCTTATAGTTTTGCATCAACTAGTCATTTTATTTTGACATTTTCACTTAGTTTTACTATAGTTTTAGGTGCAACAATTTTAGGTTTTCAAAAACATGGTTTAAAATTTTTTTCTATTTTAGTTCCAGCTGGTTGCCCTTTAGCCTTATTACCTTTATTAGTTTTAATTGAATTTATAAGTTATATTTCAAGAAATATTTCTTTAGGTCTTAGATTAGGTGCTAATATAATGAGTGGGCATATGCTTTTAAGTATTTTAAGTGGTTTTACTTATAATATAATGACTTCTGGTATTGTTTTCTTTTTTTTGGGTTTAATTCCTTTGTCATTTATAATTGCTTTCTCTGGATTAGAGTTAGCTATTGCAGTAATTCAAGCTCAAGTTTTTGTAGTTCTAACTTGTAGTTATATAAAAGATGGATTAGATCTTCACTAACGGTAAATATGATAGAAATGATAAACATAATAATAAAAAATTTAATTAATATTTTAATAATTTTATATTTAAAAATTCTTAGGGATACAAATAAAAGGAATATAATTATTCAAGGAAAGTTATAGTTTATAAAAATCTAAATAATAAATTCAAGTTTAAATTCAGGGTGTTTAATAGAAAATATTAATAAAGAGATATATAGTTTATTTATAAATAATAAAACTTTATTATGGAAGAACAAGCCTATATGAACTACTTTTTTAGAAAGAGATATTAACTAGATATAGCTTAAATTTATCCTAAGAAAAAAAAATTTTTTTTTAATTATAAATTTATAAGTGATATAATTGATAAAAATTCAATTATATCGATATAATTGAGTTTGGTGATGGCTCTGATTGAACACTGTCCAAATGCTTGACACATGCTAATCGTACGTTTAATTCAATAATAATGTAAATTATTATTTTTTTTTAAGTGGTGAACAGGTGAGTATTAGATTATCAATACTGCCTTAAAGTGAGGGTAGATCCCTCATAAATAAAAAAAGGAAAATAAATTTCCGCTTTAAGAGGAACTGATATATCATAGAGATAGGTTGTTGTTAAGGTAATGGCTTAACTAGCCCTGAACTCTCTTAGTCGAAGCTGAAAGGTTGATCGACCACATTGGGGATGAAAAAATCCCAAGGCAAATAAGTACAGCAGTGGGGAATTTTGGTCAATGGCCTAACGGCTGAACTGGCAATTTGGAGGATTAATCCGTCTTTAGTTTAATAAACTAAAGTTTAAATCAAAACGAGATACCCGATAAAATCGGAAAATCTAAATGTATATATTATAATGACAATATATATATATGTCTTGACTAATTACGTGCCAGCAGTCGCGGTAATACGTAAGAGACTAGTGTTATTCATCTTTAATAGGTTTAAAGGGTACTCAAGCGGTAGAATTTGCCTAAAAAGAGGGAACAATTCAACTAGAGTTTTATATGAGAAGATAGTACTTTTGGAGGAGAGATAAAATTTATTGATACTTAAGGGACTGATAAAAGCGAAGGCAATCTTTTATGTAATAACTGACGCTGAAGGACGAAGGCACAGGAAACGAACAGGATTAGATACCCCAGTAGTCTTTGCAGAGAATGATGAATGTCATAGGTTAGGTGAAAACTTAGTCTATAAATGAAAGTGTAAGCATTTCACCTCAAGAGTAACGTGGCAACGCGGGAACTGAAATCACTAGGCCGTTTCTGACACCAGTAGTGAAGTATGTTATTTAATTCGATAATCCTCGAAAAACCTTACCACAATTTGAATATATATTTATATATTACAGGCATTGCACGGCTGTTTCCAGTTAATGTTGTGAAACTGTGGTTCAAGCCATGGAATTAACGATAACCCTTGCTTTATTTGTAAAATTTTATTTTGATAAAGCTGAGCTATCCGCATATTGGATAAGATAAAAGGGCCTAAGACAAGTCATCATGGTCTTAACATTGTGGGCTATAGACGTGCCACATTTTCCTAAACAAAGAGAGGCGAAAATGCGAATTTAAGCTAATCTCAAAAAATAGGATAAAAAGAATAAGGATTGTAGCCTGAAATTCGGCTACATGAATAAGTAATTACTAGTAATCGTGAATCACCATGTCACGGTGAATATTACCTCGGATTGGTACTAACCACTCGTCGCATGCTGAAAGGAGTGCGTGCAATAAGTTTGCTCTTTTATTATAAGAAAGTAAAAAATAAGTTTTAGATGTTATAGTAGGATTCTTCGTATGCGCGATTCTAATTAGTGTTAAGTCGAAATACGGTTCGTGTAGTGGAAGTTGCACGGGGTTTATTAAATTTAACTTATTTTGTATAATTTTATATTATACATTAAGGGGAGTTCCTTTATTGGTAAGAAGGGTTGAGCTGTAAACTCAATAGTAATAAGTTGCTTTAAGAGTTCGAATCTCTTGTCTCCTACCTTGTAATTAAGTATTTATGTACTTAGAGTAAAAGATAAATAGATATTTAAAAATATCTATTTATATAATTATTAATTAGTCTAAGCCTCTATAGCTCAACGGTAGAGCATAATACTGTTAATATTATGATATATGTTCGATTCATATTAGGGGCGAAATAAATAATAAAATAAAAAAAAAATATTTATAATTTTTATTATAAATATGATAAATTATAAATTAACTAGTATTAGAAAAAAGTAATAAATGACTAATTTAACAAGAAGCAATTTTCAAGACCATCCTTTTCATTTAGTATCGCCATCTCCATGGCCTATCAATACAAGTATATCTTTATTTATTTTAACTACTAGTGCTGCATTATCTATGCATAATTTTAATAATTCTTATTATTTATTATACTTAGCATTATTTATAGTAATATCATCAATGTCTTTTTGATTCCGTGATATTATAAGTGAGGCAACATTTTTAGGGGATCATACTTTAGCAGTACAAAGAGGACTTAATTTAGGTGTTATTTTATTTATAGTTTCTGAAGCATTATTTTTTATGGCTATTTTTTGAGCTTTTTTTCATAGTGCTTTAACTCCAACTGTAGAATTAGGTGCTCAATGACCACCTTTAGGGATAGAACCTGTAAATCCATTTGAATTACCTTTACTTAATACAGTAATATTATTATCAAGTGGGGCTACAGTTACTTATGCCCATCATTCTTTAATACAAGGAAAAAGAAAGGGATCTTTATACGGTTCGATCGCTACAATATTACTAGCTATTATTTTTACATTATTTCAAGGAATTGAATATAGTGTTTCATCTTTTACTATAAGTGATGGTGCTTTTGGTACATGTTTCTTTTTTGGTACTGGTTTTCACGGTTTACATGTTATAATCGGAACACTTTTTTTAGGTGTAGCATTATGACGAATATTTGCTTATCATTTAACTGACAATCATCATTTAGGTTTTGAAGGAGGAATATTATATTGACATTTTGTAGATATTGTCTGGCTTTTTTTGTATGTGTCTATATATTACTGAGGATCATAAATTTTATTCTTAGAAATATTAATTTAATATGATCATTATATGGAAGGATTTAAAAGCAGATATTAAAGAAATAAATGAAACATTAAAAGAAATTGAAGATGCTTTGAATAAAAATGAAGATCTTCCTTTAAATGACCTTAAAAGAATAAAGGCTTTAGGATTATAAATGATATTTTAGATAAAGAACAATTTTAAAATTCAAAAAATTTGAGGTTATTTTTTGATGAAAAAGAACGTTTAGAAAAGGAAAAAAAGGAAGATTAACTTTCTGAATTTTTATTGGGATTCGGTACCTATTCCAGGCTCTGATTTTTTAGATGATGGAGATTAATTACTAAATTACTTTTTTTATTTTTAATATTTATTTAATTATAAGGGATTTTAGTATAATGGTTAATACATATGACTTTTAATCATTAAAATATCGGTTCGAATCCGTTAGATCCTAAATATTGTCAAAACCTTTAAGAAGTAGAATAAATGAAAAAATTAAAGGGAACGGTTATCATTTAATGGTAGGATGTCTGTCTAGTATTATAAATTTATAAGTGATAGATATAACAAATCTCATTTATCTTAGAAAAATTTTATTTATTTTAATTAAGGGGTTATAGTTTAGCAGGTAAAACTGTAATTTTGCTGTTTATGGATGCGGGTTCGAATCCCGCTGACTCCAAGCCAAATTTATTAGTTTTCTAATAATGAATAAGGTTGGCTTAAATTTAGAGCAATTTGGCTCTTTTTAATAAATGAAGATAAAAAATGAAATGAAATGTTTACAGAATAATAGTGAAAAAATTATACCTGTAAAAGTTTATGTCGATGTATATAAAGATAAAATGATTATATATAAAGAAAATAAAAAAAAAAGTGGTATTTATAAATGAACAAATAAAATTAACAATAAAAAATATATAGGAAGTTCAATAGATTTAACTAATAGATTTACTACATATTTTTCTTATAGTACAATTCAAAAAATAGTAAATAAAAAATCAAGTCTTATATATGCTGCACTACTTAAATACGGTTATTCTAATTTTAGTTTAGAAATTCTTGAATATTGTGAGCCTAATTTACTAATAAATAGAGAACAATATTATTTAGATACGTTTAATCCTGAGTATAATATATTAAAAATTGCAGGTTCACGATCAGGCTGTAAACTTAGTTATAAATCAAGAAAAGCTATAAGTATTGCTTTAAGAGGAAAAAAATTTAATAAATGTAAGTTAATTGATATATTCAATACAAAAAATAAAAATATTTCTCCCAAAAATATTAGAATAGAAACTAAAAATAAATTATCATTAAGAAGTCGAGGTATAAAAGTCAAAGTATTTGATTTATTTAAGAATTTAATGTATGAATTTCCAAGCATAAATAGTGCAGCTAAAAACATGAATATAAGTACTGGAACTATTAAGAGAATATTAAATACTGGAGTATCATATGATAATTATATTTATGAATTTGAAGTTAAAGATTTAAGAGTATTAGTATTGGATAATAAGTATATATTGACTAATATATTAAAGAATGCAGAAAAAACGAGTGAATATTATAATATTCCTCGGTCAACTTTATCTAATTACATAAATTCAGGTAAATTATATAAAGATAAATATTATTTTTATAGTGTTAATTATAAAAATATTAATATTTCTAATAATTAATTTAATTATTATATTAATTATTTTATTAAATGTAAATATTTATATTTAACTATCTTAGTTTAATGGTAAAACAATCATCTACCACATGATAATTGTCAGTTCGATTCTGACCGATAGTAAATTAACAAGAGAGTATAGTTTAATGGTAAAACAGTAGCGTTCCATGCTACAAATTTGAGTTCGATTCTCAATATTCTTAATAAACTTAGGCGGATTTTCTCGTGATTTATTTTTTTTTAGAATTAGTAACTTAATTGGTAGAGGATTTCCTTGTCACGGAAATAGATGTCGGTTCGATCCCGACCTAATTCGAAAATAATTTATAGGAAAAATTGCCATGGGTAAGGTAAGATATTTGCTAAATATTGTGTTTTAACACCTAGGTGTTCGACTCACCTTTCCATGCATTCCTATTGTTTGTACAGTATTATAAATTTATAAGTGATAAAGATAACAAATCTCATTTATTTCAGAAAAATTTTGTTTCTTTTCAGTTAAGGAAGGATTGTCATCGGCAGGACTAGGTATCTACTAAATATTGTGTTTTAACACTTAGGAGTTCGACTCTCCTTCCTTCCGAATCTATTTTTAGTCGATAAATAGATTTTAGAGCAATTTGGCTCCTTTTAAAATAAATATAAATAAAAATGAACAAAATAAATAATAAAAATAATAAGTTACATCCCTATTGAATTACAGGTTTTGTTGATGGTGAAGGATGTTTTAAAGTAATTCTTAGAAAAAAGGATAATTTTAAAACAGGATGAAAACTAGAAGTTCGTTTTCAGATACTACTACATATTAGAGATAAAAATTTAATCTTAGACATTAGGTCATTTTTTAATGATATAGGTACAATTTATGAAAATAATATTTACATTCAATATGAAATTGGTAAGATAGATGACTTAATTAAAATAATTATACCTCATTTTGAAAAATTTCCTTTATTTACAAAAAAAAAGAAGGATTTTTTATTATGAAGGGATATTGTACATTTAATTAGTAAAAAAGAACATTTAAATAAGGAGGGTCTTATAGAAATACTTAAATTAAAAGCTTCTTTAAATAGAGGACTTCCAGAAAATTTTGAAGACTTTTTTTCAAAAATTGAAAAGATAGTTAGACCTAATGTTTGTTTACCTTCTATTATAGATTACAATTGATTAGCTGGATTTTTTTTCAGGAGAAGGTTCTTTTTCTATATCTATAACTAAATATGTAAAAAATAAGTCAAAAATTTATGTAAGATTGGTTGTAAGAGCAGGTCAACATTCAAGGGATAAATTATTAGTTGAACATTTAGTTAATGTATTTAATTGTGGGTATACTTTTGAACATAAAACTAAGAATTATATAGAGTTTGTTGTTTCTAGGTTTGAAGATATATATATAAAAATAATATCTTTTTTTAATAAATACGAAATTAAGGGTATTAAAGCTTTTGATTATAAAGATTTTTGTAAGATTGCAGAATTAATAAATAAAAAAGCTCATTTAACGTCTGGAGGGTTAGAGAAAATTTATAATATTAAACGTAATATGAATAGGGGTAGATATTAATGATTAAAAAAAACTAATTTACTTAAAAAATTATTTAAGAAAAAAAGGAAGTATTGCCATTGGTAGGGTAAAATATCTGCTTCATATTGTGTTTTAACACTTAAGAGTTCGACTCTCTTTACTTCCGTGGCTAACGTAGTTCAGAGTAATTTGGCTCTTTTTAATGGGAAAAAAAATAAATATAAATGCATCTTATATCTAAAGGATTTTAAGAAATTAAAACTATTCAAATATAATATGTAGTTTTGATTAAAAAGAGTATAGTTTAATGGTAAAGCAATGAGCTTCAACCTCATATTTCTCAGTTCAAATCTGAGTACTCTTGCTAAAAAAAAATAGGCGTATTATAAATTTTTTTTCCTTTTTAAGGTATTATCTGTATATTTATTAATGTATAATTTATTTCTTATAAATGAAACTTTTACAAATGGTTATGTATCCGAAATATTAAATATAATTTACTTGTTTGTAATACTGTGTGGTATATTTGTTATTATAAGTAAAAATCCTATTATTTCAGTGTTGTTTTTAATAGGATTATTTTCAGGTGTATCTTGTTATTTAATTATATTAGGTTTAAGTTTTATAGGTTTATCTTATTTAATAGTTTATATAGGTGCTGTATCTATTTTATTTTTATTTATTTTAATGTTAATAAATATTAGAATAAGTGAATTACAAAGTAATACTGGTAACAGTATACCTTTAGCTGTGACTATAGGAATTTTATTTAATTATCCATTATTTCAATTATTACCTTATGATATTGCAATATTAAATAATTATAATAATACTTTAAATAATATATTGCATAATATGTCTTTAAATAATTATAAAAATAATTACCTAAATAGTTTAGAAATAAATAATAATAGTATATTATTTGTCACTAGTAAGACATGAGATGGTAATTTAGCAGAAGTTGGTCATATAACAAGTATAGGTAATGTGATGTATACTAATTATAATATGTGATTAATTTTGGCTAGTTTGATTTTATTATTAGCCATGGTAGGGGCTATTGTTATAACAATAAAACAAAAAAATTAAGATTAATCGATTCTTTTTATAATGAAAAAAGAAAAAAAAGTGATATTTTAAATAATAAATGAAATTTTGACTAATATCCTTTAATAACTCAAAAACAATCTTATTTTGAATTATTTAAATAAGGATGTATAAAAGAAATTAGCTCAACGGTGGAGCAGCTGTTTTACACACAGACGGTTAAGAGTTCAAATCTCTTATTTCTTAAGTTGCAGTCTATCCTTTTCTTTCCTTTTAGTTAAATTTGAGTAATGCTTTTAAGAGAATTATGTCTCTTTTTATATAAATGATATTAAAAAAAAAAAAAAAGAAAGAAATTGATTAAAAAATTAAGACTACCAAATCAAGGTCTATAATTATAGTACGAATGTTCTTTCAGGTTTATCAGGAAAATATTTTATAAATGATGCGTTTGCATTTAATTTGCGTTCCAGTCATGGTATATTTATATTAAATATAAGTAGTATAGGGTACCATAAAAATGAAACTAATTTAATAATTAAAATGATTATTATTAGTCAAAGTATAAATGTAAAAATAGATGTTTTGTATAAAATTTAGTTCATATGAATATTAAAGAATTGAATTTATTTTATATTAATGGTGATTCAAAACCACTTATAGTTAAGAGTTCTAATGAAAATATTGATTTTTTTTTTTCGTACAAACAAATTATTTTTAAAGTAAAGCAGTTGTTTAATACACAGACAGCTAAGTATAAAAATCACTTATTTACGGGTAAGAGCCAGATTGGTGAGGCGCTCTGTCTGGGCCAGAGATATACGAGATTCGAATTCTTGTTACCCGAAGTTTTAGCTTGCGTTAAAGTGCAATCTAAAAAAAATAATTTTCGGATTATATATTTTTAAGAAATATAAATGATATAAATTAAATTATATATAATATATAAGTATATAAAGAGACTATTACACTGTAAGAAATAGCTATGTATTAAAGAGCCTAAGGGCAAATATGCCGAATTATCTTGATAAATCATGATATAAACTCTTAGAGAAATTAAATAGTAAACGAAGCAAATTGAAATATCTTATTAGCTTCAGGAAAAGAAATCAAAAGAGATTCTATGATTAGTGTGAATGAAAATAGATAAGTCTATATAATAAGTAAAATGGTCGTAAAACTGTTTGAATATTATGGGGAACCTTCCTCAAAGACTAAATATAATACATAAGCGATAGTGAATATTGTACCGTGAGGGAAATAACTGAAATAATAGTTTTATAAGCAGCTCTAGCAATATAAAGCAAGAGCGTACCTTTTGCATAATGGGTCACCAAGTTAACATTAGACGCGAGCAAATTAATATTGCGTAGGTAAACCAATCATAAGAAAAATGAATAGTGTTTAAAGTTAGACCCGAAGCCTAGTGATCTTACCATAATCAGGACTATAAAGGTCCGAACGGGTTATCGTTGCAAAGATATCCGAAGAATTATGGTAAGTAAGTGAAAGACAAATCTGACTAGGATAGCTGGTTTTCTGCGAAACCTATAATAGTAGGCAATTTAAAGTAACATCTTAGCAGGTACAGAACTTAATCTCAGACAAGATGTAAATAATATACTAAAGTATAAATACATTTTATTTTGTATACATCGGGGGATCGTGAAGATTTTATCGGTGAGTATGTAGACTCGAAATGGCAAAGATGAATCTTAAATTATCGGACATAGAATGATAAGGTTGTATGTCAAAAGGGAAACAGCCCAGAACAAGAGTTAAGGTTCCAAAATTATTATTAAGTGAAATAAAGAAAGTTTTTATATAAGTCGACAAGAAGATGGGCTTAGAAGCAGCCATAATTTGAAGATCTCGTAACAGAGCACTTGTTAAATCTTAAAAGCATCGAAAATTTAACGGATCTAAATAATATACCGATACCTTGTCCATTTATTATAAAAATAAATATATAATTATAATTTAATGGGGTAGCAGAACATTGAGTTAATCTTTGAATTTTTTTTTATAAAAAAAATAATATGACAACTCAAGTGATAATGGTGACATGAGTAACGAAAAAGAAGTTTATTAGAAAAGAGAGCGCAATAAACTAAAAAGATGAGTGCTAATCTCTAATAACTCTCGCCTTAAGCTTATGGTTTTGACAAGTAACGGCCTCTAAGTTATTAATCTGAAGGTTAAAACGATGAGAAAATCTTATTACTTTTAAGGACAACATTTTTAAGTGAAAAATGTGCTGGAAAAAATAAGTAATAATATAATAAACTAAAAAGATTATTATATATTTAAACCGTACCTAAAAACTGAATCAAGTAAGCTAGTAGAGAATACGAAGGCGATTGAGATAACAATCATTAAGGAACTCGGCAAATTGACTACCGTAACTTAGGGATAAGGAGGGCTCATTAGTCTCGATTAATATCGAGTAAAAAGGAAGAAGCATGAAATAGTGTTGTACGACTGTTTAATTAAAACAAAGCACTTTGCAAAAAGATGATAAATCTAAGTATTGAGTGTGATCTCTGCCCGGTGCCGGCTGGTTAACGAATTAACTAAACTGACATAGGTTTGGTCTTAAAGGAAACCCCGGTTAATGGCGGCCTTAACGTGAGGGTCCTAAGGTAGCGAAATACCTTGGCCGTTAAATGCGGTCTTGCATGAATGATGTAACGATACAACAGCTGTCTCTATGATTGACTCAGTGAAATTGGAATAACTGTGCAGATACAGTTTACCTCTAGTTAGACGAGAAGACCCTATGCAGCTTTACTGTTACTAATTATTGAATATGATGCGAGCAATTTTTAGTTTATAAGGTAATCGATAAGATTTAACTGGAAGACCTTTATTTGTTTATTATATTATTAACCTTGAAAAAGGAACAATTGTTAGGAGACAGTTTATGCGGGGCACAGACCCCATAAAGAGTAAATGGGAGTGTCTAAAGAAATATAACTTAAAAAATTTTTCATAAGTTTATATTATTTTATTTTTGAGTTTAACTCAAAAATTATTGGTTTTAAACCAAACTTTGGTTTGTAATTAAATATAACTAAGTTATATTTAATCTTATAATAAAGTTTAAGATTTAAACTTTAATCATTATATATATTGTGTACTTGAGATTAAAGTAAGGGGTAAGATTTTCGCTATAGTGGAAATAGATGTAATAATAAAAATATTATGAAAATATAAATTATAAATTCTAATATTTTTATAAATTATTATAAATATAATTATTAATAATCATGTTAAATACTCACCAAGTTTAATGGCTTAATCTTGCTTTACTGTTTGATTAACAACAAATCTTACAGTCGCGTAAGCGGGGCATAGGATCACAAGATACAAAAAGGAAAGATCTTGGATTATTGGAAAAGCTACGCTAGGGATGTTTGTCCTTCAATATTTATATATGTCTAAGTCCATAAAAAGTATTGATAATATTTGGGTTAATTTCAAAAATTACTTTAAATATTTAAAAAGTAAATTTGAAGCGAAGTTTATCTTAGCAGTTTAATAAAGATAAAACCGTTCAACGACTATAAGGTGAGTTATGCTAACAATAATCCTTTAATAAAGCCCAACATTTTTATAAATTATGTATATTAGTTTATTGAAAATTTTTTTGCTAAATACTTTGTTAAATAATTCTTCAAAAATACAAAGAAATATTTTTAATAAAAATATTAACAATAAATATAAATTAATTCCATTTAATTTAAAAGAAAATTTTGTAGGTGAGACTAAATATTCTCCTCCTGCTTCTAAAGAATGAAAAAATAGTGTCTATTTTTTTAATTATGATAATATGAAAAATTTACCTGTTTATGATATTAATATTAATACGTTAATAAGAGGTTATTTTGACTTATATTTTAATAATAAAATTATAAGAACTAAATTTAAACCATCTTTAATAAAACGTTTATCTTTAAATAAAATATATGTAAGTAAACCTGAAATAAAACATACGAATTCTAAAGCTATTATAACTATTTATACTTATAATAGAGAAAAAAAATCTTTATTGAAAAAAATATTTTTAATAAAAGAAATGTATTCATTAAAAAGATTTCTTTTAAGAAAATTAAGACTTTTTACATGAATGCCTTCTTTAATAGAACTTTTAAAAAAAAAAAGAAACACATATAATATTTTAAAGAAAAAAAAAAATTTTATAAAAATAAACAAAATTTTAAATAAGTTAAATTTAATTTTTAGTGGAAAAAATTTCTGGTCTTTTATATCTAAATATGAGTCTGATACGAGATATAAATATAAAAAACTAATTAAATTAATATTTTATAAAGAATTTATATTAATTAAAAGATTGAAATTTAAACTTTATCTTAATAATGTTAAATTTAAAGAACAATTTTTATATAAATTAAGTAAATTAATAAGTAGATATTATAAAAAAAAGGTAGAATTTAATATTATTAGTTTAAAATCTTTTATGTTAAATACTGATATATTTACAGAAATACTAGCTTTAAAGTTAAAAAAGAATAAGATTAATGTAATGAGATTTATAAATATTCTTTTTAAAAAAGCGGTTATACCTGATATAATAAAAGAAAAAGGTAATTTAACTAAAAATGTAAATTTTAGTTTATTAGAAAATAAATATAAAAATTTTAATTTAGCTTCTATAATTAATAAAAAGAATTTAGATGAAGTATTAAATGGGTTATATTATAATGTTATCCATAGTAATGAAAATATAGGAAAAAAACCTTTAGATAGAAACTATTCTAAAGTTAAAGATATTATTTTTAAATCTATTAAATATAAAAATATTGGTGGTATAAGATTAGAAGTTAAAGGTAGATTAACTAAACGTTACAGAGCAGATAGAGCAGTTTTTAAAAGAAAATGAAAGGGAGAATTCAAAAATATAGATTCTTATAAAGGATTATCCTCAGCAATATATAGAGGTTATACTAGCCCTAATATAGAGTATTCAATACAAAGATCAAAACGTCGTATTGGGGCTTTTGCAGTAAAAGGTTGAATAAGCGGAAAATAAATTTTAGGGGTTTTAATTGCAATTACTACATAAAAATAAAAATGAAGAAATAGTCTGAACCATTTTGTGAAAAATGGAAATTAAATAATTATGATAACAAGTTGAACAGGCTAATTTGCGCAAGAGTGTACAAAATGAGTGCGCGGTTTGGCACCTCGATGTCGGCTTAACTTATCCTCATGGATGCAGGAACTATGTAGGGTACGACTGTTCGTCGATTAAAAAGTTACATGAGCTGGGTTAAATACGTCGTGAGACAGTATGGTTTCTATCTTCTAGAGGAAATTAGAATATAATAAGGAATAACCTTGTACGAAAGGAACGTGGGCACCGTTATTATTTCGAAAGAAATAGTAATTTTATTAACCTATGGTTTACCTGTTGTTTATGTGTCCAGATATTAATTTAGGTAGATTATTCTACAGGGATGTTACTCTCACTTAGGTAAATACATAGCATAGGCACGGCAGGAAAGCTAAGTTAGTCAAAGATAAGTGCTGAAAGCATATAGGCACGAAGCTTACCTTAAGATATTTCTTAAATATGCGTAATATAATATTACGATGATAGGCTTAATTTGTAATAATCTAGAGATTTTGAGAAATTAAGAACTAATTGAATTAAATAACTGAACATTTAAATTTATATCTTATATTATATTTGGCCTGATTAGCATAAAAGTAATGCAATTGTTTTGTAATCAATAGAAGTAAGTGCGATACTTGCATTGGGTTTAGGATTAGTAGTCAAGTGGTAAGACATAGCTCTTTCAATGCTACCATCACGGGTTCGAATCCCGTCTAGTCTAATCTAAATATTATGTATTTTACATTTATTATAATTCAAAAAAAAAAATGCTTATATTAATTTTTTTGATATATTTTAAATATAATTGTAAATTCTGGTAAAGAGGCTATAACTTAATAGGTAAAGTGTACTGCTCATAACAGTAATTATAGGTGTTCAAGTCACTTTAGCCTTATGATGCGAATTAATGTAATAGTAACATATTTGGCTCATGACCAAAAAAAATAGGTGCAAATCCTTTATTCGCATTCCTATAAGATAGTCTAGATTATGTTTAGGAAATACGACCGAAAAAATTTTTTTTATTCTAGATTAATTAATAGACTAAATTTTAATTTAAAATCCGAGTGCTGGAATGGTAGACAGTGCAAACTTAAGCTTTGTTGGTTTATAGCCGTGAAGGTTCAAGTCCTTCCTTGGATACAGGAAATATGTTCTTATTTAATATACAAAAATATTTGTCATAAGTATTAAGTTTATAAATAAATTATATCTTAATTGAATAACTAGCTTAAAGGTGTGAACGGTTTTCTTAGTATATATTCTAGATATATATTTTTTTTCACAAATTCAATCATTTTGAATTTTTGATGTGCGTAATACTTATATAAAAAAAAAAAAATAAAAAAAGTGCAAATTCCCTAATTTTTATTCTTTAGATTCAATAATAAATATCATTGTTCTTAAAAAAAAAATTCTAAAAATTATAAATTCTATAATTGGGTATAAACATTATAAAAATGATGCAAAATACTTATATTTTTTTGAATACCTTTCTATAGTAGCATAATTGATACATAAAAAAGTTCATTTATGTTAGGATATAATAGATATATAATATTAAATTAGGTATTAATGAAAAAAAATAATAGCGATCAAATACCATAAAATTAGTATAAGAACTAATTAGTTAAAGGGGTCATAATTTAATTGGTAAAATTGTAACTTTGCACGCTATTAACGCGGGTTCGAATCCCGCTGACTCCAGGCCAAATTTATTAATATTATAATAATCGATAATATTGGCTCAAATTCAGAGAATTAAGTTTGTCTCCTTTTATACTAAAAAATAAAAAAAAACATGAAAAATTCAAACCTAAGTATTATATTAATTAATTTATTAAAAATATGGTCTTACTTTAGTACAATTCTATTGTTAATGTCTTTGTGGAATTCTATTTTTGGAGACCCTGTATTGTTAGATAGCATTAACAATACTCAAGATTATAATAATACAGATAATTCTGACTCTAAAGATCAAGGAAATTCAATTCCTCAATATTATCATCTTTCTAAAAATAATTATTATCAAAGAACAAAAAGATGATTACATTGACGTGTTTTTGTAAATAAATCGGATAGATATGAATCTTATGATGAATTTAAAAAAATATGAAGTCCTGAATTTTCGAGAAGAAAAATTGTAAAATCAGAATTTAAAAGTTTTGTTAAACATCCTGTAGAATATGTTAAAGAAGATAGAGAATATTTTTATAAACAATTAGCAAAAGATAATCATCGATATGAAATGATAAAAAGCACTCAATATCTTGAAGGTTATGGTTGATTAAATAGGAATCAACTAAATTCATTAGCTAAAGATGGTTATATTATACGTAATAGTGCGTTAATAAAAATTCCGAAATAATCCAGAGAAAAATGTCTCTTTTTAAAAAATGTAAATAAAGAAAAAAAAAATGAAATTAAACTTTTATTGAAATTGAATATTGTTTCGCAAAATAACTTTTATGTGCAGACCAAATCTTATATATTTATTAATAATAACTATTTTTTATTTAAAATGTAATACTCTATATTTATTAGATGGAGATAATATAATTGAATATGCTAATCGTCCAGTTTATATAATGAATAATTATAATACGCAAGAAGAAAGGTATTATTTTGCATATCACCCGGGATGAGTTGAAACTACTCACGGATATCGTGTAGAATTAGATGCCTCTCAAAACCCTGCAGAATTAGATAACAGTGAAATGCCCAGAGGGTCTGATAGATATGAAAGAATAGATAATCCTGCCCATTACCCTAAAGAAAATTCAACTTTATTAGGAACAGTTCATTCTTCTAATAATGAATCTTATCAAATAGGAGAAATCAGTCCTACAAGATCAGGAGTAGAAAGAAATGGTATTTATTTTGGTAATCATATAAATAATAATTTAAGAAGACCTATCTCTAAGCCATCTTTAGGAAATAGAATTCTAAATAAATTAAATAAATGAGAAGATAAAATAAGAGAAAGAACTATTCAAGGTAATGAAACTTTACGTAGAGAAGATGAAGTTTTATCAATATTAAAAAATATCAAATAAAAACCTCATTTGAGATTTTTGTTTTACTAATCTAGTTTAAAAGTAAAACTGTAATAATTATATTCTATAATTAAGATACAACTCCTTAAATCAATTCGTATAATCCTTATGGCGTTTAAGAGAATTAAGTTTGTCTCTTTTTTTTTTACGTAATAATAATAACATGAAAAATAATAAAAATACAAAAGTTATTAAATCTTATTCAAATGCTGATTTTTATAAATTACGAATATATAAAGATAATCGTAATAAATCTGGTATTTATCGTTGAACTAATTTAATAACAGGTAAGAGTTATGCAGGTTCTGCAAAATCTTTAAGCGATAGATTAAAAATTTATTATTCTTTAAGTGCCATTAATAAAAGATTAGATAAAAGTTCAAGTATTATATATAGTGCCATACTAAAATATGGTTACTCTAATTTTAGTTTAGATATTTTAGAATATTGTGAGCCCCGTTCTCTCATAAAAAGAGAACAATACTATCTTGATTTATTAAATCCTAAGTATAATATTTGTAAAGTAGCCGGTTCAACTTTAGGAAAAAAACATACTATAATAACTAAAGAAAAGATTAGTTTTGCTTTAAAAAATAGAAAACTTAGCTTAGAGGCAATAGCCAAATTAAAAGGCCGTACATTAAGTACGGAAACTAAAACCTAAATAAAAGTTAAGTTAGAGGGGCGTAAACTTAGTTTAGAAACTATAGCTAAAATAAAACAATCTTCGAGGAGTAGTTTAACTATCGTAACTAATATAAAAGATTTTTCAAAGAAAGAATATTCTTCTGTAAGGGAAGCGGCCCAAAACTTAGGTGTTTGTGTTAAAACAATTTATAATTATAGAAATACAAGTAAAATATTAAAAAATAAATATTTAATAAGTAATTATTAAATAAAAAACGAAAAACATAATAATACTTGTTTTCAAAGGTGGAAACAAAGTTACCAAGTGGTAATAGAATTTTCCTTGACGGGTATATTTTCTAGATCAGAATAATCTAAATATTTGCTTTTTATTTAGAATTTATTCAAACAATCTTGAATCAAGATTATCAAGAATAATATGGGCAATATTGGCTAAAATCCGTAACAATTTACCCCCTCCCTGTTAAAAATAATTAATAACAATAATGAAAATGAACAAGTATTAATACATACAATTTTGATAAAGAAATATCCTCACAACTATAACTTCAATGTCGGTGTAAAATTTTGAATGATATACCGATATATCATCAAATGGATAAGAACCTTCATCATCAAGTGAATATTCAAATGAATATTCAAATGATAATGTACTATCTTTATGTACTAAATCCGTAGTTTCATCAAAAATTCTTGCACTATAATCCTTTTTTATAGAAAGGAAATCCACAAAAACTTCATTATATTGACATAAGCAATCCTCACTAGGAAAATAGACATTAGAGTCCTTATTAAGACTATCATCTATTTCTTGTTGTACAAGCAAAGCGAAATCATTGGAAGTTAATCCAACGATATTAAGATTTAATTCTATTAAATTAGGGATATTTTTTTTAAACATATTTTTTTATTAAAATTTTTTATTTATTTTTCTAATTTAAAAAGAGACAAACTTAATTCTCCGTAATAACATAAGGATTCACACCTTAACCGTAGTAATAATTAAATATTTTAGTTTAAAAGTTAAACTAAAATATCTACTTCTTATTTAGAATTTAGAATTTATTTAAACAATCTTGATCGAATTTCATTGACAGTGTTAAAGTATCAACTTTTTTATTGGATAAAGTTGAATAATAATCCATAAGTTCATCAAAAGGATAAGGATAAAGCCCGGAATCTAATGTTGAATATACAAACGAGACACATTCAGGACATCACGTTATAGACTTGTCTGAAAATGGTATATTCAAACTATATCCCGCATAATGCAATTCGATTTCAATATCATTAGTATGACAATCACAATTACAAGGGAAATAATCAGAAAATTCAGGAAAAGATCTATCTAAAAAATTTTCAATGGCGGACTGGACTAAATGAGCGAACTCTTCAGAAGATAACCCGGATATACATAAATTCAAATCAAAAGATTTTTTCGGAGTTTTTCTTTTAAAATTATTATTAAACATATTTTTTTATTTATTTTTTTTCATTATAAAAAGAGACAAACTTAATTCTCTTAAACGCCATAAGGATTGTACGAATTGATTTAAGGATTTGTATCTTAATTATTAGTTTATTAAATAAATATCATAGTATTTAAATAAATTATTAGTAATAATAAAATTTTAATAAAATTTTGTATAATAAAATAAATAGAATTAAGAAAAAAGTTTTTAATTCTTAAGTTGCGGTCCATCCTTTTAGCAAAATATTTTAATACTTTTAGTGCTACAATAAGAAGACATATGTTAAATAATAGTAAGTATCTTAATATATATTTATTAAAAAAAAGAAAATAAATAAGATTCCTTAACTTAAGTGGTAAAGTGTATTTTTGATAAGAATATTATCAGTGTTCAAGTCACTGAGGAATTAAAGAGAATTGACCGAGTTGCGGGGCAGCTGTTTTATGCGCTATGCGCAAACGGTTATCTTGCTAAAGGCTATATAAAACCGGATTTTATAAGGGCAAGGTTTTATGTACTAAAGATAATTTCGTAAAAAATTACGCTAAAATTTTTATTATCCATGTAGTATTATAAATTTATAAGTGATAAAGATAGTTTTATTTTTATAAAATTATCTTTATCTTAGAAAAATCTTGTTTCTTTAAAATTTTGTTTTATTTTTAAATAAAATTCTCTAAAAGAATATAGTTTAAAAAAGTAAAACTATAATGTTTCCATGTTATAATTAAGGTGCGAATCCTTATGTTCTTTCGGATCCTTATATTATTGCCGGAGAATTAAGTTTGTCTCTTTTTAAATTAGAAAAATAAATAAAAAATGTTTAATAAAAATTTAAGAGAATTGACTGAGTTGGTTTAAAGTGGTAAGCTTGAGTCTTATTTGGTTAAATATGATCACATCCGTTCGAATCGGATATTCTCTGTATCATTTTATGATAAAAGTACATGTTTGCTACTACTTTAGAGAAGAATGTCTCTTTTTAAAAATAATTAATAACAAAAATGAAAATGAACAATAATAATGATATGAAAATAGTACCTAAATTTATTTATCCTAATGCAGAAACATATAAATTTATTATTTATGACCAAAATAATAAGAAATCTGGTATATATCGTTGAGTAAATTTAATCTCAGGAAAATCTTATGTAGGAAGTTCTGTAAATTTAACTAAAAGATTAGGTAATTATTATTCTTTAAATTATCTTAAAAATAGTTTAAAGAAGAATCCCAGTATAATATATAGGAGCCTTTTAAAGCAAGGTTATTCTAATTTTAGTTTAGAAATTCTTGAATACTGTGAACCTAATTTATTAACATCAAGAGAACAATATTATATTGATTTATTAAAACCGGAATATAATATATTGAAAATAGCTGGTTCACGACTTGGTACTAAACATACTGAATAAACAAAGAATAAAATTAGATTTTCTTCTATTGATCATAAGCATTCATAAGAAGTTAAATTAAAAAAAATGAGAGAATTTGCTAAATTATGTACCGGAAAAAATACTTATTTTTTTTTTTGGCAAAAAGCATAACCCTGAGAGTATTTTAAAAATTTCTAACAAAAAGTTTGTTTTTGTTAAAATAATAAATATTTATATATAATTTTTTATAGTTTTTTTTTTGTAATGAAGAAGCAGAGCAAAATATCTAAATATAGGTACATTTATATTACGTAAATATAAAACACTAGGTAAATTAATAATAAGTAATTATTTAGTGTTAAATATTTAATAACAAATATTTTATAAGCCTGGGAAGCTCAATTGGTTGAGCAGAGCATTGAAGCTGCTTTGGTTGTAGGTTCGAATCCTATTCTGGGCAAAGGGTAAATGTGACAAATTTTATGTCGAGCAACGGGTGTGCTGGAAATTGGTAGACAGGTTCTGTTTAGGCCAGAATGGTGAAAACTGTATAAGTTCAAGTCTTATTATCCGTATTGAATTTAATTACAATGAATAGCTTAGGATTATTTAGATATAAATAATCTAGTTCGTTCAAGTTAAATTTACCTTATATGTTGTGGACTAATGGGTAAGTCATAAATTTTTGGTATTTACTATTGAGTGTTCGAATCACTCCAACATAATATATTATTTTTAATTACTATATTAGGTAATAGGTAAAATAATATAATAATTAGGTGGATATAGTTCAATCGGTAGAGCGACTGTATGTGGCACAGTAAGTTCCCTGTTCAAATCAGGGTATCCGCCCTTTTTTTTCTTTTTTCTTTTTTCTTTTTTCTTTTTTCTTTTTTTTTTTTTTTTTTTTTTTTTTTTTTTTTTTTTTTTTTTTTTTTTTTTTTTTTTTTTTTTTTTTTTTTTTTTTTTTTTTTTTTTTTTTTTTTTTT
>WNGE01000805.1_pt1 | contig 40671 bp, 51 predicted proteins | sample 5400651 | NCBI WGS metagenome assembly WNGE01 (sample SAMN13153370, study PRJNA577476) | soil metagenome | isolation source: 60 cm soil or saprolite under grassland replicate 2 | place: USA:California | collected 2016-06-15 | reverse complement strand
TGACGTCCTCCCTGCCCTCGACCGCGATCGTGTTCGCGTCTTTGAACCGTCCCGTGCCCTTCACCCATTCGACGCCGTTCGCCTTGAAGAGCCCCGCGACGCCCGACGTCATCTGCTTGACGACGCCGGCCTTCCACGCGTTCGAGGCGCCGAAGTCGAGCGTCGCCTCGCCGACGTTGACGCCGAACTTCGCGAAGTGCTCCTCCGCCTCCTTGAGCGCGAATGCGGTCTGCACCCACGCCTTCGTGGGGATGCAGCCGACGCGCAGGCACGTGCCGCCGAGCTCGGGCTCCTTCTCGATGCAGGCGACCTTCGCTCCGAGCTGTGCCGCACGGATGGCGGCGGTGTAGCCGCCTGGGCCGCCCCCGAGGACGGCGACGTCAACGTTCATTCGAAATACGCTCCTCGAGATCGCTTGGTGTGCCTTCGATCCTAGTGATGGAGGGGAAGCCTGGCGGACAGCTGGAGCCCGTGCCAAGCTGCCGGGAGGAGATGCACGTCGAATTTCGAGTGCTCGGGCCGCTCGAGCTCCGGCTCGGCGGCGAGGCGGTGCCGCTGCGCGGGCAGAGGCTCCGCACGCTCCTCGCCGATCTGCTCGTGCACCTCGGTGAGGTCGTCCCCCGCGACCGGCTCGTCGAAGACCTCTGGCCGAACGGCGCGCCGAAGGGGGCCGAGCATGCGATCGAGACGCACGTCTCGAAGCTTCGTACGGTGCTCGATGGCGCAGCCTCCATTGCGAGGCGCCCGCCGGGCTACGTGCTCGAGGTCGAGCCCGGCACCGTCGACTCGGTGCGATTCGAGCAGCTGCTCGAGCAGGCACGCGAGGCCGAGCCCGCGCGCGCTGCCGCGCGCGCCGCGGACGCGCTCGCGTTGTGGCGCGGTTCCGCATACGCGGACGTCGCCTACGACAGCTTCGCGCAGGCCGAGATCGCACGTCTCGAGGAGCTGCGGCTCGAGGCTGAGGAGGAACGCGTCGAGGCGGAGCTCGCGCTCGGCCGCTCATCCGAGTCGATCGGCGAGCTCGAGGCGCTGGTCGCAGTGGCACCGTCGCGCGAGCGGCGGCACGGGCAGCTGATGCTCGCGCTCTACCGCGCGAGCCGCCAGGCCGACGCGCTCGAGGCGTTCCGAAGCGCGCGCGACCACCTGCTCGACGAGCTGGGCATCCAGCCGTCGCCCGAGCTCCGCGAACTCGAGCGGCGGATTCTCCAGCAGGATCCGGAGCTGCTGCACAGCGCGCCGTCGGCGATCCCCACGAGAACCGCGCGCCGACTCGTGACGGTCATCGTCGTCGAGCCGGAGATCTCGCTCGACCTCGATCCCGAGGACCACGACCGAGAGACCCGCCGCGTAGCCGATGCGCTTAGCGTCGTCGCCGAGGAATACGGCGCCGAGCGGCCCGAGCCGTTCGTGCTCGTCTTCGCACAGGAGGACCACGCCGAGCGCGCGGAGGCCGCTGCGGCCGCCGCACGAGAGACGACGGGCGCCCGCGTCGGGCTCGCCTCCGGCGAGGCATTGGTCGGCGGCGGCTCGCTCGCCGGCGCGGTCGTCGCACGCGCACGAAAGCACGCCGACGAAGGCGGCGTCCCCGAGCTGCCGACGACCGTGATGCCGCGGCGGCTCGACGGCCCATTCGTCGGCCGTGACGAGGAGCTGGCACGGCTCCGCAGCATGCGCGCCGCACTCGTCGTCGGTCCGCCCGGCATCGGCAAGTCGAGGCTCGCTCACGAGCTCGCGCGGGACGCGTTCGCCGTCGTGGGGCGCTGCTCGTCGTACGGCGCCGGCTCGCTCGCGCCGCTGCACGAGATCGCCGCAGCGCTCGGGCAGCCGGACGCGCTCGCCGATACGTGGGCGCCCGAGGTTCCGTTGCGGTTCCGCCGCCTTTGCGAGGAGGCGGGGGAGCCGGTGCTCGTGGTGATCGACGACGTGCACTGGGCCGATCCACTCGTCGTCGAGACGATCGAGCACCTGGTCGCGCAGGGCGACGGGGCTGTCCGCGTGCTCTGTCTCGCCCGCGAGGAGCTGCTCGAGGATCGGCCGACGTTCCTGTCGTCGGCGGAGCGGCTCGTCCTCGAGCCGCTGACGTCGGAGGACGCGCAACTCCTCGCCGAACAGCTCGCCGACGTCGAAGACCACGTGGTTGAGCGCGCCCTCGCTGCCGCGGAGGGGAACCCGCTCTTCCTCGAGCAGTTCCTCGCACATGTGACAGACGGAGATGACTCGCTGCCGCCGACGTTGCAGTCGTTGCTCGTTGCGCGCCTCGACCGACTGCCACCGAGCGAGCGTGCTGCCGTCGAGCACGCCGCGATCATCGGGCGCGAGTTCAGCGCTTCGCTCCTGACCGAGCTCCTCGACGCGCGCGCGGTGCGTCAGCAGCTCGCCGCGCTCATACGCCGTGGGCTCATCGATCCGGCACCGCCGACGACGGCCTTCGAGGAGCGGTTTCGGTTCCGCCACGTCCTGATCCACGAGGCCACGTACACCACGACACCGAGAGCGGAGCGCGCCCGGATGCACGAGCGGCTGGCAGACTTGCTCGGCGACAACGACGAGCTCGTCGGCTTCCACCTCGAGCAGGCCGCCGAGCTGCGACCGGAACGCGACCGCCACGCGCGGCGGCTCGCCGAAGACGCCGGCGAGCGTCTCGGGTCGGCCGGTATCGCCGCCTGGAAGCTCGGCAACGCGGGAGCGGCTGCGCGGCTCCTCGGGCGAGCGACATCACTTCTGCCCCGCGACGATGGGCGGCGGCTCGAGCTTCTTTGCGAGCTCGGCGTCGCCCTGAACACGATCGGCGATCCGGAGCGTGCGAACGAGGCACTGGAGCAGGCCGAAGAGCTGGGCGACCGGAGGATCGGGCTGCGCGCGCAGATCGAGCGCGCGGCGATCTCGCTGCTCCGAGACTCAAAGGAAGCCGCCGCGCAGCTCCTGGAGGTGACCGAGGCGGCGCGACCGGTCTTCGACGTAGTCGGCGACGATCGGTCGCTGGGCAGGGCGTGGATGCTCGGCGGCTGGGTGCTCGGCGGCGCGTATGCTCGTCATGCGGCATGGGAGGAAGCCGCTGAACGCGCGCTTGTGCACTACCGGCGCGGAGGCTGGCCGGCGTCGACGTGCATCGGTCACATCGCGACGGCGCTGTGCCAGGGCCCGACACCTGTCGCGACCGGCATCGCCCGCTGCTCGGAGTTGCTCGAGCAGGAGGTCGACAGCCTCGTCGGTGAAGCCGCCGTTTCGGCGCCGCTCGGCTGGCTCTACGCAATGTCAGAAGAGTTCGCCGAAGCATCGAAGCTGCTCGAGCGCGCGCGTTCCATCTATCTCGAGCTCGGGCTCCGACCCTCGTTGCTCCGAACCTTGCTGCCGACCGAAGCGAGGGTCGCCCTCCTCAACGGCGACGCCGTGCGGGCGGCGGCGCTCTATCAGGACATCTGCGAGGAGCTGACCGAAGCCCGCGGAGGTTTTCACCTTGCGACGCAAGCGGCCGAGTTTGCGGCCGTGCTACTCGACCTCGAGCGCACCGATGAGGCTGAAATGTGGTGCGAGACCGCCGAGCGTCATGCGCGAGCTGACGATCTCGAAGGACGGGTCTCGGCGGTGATTCCCCGCGCGCGCCTCCTCGCCCTTGCGGGCAGGCCGGATGATGCGGAGTCACTCGCTCGTGAGGGCGTCGAACTCGCCGGCCTGACCGACGATCTCAACCGCCGCGCCGCCGTTCATCTCACGCTCGCCCACGTTCTCCGGCAACGCGGCAGTGCCGACGCGGACACGGAGACCGCTGCTGCCGCTGCCCTCTACCGTCAAAAGGGAAATACCGCCGCGGTGCACCGGCTCAGCCGGCAGAACACCGCGGCGGCTGCTTCACCATCCGCCGGTTAGACGCCGTACGGGTCGCCGCCGCCGGCAAGGGCGACGAGCGGCACGATCGCTGCGACGACGCTGATGAACGCCGTCAGGAGCGAGATGCGGATGCCGAACGTGCTGCGCGTGATGCGGGACATGCGAGCCTCCTTCGGAGGAGTGGTCGTTGACACCGACCACGCTCGGCTGACCCGCCAACGGCAGGCTCACGGGGCGCTACTGAGGGACTAACGGGGGAGTTAGAGGCGCGTGACCATCGTCACGGCGTGCTCCGACTGGGCCACTGTCTCGAAGCCGAAGCGCTCGTAGTACGGCACCTGCTCCGTCGCCGCGCTGAGGCTGACTGCGCCGTACCCCTCCTCGCGAGCATGCGCCAGCAGGGCCTCGAGCAGCTCCTTGCCGGCGCCCTTGCCGCGCCGGCTCGGGACGACGGCGATCGTCAGCTCCGGCGTCTGCTCGTCGACGAAGCCGAAGCCCGGCTCGTCCCGCGTGAACACCCGGTACCACGCTGCTCCGTACGCGTGCGGCCCCTCGAGCGCCAGGACCCCGGCGTCGCCCGCCCGGCCCCAGTTCTGCACGTAGCGGTACACCGGCCGCTCCGTGTCCTCCGCAAGGCGCCAGTGATACGCGTGCCTAAGCATGTCGCGAAGGAAGCGGACGTCGTGGATCCCGACGGGGCGAAGCACGGCGAAAGTGTAGGACGCCTCGCCCGCACGGATCAACGACTGCAACCAGGCTTAAGCCTGGTTGCGTAGGCGCGGGAGGCCAGGCCCGCGATCCAACAGCCCGAGCTAACGCGGTGCGTTAACGAAGACCGGGGTAGGCAACCCGTCCAGGAGCATCGAACCCGGAAACAGCACGGAGGACGGCGTTCCGCTTCGCCTGAGCGAGCGCGCAAGCGCTCGCTCAGAGCTCTTCGGCAAATTGGATCCGGTTGCCGTCCGGGTCGTAGACGTCGAGCAAGCGCATCTCGCCCTTGAGCTCGAACACGATTCCGACGTCGAGGCCCGCCGCGCGCAGCCGGTCGGCCTCGGCCTTCAGGTCGGTCACGTCGACGTGCGCAACGGCGCCGTCCTCTTGCGGCTCGCCCTCGGCGAGCCCGACGCGCATCTCGCCGTGCTCGAGGTGCGACCAGCGCTGCGAGAAGTCCACGGCGGTCTCCTCGAAGCCGAGCTGCTCGCAATAGAAGCGCCGCGCCGCGTCGAGATCTCGGACGTAGTACCAGACCTTCGGGTCCATCGTCAGAGCGCGAGGCCGGGGTCCTCGAGAAACGCCTTGAGCGTCCTGAGGAAGTCTGCGCCCGTCGCGCCGTCCACGGCGCGATGATCGCAGGTGAGCGTCATCGTCATCACCGGCAGGACGTGCAGCTCGCCGTCCAACGGCACGACCTGCTCGCGCGTCGCGCCCACCGCGAGGATCGATGCCTGCGGGGGGTTGAGCACCGCGATGAACTGGTCGACGTCGTACATGCCGAGGTTCGAGATCGTGAACGTACCGCCCTCGAGATCTTCGGTGCGCAGCTTGCCGTCGCGTGCCCGGCCGACGAGGTCGGCGCGCACCTGCGCGATCTGCGCGATGGTCAGGCGCTCCGCGCCTCGTACGACCGGCACGACGAGCCCCTGCGGCGCGGCAACCGCGATCCCCACGTCGGCATTCGGGAACACGAGCAGCGCGTCGTCCGCGTATTGGACGTTCATGTCGCGGTGACGCATCAACGCCTGCGCGGAGAGCTTCGTCAGCACGTCCGTCACCGTGATCCGGACGTCCGGGTTGAGCTCGCGCTGCTTCTGCACGAGCTCGTTGGTGCGCGTCATGTCGGCGCTCACCGTCAGCTGGAAGGCGGGAACCGCCCAGGCCTGCGTCAGCCGGCGCGCGATCGTCTTGCGCACATTCGAGAGCGGGCGCGACTCGATGTCGCCGCTCGGAGCCGGAACCGCGCCAAGTGACACCTTGTCACTTGGAAGGGTCGGCTGCGCCTGCGCGCGCTCGACGTCTTCGGCGACGATGCGCCCGTCGGGTCCGGTGCCGCTGATCTGCGCGAGATCGACGCCGCGCTCGCGCGCGATTCGGCGCGCGAGCGGCGAGGCCTTGATCCGGCCGTTCGACGAGCCGTCGCTCGGCGCGGGCTGCGTCTCCGCCGCTTCTACCGCCGCCTCGCGGCCAATCTCCCGCTCCGGCTCCTCCGCCGGCTTCTCCGCGCTCGTAGGCGCACCGCCGTCGTCGCTCGGCGCCGAGGCGGCGACCTCTTCGCCCTGGTCGCCGATGAACCCGATCGTCTTGCCGACCTCGACCTCGCCCTCGGGGATCGCGATCTTCAGCAGGACGCCGGAGGCCTCCGCCTCAACCTCCTGCGTGACCTTGTCGGTGTCGAGCTCGTAGAGCGGCTCGCCTTTCTCGACGGGCTCGCCCTCGGACTTCAGCCACTTCACGATCGTGCCGGACTCCATGCCCTGGCCCAGCCGCGGGAGCTTCACCTCGGTGGCCATTAGATCTTCTTGTTCACCGTGCGGTAGACGGCCTGCAGGACGTCGTCGGCGTGCGGGACGACGAACTGCTCCATCACCGGCGCGAACGGGATCGGCGTGAACTTCGCCCCCACGCGCTCGATCGGCGCGTCGAGCCAGTCGAACGCCTGGTACTGGAGCACCGACGCGACCTCGGCGCCGAACCCCATCCGCGTCACGGCCTCGTGCGCGACAACCACCCGATTCGTCTTCTTCACCGACGCGACGAGCGTCTCCTCGTCGAGCGGCTGCAGCGTGCGCGGGTCGACGACCTCGACCGAGATCCCCTCCTTCTCCGCGTCCTCGGCCGCCTTCAGCGACTCGTGGACGAGGCGTCCGGTCGCGATCACCGTCACGTCCTCACCCTCGCGGTGCACGCGCGCCTTCCCGATCGGGATCGGCTCGATCTGCTCGGGCACGGTTCCCTTGATGCCGTACAGCGTTCGGTGCTCGAAGAAGACGACGGGGTTGTCGTCGTAGATCGACGACCACAGCAGCCCGCGCACGTCCTCCGGGGTCGACGCGAAGACGACCTTCAGGCCGGGGATGTGCACGAACCACGCCTCGAGCTGCTGCGCGTGCTGCGCACCCGGCGACCAGCCGGCGCCCCCCTGCGTCCGGAACACGACGGGAACGGTGAGCTGGCCGCCCGACATGTAGCGGTGCTTCGCGGCCTGATTCACGATCTGCTCGGCCGCGAGGGTCATGAAGTCCTCGTACATGATCTCGGCGACCGGGCGCATGCCCTGCATCGCGGCGCCGATCGCGGCCCCGGCGAGCGCCATCTCGGAGATCGGCGTGTTGCGCACCCGCTCCGGACCGAACTCCTCGAGCATGCCGTGCGTGACGCCCATCGAGCCGCCCATCTCGGCGATGTCCTCGCCCATGACGAAGACGTCGTCGTCCTGGCGCATCGCGGTCGAGAGCGCGTCGCGGACCGCCTCGCGGTAGGAGAGCTCAGGCATAGACGTTCTTCAGTGCGTCTTCTGGCGCCGGGTCGGTGCCGTTCTTCGCAAACTCGACCGAGGCCTCGACGATCTCCGTCACCTCGGCGTCGATCTCCTGGAACTCGTCGTCGGCGACGCCGAGCCGCTCGCGGAGGATCTCGATCGGGTCGCGCGTCTCGCGCAGCTCCTTCGGCTCCTCCTTGGGCCGGTAGACCTGCGGGTCGCCGATGTAGTGACCGGTGAGGCGCACCGTGTCGACGTGTACGAACACCGGGCCCTTCCCGGACCGGGCGTGCTCGAGAGCGGTACGCGCCGTCTTGTAGACCGCCTCGACGTCCTGGCCGTCGACCTTTACCGCCTTCATCCCGAACGCCTTCGCGCGGTCGGAGAGGTCGCGGATCGGCGAGTGCTGGCTCTCCGGCGTCGACTCGGCCCACTTGTTGTCCTCGAGCACGTACACCGCCGGCAGCTTCCAGAGCTGCGCGAGGTTGAGCGCTTCGTGGAACGTGCCGATGTTCGTCGCGCCGTCGCCGAAGAAGGCGACGGCGACGCGTGGTTCGCCGCGCAGCTGGAACGCGAGTGCCGCTCCGGCGATCTGGGGCAAGCCGCCCCCGACGACGGCATTCGCGCCGAGGTTGCCGCGCTGAACGTCGTAGAGGTGCATCGAACCGCCGTAGCCATGCGAGCAGCCCTCGGTCTTGCCGTACAGCTCGGCCATCAGCTCGTTCGGGTGCGTCCCTTTGGCGAGCGTGTGGCCGTGCGCACGGTGTGTGGAGGCGATCACGTCGCCGTCCTCGAGCGCGCGGCAGACGCCGACGGCGCAGGCCTCCTGGCCGATCGCCACGTGGAGGAACCCGGGCAGCTCACCGGCGCGGAAGCGCTCTTCGACCTTCTCCTCGAAGCGCCTGATCAGCAGCATCTCGCGCAGGACATCTTTCAGCTCGTCCTTGCGGAGCGACCCTTTCTTTTCCTCGACCTTTGCCACGGCGGGCAGTGTACGGTTCGCGCGATGCGGCTCGTCGAGCAGTGGAACGCGATCGAGCAGGGTCTGGATCCGAGGTGGAGCGACGCCCGTCTCGTGCTGACGATCGACGACGACACGCAGCTGAGGCGCGCACTCACGCTCCTGGCACCGGCGGGCCCCGGGCGTGTGGGCCGCACCATCCGCTTCTACGCGACGCGCGGCGGCGCCGGTGTCGGACCCGAAGCGATTCGGCGAATGTTGCGCAGGATCGACGAAGAAGGGATCGGCGGGCGGCTCGAGCTCGCCTCGTCGGACGCAGCGCCGGCGGAGCCGGCGATCTCGCGCCCGTCGGCGGCCGCCGAATGGGACGCCGTACTCGGGGCGTTGCCGGGTGACTGGAGCGACCTGCTCTGCGAGCTGGAGCTGACGTCCTCGGACCACGTCGAGCGGGCGGCGCTGCTGCTCGCCCCGATCAACCCGGTGCAGGGCGGGACCGGCCGGCCCGGGTTCCGCTTCCGGTGCGCGCACAGCTTCGGCTACGGGGCGGCGCCGGTCATGGTGCGCCGCTGCCTCGCACGGCTCGACGAGGAACCGATCCCAGCCGAGGTGCGCGTGCTCCGCGCGCTGTCGGACAGCCATCCGGTCGCGACGCAGGGGCCCGTCTGGTACATCGGCGGCCGGGCCGTCTGACGTGCCCGACCCGGTCGCCTGGACGGTCATCGAGCCGGGCTGGAAGGTCGTCGATGCGAACGGCGACGACGTCGAACGCGTGCACGAGGTCCGAGGCGACTTCGACCTCGACATCTTCGACGGGCTCACCGTCACGCACGGGATTCTCAGCCGCGACAAGTACGTGCCCGCCGAGCATGTCGCAGCGATCTACGAAGGCGAGGTTCACCTCTCGATCTCGCGCGAGGAGATCGAGGGGCTCGCCTAGTGGGTGAGGAGCTCGCCTTTGCATCGGCGCTCGAGCTCGCCGCACAGGTGCGCGCGGGCGACGTCTCGCCGGTCGAGCTCGTCCAGCTCTATCTCGACCGGATCGAGCGGCTCGATCCGGAGCTGAACTCGTACGTCACGGTCGACGCAGAGGGCGCGCTCGCAGCCGCGCGAACGGCGCCGCCGGGACCGTTCAGCGGCGTCCCGATCTCGATCAAGGATCTGACCGACACCGCAGGTCTGCGCACGACGTACTCATGCAAGGCGTTCGTCGACAACGTGCCGCAAGCCGATCACGCGGTGGTGCGCCGCATCCGCGAAGCGGGCTTCGTGGTGCTCGGCAAGACGAACACACCGGAGTTCGGCTCGATCGGGATGACGGAATCCGAGCTGAACGGCGACTGCCGCAACCCGTGGGACACGACGCGCACGCCCGGTGGCTCCAGCGGCGGAGCTGCGGCCGCACTTGCGGCCGGGCTGTGCCCTGTCGCGCAAGGCAGCGACGGCGGCGGCTCGATCCGCATCCCGTCGTCGTGCTGCAACCTGTTCGGGATCAAGCCGTCGCGCGGTCGCGTCTCGCCGGCGCCGTACGGATCGGGATCGCTCGGACTCGGCACGTCCGGCCCGATCGCACGCACGGTGCGCGACGCCGCCGCCCTGCTCGACGTGATGGCAGGATACGAGGCGGGAGATTTCTATGTCGCGCCGGAGCCCGAGCGCCCGTTCCTCGCGGAGGCGTACGTGGGACCCGGAGCGCTGCGCGTCGCGGTGACGACGACGCCTCCGATCGACGTGCCGGTCGATCCCGCGTGCGCCGCGGCAGTCGGGCTCGCTGCAGAGCTGCTTGCCGAGCTCGGCCACGACGTCGTCGAGGCCACGCCACCTTGGCGGACCGACGACGCGACGATCCACTTCGCTCGTATCTGGCAGATCGGGCCGGCGGTGGCGGGCGTCGACGACCTCTCCCTGCTCGAGCCCTTCAACCGGATGCTGGCGGAGCAGGCACGGGAGACGCCGAGCACGGACTCCGCGCGGTCGGTGATGAGCCTCCAACAACTCGCGCGCCAGATCGTCGAGTTCTGGGACGACGTGGACGTCGTCGTCTCGCCGACCCTCGCTTTACTGCCGGTCGAGATCGGCTGGACCTGGCAGGACGGCAATCCTGCGGGCGTGTTCGAGCGTCAGTGGCTGTGGACGCCGTTCACGGCGATGGTCAACGTCACGGGACAGCCGGCGCTGTCGGTGCCGCTTCACGAGAGCGCCGACGGCCTGCCGATCGGGGTGCAGTTCATCGGCAAGCCGTTCGCGGAGGCAACGCTCATCCGGCTCGCGGCACAGCTCGAGCAGGCGCGACCGTGGGCCGGCAGGCGGCCGCCGGTTTCCTGACGTTGGCCGCAACGACTGCAGCCTGACTGAAGTCAGGCTGCGCGGCACTAGCCGATCGCCTCGTTGAGGTGAGCGGCAACGGCGCGGGCGTCCTTCTCGTCGCGCGTCACCACGAGGCACGTGTCGTCCCCGGCGAGCGTCGCGACGACGCGCGGGTGCTCCGTCGTGTCGATCGCGCGCGCGATCGCGGGTGCCGAACCGAGCTCCGAGTGCACGACGACGAGATTCTGCGCGATCGTGGCCCGGCGGGCGAACTGCGTGAGCACGGCCCGGAGCGTCGCCTCCGGATCGCGGCGCCCGCTGGATTCCACCGGCAGCTCGTAGCGCGGCTGGCCCAGGGCGTCGTGCCTCTTCACGAGCCCGAGCTCGCGGATGTCGCGGGAGATCGTGGCCTGGGTGACCGGGCAACCCGCGGTCGCGAGAGCCTGCGCCAGCTCGAGCTGCGTCCCGACGCGCTTCCGGGCGACGATGCCGCTCAGCAGCCGCTGGCGCTCGGCTTTCCCGAGCGGTTGCCCGTTCGCCTGCATAGCTGCGAGCATAGGGATGCGGACGTTTCCGGGAAAGCAGCGACGGCAAGAGAGTGAGACGCATGGTGCGAAAGATCCTCTGGAGCACGCTCTACGCAGGCCTCGGAGCGGCGGCGACACTCGGCGCCCGCCGCGCCGCCTCCTCGATCTGGCGTGTCGCCACGGGCGAGGAGCCGCCCGCGAGGAAATGAGCGCCCTAGACGCCCTCGCGGACAAGGCAGAGGCCGCCTCCGAGCGCCTCGCCGGTCAGAGCGGGATCAAGGGGAAGCTCGCGGGCGAGCTCGCCGACGACGCCGCGTTCCTCCGCAAGCTGAAGCCGAGCCTGATCGCGAAGCGCGCCCGGGGCGAGGCGCCGACCGACCAGAAGCCGTACGAGGCGCCGGCTCCGTCGGCGCCTCAGCTCGGCTCGCACCCTTCCACGCCGAAGCGCGCCGGCGGCGTGAGCCCTTTCGTCGTCGCCGGAGCCGCGCTCGTGGCCGGCGTCCTGCTCGCGAGATGGATCGATTGGAGAGGCCATGCCCACCCACGCTGATGAGCGCCGCGGCCTCGGGGCCGCGGCGAAGCTCGTTTCGGAGCGCGCGAGCTCCATCGTCCGGCTCGAGCTCCAGCTCGCCGCGGCCGAGCTCAAGAAGAAGGTCGTCGCACTCGGGCTCGGGATCGCGCTGCTCGTGGCGGCAGCGCTCTTCGGACTCTTCGCGCTCGCCTTCGCGCTCGCCACGGTCGCCGCAGCACTCGCCACGGTCGTGTCCACCTGGCTCGCATTGCTGATCGTGACGGGCGGCCTGTTCCTGCTCGTCGGCCTGCTCGCGCTGCTCGGGATCCGCAGCGTCCGCAAGGGAACGCCGCCGCTTCCGACGCAGGCGATCGCAGAGGCGAAGCTCACCACGGAGGCGCTGAGGAATGGCAAACACTGAGCAGGAGCTCCGCCGCGAGATCGAGCAGGAGCGGGTCCGCCTCGCCGAGGCCGTCGGCACGCTCCGCGAGGAGATCGGCGAGGCTGCAGACGTCGGCGGGAAGATGCGCTCGAAGCTGCCGCTCGTCGCGGCCGGCGCGTTCGGGCTCGGCTTCCTCAAGGCCGGCGGCGTCGGCGCGACAATGCGACTCCTGTTCCGGCGGCAGCGCGAGGGCGACGAGAAAGCGGCCGTCGGCCGCTTCCGCCTGATCGACCGCCGTTAAATCACGCGGAAACCGTAAACGCCCGCCGGAGCTTGGCGCTCTTCGTCGAGCCGTAGGCGTACTTGCCTGCTTTGAGCGTCAGCGTCCAGGTCGCGACGCCGCGGAACTTCACACCCGTCGCCCTGGAGACACCCGGGCCCGTGAGCCGGAAGCCGTCCCTGGCCGAGCGGTCGCTGACGGTGATCCGGTACTTCCCGGCGGAGAGTCCCGAGGCCGGCTTCAGAGTGGCGGCGCCGCTCGCGGCGAGCGAGGCCGAAAGCTTGGTGGTCGCCGGAGCCGGGGCCGGAGCCGTCTCGGTCACCATCCCGACCGTGAACGAGCCCTTCATCTGCGCGGAGTGAGGGTCGCACTGGAAGAAGTACTTGCCGTCGACGAACGTGACCGTGAATGTCCGGTCGCCGATGCCCTCGACGTCGGTGGTCACGTCCACGCCCGGCCCGCTCAGATGGAAGTCGTGGAAGCTCGAGTGGTCGTGGACGACGAGTGTGTAGGTCCCCGGGTCGAGGTGCGTCACGGGCGAGCCGCTCGCATCCACGACGCCGATGGTGAAGCCGTCGCCCTGGCCGACGTCGGCGGTCAGCACCGGATCTGCGGCGCGCGCACCGCCGGCGCCGAGCAGGGCGACGGCCACCACCGTGACGAGGAGCTTGCACCCCACACCCGGCATACGACAGCGGAGCCGGACCGGATTCCTCAGGCGCGGAGAACCGCGCCGAACCGGTCGGACAAGGCGTCGACGACCTTCGTGCGCAGCTCGGCTGCCTCGTCGTCAGTCAGCGTGCGCTCCGGCGAGCCGAACGCGACGCGGAAAGCGAGCGAGCGCTTTCCCTCGCCGATCTGGTCGCCGCGATACTCGTCGAAGGGCGCGACCGCGCGCAGCAGCTCCGGCCCGGCTGCCTCACGGATCGCGGCCAGGAGCGCCGCGGCCGGCACGTCCTCGTCGACGACGAATGCGAGGTCCTGCCGCACCTCGGGGTAGGGGCTGACCTCCTCGAACTCGACCGCCTCGGGCGCGGCCGCCACCAGCGCGTCGAGATCGAGCTCGAACGCGCCCCAGGTGCCCTCGAGCACGGCGGGATGGAGCTCTCCCACCCATCCCTCGTTCGTCCGCGCCGACTTCCCCGGATGAAGAAAGGGCTCTGCGGCGCGCTCGAACGACGGCTCGATCTTCAACGACGCGTAGAGCTGCTCGACAGCCCACTTCGCCTCTGCGAAGCCGCCGTCGACGATCCCGCCGACGTGCCACCGCTCGTCCGGAAGCTCGCCGCCGGCGCGGTAGGTGCGTGCGATCTCGAAGAGCGCGACCTCCGAGAGGCCGACGGAGACGTTGTGTCGCGCGGCGCCGACGAGGCTGCCGAGGAGCGCGATGCGAAGCGCCGCGGCCTCCATCGACATCGGCTCCGGGAGGCGCAGGTCGCCCTCGGCGACGAAGCTCGACGTGTACGCCTCCGAATAGCCGCAGCCGGTGAGCACGTCCTCGACGAGCCGGCGCAACCGCTGCCAACGTGTCAGCCGCCCGAACGTCACGTCGTGTTTCGGAAGCGTGAAGGGGATCTCCTCCATCTTGAAGCGGGCGACCTCCTCGACGAGGTCGATCTCGCGTGCGACGTCGCGCGCCCGCCAGGTCGGCACGCGGAAGCCGCCGTCGACCTGCTCGAAGCCGAGCCTGACGAGGATCGAGGCCTGCTCCGCCGCGGGAACGTCGAGCCCGAGCACGGCGTTCGTGCGCTCCGGGCGGAGCGGAATCACGGCCGGCTCCGGGAACGACGCCTGCACGTCGGTGTGCCCGGTCCATCGCGCGCTCATGCGAGCTCCACGATCATCCGGGTGGCCATCGTGGCCGCGGGCCCGGCGAGATAGGGATCGACGCCCTTCTCCCAGCGGTTCGAGCCCTCGGTACGCAGCCCGAGGCGCTCGGAGGTGCGTAGGAGCGAGACCGGCTCGAAGTTCGCCGCTTCGAGCAGGACCGACGTCGTCGTGTCGGACACTTCCGTGTCCTCGCCGCCCATGATCCCGGCGAGCGCGATCGCGCGGTCGGCGTCCGCGATCACGAGGTCGGCGGGGTCGAGCTTGCGCAGCGTTCCGTCGAGCGTGCGCAGCTCCTCGCCCGGCTTCGCGCGGCGCACGACGATCCGGCGACCGTGGAGGGTGTCGAAGTCGAAGGCGTGGAGCGGGTTGCCGAGCGCGAGCATCACGTAGTTCGTCACGTCGACGACGTTCGAGATCGACCGCACGCCCGCCGCACGGAGCCGCGCCCGCAGCGCGACCGGGGAATCTCCAATCACGACGTCGCGGAAGAGCCGCCCAACGTAGCGCGGGCAGCCCTCCGAATCCTCGACGCGCACGTCGACCGGCTCCTCGGCGCCGCCGGGCGGCTCGGTTGGGTCGAGCGGAACGAGCTCCCCCTCGAAGAGCGCGGCGACCTCGCGCGCGATCCCGTACACCGACAGCAGATCGACGCGGTTGCCTGTCGGCTCGACATCGAGCACCTCCTCGGCGAGGGGCAGCACATCCCCGAGCGGCGAACCCGGCGCGAGCGCGTCGTCGAGCACCATGATCCCGCTGTGATCGGTGCCGAGGTCGACTTCGTCCTCGGCGAGGATCATCCCCTCCGAAACCTCGCCGCGCAGCTTGCGCCGCTCGAGGGTAAGCCCGTTAGGAAGTGTCGCACCGGGCAGTGCAACTGCAACCTTCGCGCCCGCGCCGAAGTTCCAGGCGCCGCAGACGATCTGGTACGGCCTGTCCTCCCCCACCTCGACCTGGCAGAGCTGTAGGCGGTCGGCATCGGGATGCTTGCCCGCCTCGAGCACCTCGCCGACCCGGAAGAGCGACAGGTCGCCGGTCACGCCGCGGCGCTCGACGCCGTTGACCTCGGCGCTCGAGATCGACAGGCGGTGGACGATCTCGTCGGTCGTGGCGTCGACCTTCGCGTACTCGCGCAGCCAGCTCATCGGAACCTTCATCTGCCGGCCTCCATTAGAACTGCCTCAGGAAGCGCAGGTCGTTTTCCCAGAACGGACGGATGCCCGGAATCCCGTGCCGCAGCTGCGCCGTGCGCTCGATGCCCATGCCGAACGCGAAGCCGGTGTACTCGTCGGGGTCCCAGCCGACGAACTCGTACAGATACGGGTCGACCATGCCCGAGCCGCCCATCTCGAGAAAGCCGGAGTGCTTGCAGGTCGCGCAGCCGCTGCCGCCGCAGATCGGGCACGAGACGTCGGGCTCCATCGACGGCTCGGTGAAGGGGAAATAGTGGGTGCGGAAGCGAACCTCCCGCTCGGGGCCGTACAGCTGCCGCATCACGTAGAGCAGCGTTCCCTTGAGGTCGGCCATGGTGATGCCCTTGTCGATCGCAAGGCCCTCGAACTGGTGGAAGATCGGGAAGTGCGTGGCGTCGATCGTGTCGCGGCGGTATACGCGGCCGATCGAGAGCATGTAGATCGGCGGCCGCTGCCGTTCCATCTTGTGGATCTGCGCGGGCGACGTCTCCGTTCGCAGCAGCGTGTCGTCGGTCAGGTACAGCGACGCGCGCGGGGAGCGCGCCGGGTGCCAGTCGGGGAACCCGAGCGCGTCGAAGTTGTAGCGCGTCGTCTCGACCTCCCGGTCGTCGACGACTTCGTAGCCGAGCCCGAGGAAGATGTCCTCGACGTCCCGCCTCACCTGCGTCGATGGATGGAGCGACCCGCGGCGGCGGGGACGGATCGTTCCGAGCATCTCCGCCGGGAGCGTGACGTCCACGTTCTCGGTCGTGAGCTTCTCGTCGAGCTCTTCCGCCTGGACGCGGGCAAGCTTGTCGGCGACTGCCGACTCGATCGCCTGGCGCATGGCATTCAGCCTCATGCCCGTCTCGCGGTCGCGAACCTCACGGAGGCTCTGCTTCAAGGGTGAGCGGCGCCCGAGGAAGGAGACCGACACACTCTCGACCTCTTCAGAGGTCGAGGCGCTCTCCAACGCCGCTTTCGCGTCGCGCTCGTATGTGTCGGGATCCCAGTCCGTCACGGCGGCGACTGTATCCGGTTTGTCAGGCATCGAAATCCTCCTCATCGCGGGCACGGGAACATGGCTGCCGCCCCGGCCCGAACTGCGATGAGGAACCGGCCTGCTAGCGCACCGGCGCCCCGGCAGCGAGCCGGGGCTGCATAAAGCGGTGCGTAGCGGCATTCATAGTGCGCACTATAGCGGCGTGATCTGCCGCGTCTGGCACGGATGGACGAAGCCTGAGGATGCCGACGCATACGAGCGGTACCTGCGCGAAGAGCTCTTCCCACGGGTCGAGCGCGACCTCGGGGGCCGCGGGGAGGTGCTTCGCAGGAGCGACGGCGACGAGGTCGCGTTCGTAACGCTTGTCTGGTTCGACTCGCTCGACGTCGTCCGCGGCTTCGCCGGCGACGACTACGAGCAGCCGGTGATCACCGAGCGAGCTGCCAAGCTGCTCTCGCGCTACGACGACCGCGCGCTCCATTACGACGCATGAGTGACTACGACCCGATCGCCCGCCTCTACGACCCGTGGAGCACGAGCGTCATCGAGGACATCTCGTTCTACGTCGAGGAGGCGCTCGCCTCGGGAGGCCCGGTCGTCGAGCTCGGCGTCGGCACGGGACGGATCGCGATCCCCACCGCGGCGGCCGGTGTGCAGGTGATCGGCGTCGACTCCTCGGCCGGGATGCTCGAGGTCTGCGAGCTCCGGGCGCGCGAGGCCGGTGTCGCCGACCGGCTCGATCTGCGGCTCGGCGATCTGCGTCGGCCCCCCGTCGACGAACGCGTCCCGCTCGTGACGTGTCCGTTCCGGGCCTATCTCCATCTAGCGACCGACGAGGAGCGGCTCGAAGGGCTCAGGGCCGCGCACACCCTGCTTCGGCCGGGCGGGCGCCTGATCTTCGACGTCTTCGCGCCCTCCGCGGAGGACATCGCGGAGACGAACGGCCGTTGGATCGAGCGGGAGCCCGGTATCGACGAGCGCGCGGACTGGGATCTCGCGACGCAGACGCTCACGCTGTCCGTGCGCGGCGAAGTCGGCGAGTCGACGATGACCCTGTCGTGGCTCGAGCCGCAGCGCTGGCAGTCCCTGCTCGCCGAAGCGAGCTTCGAGGTCGTCGCGTGCTACGGCTGGTTCGACCGGCGGCCGTTCACGAGCGGCGAGGACACGGTCTGGATCGCGCGTCGACGTTGAGGTCCGCAAATTGCGGCAATTTCGTTTCGCGTGCCCCCTTGCACTGTCCGCACGCACCGCGTACGTTGCCCCTTGCAGCGAGCACGGAGCGCGACTAGGTCGAAACTTCGACCGAGCGGTTCTACGAAGAGGGGGTAACCCCGAGGCGGAAGGCCGGTTGGACGAGGTGGACGAAAGCGCAACCGGCTCGCTGAATCTATGGACCGAGTCGTTGCAACGACTGCGGCCTCGCTGAAGCCAGGCCGCGCGCGCAGCCTGCTTTCAAGCATGCTGCAGTCGTTAAAGCCTGCGCGCCAGCTCGTACAGCGCAATCGTCCCGGCCATCGCGACGTTGAGCGACTCGCCGGCTTGCGGAATCGTCGCGCGCACGTCGCACCGCTCGACGACCTCCGGCGGCAGCCCTTGCCGCTCTGCGCCGAGGACGAAGACGACTTCGCCGTCGAGCTCGAGCGTCGGCAGCGGCGTTCCATCACGTGGAACGAGCGCGATCCGCGTGCCGCTGGGCTCGTCGAACTGCGCAAGCGGCACTCGGAAGAGCGCGCCCATCGACGCGCGGAGCGCCTTCGGGCCGGTCGGGTCGGCGCACCCGGGCGAGAGCGCCACGCCGGCGCCGAACGCATCCGCCGAGCGGATCAGCGTCCCGACGTTGCCGGGATCTGCGACGCGCCACAGCGCGACCGTCACCGGCCGCACGCCCCGGGGCAGATCATCGCGCCGGTAGACGCCGAGCACACGCGGAGCGTGCGCGAGCGTCGACACCTCCGCGAGGAGCGCGGACTCGACGTTCTCGCCCGCGACGAGGAGATCGACGGGATCGGCCGCTGCGGCCTCGACGAGATCCTCACCTTCCGCGACGAACAGCCCGAGCTTGTCGCGCCAGCGCCGGTCGTGGAGCTTGCGGACGAGCTTGAGCCGCTCGTTGTCGCGGGAAGTGATCAGGCCGGAACGTTGGACTCTGCGAGCGCTGCCTTGGCCCGCTCGGCGATCGCGGCGAAGGCAGCCGGATCGCTGACGGCGAGATCCGCGAGGACCTTGCGGTCGAGTTCGATCCCGGCCTTGCCGCAACCGTTGATGAACTGGTTGTACGACAGGCCGTTCAGGCGCGCCGCGGCGTTGATCCGGGTGATCCAGAGCTGCCGGAACGTCCGCTTCTTCGCCTTCCGGTCGCGGTAGGCGTAGACGAGCGAACGTTCGACCTGCTCCTTGGCGTAGCGGTAGTGGGAGTTCTTGCGCCCCCAGTACCCCTTCGCCTGTCCAAGCACCTTGCGGCGCTTCTTCTGGCCGTGGACGGCTCGCTTGACTCTCGGCATCGCTACTCCACCCTCAGGAGCTGCTTCAGCGTCTTGTAGTCGCCCGGCGCGACCTCGATGTCACGGCCGAACTTCCGCTTCTTCTTCGACGGCTTGTGCCCCAGGTTGTGGCTGCGCATCGTCGGCCGGCGAAGGATCCGTCCCGTTCCCGTCACCTTGAACCGCTTCTTCGCTGCGCTCCGTGTTTTCGTCTTCGGCATCTCGTTTCACTCCTGCGTTTTTGGTCGGGCCCAGCACCATCACCATGTTGCGTCCGTCGAGGAGAGGCTGGGATTCGATCTGGCCGATCTCCTTGACGTCCTCTGCGAGGCGGAGAAGCAGGTCCCGACCGCGCTCCGGATGGGTCGTCTCGCGACCGCGGAACATGATCGTGACCTTGACCTTCGCGCGCTGGTTCAGGAACCGCTCTACATGACCCTTCTTGGTGTTGTAGTCGTGGACGCCGATCTTCGGGCGCAGCTTGATCTCCTTCACGTGGATCTGGCTCTGATGCTTCCGAGCCTGCTTCGCCTTCTGCTCCTGCTCGTACTTGTACTTCCCGTAGTCCATAACCTTCGCGACCGGCGGATCGGCCTGGGCAGCCACCTCGACGAGGTCGAGGTTCTTGCCGTAGGCGTACTCTCGGGCCTCGTCGGTGGTCTTGATCCCGAGCTGGGCCCCGTCGTCGTCGATCAGTCGGACGTTGGGAACGCGGATCGCGTCGTTGATGCGCGTCGAGTCCCGGTTCGCGGGTCTGACGTGCTCGATCGGCCGGCGTCTCGGCCTCAAAGGCAAATCACCAAGTTGGGCTTACTCCTCCTCGTATTCGTTTACGCACAGAAAAGCCGCTGCATGCAGCGGCCCGGTCCTCGTCAAACTTCCGACTCGGTTGAACCCCGCGCGAGCGCCGCATCTTCGACGATGGAGCCCGGGAGGTGAGGAAGCGGGTCCGCTCCTGCTTTTCAGGAGACAAGCGTAGCAAGCTTCGCGAGGAAATCCGCAAGCGATTCCTCGCTTTGCGTGCCGCCGCGCTCGCGAATCGCGAGGCTGTCCTCGCTCTCGCGGTCTCCGTAGACGATGACAAACGGAATCTTCTCGAGCTCGGAGGCGCGGATCCGCTTGCCGATCGTCTCGGCCGGCTCGTCGATCTCGACGCGGTAGCCCTCTGCACTGAGGCGTTCGGCGATCCCCTTCGCGGGCTCGAAATGTGCCTCGCCCACGGGTAGGACCCGCACCTGCACCGGCGCGAGCCAGAACGGGAAGGCGCCCCCGTAGTGCTCGATGAGGATCCCGATGAAGCGCTCGAGCGAGCCGAGCAGCGCCCGGTGGACGACGTACGGCGTGTGCTCGCGGTTGTCGGGCCCCATATACGTAAGGCCGAACCGCTGCGGCATGATCGCGTCGAGCTGGATCGTCCCCATCTGCCACGAGCGACCGAGGACGTCGGTCATGTGCAGGTCGATCTTCGGCCCGTAGAAGGCGCCTTCGCCCTCGTTGAGCTCGTACGTGATTCCGCGCCGTTCCAGCGCCGACTGCAGAGCGCTCTCCGTGAAGTCCCACTCCTCGTCGGTCCCCACCTTCTTCTCCGGGCGGGTCGAGAGCTCAAAACGGGCTTCCATCCCGAACATGTCGTAGAGGTCGGCCGCGAAGTCGAGGCAGGCAAAGATCTCGTCCTCGATCTGCTCCCGCGTACAGAAGATATGAGCGTCGTCCTGCGTGACATGGCGGACGCGAAGCAGCCCGTGGAGCGTGCCCGAAGGCTCGTCCCGGTGCAGGGTCGACGACTCTGCGTAGCGGAGCGGTAGGTCTCGGTAGGAGCGCAGGTCGGAGCCGAACAGCAGCATGTGCCCCGGGCAGTTCATCGGCTTGAGCGCGAACTGCTTCTCGGAGTCCTCGTGCGAGGTCACGAAGAACATGTTGTCGCGGTAGTTCTCGTAGTGGCCCGAGGTGATGTACGTGTCGAGGTCGTAGAGCAGCGGCGTCTTCACCTCGGAGTAGCCGCGGCGCAGATTCTCACCTCGTCTCATGTCCTCGAGCTCGTTCCAGACCACCATCCCGTGCGAGTGCCAGAAGGGCGAGCCCGGCGAGTGCTCTGAGAGGTGGAACAGATCGAGCCGCTGCCCGAGGACGCGATGGTCGCGCTTGCGTGCCTCCTCGAGCCGCTCGAGATGCGCGTCGAGGTCTTCCTTCGAGTAGAACGCCGTCCCGTAGATTCGCGTCAGCTGCGGCTTGGAGGAGTCGCCGCGCCAGTACGCGCCGGCGAGCCCGGTGAGCTTGAGCGCCTTGATCGGCTTCGAGTTCTGGAGATGCGGGCCGCGGCAGAGGTCGGTGAAGTCGCCCTGCGTGTAGAGGGAGATCGGCCCTTCGGCGGTGTCGACGAGCTCGACCTTGTACGGCTCGCCCTCCACGGCGAAGCGCTCCTTCGCCTCGTCGCGCGAGATCTCCTCGCGGGTCCACTCGCGGCCTTCCTTCAGCTCGCGGCCGATCTCGGCCTCGATCTTCTCGAGGTCCTCCTCGCGGATCGGCTCCGGAAACGCGAAGTCGTAGTAGAAGCCGTTCTCGATCGGGGGGCCGATCGCGATCTTCACGCCCGGATAGAGGCGCCGCACCGCCTCGGCGAGCAGGTGCGCCGAAGAGTGGCGGAGGACGGAGAGCGCGTCCGGATCGTCCTTGTCGCGCGTGGTCAGGATCTGGATCGGCTGCCCGTCCGCGAGCGGCAGCCTCAGGTCCTGCACGTTTCCGTTCGCGCGGATGAGCACCGCCTGCTCGGCGAGCTTCGGCCCGATCGCGCGTGCGGCGTCGAGCCCCGTGGCCCCGTCGGGAAGTTCGAGCTTCGTCTGGTCGGGAAGGACGACCTTCATGAACGAACAGGATATGGAACACCCACGCGAAGACGATCGCAACGACGAGCTCGAAGACTCGCCGGTCCCGGACCCCGAGGATTCCGGCTCCGATGCCGAGGACGTGCCGACCGCGGACTGAGGTGTTTTCAACGCGGGCTCTGCGGAATGCGCTGCTCATAGGCACTTTCTCGAAAGGAGGTCGGGATGCCGAGCAAACGTGCCGGCGTCAAGAACGAGAAGCAGTACGAGGCGCTGAAGGACAAAGGCATGTCGAAGGAGCGTGCTGCGAAGATCGCGAACTCCCCCGGCTCGTCGAGCCGCGGCGGGAAGGCGTCGCACTCGTCGAGCTCGCGCAGCCGCTCGTCGCAGGGAGGGACGACCGCGCAGAAGAAAGCTGCAGGTCGTAAGGGCGGCAAGGCCACTGCGCGCACATCGTGACGACGCGTTAACGCACGACCAACATCATCTGCAAACGACATGCGCATGTGCATGTCGTTTGCATTGCGCGGCAACGGGCATGTTATCCACAGTGATAACAACGAATCTTTCGAGGGGGTCAACATGGCGGAAAGCATCCGCGACGTGATGACGTCGAATCCCCGCTCGCTCGAGAGCGGAAGCAGTGCGGTCGAGGCAGCTCGGCTGATGCGTGACGAGGACGTCGGGATCGTCCCGATCGTCGAAGGCAAGAAGCTCGTCGGCACGCTCACCGATCGCGACATCGTCACCAGGGTCGTGGCGGAAGGAAAAACCCCCGAATCCGTCACCGTCGGCGACATCGCATCGCGCGAGCTCGTCACGATCGACCCGCAACAGGACCTCGATGATGCACTCCGGTTGATGGCGCGTCACCAGGTGCGACGTCTGCCGGTCGTCGAGGAAGACGGCAAGCTCGTCGGCATCGTTGCGCAGAAGGATGTTGCAATGCACGCGTCAGAAGCGCAAACTGGCGAAGTCGTCGAGGACATCTCTAGGTAGGAGACACGTCGTTCCTGCTGAATGTCCGACCGGTGGCACACGCATACTGCAACAGGTAGTTGTTGCCACCGAACTCGCCCACTAGGAGGAGGCACATGGCGACAGCACGGAGAAGGTCAAGCGGACGTACAACGGCAGCACGCAAGCCGGCGGCACGCCGCGCGACCACAGCACGCAAACCGGCAGCACGTCGTAAGCCGGCAGCACGCAAGCCCGCAGCACGGCGCAAGCCGGCCGCACGCAAGCCCGCAGCACGCAAGCCCGCAGCACGGCGCAAGCCGGCCGCGCGCAAGCCCGCAGCACGCAAGCCGGCGGCACGCCGCGCGACGGCACGCAAGCCGGCAGCACGGCGCAAGCCGGCAGCACGCAAGCCCGCAGCACGCAAGCCGGCAGCACGCAAGCCGGCAGCACGGCGCAAGCCGGGACGCAAGCCAAGCGCCCGCACGGCAAGCCGCGCGGGGACCACGCTTGCACGGCGCAAGCCGGCCGCACGGCGCAAGCCGGCAGCACGCAAGCCGGCAGCACGCAAGCCGGCAGCGCGGCGTAAGCCGGCGGCCCGCAAGCCCGCGGCACGGCGCGCGACGCGGTCCTCGGGCCGTACCACCGCCCGGGCGGCCGCGAGTCGCGTTAGCAGCACCCGTCGCACGGGCTCGGCTGGGTCTACAACGAGGCGCACGGCGTCTCGCGCCGGCACGCAGAGCAGCACCGCGCGGACCGGCACGAGGCGCACGGGAACGTCGACCGGCCTCGCCGGCGGCGCGACCGCTCCCGCAACCGAGGGGACGCTCGAGACCGGCATCGGCATCACGCCGTCCCTCGGCACCATCGGTGGCCTCGGAACCGAGAGCGAACTCAATCGCTCGGGGGAGGAGAGCTCAGGGAGCAGCGAGTCGGAGTAGGACGTCGGCTCGATCGGTAGTCCGGAAAGGCCCCGCGACCCGCGGGGCCTTTCCCGCTTTCGGGGGTTAATAGCGACCGCCCGGCGTGCGATCGTGTTGGTGAGGGTTCTTGCCGCCGGTCGCCGCGTACACGCGAAGCTTCGACGCCGCTCAAGCCGAGCGGCTGCTCTGGCGTGCCGGTTTCGGCCCACGCAAGGGCGAGGCGGAGGCACTCGCAACGCTCGGGCTCGACGGCGCTGTGCGCGCGCTGACGAACCCCGGCCGCGAACGCCTCGTCGGGCCCGCCCCGAAGGACGAGAAGGGACGCCCGCTCGCACCGTACGACGCGTGGGGCCACGACCATGTGTGGTGGCTCGACCGGATGGTGCGCACTTCGCGCCCGCTCGTGGAGCGGATGACACTCGTCTGGCACGACTGGTTCGCCACGTCGAACGGCGGCGTCGGCTCGCAGCGGCTGATGCTGAACCAGAACCAGCTCTTCCGCGAGCACGCCCTCGGCTCCTTCCAGGAGCTCCTGCTCGCGGTCACGAAGGATCCGGCGATGCTGCTGTGGCTGAACGGCAGCGACAACTCCAAGCGCGCTCCGAACGAGAACTACGCGCGCGAGATGATGGAGCTCTTCACGCTCGGCGCCGGACGCGGCTACGTCGAGTCCGACGTCCGCGAGCAGGCGCGCGCGCTCACCGGCTTCCGGAACGACTGGAAGCAAGGCGCCGGGAACGTGAACTTCCGCTACGACGCTACACGCCACGACACGGGCGTCAAGACGATCTTCCACAAGCGCGGGGCGTTCACCTGGAAGGACGCGGTCCGTCTCTCGGTCACCCACCCCGACCATCCGAGCTTCTTCGTGCGCAAGCTCTGGAGCTACTTCATCGCCACCGCCCCCGACGCCGCGACGCAACGGTCACTCGAGCGGCTCTACGTGTCGAGCGGCGACAGGGTGAAGCCGGTCGTCACCGCGATTCTCAAGCACCCCGCTCTCTACGATGGCGGACGGCTCGTGAAGCCGCCGGCGGTGTACACCGCCGGCCTGCTGCGCCGCATCGGCCGCCCGATCGACACGACGTCGTGGTCGTGGATCGGCGCGATGGCGGGCCAGCAGCTCTTCTATCCGCCGAACGTCGCGGGGTGGGACGACTCGCGCTGGCTCGACACAGCGACGTGGCGCGGCCGCTGGTGGACGGCGCAGAACGTTCTGCGCCCGTACGCACTCGATCCCGGGAAGGCGTCGCAGCCCTACGACGCCGCGAAGCTCCTCGACGGCGCGCTCGAGTTCTGGAACCACCCGACGCTCACCGACACCACGCGAGCCGCCCTCCTCGGGTTCGCGGAGGCATCGCTCGCCGACGCGAGTAGCGCCTCGTGGAAACGCAAGCAGTACGCGGTGATGGTGCAGAACGGACTTCGCCAGCTGATCGCCGTCAGCCCAGAGCTCCAGACGGCGTGACCGCGCGACCCTGCAACCACTGCGCCGGCCTGTCCCGTTCGCGGTTCCTGCACGCCGCCGCGGCCGAGGCGGGACGCGGGCTGCCGATGATCGAGCCGGGGATGCCGCTGCCCGCAGGTACCGGTCTCTCGCGGCGCTCGTTCCTCGCGCAGAGCCTGGGCGCGATGCTGGCCGTGTACGGCAGCTCGAAGCTCGGTCTTTCCGCACTCGAGGAGGGGATCGCTACCGCGGCGGGCGGGCCCGTGCAACCCGTGCTCGTCAGCGTCTTCCTCGAGGGCGGCGCCGACGCGCTGTCCGTCCTCTCGCCACAGGGCGATCCGCTCTACCGCAAGCTGCGTCCCAAGCTCGGGCTCAGCGGCGGCCCGGTGTTCGCCGAGGACGACCGGCTGCACTGGCATCCCTCCGCAAACGGGCTTGCCCAGCTGTACGGGGAGAAGAAGGTCACCGTCATGCCCGCCGTCGGCTATACGAACGCTGACCAGAGCCACTTCACCTCGCGCCATTACTGGGAGGTCGGTGCGACGAGCACGAACATCCGCACGGGCTGGCTCGGGCGCTATCTCGACCGCGTCGGGACGATGGACAATCCGCTGCAGGGTCTCTCGCTCGACTCGACGCTCGCGCCCGCGCTCGCGACCGGCAGGGTGCCGGTAGCGTCGATCGACGGGCCCGACGAGTACGACTTCTGGAGCAACCGTGTGTGGGGCGAGGTCGAGGAGCGCATGCTCGCAGCGATCGGAGCCCTCGGAGCACCGGGTGCAGGGGTCGACGATCCCGCCCTCGCCGCCGCGGCGGGCGTCTCGGCGCAGGTCGACCGGCTGCGCAACCAGCTGCTCCCATTCCACGGGACGGACGGCAAGCCGGCGTACACGAGCCCGGTCCCGTACCCGAGCTCGAAGGACTCGTTCCCGAGGCGGCTCGCAGGGCTCGCGGCGATGATTGCCGCCGGCCTCCCGCTACGCGTCGTCGCCCTCACCGCGCCGGGCGAGTACGACACGCACTCGGATCAGGCGGGAGCGCTCGCCGAGGGACTGCAGATCGCGTCGGACTCGCTGCTCGCGTTCCAGCGCGACCTCGAGGCACGCGGGCTCGCCGACCGGGTGCTCGTTCACGTCTGGTCGGAGTTCGGCCGCCGTGCCGAGGAGAATGGGAGCACAGGCACCGATCACGGTGCTGCCGGCGTCGGCTTCTTGATCGGCACGCGGGCGAAGGGCACGATGGTCGGCGAGTTCCCCGGCCTGAAGAGCGGGCTCGACGACGACGGCAACGTCAGTGCGACCTCCGACTTCCGCGGTGTCTATGCCGCATTGCTGGAGCAGTGGCTCGGCACGGATGCGGGTGCGGTCATCCCGGACGCCGGCTCGTTCTCGAGACCGGCGCTCGTCAAGTGATCGCCGCCCTTCCCCCGCCCCCCGCTCGCGTGCAGGTGGTCGCGCAGGAGTTCCGCTATGCGCTTTCGCGGCAGACGATCACGTCCGGCTGGGCCGTCATCGAGCTCCGCAACGCCGGCGAAGACGTGCACGATCTGCTGATGCGCCGGGTCGGTGGGAAGCGCGTGTACACCTGGCCGGTGGCACAGGCGGGTACGGTCGTGCAGCGCGAGTTCAAGCTCCTTCCCGGCACGTATCGCCTCTACTGCGGCGTCGGGAACCACCGCGCGCTCGGAATGCAGGCGACGCTGGTAGTTACTCGCAGAGCGCCTTGAGGCGCCCGAGCGACGAGCCGCGCGCCGAGGAGATCGCCGCGCGGAGCGCGTCGAGCTCGGCCTCTGTCGGCAGCAGATGGATCTTGACCTTCGCGAGACGGAGCGCGGAGATCTCCTCCGCGACCGAGGTTGCCGCCGGTGCGTTCTGCGAGTTGAGCTCGTTGAGGAGCCGGTCGAGATCGTCGTTGCGGACGATCGCGGTGCCGCTTCCGAAGGTGATCTCCGTCCGATCGAACGTCGACATCTACTTGTTCCGGTAGACGATCCGACCGCGGGTCAGGTCGTACGGCGACAGCTCGACCTTCACGTGGTCGCCGGGATTGATCCGGATGCGATAGCGGCGCATCTTGCCGGAGGTGTAGCCGAGCGTCTCGTGCCCGTTCTCCAGTCCGATGCGGTACATGCCGGACCGGAACGACTCCAGCACTTCGCCTTCGACCTCGATCTTCTCTTCCTTTTCCGCCATTCGAACCTCCTTTCGCTGTTCGAAGAAAGAGGGGCGCCGGAGCACCCCTATGCCCGTTAAGGGTAGCAGTGTGCCGGTCAGGCTACTTTCAGGACGAAAAATGCGATCGCGACGTACTGGCACGCGACGGCCACGATCGTGAGGGCATGGAACACCTCGTGGTAGCCGAAGATCAGCGGCACCGGGTCAGGCCTGCGGACGGCGTAGACGATTGCGCCTGCGGTATACGCAAGCCCGCCGACGGCGAGCAGGGTGACCGCAGTTGCGCCCGCCGAGTGGAACACCTGCGGCATCGCCGCGACGCCGACCCAGCCGAGCGCGATCCCGATCACGGCCGCGAGCCACTTCGGCGCGCCGACCCAGGCGAACTTGAGCAGGATGGCGGCAGCCGCGCCCGTCCACACGATCGCGAGCACCACGCGCTGCAGCGTGCCGTGGAGGCTGATCAGGCCGACCGGCGTGTACGAGCCGGCGATCAGAAGGTAGATCCCGGCGTGGTCGAGGCGCCGCATCCATGGCCGCACTCGCGGGCTCCACGTGACGCGGTGATAGAGAGCGCTCGCGCCGAACATGGCTGCGACGGAAGCGGCGAAGATGGCCGCCGCGGCGCGCGTGCGAGCGTCCTCGTCGGCGTAGGCGATGAGGAGGGCGCCGACCACGATCGCGACTGCGAAGGCCGCCTGGTGGATGACGCCCCGAAGACGCGGGCGCTCGGCGTAGTCCATCACGGGGGAAAGAATAGGTGTGTTCTCGTCCCGTCGCCGCCGCCCCCGGACCGCGAGACGGAGTTCCGTTCAGGCGAACGTTGAGATCGCGCGGTGCCCGCGCGGAGTCACGCCGAAATGCACGTCGACGAGGCCGTCCTCAAGCAACTCCCGCGCTTGCTCCCAGGGCGGCCGGCCGCCTAGCGGCGAGCGCGGAAACCGCCTCGGGGGAAGCGGTGAACGTCCACCTCGGCATTCGCGTGGGCGACACGAACGGAAACGGTGTCTCGTCGGCTCGGTCACGGCGGGTGGACCCGCCGCGCGCGCGGGGTTGCACGCCGGGGACGTGATCGTCTCCGTGAACGGCAAACCGACCCCGACGACCGCCGTGCTGCCGCGGTACTCACAGAGCTGAGGCCGGACCCCGGCAGGTCGCCGTCGTCTTCAGCCACAAAACGGCACGAAGACGACCGTGCGGGTGACGCTCGGGACGTACCCCGGAAGCTGACTGACACGGGAGCGCCCGCGATACCGCAGGCGCTCCCGTAACCGCTCCCTACGGCGTCTTGGCGAAGTACGCGTCCTGCCCGTGCCCGGTCCGGGTGCCGAACGTCGCATCGTTCCGCAGATCGGTCCAGTAGGACGCCACGCCGCTTCCGTTCGGGAAGACGGCGATGTTGCTGTAGTCGCCGATGAACGACGTCGCGAACGGGAACGCCGGCTTCAGCGTGGCGGCGAACCAGCGGTTGCCGCGAGTCGGATCGGATCGCACAGTCGTCACCGGCGCCACGGCGAACGTGAGGGAGCCGGACGCCGTCTCGGTCCCGAGCGAGTAGTTGTAGGTGTGATTCAGCGGATCGCCCGAGCGGTCGAAGGTGCCGATACGCAGCTTCCCGCCCGTGTCGTACGCCCCCCACGGCATCCACTGGTCGCCGTCGAGCGCAAGTGCAACGGGGGATGACCAGGTTCGGCCGTAATCGAACGACTGACTGACGATGACGTCCGAGTTCGTCTGCGTCTTATACGGATCCGGATCGGTCGCGGCGCCGTTTCGCATGTCGGACCAGACGACCGCCAGGTGACCTGCGCGAGCCGGGTCGGAGGTGATGTTCCCCGCCGCCCACGACCGGAAGACGCTGTCCTGGTACGTCTGCCTGCCGAAGGCGATCGGATAGTCCTTGAACCCGTCGATGACCTGCGCGACCGTGAAGGGGCCGGCGATCCGCGCCCCGGTTGCCGGGCTGAGCTCGACGACGCGGTAGTCGTCGCGACCGGTCACGAGATCTGCCGTGTTCAGGTAGGCGACGAAGACGCGCCCGTCTGCGGTGTGGACAGGTACGGAGACGAACGCCTGGTTGTCGGCTCCGGAGATCACCTGCGGCTTCGACCAGGTGTTGCCGCCGTCATGCGTGATCGACGAGTAGATCACGGCGCTCTCGAACGCACCCTTCTGCCCGAGTCGGAAGTCGCCGAACGTGACGACGGCGTTGCCGGTGCCCCACGCAGCGATGTATTCCTTGTCGAGCAGGTCACCGACGCTGCCGAAGTTTCCGCTCCCTTCGGCGATCCGGCGCACCGTCCAGTCGCGACCCTTGTCTGTCGACGTCGAGACGAGGATGTCCGGACTCAGGGCGTTGACCGGGCCCACGAAGCGGAAGCCGAGCGTCGCGTAGTACGCGGTTCCGGCTGCGTCGAACGCGAGTGCAGGATCTCCGGTTGCCTGATACGCCGAGTTCGACAGAACGGGGTACATCGACCAGGTGCGACCGCCGTCGAACGTGACGTGCGCGCGCGACTGCACCGTTTCGGTGACGTGGCCGCCAGGATTGATGCCAAGCTGGTAGTCATTCACGCCGCCGATGAGATTGTTCTGGTCGGTCGGGTTGATTGCGATCGACGTCTCGTTGTGCGGGCCGGGCCCGGCTGAGGTCATCTCGCAGTCCGTGTTCACGTTCGGCGCTAGCTGGGTCGGTGTCGTGCAGACGGGCGTGCCGGGCGTCGTGGGCGAGCCGTTGCCGAAGACGGCGCCCGCGACCGGCGCCGGAGCGTCTCGCACGTTGTGCGTGAATTCGATCGGCTGATCCTGCCCCTCCTCTCCCAGCGCCCCGGTCACGAAGACCGCGGCGAGGACAGCGGCCGCACCGAGCACCACCAGGGCGCCGATGCCGTGCTTCTTGAATCGGTGCATGCTTCCCTCCCCTTCGTCGTTACGAACCGACGCGAAGCGACGCATCGGTCGCACCTGCCGGGCGCCACGCCTGGATAAAGAACGGCTGGAAGACCCGCCTGAGCTCGTCATGGCCATGGAGTCGCGCCACTCTTCGGGTTGTCAGACGCCGCGATCCTGACACACCGGGCGCATCGTTCGTCGGGGCAGCGGTCGACGAGTGGATGGCTCGGTTGCAAGGGTTCCTCAGCGGACGTGCCGGCCTTGAAAGGGACTCCCGCGGCGGCCTATGCTCGGCGCAGGCGTCGAGTGTCGGAGGACCGTTGTGCCAACTGCCGGCAAACCCATTGTGCTCATCACGGTGTTCGGCACACCGGTGCTGCAACGGATCCTCAACGAGATCGCCGCGGGACCCACGCCGCCGATCGCCGACTGGTTCATCGGAACCTTCGGAGTGAACAAGGCCGCCGCCGAACTGGTCGCGGGTACCACCGGCTGCAACTACGCACCGGTCTTCGGCATCCAGCCGCGCACGAGCAGGATGACTCGGCAGCGCCGTCGAGTCTCCAAGGACGACACCCTACGAATCGGTGACGCAGCTCACGCGGGGGAGATCCCAGGCAGCTCCGACGAGAAGGTCATTCCGCCCGGCGACCGGCGCGCCTGGGGAATCGAGCTGGGATGCCGGTTCCGGGACGAGATGCGCACCGCGCGTGCGAACGGCATTCCCATCGAGACCTGGCAGTTCGACGAGATCCTCGGGCAGTGCCGCTTACCCGGTTCGAGCAACCCGCACCGCGAATTCGTCGGCGGGGTACTGCGTGGCCTCGCAGACGGGCGGCGGCAGCTGGGTGACACGCCGGAGAAGGGGTTCGTCTGGTCCGCCCGCACGGCGGTCGTGGGCCTGCCCAGCCTTCCGCTCACAGGCGACGTGCCGGCCTTCTGGCAGGACATCGATCGAGCAGCCCGCTCTCTGGTAGGCGAGGAGTACCCGGAGTTCAAAGGCAACCCCGCAGTCATCGGCCGTCGTTTCTCCGACGGTCACCAGGCACTGGTCCGGAGCACCGGAGTCCGCCGTTCGCTCGGCGAGCGCTACGTCGTCGGCATGACGCCGGGCTGGCGCCCTCCCAGCTCCGGGCTTGGCGGCAATGTCGAAGGTAGACCGCCGAAGGATGTCACGAGCTGGCGCAACGGCTTCATCGAGGCACGGATCGCCGCACAGCGCCCGCAAGGGTTTGCGCAGTTCAACTTCGTGCTGGAAAACGTGCGTCCAAACCGGCTCGAGGACGCAGTGCGCTCGCTTCACCACGCCTGCAGGCAGCACTCGCTCTGACGCGCCACCATTAGCGGCGTCAGCGGCCAGACGTTCTCGTCTGCATCGTTCACGCTCGCGAGCACGACACAGTGCCAGGGCGGCTCGACGCGCTTCAACGTCGTGACCACGGTAAAGACGTACTTCCTAGGCTGCAACAACGTCATCCCGACGATGAACGTCAACGACAATGCGTCAGCTGGTTCAACCACCATCGCTGGGACTCGACGCCACGCGGAGCTGGAGGGCGGCCTTCGCGCCGCCCTCCAGCTGTTCAAGCGCGCGACGCCGGGCTGCAAGACGAGCCGGAGCGACCCGCTCGCGCGGCGTGTGAGATCCGCGCGAGTGGGAATCCGAAGACCATGCCCGACGCACCGCACCCGGTGGAGACGGCGAAGGAGCTGGCCCGCGAGGCGGAGCGGGGCCGCAGCCCGCGCACACCCCTGATCGTCCTGACCGGCGTAACGCTCGTGGTGGGGATCGTCGTCGCCGTGGTTTTGACGATTGCGCTTCTCGTCTACTTCCTCGCCTGAGCCACTGTCCTGCGCGAAGAAGAAGTAAGGCTCCGTAAAACCTGGGTAAGGCCCGGTCGAGTTCCGGTTGATGAACGCTGCGAGCGGCATCTACATGGATATGGAGACGCGCAGCTCTCAAAGCCCCCCGCGGCACGTCGACGTGTTCGACGACCTGCGGGACGAAGCGCGCCGCCGATTAGTAGACGGCATCCTTGACGAACTCATCGAACACGAAGAGACCCCGAGCGTCCGCGACCGGAATCAAGTGGTGGTCGCCGAAGTGAAAGTCCCAGAAGTCGCGGCGCCGTAGCGAATCCGACCGCATGGCCGATTCGCGTCCAACCCGGACGTCGTAGGCCTCGAATTCATCGCAGTCGGGCTCCAAACGACCCGCGGGCGGGGACGGCATCCATCCACCCTCGGGGGAGCGGCCGCTGATCGCGAGAGACACGGTCGGCATTCTTCCGCGGGGGTGTCCTTTCCTCGCCCCGGCGTTCGTCTAGAGGCGGACCAGGCTCTAATGGAAGGAGAGCGCGATGAAGTACATGCTGCTGATCCAGCAAGGCGACGCCCCAACGCCATATTCCGCGGAAGAGTGGGGTCGCCTCTCCGAGGACGAGCAGAAGGCCGTCTACGACGGCTACAAGGAGATCAACGAGACTCCCGGCGTCAGCCCCGGCCTCCAGCTGCAGCCGCCCGAGGCGGCTACGACGGTGCGGGTGCAGGACGGAAAGACGCTGACCACCGACGGTCCGTTCGTCGCCGTCAAGGAGGCGCTCGGCGGCTGGTTCCTGTTCGAGGCCAACGACCTCGACGCCGCAATCGAGCTCGCTTCGCGCGTTCCGGCGGCTCGTATGGGCGGTGCGGTGGAAGTGCGCCCGGTGGTGGAGTACTAACGATCCTCGAGCAGATCTTTCGCGACGAGTGGGGCCGCGTCCTCGCCGGCCTGATCGGCTTCCTCGGCGACTTCGATCTCGCCGAGGAGGCCGCGCAGGAAGCGTTCGCGATCGCGGCGGCTCGCTGGCCCCGCGAGGGGACGCCGACCAACCCGCGTGCCTGGCTCGTGACCACCGCGCGCAACCGCGCGATCGACCGCATCCGGCGCGATCGCACGCTCGCCGCGAAGGTCCGCTTGCTCGACGTGCCCGAGACCGTGGAGGACAACGTGGACGAGACGTCCACGATCCCGGACGAGCGGCTCGAGCTCGTCTTCACGTGCTGCCACCCGGCGCTCGCGCTCGATGCCCAGGTCGCACTCACGCTGCGAACGCTGGGCGGGCTGACGACGGACGAGATCGCGCGCGCCTTCCTCGTTCCCGAAGAGACGATGGCCAAGCGGCTCGTTCGCGCGAAACGCAAGATCAAGGCCGCCGGGATCCCGTTTCGCGTGCCGCCGGCGCACCTGCTCCCCGACCGCCTCGCCGCCGCGCTCGCTGTCGTCTACCTGATCTTCAACGAGGGCTACGGCGGCCGCGCAGATCTCGCGGCTGAGGCGATCCGGCTCGGGCTCGCGCTGGCCGAGTTGATGCCCGACGAGCCCGAAGTACACGGGCTGCTGGCGCTGATGCTGCTCAACGACGCGCGACGCGACGCCCGCTTCGCCGACGGCACGGTCGTCCTCCTCCGCGACCAGGATCGCTCACTCTGGGACGATGACGAGATCGCGGCGGGACGGGCCACGCTCGATCGCGCGCTGGCGCTCGGCGGCCGTGATGAGTACGTGCTCCAAGCGGCGATTGCCAGCCTCCACCTCGACGAGCCTCCTCAAGACTGGCTGCAGCTCGCGGCTCTGTACGGCGAGCTTGCCCGCCGCACCGGGTCCGCGGTCGTGGAGCTCAACCAGGCCGCTGCCATCGCGGAAGCAGGTGACGTCGAGTCCGCGCTCGAGCTGGTCGAGCGCCTCGAGCTCGACCAGTACCACTACCTGCACGCAACGCGGGCGGAGCTGTTACGCCGAATCGATCGCATCGACGACGCCCGCGCGGCCTACGAGCGCGCACTCGAGCTCGTCCACTCGGATGCAGAACGCCGGTTCCTCGAGCAACGGCTGACGGAGCTTCAAGGATGACGAGGCAAGAGACGGTGAAAAGCGTCCTCGTGTTCCCGGTCGCCGCTCCGCAGACTGGCGGGCATCATCAGCCCGTCTTCAACCCCGGCCCCGGCACCGTTTCGACCTCTTCGGGGCGGAGGACGTCCGCGCCCTTCGGGACGAGCGCGGCGACGACGGGCTTCTTGTCGGTTTTCCGGCGAAAGATGCGAGGAGGCTTTTCGCTCAGGTACTTGTCGCCCCACTGCCGTAGAGCCGTGAGGGCGATGTTCAGCTCGCGGCCTTTGCCGGTCAGCCGGTACTCGTAGCGCTCCGGTCGCTCGCTGTAGCGGACGCGCTCGAGGATTCCTTCTTCGACGAGCCTGTTGAGCCGGTCGGTGAGGACGTTGCGAGCGATGCCGAGGCTCTCCTGAAACTGGTCGAAGCGACGTAGGCCGAGAAAGGCGTCGCGGACGATCAGCAGCGTCCAGCGCTCACCTACGACCTCGAGCGCCCGCGCGATCGAGCAGTTCTGGCCTTCGTAGTCGCGTTTCAGCATGGCTCCAGGTTAGCAAATAAGTTGCATCACGCAACTGTCTATGCTACGCTCCTCGCTAGTTTTTTGAAGCAACTCACGGGGGACACCGAGATGGAGCCTTCGAAGACCTTGAGCGACGTCGGCACACGGCCGAGGCTCCGCGTGGTCGCAGCACCGAGGAAGAGCCGCCGCACCTTGCCGAACTCGGTCGCGTACGCACTCGCTGCGAGCGTGATCGGCCTCGGCCTGTTCGCGTCGATAACGCCCTCGTCCCTCTACCACAGCTACATCCTCCTCTGGCACTTCTCGCCGCTGACGCTGACGCTCGTCTACGCCACCTACATGTTCGGTGTGCTCGCGTCGCTGCTGCTCGTCGGGCGCGCCTCAGACGACGTGGGCCGTCGACCCGTCTTGCTCGCAGCGCTGGGCGTGTTGATGCTCTCGACGATCCTGTTCATGCTCGCCGACTCGGTCGCCTGGCTGTTCGTCGCGCGTGGGCTCCAGGGCTTGGCGACGGGTGCGGCAGTGAGCGCCGCGAGCGCGGCGCTGCTCGACCTGCACCCGCGCCAGGACCCCGCAGGCGTCGGGCTCGCAAACGGCGTTGCCAGCGCCGGGGGCATCGGCCTTGGTGCCCTCGTCTCGTCGTCCGTGGTACAGCTCGGCTCAGCGCCGCGCGTCCTCCCCTACGTCGTCCTGCTCGTCCTGTTCGCGCTCGCCTTCGCCGGCGCGTACTGGATGCCCGAGCCCGTCGCCGAGCGCGGCCGCTTCCGCTTGACCGCGGAGCGTCCGAGCGTCCCGCGCGTCGCTCGTCGGCCCTTCTTCCTCGCAGGGCTCGCGGTCGTGTCCTCCTGGTCGATCGGCGGCCTCTTCTTTTCGCTTGGCCCGGGGCTCTCGACGCATCTCTTCAACACGACAAACGTCGTCGTCTCCGCAATCGGCATCGTGGCCTTGGGCGCGTCGGCGGCGGTCTCGCAGCTCCTTCTCGGCCGCAGCGCTCCCTGGATCGGCGCGAGCGCAGGCTCCATCGCGCTGGCGGCTGGGATGGTCCTGATCGTCATCGCGGCGGCGACCGAGTCGAGCACCACCTACCTGATCGGCTCGATCCTGGGCGGCGGCGGCTTCGGGATCGCCTTCCTCGGCGGCCTGCGCTCGCTCGTCGCAGCCATCCCGCCGCACCAGCGCGCCGCGGTGCTCTCGGCGTTCTACGTCGTCGCGTACCTATTCGGGTCCGTGCCGGCCGTTCTTGCGGGACTCGTCGTCAGCCACCTCGGCCTGCAGTCGACGTTCGAGATCTTCGGCAGCGTCGTCGCCGGAATCGCGCTCGTCGTCGCCTTCGAGGCCTGGCGCACGCGGCCGACTCGCCGGACGGCTCTCCGGGCCGTGTCGGCGCCGTCGTGATGACAGAGAGAGAAGCCCGACGGCCAGGTTATCCTTACCGCCGCCTTGGCCGGCAGCTTTCCCGGCAGCCCCGTCTATGTCTTCCACGAGTTCACGATCGTCGACGACGCGATCGAGGCGCTGAGGATTCACCCGTGACGAGCGCCGGCAAGCGCCGCCCGCGCTCGCCCCGGCCGGCTCAGAGCGAACCGGAATTCCGCGAGTTCCGAAGCGAACGCATCGTCGAATGCGTGCGCGCGATTCCGGAGGGGTTCGTACGCACGTATGGGGACATCGATCCGGGCGCGCCGCGCCTCGTCGGCCTCGTTCTCACTCGGACGCACGACATCCCCTGGCATCGGGTCGTCCGGGCCGACGGGAGCCTGCCCAAGGGCGCGGCGCAGCGCGCGCTCCTGCTTCGGGAGGGCGTGCCCATGCGCGGCGCCCGCGTCGATCTCCGAGAAGCCCGTCTGCCCCCCGACTTGTAGCGATGCGGATCTCGCTCCGTGCAGCGGTCGACGAAGTCGCGGCTCGTGATCCCGTGCTTGCGCACCTTGTCGCGCTCGCCGGGCCGATCACACATCGGCCGCGCGACCCCGACGGCCCTTTCGGAGCACTCGTGCGGGCGATCGTCTACCAACAACTCGCCGGACGCGCAGCCCAGGCGATCCACCAGCGGGTCCGCGCGACCGTCGGCGACAGCTTGACACCGGAGACACTCACCGCAGTTCCCGACGACGCGCTGCGAGCGGCCGGGCTGTCCGCCAACAAGCTGGCGTCGCTGCGCGACCTCTCGGCCAAGCTCCTCGACGGCACCCTCGAGCTGAACCGGTCGTCACGGCTCAGCGAAGACGAGCTGGTCGCCGCGCTTGTCACCGTCCGGGGCATTGGCCGCTGGACCGCCGAGATGTACCTGATGTTCGAACTGCGTCGGCTCGACGTGTGGCCTGTCGACGACCTCGGTGTCCGGCAGGGCTACGCCTCGGCATGGAGGCTCGACCCACCGCCGAGCGCGAAGCAGCTGGCGCCGTTAGGCGAGCGCTTCCGGCCGTACCGCTCGATCGTCGCACGCTACTGCTGGGCCGCGGTCGCCCTGTTCCGCGGCGGCACCGACCCGGCCCTTCGGTAACGCTGAAGAGGCTCTCGGGCCCGCGACTGCTCGCTGATGACTCCAAACGCGGGAGAAGATCAGGCGTTCAGCGCCTACCTCGCGGGAGTCCGCCCCACATGCCGCGCATGCCGAATGCTCTGCTCGGCGAGAAGATCGGAGACAGCGGCGGCCGCGGTCGTCTTCCCAACACCCCGGCAAGAACTCTCGCCGCGGCTGCGATACCGTGCCGACCGTCTTGCTGGTTCGCAGAGGGAGGCACGATCATGGAGCTCGACCAGACCTACGTCTGGATCACCACTCGCAGACTGAGCCCGGGCGCGCGCGACGAATTCAGTCGCGCGTGGCGGCCCACGGAGTTCCCGGAAGGGATGCTCCGCGCCTACGAGTGTTACTCCCCCGATGGAAATGAGGTCGTCGGGATCTCGATCTGGGACTCGCCCGAGTCGCGCGAACGCTATCGGCTTTCCGAGGTGGAAACGAAACGGCGCCAGGCGATGGCACCTTTCGTGATCGAGGAAAGCTCCGGTTTCTACGTCGGACGCGAACTGAAAATCCCCGGACACTGACCGACGAACGCCTAGCCAGCTTCAGTAGGCAGCAAGGGACGGAACAGTAAAAGGGACCGTGAGGCTCGGCGGTCGGTCTGTTTCGGCGTGGGTTGCGCGTCGTACTATCCGATGCCTTCAGTCACACGAAGCCGACGGCCTCTCGCCGCGTCCACGAGTCAGCTACCGGCTTGGCGTATCACCGAGCCAGTAGCGCGGACCCGGGCCGATGCGTCCAGCGCGGTCATTTGGATTCGAGAGCTTGCATCGATCGAGCGAAAGACAACCGCACCCGATGCAGTCGGTCAGGCCGACTCTGAGCCGCTCGAGTTCGGCGATCCGCTCGTCGATGCGCTCGCGCCAACCTTGGGAGAGGCGCGACCAGTCGCGCCGCGTCGGCGCGCGATCCGCCGGCAGGCTCGCCAACTCCGCGCCGATCTCGTCCAACGAGAGACCCACCCGCTGCGCGAAAACGATGAAGGCGATTCGGCGCAGCACCAGTCGCGGATAGCGGCGATGGCCCGAGCCGAGCCGCTCCGAGGCGATCAGACCGCGCTCCTCGTAGAAGCGCAGCGCCGAGGAGGCCACACCGCTGCGCCGCGAAACCTCGCCGATCGTCAGCAGAGCCGACACGACCCATAGATAAGCACAGCATCGAACTTGACTTCAAGCTCACTTGAACTTGTATCTTGGCCTCAGGTCCCAATGCGATTTCGAGGAGGCGTGAGTGAGCAAGACGCAGACAGCGAGCGAGCAGATCACCGCGGAGGTCACCGCCTGGCCAGGTGTGCAAGCGGGCCCGGGTCGACGAGGCGAGTTCGCCTTCAACGTTGAGGGACGCGAGATCGGCCACCTGCACGGCGATCACGCGGCGCACTTCAGCTTCCCGAAGAATGTGTGGACCGAGCTGGTCGAACAGGAGCGGATTACCGAGCATCCGGTCTTCCCCGGGAAGATCGGGCCGGCGGCGCGTCGCATCGCCAGCCAGACAGACGTCGAAGACGTCATCGCGCTGCTGCGGCTCAACTATGACCGGCTGGCGGCACGCCACCCACCGTCAGCAAGGGCGGAACGATGAATCCGGGCATTCCGGCTGCCGGCGACGCCGCTCACGTGCGCCATGGACGTCCCGGGATGTACGCGTGGAGATAGACGCTCACCCGATCGTGCCAGAGACGCCGATGCCGCCGCCGCCCGGTATGCGCGCGCGTTCGGCGCGGAGGAGGAGAGCCGCATACCGCTCCCGGGCGGAAAGGTCCTGAGCGTCGTGCTTCGCTTCGGCCGCTCACACGTCCACGTCGCCGGCGAGTTCCCCGAGTTCAGCGTCGTCTCGCCACTGACGATCGGTGTGTGCCGGGCGCGAGCTCGAATGATCGAGCGACGGCCCGAGGGGGCCTTGACACCGTCGGAAGGAGTCCGCCGTGGCTGACCTGCAAGTCCTGATGAGTGGTATCGCATTCGGCGAGCAGCCACGGTGGCACGAGGACCGTCTCTGGTTCTCCGACTGGGGCCCGCCAGAGGTCATCGCCGTCGATCTCGAGGGCAACAGCGAAGTCGTCCTGCAAGCGCCGGCGTTTCCATGTTGCGTCGACTGGCTACCCGACGGGCGCCTGCTCATCGTCTCGGCGCGCGAAGGGCTTCTGCTGCGCAGGGAGCCCGACGGAACGCTGGTGACCTATGCCGACCTGAGCAGGCTCTCCGATCCCGCGCCAGGGAACGAGCTCGTCGTCGACGGACGCGGCAACGCCTACATCAACGGCGGCGGCTTCAACCTGATGGCCGGCGAGCCGTTCGCGCCCGGAATCGTCGCCCTCGTCACGCCCGACGGCGCCGCTCGCCAAGTCGCCGACGGCATCGCATTCCCCAACGGCATGCTCGTGACGGCCGACAACTCGACGCTGATCGTCGCCGAGTCCTACGCAAAGAGGCTCACCGCGTTCGACGTCGCAGACGACGGCGGCCTCTCCAACCGCCGGGTCTGGTCGGACCTCGGCGAGGGGGTCCCCGACGGTATCTGCCTCGACGCCGAGGGCGCCGTCTGGTACGGGGACGTCCCCAACAAACGCTGCGTGCGCGTCCGCGAGGGAGGCGAGGTGCTGCAGACGATCGAACTCGACCGCGGCTGCTTCGCGTGCGCACTCGGAGGCGACGACAGGAGGACGCTGTTCATGATGGCAACTGAGTGGAACGGCCCACGGGGCATGTTCGCCGAGCCACGCACCGGCCAGGTGCTGACCGCGGCCGCGCCCGCCCCCGGCGCCGGGTGGCCGTAGCGAACCCGCTCGCCGGACCATCTGTCTGGCGGCCGGCAACTCGGGCGTTCCGGCCGGTCGAGCCCGAGATCCACCACTGGCTCGCCTGCGCAAGCAGCCTTCGACGGCAACCGAACGGTGGAGAGAAAGCGGAAGCGGAGCTCGGCGTTGCGAAATCGCGCTTCTCTCCACGCAAGCGGGTAGCCTCAGCAGACCTGCAATCGATCAGTCGCCGCCAGCATCGCCAATGTTCGAGATCGGCAGCAGTCTTCGCGCGGCGCGGATGCGTCAGAGACTCGAGCTGTCCGACGTCGAGCGCGACACGCGGATCCGTGCCAAGTACCTCGGAGCGCTCGAAGACGAACGCTTCGACGTCCTCCCTGGCCCTGCCTACACGAAGGGCTTCCTCCGCACTTACGCGGACTACCTCGGTCTCGACGCGCAGCGCTTCCTGGACGAGTACAAGACGCGCTTCGCCGCCGAGGAGGAGCTGGCGGCCGCACCTCCGCTCAGGATTCGACGCCGCCGGTTCGCGTTTGCGCCCTGGCTGCTCGTCCTGGTAGCGCTGGCGGCGAGCAGCGCCGTTCTCGCGTGGCGGCTCTCGAGCAACGGCAGCCATCGCGCCAACCCGGTGTCCCGGCCTGCGCAGACTCACGCGACCACCCCGGCGGCTCCTCCTGTTGCACCGCGCACGGCCACGCAGCCGGTGACGGTCGCCCGGATCGTGCTCGTCGCGGCGCGAGGCCCGTGTTGGCTCTCCGTCCATCGCGGCTCGGCGACCGGCAAAGCACTCTACGAGGGAACACTCGGAGAGGGTCGCACCGCCCGCTTCAGCTCGACCCGACTCTGGATCCGTATCGGCGCCCCCTGGAACATCGACGCAACCCTGAACGGAAACGCAGTTCAGCTGCCCGCCGCGACCGGCGATGTCCTCGTCACCCCGGCGAGCCTCAGCCCAACCACCGGCTGACCTCGAGCCGACACCGGCTCGGGCCGAAGCGCACCGGTGGCCGGGGCCGCGTTGGGGGGAGCC
>WNGE01000804.1_pt1 | contig 40676 bp, 28 predicted proteins | sample 5400651 | NCBI WGS metagenome assembly WNGE01 (sample SAMN13153370, study PRJNA577476) | soil metagenome | isolation source: 60 cm soil or saprolite under grassland replicate 2 | place: USA:California | collected 2016-06-15 | reverse complement strand
AAAGGCACTCAAAGTTGTCAAAGACAAGTGTCAATGAAAAATGACGGTAGAACTGAGGAGCCGTGTGTATCGAAAGATACACGCACGGTTTTGAAGCCGAGCAAAGGGGGCGACTCCTCTGCTTAGGTTAATAGCTGAACGCTGATACCTGATCCAAATGTTACCTTTGGTAAAGGTCCAAGCAACTATTCGGATATCGAGCTAGGTGTGTTCTGGAAACAGCCCCCACCTGCCTCCTTGCAGCTTGCCTGACCGTAGGTAGACGCGCTAACGTCGTTGGCAAGCTGGACAAGATACCTATTCAGAACGGGCTACCTGAGAGCGAAAGATGATCCGAACCACATCTCGACAGAGCTTATGCCACGACCTTCGCTCTTACCTGCGGGTGTGTCTGCGAAACTAAGACCAGCAGGATGACGCCGGCACCAGCGATAACATCTGGTAACCAGACGTTCAAACCTTGATTTGAGAAGCCGAACAGAATTGGTGAAGCGACAAGCAGTGCAGATGCAGCTAAATCCAGGATCAGGTGCACTGGCATTGGGATAAACTTCAGTGCAGGTATGCCACGCTCGTAGTCAGTCAAGAGACTATAAAGAATGAGGCCGGCACCTAGAACCATTGGTAGGATAACAGCTATCCCACCTATACTGTAATATCCAAAGACGAATGGGGCTGCAATTAAGCCGATGCCTCCGATGTAATCGAAGATACCATGCAGCCAGGTTGGGACGAAACGAATGCTGTTCATAAGAATCCTTTCTTCATGACATTGCTGAATAGATCAGCGAGAGTGAAACAAAATTGTCTTCAATCCATCTAGCGCTGCCTTGCGGTCGCCCTGGGAGCCCACCCACGATATGTGGTAGAACCCTTGCAGTGCTATCATTTGTACTTACGTGACAAAATGTGATACGGATTACTCAAACGTTCTTCTTTCATCTCTCCCAGAAGTCAGGCTCCCATCGTCCCCATCGTTTCCATCACCACGGCAGCTAGGGCCTTTATGAAGAGCGGTGAAGTATTCAGTGACTCGGTACGTGCAAAGACTATACCAGCCGCTTCAGCCTGTTCACGAGCTCCAATCTCGATATCATAGAGAATTTCAAGATGATCGGCCAGGAATTGTATCGGGGCAATCAGCACATGCGTATGACCAGCAGCCTTGAGTTGAGGCATCACATCAGCAAAGTCTGGCTTGAGCCATTCCTCGGGCGTGTGACCCGCGCTCTGGTAGCAGAACATCCAGCGTTCGGGTGCCAAACCAGCAAGGTCTGCCACAGCAGCAGCCGTTTCCTTGAGGCTGCCAATATAGTCCGGTTCCTTCTCTACCACTCGTTTCGGCATACTGTGCGCGGTGAGGAGCACCGGCACGCGCTTTCTTACTTCCGCCGGAAAACGCTTCAGGGCATGCTGTACGCGCTCTGCCAGGGCCTGTAAAAAAGAAGGTTGAAGATGCCAGTCTCCCGCAATCTTCACTTCGAGATCTTTCCGCTGCAGTTGTGCAACAGCATCTTCCAGCGTGCGAACGTAGCCACCCATAATGATTGGCGAAAATTGCGGAGACATAATCACGCCAATCAAGCGGCTCACATCCACCGTCACTTCCGGCAGCACATCGGCAATAAATGGTGGAGCAAAGCGCATCCCGGCCACAACATGGAACGACTGTAGACCCCGATTTATCGAGGGGCGATCGAAGCTTGGACCTGCGGGGTGCTGGCGATTCAATTCCTTCTGCAGGGCCGCCGCTTGCTCACGGGTAATGCGCAGCAGCGGCGAGCCCCCAATCAGCTTGTAGCGGCGTCGAAATTCGGTTATCAGCTCCTCGTCAGCAGTTCGTCCTCCGCGTATATTTTTCAGATACGCTGGAATATCATCCAACGTGGCAGGCGAACCGTAGGTCATGAGCATGACGCCGACGCGTGAGTTGGTTGTCATACTCATCTACTCTTTCTCCGTAGCCGGACGCCGCTGGCCTTCGCGATAATTCACGCGGGCGCTTGCCTCGTGTACAGCATCGACCAGCCGTCGCAACATATCTGAGGGCGTCGAAGCCGGCACGCCGTGTCCGAGGTTGAATATATGTCCGGGTCGATTGGCAGCCCGTCGCAGCACATCGTTCATGCCTTCCTCAATGACCTCCCAGGGAGCCAGCAGGCGCGTGGGGTCGAGGTTGCCCTGAATACCACGTTCATAGCCAATACGCGCCCAGGCCTCGTCAAGCTCAACACGCCAATCTACACTGATGATGTCGCCGCCAGCTTCGGCCATCAACTCTAACAGACTGGCCGTGCCGGTGCCAAAGTGAATCGATGGAGCGCCAGCGCACTTGACAGCCTCGAAAATGCGTTGAGAATAGGGCTGCACGTATTGCCGGTAGACGCTGGGGCCAAGGACGCCAACCCAGCTATCAAACAACTGCACAACGTCCACTCCGGCCTGAATCTGCGCGACCAGGTAGTGGGAAACCACCTCGGTCAGCTTATCCATCAATGCATGCCAGACCTCTGGCTGGCTAAACATCAATCCCTTGGCAATAGCATAATCGCGTGAAGGGCGACCCTCGATCAAGTAGCAGGCCAGCGTGAAGGGTGCCCCGGAGAAGCCGATAACGGCCTGTTTTCCGGCCAACTCGCGGCGCACAAGGCGAATCGCTTCCATCACATAAGGGGTAGACTCTTCAGCCAGTGGAACACGCAAGGCCGCGACATCTTGCATCGTGCGTACGGGATTGTGAATGATGGGGCCAATATCCGGCTGGATCTCCAGCGAGATGCCCATACCTTCCAGCGGAAGCATAATGTCGGCATAGAGTACAGCGCCATCTACGCCGAACTTTTCGACAGGCATCAGGGTCACCTGCGCGCAGAGTTCAGGCGTTTTTGCCATTGTCAGGATATCATAGCGTTTGCGTAACTCACGGTATTCAGCAATGCAGCGACCCGCCTGCCGCATAAACCAGACCGGCGTGGCATCGGGCTGTCGATGGTGGCAGGCATCCAGAAAACGCGCCGCGCCACTCTGTGGGACAACTGCTAATTGTTGCTCAGTTTGCATATCTGTTCTTTTATCTATCCTATTCTTCTTTCAACCACCGGGCTACCAGTGGGGCAAAGTATGTAATGATCATGTCAGCGCCCGCCCGCTTCATGCCGGTCAGCGCCTCCATGGTCACCCTGCGCTCATCAAGCCATCCTTGTTGAGCGGCAGCTTTAATCATCGCGTACTCGCCGCTGACGTTATAGGCCGCGATGGGGAGGTCACAGTGATTCCGTACCTGCTGAATCACGTCCAGGTAGGCCAGCGCAGGCTTCACCATCACAATATCGGCCCCCTCCGCAATATCAAGGTCAACCTCCCGCAGGGCTTCACGCACATTGGCTGGATCCATCTGGTAGGAGCGGCGGTCCCCAAACTGCGGTGCTGAGCCTGCTGCCTCACGAAACGGGCCATAGAAGCCCGAAGCATACTTGGCAGAGTAAGCCATAATCGGCGTCGAACCGAACCCATGTTCATCCAATGCGCGACGAATAGCCCCAACGCGACCATCCATCATGTCTGACGGAGCCACAAGATCCGCTCCAGCCTCAACATGCGTAAGGGCCATTTGGGCAAGCAGCTCCAGCGATTCGTCATTCTGCACTTCACCATCATGAACCATTCCGCAATGGCCATGGCTGGTATACTCGCATAAGCAGACATCCGTCATCACTACTATGCCTGGCGCCTCTACCTTAATGACGCGAATAGCCTGCTGGATAACCCCATGTGGGTTATATGCCTGTGATCCAACTTCGTCCTTCTCATTGGGAATGCCAAAGAGCAATACCGCGGGAATCCCCAACTGCGCAATGCGTTCTACTTCGCGACCAAGATGCTCCAGCGGCCACTGCATAATCCCAGGCATAGCGGCAATTTCGCGAGGCTGGCTCAATCCCTCGGCAACAAAGAGGGGATAAATCAATTGCTCAACGGATAAACGAGTCTCACGTACCAGCCCACGCAGCCTTTCGTTTTGGCGCGTGCGCCTCAAGCGCACGGCAGGAAAATTAGCCATATTAATAAACTCCTTTCTAACTCTGCTTGCTTTTTGTTGCACTTGTTGCACTTGTTGCGGTTGTAACGCATGTAGCAGATGTGCTCTTCTAGCAGAATATGAGGCAACGGCAGCCCCTCCAGATGCAAGCATTGTCAAAGGTGGTTCATTCTGGCTGGGGCAGAAACCAGTTTACTCAAAATGTGTCAGGGAATGAGGGTGCGATGAGGTAGGGTGACCCGAAATTACCCACATTCGCGCAAAGCCACCCTTGCGGCCTGCACAGTTTCTTCAATCATCTCATCCTCTAGCGCCAACGAAATAAAACAACCCTCGAACTGCGATGGCGGCAGATAGACCCCCTGTTTCAACATGCTCCAGAAGAAACGCGCAAAACGGGCCGTATCCGAGGTTTTGGCGCTGGTGTAATCAACCACAAGCTGTGTGGTAAAGAACAGGCAAAATAGGGCGCCTATTCTCACCAGTTGTGCCTTAACCCTACTCTCATGGATTGCCTGCGAGATGCCATCGCTGAGTAGCTGCCCTTTTTGTTCAAGCTTTTCATACTGTCCAGGTTTGCGTAACTCGGTAAGGGTCGCAATGCCGGCCGCCATCGCCAGTGGATTGCCTGAGAGCGTGCCGGCCTGGTACATCGCTCCCGCCGGAGCAACAAGCTCCATCACCTCACGACGTCCACCATAGGCCCCAACTGGCAGACCACCGCCGATGATCTTCCCCAGGCAGGTCAAATCAGGCACAATGCCTGTCCACTCTTGTACGCCTCCCATGGCTATACGAAATCCCGTCAGCACCTCATCGAAGATCAGCAGCGCTCCATACGTCCTGGTCAGTTCGCGCAACGTTTCCAGGAAGCCTGGCTGTGGTAGGACAAGTCCCATGTTGGCCGCGACAGGCTCAACGATGATAGCAGCAATCTCCCGGTGATAGCTGCGAAACAGCCTTGCTACGGCTGCGCTATCGTTGTAGGCCACTACGAGAGTATTCCCCGTCGTCTCTGCCGGCACTCCAGGACTGTCAGGCAGACCCATTGTCGCGACTCCGGAACCAGCCTGAACAAGCAGCATATCGGCATGACCGTGATAGCAGCCGCTGAACTTGATGATTTTGTTGCGCCCGGTATACGCTCGTGCCAGGCGCAAAGCGCTCATCGTCGCCTCGGTGCCAGAATTGACGAAGCGCACCATCTCAACCGATGGCACACTCTCAATGACCAGTTTCGCCAGTTCGTTCTCGGCCTGCGTGGGCGCTCCGAAACTAAAGCCACGCGTACTCGCCTGTATGACGGCCTCCAACACCGCGGGATGTGCATGTCCGAGGATCATTGGCCCCCATGATTGGACATAATCCAGGTAGCGATGACCATCCGCGTCATAGAGATAAGGGCCGCTGGCATGATCGATGAAGATAGGTTCGCCCCCTACGCCACGAAAGGCCCGCACGGGACTATTGACGCCTCCGGGCAAAAGTCTCAATGCCTCCTTGAAAAGGGCATGAGAATGCGCTAGATTCAGTTCGTCGCCCCTCTGGGTTTGGTTGTTCATCGCGCTCCCCTATGCTCCTATCGCTTCCAAAATTTCACGTAAAGGCTCCGCGACACAGGTAAACATCGGCGTGTCACGCAGTGTGTAACTGCTTGCTTCCGTCTCGCGCAATTCCTGCACAAGATCAAGGAAATCGCTGATCTCATCCGTCTCGAAAGCGACAACAAACTCCTGGTCGTCCAGGCCAAAGGAGTAGGTCGTGTTCAGTGATACCGTTGGATAGGTCAGCCCAACCCGGATGTGCTCGTTCATCATACGTTTGCGCTCTGGCATAGGCAGGGCATACCAGGCGCGCGTCTTCACAAAGGGGTAGACAAACAGGTACTTCTTATCCTCAGGTGAAATGACGAGGCGAGGATCATGCGCGCCACGAGCATTTTTCCCAACATAGATAGAGCGTTTGGTCATCGAAAGTAAGGCATATGTCTCACTCAGATAGGGACCCATGGCACTACGACGAATGCGGCTGCTGAGGTCCCGCAGGTCCTCAATGGCAGTAGTGGCCTGCCAGAGCATAAAGTCGCAATTCGCACGCAGTCCATACACCCCATAGCTTCTGATGAGTGTGTGTTGAGCATAATCATCCAAAGTTTGTAGCAATTCTTGTTTTCCCCGCTGGCGAGTTTCAGCAGGTAACCGTAGCCATTGCGGATCAAGTTTGTAGAAGGTAAAGCGCACCAATTGACGTGGCTGCTTTGGTTTCGTTGGAGCAGTCGCCTGCTCGTGTTGTGTTGCTATGGTAGAATCAGTCAAGTTTATCCCTCATGTTCAACTATTGCCCCCACAAGACCATCGATCGTAAAATCCCTGGCCTGGATATCGACTTCCAGGCCAAGTTCATGTGCGGTTTGTGAGGTGATTGGGCCAATACAACCAATTTTGAGATGCGGATTGCGTGTTACGAGATCTGTCGGTACAGACCCGGTTTCTAACGCACAACCCGCGAGCCAGTGCATAAAATGGCGAACGGTGCTCGAACTGGTGAAGGTGAGCATATCAAGTTGCTGTGCCTGTAAGAGGCGCAGCACTTCGCGTCCCTGTTCATCATCGCCGGCGGCGGTAACAGTGCGATAAGCGGCTACTTCGTCCACTACTGCCCCCGCCTGCTGTAATCCGGTAACCAATACTTTGCGCGCCTCGGCAGCGCGCGCCAACAACACCCGCTTCCCCGCCAATGATTCCCCCCGCCGTCGACTATCCGCAACCAGGGCCGAGACAACCTGCTCTGCTATGTACTCGGATGGCACCAGGTCAGCCGTGACACCATACTGTGCCAGCGCAGCAGCAGTGGCCGGGCCAATCACTGCCAGGCGTATCCTTGCCAGGGCTTGTCTCACCTGTGCCGTATAGCCGAGAGTGGCGAGGCGATCGAAGCAACTTCTCACGCCATTCGCGCTGGTAAAGATGAGCCAGGTGTAGTAAGGATTACCTGTCTCGTCTAGTGCGCAAAGCCGCTGCAAAGCCTCATCAAGCGGCGTCCAATCCAACGGAGTGTCAATACGAATGGTAGGAAACTCAACAGGTATTGCTCCCAATGCCCTCAAACGATCACTTAGCGCACGCACCTGTTCACGGGTGCGCGTCACCAGGATTCGCTTTCCTTGCAAGGGAGGCGCTGAGAAGGTGCTCTCAGACATGGTAGCGCTCCTCCCTTCTGCCAGCATCCATATGGCGAATAATGTCATCTGCCCCCTGATCCAGGGCGCGCTCTGCCAACCTTGTCCCGAGTTGCTCAGCATTTGCAAGTAGACCCCGATTTATCGAGGGGCGAGCGAAGCGAGGAGTGTGCGCTGTCCACCCTATGCTCTGCTGGACACGCACCTGGCGCTGCCCATCCATGCTAATCACCAGCCCCATCAGCGAAAGTTCCTCGCCCACAATTTCGCCATAAGCGCCGACAGGTAGCAAGCAGCCTGCTCCCAGCCGGCGCATAAATATGCGCTCAGCAAGGGTAGTAGCTTGCGTCATGGAGTCACAGAGTGGGGCAACAAGTGCCTGCATTTCTGCTTCATCACGTATTTCCAGAGCCAATGCTCCCTGCCCAGGCGCAGGCATCATCACTTCGAGAGGCAGGTAGGTGAGACGGCCCTCAAGGCGTTCTTGCAAGCCCAGGCGGTGCAGCCCGGCGGCAGCAAGCACAATAGCATCATAGTCGCCTACGTCGAGTTTACGCAGGCGAGTATCGACGTTTCCCCGGAGCGGCAAAATCTCCACGCCGGGATACAAAGCGCGAATCTGAGCCATGCGTCGCAGGCTACATGTGCCTATACGTATAGTGGCTGGCTGTTCAAGAAGCTCACTCACAGCGGTCGTCCCGCGTGAAATGAGCACGTCGCGCGCGTCCTCTCGCGGGCCGGTGACCACCAGTTGCAAGCCTTCTGGTTGGGCAGTAGGCAGGTCTTTGAGGCTATGGACGGCCAGGTCGATGTGTCCCTTTTGCAGGGCCTCCTCGATCTCTGTGATAAAAATGCCATCTCCACCTGCCTGAGTTATAGGAACATCGGTGATACGATCTCCCCTGGTGCGAATGTGCTTAACAGTGATCGACAGGTCTGGCCATAGCTGCCGCAGCCGTTCGACCATTGCTTGTGCCTGTATCAATGCGAGCTTGCTGGCTCGCGTCCCTACTACGATGTGTTTCATCAGTATTCACTTCCAAATCGAATAAATACCGGAGTGCCTCGGTATATATATGTCCCTGTCCCGCGGCTGCCGCATCCTTGAGGCGTAGCAGGGGTTTGTGTAAAAGTTTGTTTACAAGCCGGGTCGTCAATTCCTGAACGGCTGCAGCCTCCCTCTCAGTCAGTGATGATGGCAATTGCTGCATAGTGCGTGCCAGTTCTTGATGACGCAGCGCATCAGCGTATTGCCGCAGGTCATTAATGGCATCCACAACGCTCAGCGAACGCAGCCAGCGCTCAAATGTGCTGACTTCCTGGTCAATGATCGACTGGACAAGTTCGACTTCCTGCAAACGCAGGCGAATCCCCTCACTGACCGCGGCCTCCACATCATCAAGGTTGTAGAGATGCACTCCCGGCAACGTGTCAACCGTGGGTTCAACGTCACGCGGAAGAGCAATATCAATCAAGAGCAGCGAACGACCGGCACGCTGTTGCATCACCTTTTGCATCAGTTCATGAGTGATGATGGCTCGTGGAGCAATCGTCGAGCTAATCACCACATCTGCCTCTGCTAAGGCTTCAGCAAGCTCGGTGAAGGAGCGGTGGACTGCTCCAAGGCGCTGTGCAAGGTCGACAGCGTGGGCCAGTGTGCGATTAATGATCGTGAGTCGCTGCGCACCGTTATCGTAGAGAGTGCGCGCCGCCAGTTCGCTCATCTGACCGGAGCCTATCAACAACACCGAGGCTTCATTGAGCGTGGGGAAGAGTTGCCGGGCCAATTGTACCGCGACAGAACTTACCGAGGCCGTATGACGACCGATATCTGTCTCACTACGCGCGCGCTTCCCTGCCACAATTGCGGCCCGGAATAAGGCCGAAGTGATCGGGCCAGCACAGCCAGCGCTCTGGGCAAGTTCGAGGGCCTGCACAACCTGTCCCTGAATCTGTGACTCGCCCGGTACAACCGAGTTAAGTCCGCAGGCCACTTCAAAGAGATGCCTCACGGCTTCTTCATCGTTAAAGATGTAACAATGCGCCTGCAGTTCAGCAAGTTCAACCTGGCAAGTTTCACTGAGGATACGCAGGAGATTCGTTTGACCTTCATTGATATCTGGAGAGACTGCATACACTTCTATGCGATAACAGGTTGCGAGCAGGACATTCTCCCGCAACACCGGTTGTGCCTCCCGCAGTACCTCTGGCAACAGGCGCCGCCCGCCAACTAACCGCTCACGCAACGCAATAGGGGCAGTGCTTTGATCAGTGCCGATAGCAACAATATGCATGAAAACCTCAAAATTGTCATAATCACAAACAAGTTATTAGAGATTTTAGTAGTTTTTTTGGGGAGAGTCAAGGGCACACGCAGACAATTTCGAGAGGAACACGATTTATGGTGATCATAAAAATAACTGCAAGCGTAAAAGAGAGAGCATGCTCTGAAAGGCTCTCCCTTTTACACTTACCAAGCAAACCCACTTATCCCATCGGGCCAACAAGGTCACTCATCGGTGTCACATTTGTGGTATCACACGTGAACCCCAGGCACCCCAGATTCCATCCGCCCTCAACTGTAGCAAGCATCGAATAGTGGTTATAGGCCACATTCGAAGTGCGCGATGAGTGATCCGAGTGCGAGATCGTTAGCGTCACAACGTGCCCACCACCGGGATTAGCGTCACAGCAACCGCTAGTGTCGCTGAACGGGAAATCGCTCTCGTCCCACGTGATGATTATGACCGAGTTGCCATTAAAGGCGCTGGAGCTCATAATCGCACTGACAGTTGAACTCAGAAAGGCATCGCCTGTCGCGATCAAGCCCTGCACGTTGCCAAAGTTACAGGGATCACTTGAAGGCCCGCCGCGTCCATGCATGTCATTGCATTGGTCCGGGCTGATCCAGGAAAAGTCTGCCAAGTTCTTGTTCGCCAGGTCGGTAGAAAACTGGCTAAAGTCCACGATGTTCGCCATGCGCGCCGGGTTGTTCTGTACATCCTCGTACGAGACAAAGGGATTGTGCTTGCGCTCGTAGAGCTGGTTGCCGCATGTGGACGCCAGCAGGTTGCCGTTGCACAGTGACAGCGACTGCATATACGCCTTCCAGGTCCTGCCACTCCCCTCAATCTGATCCACGATGTTGGGCACAGTAAGGGTCACATCATTATCATTGGTGACGCCATTGGTCGAGCCGGAGGTTGCCGCGATGTAATTAGGCTGGCTGGGGTGGGCAACTCCAGTATAGTTGGTCGCGAACCCATAGGTTGCCGCCGCGAAGTTAATCCAGGGTGCATTTTTATTGCCAATCAGGCTCGTGAAGCTCGTGTTCTCCATCATGATAACGAAGACATGCTGGAAGTTCTTGAGCTTCCCATTGCTAACGTTCGTGTGTGCCGAAGCTGCAAGCGGCACCATCAATGCCAGGGCTACCATTACCGCGATACCGATGCGAGTCACGAGGCGCATGCTACGTCTGTCGCTGTTCATAAAATAAAACCCTGCTTTGGACAATAAAACGGGTTTGCCTATCTTATAGGATAGGCAACTGACAAGAACTTACCCTACAAATCACAAAAATACTTGGATGTCTGAAAAGAAAAATATGTTACCCCCCAGGAGAAGTATACACAATTTTTCGGATTAAAAGAAGTGATCACCACACCTCTCCTAATTCCAGAACCCCAACCGACAAGAGAGGGCGCAGAAACCTATGTACGTATATAATGAGAGGAAATACGTCAACAAAAGAAGCAGGGAATGGTCTCCAACAAAGTCACAGTCTGCTCCCAAAAGTCACACGCAGTTCCGGCCTGAGCAGGATGGCGATTGACACAAGCTGAACTTCGTCGTAATTTGGGAATAGCTGGAGGTATGCGTTTCCTAATATGGATGCCACCCGTCTGGATGTCACCCGATTCCATAAAAAAATGGACCGAGGAGCTTCAAGAGGAATCGAGACCATTCCATTTTGGGAGCTGACTCTGGTTACAACCCCTGTTATTAAAATTGTGCGCTGTAATAAACAAATAAGGAGCTGCGATGGATAGGCAATTTGTAATTCCATTGATTATAACTCTACCGTTGGTAGTATTTTGGCTATGGATGGCCTGGGATTTGGGTGGAAATGACAACTTGTCTCGTAGCGAGAAGTTTTACTGGCTGTTAGCATTTCTTTTTATGAACGCCTTCGCTGCAGTTTTCTATTACGTCACTGAGTATAGAAAAAGGCATTAACCACTGTTTACTTGTCTTGAAGGGGTAGTCGCCCCGCCGCTCAGCTTATGTAGGCGGGAATCTTGAGATCCGCTTGATCCAACTTCCAATCTCGTTCACCACCTCTTCAGCCACATGACCAGCCACGGTGTAGGTGGCAGGAGTGGCCTTTTGCCCGCCTTCGATGGGCATAAAGAGGTGGCTGAGGCCAGGATACATGATAAATTGCACGTCACTCCGCCCACCCAACGCGTCCTGCCAGATCTGGAAATCCTCTCGCGTGACCTGGTAGTCGCCCTCGCCCTGGAGGAAGAGCATCGGCTGTTTGAGCGTTTGCGCCACTTTCTCCGGCTGATAGGCGTTCAAGTCGAGCCAGTAGGCAGCCGGGACGTTGAGCGGCAAGTCGGCCGCGGCGGCCGTCGGCAAGCGCTTGGGATCTTTGACCAGCTCCACTTGTTTTTTGACGACCGCCAGCTGCTGCTGTCGCACCACCGGATCTGGCGTACTCAGCGAAAGTACATAGGTCATCTGATCCAGGATCACATCCTCAAACGGCCGCGCAGAACCTGCCAGGATGATCAGGCCACGAATCTGCGGGGAGGCCTCGCCAAGGCGTGGAGCCAGGTAGCCGCCCAGGCTATGTCCCAGCACAAAGATCTGCTGCGCGTCTATCTCTGGCCGCTCGCGCAAGAGGGCCACCGCTTCCAGCGCATCGTCAATGACCTCTTCCTTGACCGTGAGTGTGTCCCTCTCACTCCCCAAGATGGCGGCATAGACTTTCGTGCGTTTCTCGTAGCGCAGCACAGCGATGCCCTGCGAGGTCAGTCCCCAGGCCAGATCGCGGAACGGCTTGTTGGGCGGGATCGTCTCGTCGCGGTCACTGCGTCCCGATCCAGGCACCAGAAGCACCGCCGCAAACGGCCCGTCGCCCTGCGGAATGCTCACTGTTCCTGGCAACACCCATCTTCCGTGTCCTATCTGCACCTCGTGTTCTTGAAAACGCTCGGGATGCGCGTACGGCGGAGGCTCATAGGTCGCGTGCGCCTGCTGTTCAACGGTTCCCACAGGCGTAATCGTTAAACCGATGATCTCACCCGCGTCATTCAAGACGACGTTCACATCGAGACGTGCCCGCTCAAAGACGCAGGTGACCACCTGCACCAAGCCATCTTGTGTCTGCACGGCAGACGTTTTTCCCTGCTCCTGAAACGCTCCCACCTGCTGTTCAAGCCCCTGCCAGCTGGCCCGCAGTGCTTCAACAGGGAGCAAAGGTTTGATGAGACCCGCCAGGCGTTGCTCTACTGCGGCAAAATCACCTTGGGCCAGTTGTGTGACGATTTGTTGAGCAGTATCCATCATGTATCCTTTCTGGTGACAAAAACCTGGTTTATTGGTTGTTGCTTTCGCTGTCCTCTGGAAGCCTTATCAATGCAAAACCAGCAACTTCCACAACTCAAATAGACTATGATAACCAATAACGACAACCGCAAGGCAAGCCAAAGAAATATGTAGATAGCGCCACACGCGTATAAGCAGGCGTGCGCGTCGCTGGCGCAGCAGTGAATGTTCAAGTTGGGCGCGGTCGCCGAGTACTTCATAGGTGCGTTGAAAGTCCTTGACTTCATGAGGAGCCAGCATTGATAAGAGCTGTGGGAGCGCGCCTTGCATCTGTAGAGCCTGGTCGCAATACTGCTTGAATTGGGCTGATTTGCCCGCGCTGAGTCGTTCAACCGCTAACTCCAGTTCAAACAGCCGATCCTCAACAGCACGCGTGATACCTACCCCATTGGTATCGGCCTCGCTGGCGATGACACGCGCCTGCCACATATCCAGCAACCGGCCAAGAACACCGGTCAGCACCAACAGGAGCAGCGCCAGCAGGGCCGACATTCCGAAGGACGCTTCGGTGAAACGAGATACTCTCAAGGCAAAATCATGGGTGATATTGAGGAAGTTTTCATGCATGAAGGCGATCAAGATACTGATAACGCCAAACCAGATATGCAGCCAGAGCCAGTTCTGCACTTTGCCAGGAAGGCTACGCACAAAACGCCGGCGCAATGTATAGGCGGCTACAAGCAGTACCAGGCAAAAGGAAACAATACCGAATTGGCGGAAAGGATCATTATATGGGCCGGGATAGAGCTGCGTAGCAAGGGCGGAACGATAGGGCAGGTAGACGCACCCGAGGATGACCAGGGAGAGAAGCAGGAAAAGCCAGTTGAACCATGAGCCAGGCGTTTTCCAAATACGTCGAACCGTGCGTTGTTGCACAGGTGGTTTCGTTATCAGCGCCATCAATTGATCCTTCTTAGTTTGCCTGTCGGCGGAGAATCTCTTCGGTTGAACCAAAGAATGTTGTCGGTTGGATGCGCAGCGCCGCTCCTGTTGGACAAGCCTGAACACATGCCTGGTCGGCGTACCCGGCACACAGGTCGCATTTGATAGCCACTTTCTTGCGCATAGTATCGTAACCATTAGCCGGTAAGGAGATATCGAGCGGTCCTGGCGCTGCGTAGCTTCCACCAGCAGTGACTGCACTCACCACAGGTAATGTTTTGCGTCCACGTTCTTTGCCCCCGCCTTTTGTGAAGAAGCCACTGAAGCGTTGCCAGGAAGAACTAGCAATTTGCTCATCCTCAATGCTCACAATGGAAATTGCTCCGTAGGGACAACGTTCCGCGCAGATGCCGCAGCCAATGCAGCTTTGGGTAATATAGACCTCGCCGTTGGGATGGCGCGCAATACCGGCCCGGCTGCAAAGCATACATACCGGGTCCTGGCACTGGCGACAGGCAGTGGCGATACTGATATTACCAACGACCATCCCCTTGCGGTTCATACGCGAATGCCCATGTCGTCGCGTGCATGCTTCTTCGCATTCATCACAATGAATACATTTGTCCAGGTCAATTACTAGCACCTCGGTCCCTTCCACGACGCCATCATTCACCAGTGAATGGAGTCCAGCCTGCACATTGAGGTCGGCTAACCTTCCAGCAGGAGCGAAATGCTGCTGCGGACTGGTGGCAAGCGCATAGCCCCGGGTTGATACTGCTGTTTCAAGATATTCCTGTATACGCATAGCGAAGCGCTGGTTCACCTCTGGATAGCGTTGGAATAGAGCCAGCAGAGTATGGCGCGGCACCTCGGCTACGCGGCAGCGGTTGATGGTCGACACTGTCACCGCCTGGCCATCGCCCAACAGGTCAAGACCGCCCGCAAAATAGTCTCCCCCCTGGCGATAGGCGATAATGCGTTCATCGCCTGGATTCTGCCCTGTACGACGTGCGACCTTCACAAAACCCTCCAAAAGAACATGCAAGGTCTCACGAGAAGGACGTCCGCTTTGTACGCCCTGTTCATCCTGCGCAAAGAGTTGCTGACCGCGTTCATACTGCTTCACTGGCGTCTGCTGGATCAGCCACTGGATATCGGCATCAGAGACCCCCTGAAAGAGAGCCATACGTTTCAGAATAGATTGTAGTGAACGGGCGTTGTTTAAGCTTTCAAAGTGGTTGCGCACACTGGGAACAATCTCCATCAGCCGCTGCATTACCTGCTCTGGCGCCTGCATGACCAGCGAGGGGACCTGTGCTCGCGCTGATGCTTTGTATGGATGTCCCGTAAGCATCCCATCCTCACCGGCATACTCGCCACGTCTGAGAATTGCCACAAGCAACTCTGCATTATCAATGACGGCCGCGGCCAGCTCCAGGCGGCCTTCCAGGATCAAGTACAAATCACGCCCATACTCACCTTCATGCAGCAACACCTCTCCGGCTGCGAGCGTGACCGGTCTGGAGGCAGCAAGCATATGCAACAGGTAGTTATCTGGCACTTGCCGCGAGTCGCTCAAGATAGACTGTTCGCGCAAACGACTGATTACCATCGCAACTGTCCAACCAGGGGGCAGCGCTTGCATGACACGGTTCACATCGGGCTGATTATCCCAGGAAACACCCAGGCGATCCTTGAGCGATAACATCAGTAAATCGCGGTGATTATCTACCGGGCAGACGGGCACACAGGAACCGCACATGATGCACTCGTGCGTGAAACGCGCGACATGGGGAGCAACTTTGTCTGTCCGCGTGGCGCTGTTGAGATCAGCAATACTGACCTGGGACGACAGCGGCACCGGGCAGGCATCCATGCAGCGATCACAACCAATACACATATCGATCTCAAACTTGACCCGCTGCTCGTCCAGCTGTTGCACCTGTTGACGATGCTCAAGCCCCACCACTGGCGGGACGCGATAAATCGGGTCCCTACCCCTGGCCGGCGCACGATTTATTGCCACAGGGGACGTTTTACCAACGCTCGCTACATGCGCTGTATCGTCAAGCACAGCCGTTCGTTTTGCCTGGACACCCACAGGATTGGCAACGGTCGCCTGTTGCGCATTGCCCTGGACATACGAGAAGTAGAGCAGCATATTGCCCAGCACAATGCGATCGCCATGCGAGAGATGATAGGCATTATTGACTTTCACCTTGTTCACAAACACCCCGTAGCGACTGTCAAGGTCACGTACATAGAAACCATCCGGTGCGGCGAAAATCTCGGCATGGTGGCGCGAGGAAGAGGTATCATCCAGCACAATATCGTTCTGCGGGACTCGCCCAAGAGTATAGCGCCTATCATAGGCAAGGGATATGGCCCTTGGTGCAGTGCTCTGCCCTACAAGCACAAGCGCGGGAGTATCACCAAGCGTACGCAAGATGGCAGCGGGAATACTACGCGAGTCGTAGGCGAATAGCCCTGACTCCTGGACAGATAAGAAATAACCCTGTGTCGCTTTAGAGACCAGTGCGCTCTCTGGGACGCGATAAATCTGGTTCCTACGCCCATTGAGATTTCCCCTATTGCCCTCCTTGTCAACATTCAAGATAGCTCCAGGGACGTTTTGCTGATCAAGCCATGTATCTAGACTAAATTCAGCACTGAACAACCAGCCGGCAACGGCAGTGAGGTTAACTCGATGATCGATGGCGCGCTTGAAGGCCAATCCATGTGTACGATCACCCAGCAGGAGCGCACCAACGATAACACCATTTTTCAAGATTACTTTACGATAGGTGCGCGGCTGAGGATCAGCAATGATTTCTTGATGGCCCGTGGATGGGCGAGTCGTCAACCCTACACTCACAAAGTCCAGGCCGTACAAAAAGGTTGCGTTGTAGTAATTTGTGAAGGCGGCGCGAGCTTCACCTGGTGAACCGGGGTAAATTGGGTGACCTGGCGAGAGCAAATCGAGCATGTTATATGCTGCAACCTGGGCCTGCTGAACGGCGGGGAACCATTGACCCAGCACGCGTGTTCGACCGGTGAACTCATCGGTAGTTTCCACAACATCACCGGCTGCATAGATATCCGCAGCTGATGTACGCAATCCGTTATCGACCCTGACCCCACGCCCACAAGCGATGCCGCTGGCTCGAATGAAGTTGACCAGCGGCTCAATACCAATAGCAATCAACACCATTTCACACGGTATGCGCTCTCCACTGGTGGTGATCACCTGTGCAACCTGGCCATTTTTGCCCACAATCTCCGCAATTTCTTCCCCAGTTCGCACGTCAATACCATCGCGGCGCTCCTCTTGCAGCACCATATCGGAGGCCACAGGGTCAAGCACCTCTGACCAGAGGGTGGTCCCGCGCAGGAGATGCGTCACCTCGTAGCCACGCTGGCGCAGCGTTTCCGCGCTTTCCAGGGCAAGGGTACCACTACCACTGATAACAACGCGGTTGACATGGCTGAGGCGACGAAGAATTTCCCGGTAGTCGGCAACGGTGCGCAATGTAGAGACACCTGCCAGGTTCAGGCCAGAACAGGAGAGGTGGCGGGGGCGTGCGCCATTGGCGAGCAGCAATTTATGATAGTAGATGCGCCTGCAGTCTTGCAGTTGCACGAAATGTTGGATGGTATGAATACCGTGCACGCGCCCAGGCACGAAACGAATGCGCTGATCTTGATAAAACGTTGCCGGGCGGGCCCAGAGCTTTTCCTCTGACATCCGCTCGCCTAGATAGTCCTTCAACGCGGGGCGATAGGAGACCGGCAAAAGGTCGTCCGCAACGACTGTAATAGAACAGAGGGCATCTTCAGCACGGAGAGTTTCGGCGGCGGTGACACCAGCAATGCCATTGCCAATAATCACATAAGATTGCTGTTGACCCATTCAATACTCCCGATTCAATACTCCCGATTATGCAGGCCTGGGGAAGGGCAGGGCAAGCCCAGCCCCTACTATATACGGGCCTGGCGGGGTGATTCGTTGTTTGGTCGGGCGGAGCTTGCCTCTGCACCCGCATTCCCGTATTGGTCTCTTTGGTCTTTTTGGTCTCTTGGCTTTATGCTAAGTCCCTTTGTATGGTTGTCATTGTTTCTGTAGCATACTGTATCGTCGTATTTCAATCCATGAAACGGTACTCTTGTACTAGAGATTATGGCCCACCTGGGCGACCGCAAGGGTTACGAATAGGCCCACCGAGCTGTGCGAAATAGGAGCAGAGCCTGGCCTCACCCTGACGGCCTGCCGGTACTAGTTCTCAACCGGATTGTTACCCTTATGTCCTACTTCAAGCAAGCATCCATTGACGCAACTCAACATACCTGAGTAAACTGCCAACTATAGGGGTGATACAGAAAGAAACAGGGAGATACAGCTCTGCTCGGTACAGCAAAAATTATTTGAGCAGCATAATCGAGAGCCAGGCAGGAATAGGAGATTGATATTTTGAGTATTGAACAACTTGTTGGAAGGACGCTTGGGGAGTACCAGATTGAGCGGCTGCTTGGTCAGGGACAGCTAGGCGCTGTTTACCTGGGACAACAAAAGTCTGGGGGTCACGCTGTCACGATTACGACCTTCAACTTTCCCGCAGGTATTACGGCGCAGGCACATGAAAGCTTTAGCGCGCGTTTTGCCCACGAAGGAGCCATTCTCACCAGGTTAGACCATCCCAATATCCTCCTCATTTATGCTTACGGTGAGCAGGCCGACTATGCCTTCATGGTAACATCCTTTGTAAAAGCGGCCTCGCTGTCCCAGGCGCTGAAACAACAGGGTCGATTTACACCTGAACAAACGCTCAGTGTTTTAAAACAAGTAGCAGCGGCCCTGGATTATGCGCATGGATACGGTGTGGTACATGCTGTACTGAGCCTTGCAAATATTCTGGTGATCAACAAGCAACAGGTGCAAATAGCCGGTTTTGGGCTGAAGACGCTACTTGATCTACACGGAAATACACAGCTCAAGCAACTGCCAGCGCACCTGCTTAACGCGAATGGGAAATTTCTTGGCAGCCCTGAATCTATCTCGCCGGAACGAGTATTGGGCTTACCGGCAGATGCTCGCTCCGACATTTATTCATTGGGCGCTATGCTTTTTGAGCTGTTAAGTGGTACGCCACCCTTTAGCGGCACAGACTCCCTCGAAATTGCGTTGAAGCGTATAGAACAGCCTGCTCCCTCTCTGCACATGCGTTATCCCGAGATCCCAGAAACCCTCGCCCTGGTAGTCAATAAAGCGCTGGAACGCAACCCCTCACAGCGCTATCAACATGCTGGAGAACTAGCAACAGCTTTTGAACACGCTTTACATGGTGCAACAGCAAAGCAGGCTCCAGCCGCGATGGCCCGCCAGGTGAGACAGGATACGCAAATCACGATGCCACCAACTGTCAACTGGTTCGACGAGGACATGCTGACCTCAAGAAAGTGGCAGGCCATGCAGCCCGCTGATGGCGGTAACACGTCTGTAGTAGCGCCTCCTGCGATGCCAGAAAAACCTGACCAGCCCACACAAGCAGATGTCATACCGGGCGTTGATCCTTTTGCCCTGTGGTCCGCTACTTCAGCAAAGACAGAGGCGCTTACACCTGGAATGTTCACCCGGCGTCCAACCGTCAGCCTTTCAGCTGGCAGAAGGCGTCCGCGCCCCCGACCAGCTCAAGCCGATCGCAGACGCCTGGTCAAGCTTATTGTCGTTGGCACTGCTACAGCAGGTGTGATTGGTGCAGGAGGCATAAGCTTTGCACACTTCATGCAAAGCGTGGCGCAGGTACAATCCAGGGTCGCTAATGCACCAGCCACCGGGCCAACGCAGACGACACAGGGAAATGCACCAGCCACTGGCCCTACACAGGGTACTCAGAATCAGAATACGCCGACAGCAGGCAAGACCCCAACTGCGCAGCCTTCGTCAACGCAAAAGGCACAGCCGTCACCGACTGCGCATGCAACCCAGCAGCCAACACCAAAACCGACACAGCCGCCACCCACGCCCACACCAAAACCACCCTCGCATACGGGCACAGTGATTGGCTATACGAGCCAGGCAACGAATAGCGCCAAAAGTTTTTCGAATCCAGCCGATGGGCAGGGAAGCCTGCTTATTCGCCTCCCCAACGGGAATTTCGTTGCCTGTGAAAGAGCTTGCACACATGTAGGAGTGGCTGTCAATTATGATTCTGGCAGCCACCAGCTTCTCTGCCCAGCGCATGGCGCAATTTTTGATCCCCTGAATGGCTTCAGCCATATATCAGGACCGGGAAACGGGCCGCTACCGGGCATCTCCATTCGCGTGAATGGCGACGGTACGATCACAACCGGGTAGGCTTGCAACATACAGAAGACGCGCCATTCATACCCCTGTAATATATCCAGGGGGTATGAATGGCGCGTTTCTTATTCAGGGCAGGAACTGGGCCTACTTGATACTAGACATTTGTTCCAATAAAGACTATAATTCGGACATAAAAAAGGTATTTGGGGGGAATCTATATGGCAAGTGGGAACAACTCCATCAGTCAACACCTACAGGCAGGCGTAACATCGCAGAAGTCCAAAGAACAGTACCTGAGTGAAGGTATCACTTTTTACAAGGCCAGGCAGTATCAATTGGCTCTGACAGCCTGCGAGCAAGCTATACAACTCGACAGCAATTATGCAAGAGCATTCCATGGTAAGGGGCTCGCGCTCATTGGACTTGGGCGTTATGCAGAAGCCATACTAGCTTACCAGCAGAGTATCCGCTTGCATCCACAGAACTCCAGGGGTTATGCCGATCTAGGATGCGTCCTCTATGAACTGAAACGCTTTGAAGAAGCGGGTAAGGCGTACCGGCAAGCTATTCAGTACGATCTCAGTATTACCCAGGCTTATATTGATTTGACAAAAGCGCTCGTCGATAAAGCGCATATACTCTACGAGCGTGTAAAATTGGACCTATTCTATGAAGATGCGATTGGTGCCTTTCAACAAGCCATTTTGTTTAACTCGAGCTATCCGGACGCTTATCTGCAAATTGGAAGGGCCCTCTATGAACGCGAGCAGTACAAAGACTCAGGAAATGCTTATGAGCAAGCCGTTCAATATGACTCCACCTATGCTGAAATGTACACTCAGCAGTTGAGAGCGCTCACTGATAAAGGGAAGTCTCTTTATGACCAGGGTCGCAATCGTGAGGCCAGGGCGGCATATACTCACGCTATACTTTTTGATAGTAATGATGCACAAGCATATGTTGGGCAGGCAAAGGCTCTCTACAAATTGAGACAGTATTACGAGGCAGGGAGTGCCTTCAGGCAAGCTATTGCACTTGAACCTGATAATACCCGAACTTACACCGAACTGATAACAACGCTCGTCGAAAAAGGAAATGGGTTCTACGAACTGGGAAAATACCAGGACGCGTTCGTGAGCTACCAACAAACGATTCTCTTTGCTCCTGAAGATGCTCAAGCTTACAATTGCCAGGCGAAAGCTTACTACTCACTGGAGAACTACCTTGAGGCGGGAACTGCTTACAGAAAGGCTGTTCAACTTGATCCAAATTATAGTGATGCTTATGTCGAACATATAGATGCTCTTTTTAACCAGGGAGAAAAGCTTTACGAACTCAGGCAATACAGAGATGCGCTAACACTCTATCGTCGAACAATACAGTTTGATCCCGACAATGCCCAGGCTTATGCAAGTCAAGGAAACTCTTTGTTCGAACTTGAACGTTACGAAGCAGCAGGAGCCGCCTATAGAAAAGCGATTGAGCTTGATGCTGGATATCAGCAAATTTACGCGAAGCAGAGAGACATTCTTTTCGAGCAAGTAAAAACTCTCAACCAACAAAGATACTATCTTGAGGCCGAGGCTTTGAATAAGCTCGCACTTCAATTCGACCCCTCTATTGCTCAATCTTTTATGAATCAAGCAGAGAAACTCGTCAACCACGGAAAAAATCTCTGCATACAACGGCAATTCCAGGAAGCTCTATCTTTCTTTGAACAGGCGATTCTCCTTTTGCCCAACAATGCGAGCGTATATGTCGAACTCGGAAAAGCGCTTTTTGAACTTGAATGCTACGAAGAGGCGCGAGATGCTTATAAAAAGGCGATGCAATTGGACATTAGCTGGACCCAGGCTCATGTCGATCAGTGGAAAACCCTTGTTAACAAAGGAAAAGCGCTTGAAGAAGCGGAACATTTTGACTATGCTCGCACAGCCTATGAGCAGGCCATACAGTTTTTCCCGACAGATGCCAATACACATGCGTCTCTAGGCAAAGTTCTTTTCGAGCTTGGCCGTTATGAAGAGGCTCGTGGCGCTTACAGACAAGCAATTTATCTTGATTCAAGCAAATCACAAGTTTATGAACAGCAGAGGCAGGCTCTAATCAACGCCGGGAAGGCTCACTACGATCACGGAGATTTTGAAGAGGCTCTAGCAGTTTTTGAAAAGACGATCCGTTTCGATCCTGACTATAAAGAGGCCTATGCGGAAAAAGGGAGAACTTTAGATAAGCTTCTACGCTATAAAGAAGCTCGCGCTGCATTTCGAGCAGCTTCTAACATAGCAAGTCCGTCACAATCAATACAAACAATACAATCCATCGAACAAAAAACAACCTGGCTTTATAAAGAGCCATTCCGTTATGATTTATGATTCGCAGGTTTCAGCCCTTGCAGAATTGTCAATAAATACCTCTCTTTCGTTGACTTTGCTGGCGAATGAAAGTGCGAGTCGAATCGGCCCCGTCACCGGGCGAGGACAAGGCATCGCCCCTACCATGCTACGGCTTCGCAAGCCGATGCGTGTATGGTGGCGATGGAACGTTTCTTTCCTTTCACCCGGACATTTCACTCAATCTGTCATTCGCCAGCAGAGTCTTCGTTGTAACCCAAATGCCTACCCCTCATTACCTGTTAGAATAATCGAAGGCAGTCTTAAATAGCTCCGGGCCTGGAATCGTGGGGATCAGTCTTTCCAGGAGATCGTCATCGACGACAACTTTTGCTGCTTCGAGCGCGGTGAAAAGCACGCCGATGATAGGCTCAAAACGGCAGCGCGTCGGTCGTACTGCGGGACAGGTTGTGCGCACGCAATCGACAATAGTGTCTGCCAGCAGTTGAGAAGGATGGCGAAAGACGCCGCCGGCTAAGACTAGCGTAAAGGCCGATCCCTCAATGCCCACTTTTCGTGCGGCGGCGAGCGCATATTTCCCGAGTATGACACCGTGTTCCTGAACGATACGTATCGCCACGCTGTCACCCGAAAGGGCCTCATCCAGGAGCAGCGGCGTCAAACGACCGACGTGGCGTGGGTGACTTTGCACCCGGCTGGTAAAAAGATGGAGCAACTCCTCGACTGTATCAAGGTGAAAAAAATCGAGGAAACGCGCGGTCAGAGACGTCGGCGGCTCGATACCCAGCGCTGAACGGTAGACAACATCCAGTGCATTCTGGGCGAGGTGGGTACTGCCCTGTGCCTGGTCTTGCCAGAAGCTTGAATGCCAGGTTCGCCCATCTGGCGCGCGCGCGCCGGTGGCAGCTCCTGTCCCACAGACAACAGAGACACCGGTGTCGTCAGATGATCCCGCGTGCAAGACACCCATGGCATCGTTTTGTACATAGATCGTACGTCCATAGCCACGTTTCTCCATCGCGGCCTGGATATAGGCAAAATCTTCCGGCCAGTCCGCACCGGCCATACTGAAAACGGAAGTGACAAGATCAGAGGGCCGGATATGCGCGGCATCCAGGGCGCTGGTGACGGCGTACTCGACGTTGGCGATGGCTGCGCTGGTGGAGTCCCGCCACTCTGTGCTGGTAGGAGCATTGTAGATGTCACCACATCCACCACGTCCTGCTCCTAGTATGGCGCCATCCAGAGAGGCAACCAGTGCGATCGTTTTCGTATTCCCGCCATCAACGCCCAAAACATAATGCATACTACACTGCCTCCTACCAGGCGCCGTTTCCAGGGTGACCCAAGGGTCACCCCTACTATATACGAATGCAGCTGTGAAGCCAATTTATAGAGATTAGTAGAGTAAGCGTTCAGGTAGATAGTGCCGGTGCGCGGCGGCCATCTCGTCATACATTGCTTCGGCTTTGTAGAGTGAAAAAACTAACGGATGACTTGTCAGCGCGCGGATGGCATCCCTACGATTGCCACTCCAGGCAGCCTCAGCAGCCAGAGCCTGGTATTCGCCCAGCATTTGCACCAGCCCACGTACTTGTCGCGGTAGATTGCCTTGTACAAGAGGGGCGACACCGTTGCGGTCCACATATCCAATGGTTTCGACGACCAGGTCGTCCGGGAAGTCCGCGAGAGAGCCACAGTTGGGAACATTGACATACCAGACCTCTCCGCGGTCATTGTAGATAGCGTCCATTACATCAATAGCCAGCTCTAGCTCGTGGATGCCTCCACGTGAGCGATTAGGGTCGAGTTCGGGAACGTCGCGCGCGGCCTGTTCACGATAATGTGCCCAGTAATCTGGCACGCTGGCCATGATATCTTGCGCGCGGGTTGTTGGTTTTGCTTGAAGCTCAGCCAATATCTCATCTTTGAAATAGTAGTACCGGAAATAGTCACTCGGCAGCGAGTCCATGAAACATGCCAGTTCGATCATGCGTCGTTCGTCGGGCGGAAGGGTACCATCACGGCTTATTCTCTCGTATCCCTCATGTAAGAGAGGCATAAAGTCCTGTCCATCGTAGAGATGGCGAATGGTCCAGGAGCCATGATTGAGGCCAATCGAGACCGCGTCCAGCTTATCGGGATCGAGCCCGATCAACTCCACATACTCGCGGTTGGTCACAATTGGTCCCTCACAGAAGGAAACGGCAGGAATGGAGGTGTGGTGGGTGACAGCCTCCGAGACGATATTCACCGGGTTGGTGTAGTTAAAGAGGCGGGCATTGGGACAGACTGCTTCCATATCTTCAATGATGTTTTTCGTTACGTGGATAGAGCGCAGCGCCATGAAGAAACCGCCTGGCCCCTGCGTTTCCTGACCGATCACACCGTGTTTGAGCGGGATGCTTTCGTCAAGATAACGGGCCTCAAAGCCTCCGGGACGAAAACTCGTCAAGACGGCGTCACATCCTTGCAGGCCAGCGCGCCGGTTCGTAGTGGTCGTGAAAGTGAGATCCAGACCCCTGGCATTGGCCATCTTCTGGGCGATGCTTTTGACAATACCCAGGCGTTCTTCATTGAGATCGATAAGAACGACCTCGGAGCCGTTGAAATTTTCACCCTGGTGGACAAATGAGGCCATTGTACCGGCGGCGCGGGTACTGCCACCGCCAATATAGGCCAGTTTAATGCGTGCCATGCTTTGCTATGCTCCTTGTTATTCTATCTGCCTGCCAAATTCTTCCCAATGTTCAAGCGTCCCTACGATTAAGCCAGTAACTTCTTGACGGAGCGCATTGCGCGGGGTCGGCGCATTGAGGAATTCGCACAGGCTTAAAAGATCTACAAGTTTCGCGAGTTTTTTCCATTCGAGTGGGAGTATTCCCCCTGTTCTAGATATCCATGGATAAATTCGCTTTCAAATATTGGTGGGTGCAGCTGCCCCAATCTTGCTCCATAGAATATCTTGTCCTTTGAATTTCACCAGGTTGTTACAGATCGCGGCGCTGGAAGCGAAGCATAGCAATAAGCGGCAGCACCAGGCTGTACAGTAACCCCCACGTCAGCAAAGGGAGCGAGATCGGCTGTGTCGCGGTAAAAGGGGTGTTGACACTGCTGATAGAAAAGTCCTGAAACACCCCGAGGGCAGCAGGGAAGAGATAATAGGAGGCGCCGTGCCACATCGCATCGGTTGGCATTATCAGGCTAATGACCGCTGTGATGTTCTGGACCATGGCGTCCTGGGCGGGTATGGCAAATTGCACGATGCTGGATATAAAAGCCCCCATAAAGAGCATGACAGCAATGGCACCATTTGCCGCTGTTGGCACAAATGCTCCACACAGCGTAATCAGGCCAAGGAGCACGAGCATACTCATTTCGAGCATCCCAATCGCGGCAAATGCCTGCGTGGGCCAGTAGCCGGTGAACCAGTAAATGATTCCCATGAAGGCGAGTGAGAGGAACAGCGTATACAGGCCCAGGATGAAAGCGTATCCCAGCCACTTCCCGAAAATAATTTCGGCGCGCCGCAGGGGCTTTGGAACGATGACCACAAAGGTACCGGCTTCAATCTCGCCAGAGATCATACTGATGGTCAAGAAGATGGTCATGGTACTGATGACTAAATAGACCAGCCACATGGCAAGAATACTAATTGCGATACCGGCATAGAGTGTCGGCAGAGTCGGATCCATGCCATTGGCGACCTGATTTTCCTGCATTCGGCTGACCGCTGCATGGATGAGCAAGCCAAATAAAACCAGCACTAACAGGGTAAGAATAGCGATGGTGAGAAAGAGGCGGCGGCGAATTGCCTCTTGTATGGTAAAGCGGGTGATCAAAAACCATCCCATTGTATACGTTCCTCTCCCTGGTTGGTCCTCAATGCTCCGACGATTCAATGGTGCGCAAAAAGAGTTGCTCAAGAGTGCGACGGCGTGGCTGCAAGGTAAAGAGGCGTGTTCCACTTGCATGAACGGCGGCGGCGACATTTGCAGCTTGTTCATCGTTTTGCACCTCTACAAGTAGGCGCAGCGGATCGGCTTCGTCTCGCTGTAGCGCCAGTGAAGCCGCTCCAACTCGTCGCAGGAGATCCGGGCTCACGGCATTGACGCGTACTTCTAAGACCAGTGGTTCATCGAAGAGCGTAGCAGGAGGGCCAATCTTCAAGAGTTGACCACGGTGGATGATCGCCACACGGTCGCAGATAAGCTCAACATCGCCTAGCTGGTGCGAATTGAGGAAGATGCTGATGCCCTCCGTTTTCAGCCGTAGTATGAGATTGCGCATATCTCGCTGTCCGAGAGGGTCAAGTCCAGAGGTCGGTTCGTCGAGAATCAGCAGCTCCGGCTGATTCAACAGAGCCTGTGCCAGCCCAATCCGTTGTAACATTCCCTTGGAGAAAGTGCCAAGCTTCTGCCGTTCGCAGCCGGCCAGCCCGACCAGTTCCAGCAACTCCCTACAGCGTTTCTGCAATGGAGCACCGCGTAAGCCGTAGAGCCGCCCGTGAAACTGCAAAAACTCCTGCGCACGCAGCCATCGATGGAAGGTGGGCAGTTCTGGCAAGTAACCAATACGCCTACGCGTCTCAAGGTGACTGACGGGATAACCCAGCACCTGTACGGTACCCCCCGAAGGAGCAACCAGCCCGGTCAATATTTTGACTATCGAAGTCTTACCGGCACCGTTTGGCCCCAGGAAACCAAAGGCCTCTCCGCAGTGCATGACAAAACTGACATCGTTTACCGCGACGAGACGACCATATGCTTTGCGCAGATGTTCAACGTGCACAGCAGGAACACCACGCTGAATGTCGTGGTGTTCCCAGTTCCTGGATGAAATTGTGCCAATCCCACCGGTCCTATTGTATGCTTGCTCACTCATTGAGTTGTTCCCACATATCATGGTAGTGTATTGGCGGCAGCCAACAGTTGAGTTGCGTCCCCAATATTGCCGCCTAATGCATAGATCATACCATGAGCTTGCCAGACCAGTACACCCCCAATAGGAGTTTTGTCGGCCAGCAGCAACCCTGACGACCCGTGAACAGTGACGCTCCTGGTAGTGAGTTGAGGTGGAACGGGGATCGGTATCGTACCACTGTTGAGATCAATCTGTCGCAATTGTGCCACTAATTGTGGTGGCAAATTCGGGAGTGAGAGCATAAAATCTCGCAATTCGTTGAGTGAAGCGCTCGATGCCGCGCGTATGGTCGGACTAGGAATCTCGATGACCAGGAAGTCTTTGTCGCGACTGCCATAGTTCATCTCAACCCCGGAAGCGACACTCACGATAAATTTCGCGCCATCCAAATTCGCGGGTATGGTCATGTTGCCATGCCCGTTGCGCACCAGATAGGCATGCGTTTTCGCAGCACTAAAGGTAAAGGTCAACTGGCCACCAGTGAGCACGGCGAACGCAGGATTTTGGTTCAATCCCCGTGGTAAGTTGCCGGGTTGCACAATATGGAAGGTGACCAATCGTTGTGCCTGTACCTGCGTCAAATTGTTCTGTGTATTTAAGCTATTCGCAGATAGCTGCCATGTCCCAAAATCCTGTACTCCAGGGAGTGGATGCGAGGCAAAATCTCGCGGGTCAATGCTGACAGGCTGGAATTGCTGGACGCGGAAGAGCGAGAGAAACTGGTCCGCCAACGCACTGGCGTTGGGCAAGATCAGCAGGGCAAGCAAGACGGCCGCGGCCGTTACCGCTGCCCAGTTCCGGCGCAGCTGCCGCCAGATGAGGGTTGTTTTTTTCTGGGGGAGCGCACTCAACTCAGCAGCACTCTTCTTGGGACGTGCCGCCTCACTGAGTCGTGCTTCCAGCTTTGCGCGCGCCGTGACAAGATCGGACATTGCACGCGGCTCGGGATCCAGGGTGGATAGCAATGTATAGACCTCGCTTCCGCCGCTGGTGACGAGGTGATCATCCGCAGCGCAGTCACCACATGTCGAGAGGTGTTGTTCTACTTTTGCTGCCTCGTCTGCCGGCAGTTCGTTGTCGCGCCGGGCAATGAAGATACTCAGATCATAACAGTCGTCATTATGCTCTTGATGCTGAAACGCGTTCATGATACCTCCTCAGAAATTCCCGCTCGGCACGGGCCAGTAGCGCTCCCACAGAAGCAGTAGCCACTCCTGTAGCCTGTGCAATTTCCGCATAGCTTAACCCTGTACTACGCAACAAAATATAGGTTTGCTGCCGTTCGGGCATTTCAGCCAGGATCGAGCGTACCAGCTCCACCCGTTCATCGGCAAGTACCTGTTGTTCTGGGTTCTGTTGTGCCTCTATTTCCGACGCGTTACGTTGAACTGTTTCACCGGCTTGTTCCTCGCGGGTTGTGCGCCGTTGCCGACTACGCAAGGCATTTAAGCTGAGATTGGTGGCAACACGACAAAGCCAGGCGCGTTGCTCTGCTTCACTATTGGCCTTGGGTGGGACACGATAGTACCGCAAGAAAACTTCCTGCGCAATATCCTCCGCTTCGTCGCTCTGTCCCACACAGCGATAAGCAAGTTGGTAGACAAGGCTATAGTAGCGTGTAAAAACGGTTTCAAACGACATTTCGCTGGTTGAGGCAATGATAGACCGGTTTCTGATGTCTGATGACATGCCTTCTTTTCACTCCGTCAAACCTTGAGCATTGCGCTCTACAATACTGAATTTTGCAATTCCATATACTAGACACCACCCGGATGAATTTTGTGACATGGTGCTCTCTTTCGCCACCTGAGTAGGTGTCACGCCTGAGTTTTTCCTCGCAATAGATTGATCTGCTGCTGCAAGAGGGCATTGTATTTTTCCAACTGGCTAACTTCTGCCTGTAAGGTCTGCTCCTCCCGCACCATTTTTTTATAATTCGCACGATACGTATCTCTCTCTTGAGATATCTGGATCAGACTTTGGCGCGCCGTCTCTTTTTCCAGGTTCGCCTGGTCGAGATTTCTGCGGATCACATCTCTCTCCTGGGTCGCCTGAGATAGTTCATTGCCGCGCAGTCCATGCTCGTGCTGCACCTGTTTCAACTCATCTTCAAGCTCGCGCACGCGAGTCTGGTCCTGGACAATACGCGCAGTCAAGTTCATGATGTCACCCTTACGCGCGTCGCGCTCATTTTGCAGGTCATTCTTGAGTTTCATCACTTCTGGCTCATAGCGCCATCCAAGCAGAACATTAAAAAGGTCACTTTGAGGGCTGCCTTCCTGATTGATGTGGCGTAGGTGTTGAAGTGTTGGAACATCCCAGTCGCCGCTTGCCAGCAGACTTCCCAGGGCGCGCAGAGAGACTGCGAGTTCATCGGGATCGAACAAACCCATCCTGTTACTCGATAAACCGTACTTGCTCATGGATTGTGCGTACTCATAGACGTCTTTATATGGGCCAAGCAGGCCAATCATGCTGACTGCCTCAGCGCGCAGCTGTGGCGGCGCGTGTAGATCATTGAGCATCTTTATCAGGGCAATCTTCGCTTCATCTCCTAGGAATAAGAAGGCGTACGCAAGTTGTTCATGATGCTCCGGGTTATCGTAGAGCACTTTGACAAGATGCCTGACTACCGAATCCCCACCTTGCAAAAAGAGAAGGGCGATGATACGCAGACTTGTACGCTCTTGATCATGTATATGTACGTAATCGAGCAGAGCTGGAATCATCTCTTGATTGGCATCTGAAAGCGCCTCTTCGTCATGAATCCGTTCCAGGAGAAGCGCCTGTGACATGGCTATATCTTCCGGCAGATCACTTGTTAGCAATTCAACCAGGGCATCCTTAATTTCCTCGGTTGGCATATTATGGAAGATCGTCATGGCTGCTTCCCGGCGAGCACGGTTACTGGTATCGCCGTGCGCGGCCCAGATAAAGGAGAGTGCAGGTGCCCCTATTTCCTGGAGGATATGTTGCGCTGCCTTTGCCACCACCTGGTCATTGTCGATAATTAACTCGCCGACGCTGCGCACAGCCAACCCTCCAACCTTAATCAATGCTGTCTCAGCGCCACGCCGCCGCTCCTCCATGCGCAAGGAAGCCAGCAATCCATCAAGTATGATACGCTGCCAATCGCGTTTGCGGGCCAGCCGTGCCAGAGCCTCTGAGACATCGTCTACAAGGTGAGCATCTTCCAGGCCGTCCAGTAGCACAGGAATACTGACCTCGACAAGTTCATTGGTCAATACCTCCAGGAGCGCTTCGTGCGCTCTGAGAGGCAGCGTCATGCTGAAGAGACGCACGACATCCGATAACGCAGCCGTGTTCTGATGGACCAATGCGACAATACTGTTCTGCGCATGCTCCTGCACCACGATTCTCGGGTCATCCAAAGCAGCAATAAGCGGCATCAACATTGCAGGGCCAAATTGTGGTAAGATAGCAGCGGCGGCATCGCTACGTTCTGGATCCTCTAGCAGGTTGACTAATGGGGGCATAGCCGCTTCAGGATATTTGAGCAGAAAGGCAGCAATGACGTCGTGCCACCCCGCACTGTTCAACGCTTCCAATAATGGTGGTACTATTATTTGCCCTTGCATTCCGCTCAGCGCGTGGTGAACGTAGCTTCTTGTGCGCTCATTCTCGTCGAAGAGATGCTGAACTAATACATGCGCAGCGTCCGCTCCCTGCAATTGGAAAACGGTCAAGATTTGCCGTACCTGCGCCTCGCTGCATCGTGGCAGCATCTCGATTAATCGTTCTCCCGGGAATGGAACCATTCCCAACAGGGCACGCCTGGTGCGTTGTGTAGTCGCGGTACCATGCTGTATATCCAGGGCTGCTACAAGGTCATCGAGCGCGACGATTCCCAGAGAGCTGAGGGCCTCTATGGCCTCTTCGTAAATTTGTGCCTGTGGATTTTCCAGCATGCTCAGCAAAGGTAATACCACCTGTCTGGATGAAAATTGACTGAGCGCATGTATGACAGTTATAGCGAGTAGTGGTTCATGTTGCGATGGCGTCACAAGGTCTATTACTGCTGGAATAGCGCGCTCATCCTTGATTCGTTCCAATACCTGTACCAGGAGACGCGTGCGCTCAGGCACTATTGGAGATAGCGCCTGAGATACAGGTACTACAATTTCAGGACCCATACCCTTTAGTATTTGCGCTGCTCGTCCGGCTACTATGTCAGCAGTATCGGCTAGGACGAGATCGATGAGGCCACTCACACTTGCGGAACCAAACGTATGTAATGCACTGGTCACATGCTGCAAAACAAGTAGTGATGGATCAGCGACGAGATGTAGTATAGCAGTTAATGCCCCTGGGTCACGAATATTCTTCAACACATCGACGATACGCGAGCGTATTATTTCGGTTGGTTCGTTGTGCAACTGCTCCAATAGCGCTGGTGTCGCGATAAGCCCAATTTCTTGCAGAACTTTCAGCATATTACCGGCCAATATCTCGTCACCGGAAGAGAGATAGCGAATGACGACGTCAAGGGCTTTTTCCTGTATACTCACCGGTTGCGCCGTTGGCGAAGCCATTTCTGCAGTGGGCCGATTCTGCACGGTTTGTGTTTCTTGCTGCTTGACAAGGTGTACTAGCATTTCGCGAGCCCGTTGTTGAATCTCTTGTTCGATTACATAGTTTGAGGTTAGGACGAGTACGAGACTCTCCATGACGCGTTGGTATTGTGGCAGAGTGAGTTGCCGCTCATCCCGTTCATTCAGATAATGCTCGAGAATAGCCAGTGCCGCTGCATGGGCCATGCGTGTAGAGAGGGCAGGAGTACGATTTTCCAGTTCTTGAAATACCCGAGGTAGACTTAACTCAGGGCCGAGTCGAATCAATGCATTCATTGACCGCTCAATGATAAAAGTTTCTCTGTCGCTCAGGCGAGCAATCAACGGCTCTACGGCAGTAAGCTGCTCTGTACCACCAAGAATATTGATGGCCGCAGCTCGCAAGCGTATACTTCGCCCGGGAACAGGGCGACTTAGCTCTCCTGCATGCAACACAGCGATCTCCCCAAAGCAGCTTAATACACGGGACAGGCGCTTTACTTGCGCCTCGTACTGTAATATGTCAGCGGCATCATACAGATACATAAAGAGCAGTTCGGGGACAATCGCTGGATCTAGTAGTACGAAGTACTCTTCAATGCCATCAGCCATCAATAGAAGCATCAATGAGTGGTATATTTCTAGCGCACCCTCCTCAGCACATTGGGTAAAGACATACGCGAGTTCCTGCCGAGCGGCTTGATCGCGCAAGGCACTTGTGAGCATGATTTCCAGATGTTGAGGAAGCGCACTTGCTGGCTGTACCTGAGACTGCGGCGGCGTCCACGTAACGCCGGTGCATAGCAGGCCCAATGTTAGCGCCTCTATTGCATAGCTGGATTGACCACCCTGAGAGTTTTGTGTGCCACTTTCTTGTGAACTCGCCAGGATAGCGAACTGCTCGGCCAACTGCATTGGTGCATCCACGATACCGGCCCAGAGCGCAACTGGTCCGCTCCAATAGGCAGCATTAGCCAGGAAATCCCTGGCAGTAATAGAGAGTGGCTCCCCTTGCTGGGTAGTTGTTTTCTTTTCACCGCTAGAAGTTGTCAGGAAATACTGGGCTACAAAATAGTCCGCGACCAATTCATGACGAAAACTCAGTATGCCCTCATGGCTCATCTCTATCAACGTGGCGCTCAGTGCAAACTGCAGCAGTTGAGTCAGAGTCGCGCGATCATATGGCTCGTTGGGTTGCTCTATGCCAAATACTCCATAAGCAGGGTGCCCTTTCAACCAGTCCTGCAGCTCGCTGGCACAACGTTCTAGATGCTCTCGTACAGCCATTTTTCTCCGTGCCGCCGGCAGCTGTATGCTCACCCCGTCACTTGACCAACGTGCCGCGCAGGCGATCCTGCCCAGCAGCCTTACTACATCACTTCCCGTTGGGGCGCTTTTCTTCCATTCAGGTCGCTTCTGTTCACGTTGGATGAGCTGCGTGACATACTCTCGCAATATGCGCCCTCGTGTATCGAGCTTTTTTCCGCGTTCAACACCTACTTTGTCGATAATCTGCAGGAAGGAGAAAAGCATAAGCGGGTTCGTGCAGAGATACCGCAAGCGACTGTTTTGAATCACTTGCATAATCTGCCCGGCCGTATGTTGCCACTGATCACCTTGAGTCTCGATATACTGCTCGACAAACTCACGCACCTGTTCAGGATGCATTGGAGAGATTACCGACCGATCTATATGCCCTTCATTGACTAACTGCTCCAACTCCGGTAGTTTCTTGTAATCTGCTTCCCGACACGTAATAACGAATCGGTTTCGCGTCACAATCAGCATCTCTGCTATTTCTCTACCGACTGCTGCCCGGTAGTGATAGTCAATCTCGTCCAAACCATCACAAAGGAATAATAAGCGCCCCTGGTCGCTGAGCTTCTTCACATACGGTCGAAGATGATGCATGCCTTCGAGATCACTATCTATGAGGAAATCAAGCAGCGTCGCTTGCTGCATGAGCTCGTCGGAGATTGCTGTCTGGTTCTTATTATCTACGCTATCTTCTTCAGTAGTGAGCGTTTGCGGCTGGCTTGTCGACTTAAGATAGAGGCTGTAATTTTTGAGCGGGATAAATACAGGAATTTTGCTCTGGCCACGCAGCAGAGATCTGCGCTCCTGTACTGCGAGGTAGCGGAATTGCTGTACGGCAATCGTCTTGCCTGATCCCGCTGCACCTTCAATCAAGAGGGATGTATTTTGTGGCTGTTTCACCAATTCATTCAGGGTTAAGCTCTGCCCCTGGTTCCTAACTTGCGGGTCAGGCGTATGTTCATAAAACGTAACAGGCGTATTATAGATATGCGCCAGGGAATCTAGCCTGGTATACGTGCTGCGATATTCATCCTGCGCCTTCTGGATAGCTCGTAAATATGCCAGGATAGCAAGCGGCTTAGAAGCAAGGTACGCAGTAAGAGATAGAACGCCCAATTCAAAAACTGGCACAAGAAGCAACAATGGCATGTGAAGAGGAAGAGCCGCCACCGCTGAAAGGCGCCTGGAACTATCGCTCCCAAGGATATTTGCAGAGTTGAAAAACCAGATAAGTGCTAGCTCAATACATGTGAGTAGAAGAGTTAACACCATCCCCACTAACAAGCTAGTGAAAAGGCGAGAAGAAACGAAACTATATGTTCTAACTCCACGTGGATTGGCTACAGAAACGGGATGTTGTTTAGTCACCATGGTGTTATGGCTGCCTTTCAATGCATTTGCAGTTCCAAAGTAGCAGTAGTATATCCCACTCATTTCATACACACAAGTAGTAGAAGAAGATAAAGCACAGCTTACATGAAAAAGATTGAATTGGAAGATTTTGCTGATTTTGTGACCCAATTCATAGAAATTTTGTGTAATTTGTGCTTTACTCTAAGATGGCTAGGACACAAGTATCTTTTTTTCGCCAGAGTTACAACCTATGGCTCTGAGTTGTTCTTAAGTATAATAAGCCTTACTCATCTTTTTTCAAACATACAGCAGGATAACGTATTACTCTCGGAAAGAGGCATTTTGATGAAACAATCTAGCCCCTGGTTCTCTGAAGAGCAGGGTGATCAGCAAAGTGACGAGCATGAAACAGAAATGGATGACACCCAGAAGCTCGGGGCTACAAAAAGCAAACGCGCTACCTCAACAATCAGCGTTGAAAATACAGCGCCAACGGAGCACAGCGACACTACCGCTAATCCTGCAGAGACCGCTTCCGAAACGCCGGCTATGCCTGAATTACCGGCTTCCCAGAACGATGTCCCAGCTGAAACAGACGAGACGCAAACAGGGTTAAGTATAAGCTCCATAGAAGACGTTCCTATTTCCCTTGAAGGGGATGTACCCACAGAAGCTCTTGATGAAATCAACTCCCACAAGCTCCTTGGAGCTTCACCAACTCTCGATGCGCCTGAAGCTCATCCGAAAACGGCCCAAAAAGGGGCGATCTCGCGGGGAAGGACACTATTACTCTCTGTTTTCCTTCTTGTCGTGATCATCAACGCAGCAAATGTGGGGACGCCCCAATTCATTGGTGCACAGGGCTGGGCTTTTGTTTTAGGTGGTTCCACCAGCACAGGTGATCCCAATCTCCTAAAGGACGTTGTTAATCAATTACGCCATATTTCTACGCCGGGCATGAAAACTCAAGCAACTCCTCAGGTAATAACGCCAGCTGAGTATATTAACGCTATTGTCAATAAAATGACATTAGACGAGAAACTTGGCCAGATGATGATTGTGCAATTTTATGGCCCAGACTATGGGCTTGAAATAAGTACAATGATCAGTCAATACAAAGTGGGTGCTGCCCTCATCTTTGCGGTGAACAACAATATCGCCTCGAAGCCACAGCTCAAGAGCCTACTTCATCAAATGCAGGTAAATAGCAGCATTCCCATGATAACGGCGATTGACCAGGAAGGCGGTACAGTCGATCGTTTGCTGAATCTTGACGGCCCGCGCCCGTCCGCAGCTTCGATTGGTGCAACAAATGATCCTTCGAAAGCCATGGCGGAGGGTATCCAGGACGCGAAAGATCTCTCGTACTACGGTTTCAACTTGAATCTTGCTCCGGTGGTTGATGTTACCAATGTCTACAATTCTCAGTTATACCTGCGCACATACGGCAATAATTCTACGATTGTCACGAAAATGGCTGGAGCTTACCTGCAAGGATTGCAAGAGAGTGGCAAAGTGATGGGGGCACTGAAGCACTTTCCGGGGCTGGGAGATGTAGGTGGAGATCCACATATTACTGTTCCTAGCCTCTATCGTACAAAGAGCGCCTTATCAGCCATCGACTGGGCACCGTATCAAACACTCATCGCGCAGGGTAATGTGCACGCGGTTATGGTCACGCATGAGATTGTCACTAAAATTGATAGTTCAAAGCCCTCCTCACTCTCCAATAAGATTGTAACCGGCATTTTACGCAACCAATTGGGATTTCATGGTGTAATTTTAACGGATAGCTTGACGATGGAAGGGATTATCGCCTATTATACAGAGGCACAAGCTGCGGCATTGGCGGTCGAAGCTGGTTCCGACTTGTTGATGGGCGCCTCCACTCCTAATGGCGTCGCTGATATGATCAGCGGTATCAAACAAGCTATCAGCGCGGGTGACATCAGTCAGCAGCGTATCGATGATTCCGTCCGGCGCATCTTAATGCTGAAGTACCAGATGGGATTGCTGAAGATACCAGGTGTATAAATAGCGGCCTTGTGGTGAACGACAGGCACTCACTGTCGTGGTTTTACATGTTGTGGTGCCTTTATTCTATTTTAAGAAGGGACGGCGATGCTTCATACAAGCACACCGCAATCATTGCAAAACACAACAGAAGCAGTAGCAAAAGAGAGACGAAGAACAATACTGGTAATCAGCCTGGTTATCATTGAGACAATGCTGGTAATGTTGGCATTGGTTCCCCCACAACTCTGGACACGACTCTTGCCAAATTCCACCAGTGCCGCGTTAAACGGCCCCTTCCCTCCGGTTATTGCGCCATTCATTACTATATTGCTCTATCTACTTCCAACTATCATTGGTTTTTTGTGCTTTTCCTGGCAACAAGCGCTGCTCTACGCTACACTACCCGCCTGGATCGGCCTGGGCGTATTTTTAGTAGCAGCCACCTTCAAAGTGGGACCATTCTATCTTCTCTCGCCAGATCATGTGACTGCGAATCTGAGCCTGTTGGAACTCTTTGCCGCACTTGGCGCCCTGGGCTGGTTGGGACGACATCTAATAAAGTTGAAGTAGTAAACTGGATATATGCAAAAACCGTCGCTGCGACCATTCCGTTTGGTCAACGACAAATTGGTGCATTTGATAACCAGGGCCATGGGAAGGAAAATGATGAGGTGGAAAATAACAAAAATCCAGGCATTCTCATAGAAACTCTCTCTGATAGTACGGAGTCTGTATTACCTGCCAGCAAAACGGCACTTAATACGGGTGCGGAAGAAGAGGCCCGCATCCTGCTCAAGCGCACTCCTGGCAGCTACTTGCTGAACCAGCTCTATGGTTTATGGGTCTTTGGCTCCTTATTTCTTCTTTCTGTCCTTGTTACTCGCAAACTATCGGTAACGGAATATGGTGTCTTCGCCGTATCTTTGGCTGCTTTCAATACTGTTGCCTACATTGTGGCCCTGGGTTTAGAAGATGCCACTACAACATTTGTACCACGAATTTTCGCTGAGCACGGGAAGGCAGCAGCGGCAGTTCTGATGCGACATTTACTTGCTCTACGATCAGGTATCCTTATTCTCTCTTTCGTCATCATGTTATTTATCCTCCCAGCGCTAGCGTCACTCATCGCCGCTATTCCTCTGAGTGGTGCAGCAGGGATGGCTGCTAGCCTTCGTGATCCAGCCCTGTTGAATCATATATCGCCGATCGCGGTATATGTATTCGGCAATGGTATTAGCAGTTTAATTACGGCGATCTGCGCATCTTTGATGCGTATGCGCTTCGTTTTCGTTGTCGGCAGTGTGACCCAGTTGGTTTTGTTAGTCTTAAGCTTTTTCGTGCTACAACTTGGCTGGGGTACTGACGGCATACTCTGGATCTTCGCTGTACTTTCTGTCTTGAATGCAATAGCATTTCTATTCTGGCTTGCTCCCTACCTTTTTGAGCGAAAAACAGCAGGGACGTACGTCCAACTAATGAAGCCAGTAGTACAGCTGGGCATTTCGGCATGGTTGACCAATCTTGTGAGTGGTGCATTACTCAAGCAGGTCTCTATTATTCTTCTTGGCTTCTTCCTGGTATCATTAGTCCAAATTGGCTACTTTAATCTGTCGTTTCAATTGGCACATGCCGCAAGTCTCCTGCTTGTCTCGGGCTTTGGCGGCGTTGGCGGAGCCGCGCTCGCTGCCTCGTTTGTGGGACGCAACTATGATCGCCTTGCCCGCGCATGGCAAACCCTCATCAAAATAGAAACATTGTTGGCCGCACCTATCCTCGTGTTTTGTCTATTTAACGCGCAAAATATTGCTCATGCACTATATGGCACCAACTATGATCCTGTGGGGCCGCTGCTAGCGATCTTCCTCTTTTTCAATATTCTTGTACGTGTCATCGGTACAGCAGACAATCAATATGCGCTGTATGTTATCGGTAAGCCCAAACTGGTCGTCCTGGGGCAATGGTTAGGCCTGGTCGCGGTAGTTGTCCTGGGGGTTCTACTCATTCCGCGTTGGGGACCAGCCGGCGCGCTTGTCGCTGATGGCCTGGCGCAGGTTCTAATTGGCGGTCTACTGCTCGCCTTCCTCTGGCCTGTTCTGCCGCAAAAGTATCCTCTGGATTTCACACTCAGATTTTTATTAGGGTTAACGCTCGCGGCTTTACCCAGCATTCTCTGGCATCCTGCAAGTCGCTTTCTGATTGGCGTATCTGGCGTAATGTTCTTAATATTGTGTATCGTACTATTCATCATCATTAAGCCGCTTAGTGTTGATGACTTGGAAATGATTGGCAGTCTAAATGCCAGTGCCAGGTTAGCCCCATATTTGCGGTGGTTTGCACGGAGAAAAAATTGAGAGGCAAAATACTTGTCTCCAAGCTGAAAAGTTGGTATCATTACTAACAAGAGTGTTTTGGCGAGTTCAAGGAAGCAGAGCAGCCATGCCAAACAGATATGAACGCGAGATCGAAGAAATTCTCCGCAATATGGAAGCCACAGAGACAAAACCAGGTCCCAGGCAAAGATTTAGTGAGCGCATGCGCCGCAAACCAGATCCGCGCAAAAGGCCCCGTAGTCGTGGTTTGCCATCCTTCAAATTCAAAGCGACCGAATGGTTCATTATCATTGCTGTCGTAGCGGCACTCATCTCCGGAGGTTATGCCTACGCTAACAATGGTAACCCGACCGTTGTGACCGGTATACTGGCAATAGTTGGTGCTATTTGTCTCATATTGGTCGTTCTCTCACCATTTTTACTGCGTTCTCGCCAATCTTCACAATCCCCAGGCTATGGTAACGTCACCTCTATTCGGCGTAATCCTCTGAATAGCATTGCGACACGTTGGAACCTGTTCTTGCTGAAGCTGCGCTATCGGCGCAGAAAAGGCCCGAATGGCCACTGAAAAGTACTTGACAGACAACCACAGGCGTGCTATAGTGCGGACACTCTCCGGTAGCGAAAGTAGGTACAGCGGGGTGTGGCGCAGTTGGTAGCGCGCCTGCTTTGGGAGCAGGAGGTCCGCAGTTCGAGTCTGCGCACCCCGACCAGGAAAGAAAATCTATTAGCGGGAGTAACTCAGTGGTAGAGTTCCTGCCTTCCAAGCAGGCTGTCGCGGGTTCGAGCCCCGTCTCCCGCTCTAATCACCCAGGAAGCCAGTTCCTAAGTGCGTTTACAGGAAGCATATGGTATTGACTTCTGAGGTAACGGACTCACAAGTGCTTCTGTGAGTGCCTGCCTCCGAAACCCATGAGTACCTGCCTCGTCTGAGGGTGAAAACAAGTACGAAATGGTACGAGTATCTGCTTCTCCTGTGAATGCCTTTCCTGAATTGGAGGTGTTCCTGTGTCTTTTGATTCTTCTCGCAAAAAGCAAGAGCAAACTGCTCCTGCGAAATCACCTTCTCACACTGGTAAGCGTTCCTCTCAACGTGCGAAACGCGCTCTCCGTGTGACCATTGAAGAGTACATTCTCGATCATCGTAGCCAGAACCATAGTCCGAAGACCATTGAATGGCATACGCTCGCGCTCGGTAACTTCGCTGATTTTCTGGAAAAGAAAGGTGTAACCTCTATCGAGGACATAGAGCGTGTGCATATCCTCTCCTGGCTCACGTACATGAGTACGGAACCTGGGGCCAAGGGGAAGAAGCTTTCGGAACGCTCTGTCAATTGCTATGCTCGTTCGATGCGTGCTTTTTGCAACTGGCTTGAAGCAGAGGGCTATGTTCAGGTAGCTCCCTCAAACCATGTGAAGATGCCCAAAGTTGGCAAGCCACTCATCCGCATCATCGAATTTGAAGAGTTCGAGCGGATGCTCAAAGCTTGTACGCCTTCTCATGAAGTTGGCCCTATTACTGACATGAACGCTGCTCGCAATCGCGCTATTCTCTGGTTACTGTGGGATACCGGTATCCGCCTGGCGGAATTGTGTGATCTGCGCTTGGCAAACCTTGACCGTGACAAGGGCGCGATTATTGTTCTTGGCAAGGGAAATAAAGAGCGGCGTATAGCACTTGGTCGGAACGCGCTACGCGCTCTGCTTCTCTACATTGATCGGTATCGCCAAAATCGAGATACGCTGCTGGCGGTTGGCAATCCAAACGAAGATCATGTGTTTTTGAGTGAAGGCGG
>WNGE01002665.1_pt1 | contig 40758 bp, 37 predicted proteins | sample 5400651 | NCBI WGS metagenome assembly WNGE01 (sample SAMN13153370, study PRJNA577476) | soil metagenome | isolation source: 60 cm soil or saprolite under grassland replicate 2 | place: USA:California | collected 2016-06-15 | reverse complement strand
CAGGCGCACGCGGCGGGTGACGCGCCGCGGCAGCACGATCGTCTCGAAGGCGTCCCAGAGGACGACCGCTACCAGAACGCCTCCGGCGACTCCCGCTAACAAGTTCATGGCTGGTTATCTTGCCTCCGAACCCCTGTCTTCGCGAGCCCGACGCGCATGGCCGCTCCCAGTCTGCTCTTCGATCTCGACGGCACCCTCGTCGACAGCGTCTACCAGCACGTACTCGCGTGGCGCGAGGCGCTGGAGAGCGCCGGCCTCGAGCTCTCCGTCTGGCGCATCCACCGGCGCATCGGGATGAGCGGGGGCCTGTTTCTCGACGCGCTGCTGCGCGAGACGGGGCGCCGCCTGAGCGCCGAGGAAGAGTCCACGGTGCTGCGCACCCACGCCACCGCATTCGCGCGCCAGGTGGGGCAGATCCGTCCGCTGCCCGGCGCCCGCGACCTCCTCGTGTATCTCACGGGGGCCCGTGTGCCGTGGGCGATCGCGACGAGCGGACGGCGGAACAGCGCCCAACCCCTGCTCGACATGCTCGAGGTTCCGAAGGACGTCCCCGTCGTGACGCGCGACCAGGTCGAGCACGCGAAACCGGATCCCGACCTGTTCATCGCGGCCGCGGAGCGCCTCGGCGTGCCGGTCGAGACGGCGATCGTCGTCGGAGACAGCGTGTGGGATCTGCTCGCGGCGCGCCGGGCGCGGGCGCTGGGCGTGGGACTGCTCTCCGGCGGGTACGGTCAGGACGAGCTCGAGAGGGCGGGGGCCTACCGCGTGTACCAGGATCCGGCGGATCTGCTCCGCCACCTCGATGAGGTCGGCGTCCGCGTCGAGCCCTGACGTCAGCGCGGAAACGCTTCCGGGAGACCGCCGTCGACGGTGAGGATGTCGCCGGTGGTGAAGCGGAACCGGTCGCTCGCCAGCAGCACGGCGAGATCCGCCACGGCGTCGGCGGGGATGAGGGACGCCCCCATCACGTTGCGGCGGCGGTAACTCTCCAGCTGCTCGTCCACCGACACGCCCCGGCTGGCGGCCCGCTCTTCGACGAACCGTCGGAACATCGGAGTCTCGATCTGGTCGGCGTTGATGGCGTTGACGCGGATCTGGTCGGGGCCGAATTCCACGGCGGCGACCCGCAGCGCCTGCAACAACGCGGCCTTGCTGCCGCCGTACGCCGCGGCGTCCCGTCCAGGCGCGAGCGCCGCCTTCGACACCGACGCCACGATCGAGCCGCCGGATTGCTGCCGGCGCATCACCGCCGCCGCGGCGCCGATCGCCAGCACCGCGCCGAGATAGTGGACGTCGAGCTGCCGCTGCAGATCTTCTCGCCGGATCTCCGTCAGCCCCGCGAAGCGGGGGGCCTGGCCCGCCGTGTAGAACAGACAATCCAGCCCGCCGAACTCCAGGACCGTGCGCCGTAACAGCGCGGCGAGGCTGTCGTCGGCGGCGACGTCGACCTGGACCGCGACGGCGCGACCGGCCTCCCCGGCCCCCGGGGCGGTCGCTTCGATCTCCGCCGCGGCGGCCTCAGCGGCGGCGAGGTCCAGGTCTGCCACTACCACGTGAGCGCCTTCGCGGGCGAAGCGTTGCGCCGCGGCCCGGCCGATGCCGCTCCCGCCCCCGATCACGAGGGCGACCTGGCGGGGGACGAGCAGCGACGCGCGCTCCCGCGCATCCTGCTCATCGATCTTGCGGCGTTCGAGGGGCCAGTGCTCGAACGCGAAGACCTCGGGCTCGGGAAGGAACGCGAACGCCTCGATCGCTTCGGCGTTCGCGATCGTCTCCAGCACCGCCCGGTAGCAGAGATTGGCGGTGCGGGCGCCGCGCTTGTCCCGGAACGCCGTGATCATCCCCAGCCCCGGGACCAGCACGACCTTGGCCCAGTCGTCGGGCGGCGGCTCCGCCGCGGCGGCATGACGCCGGTGGTAGTCCTCGTACTCCGCTCGCTGCCGCGCGATCTGCGCGCGCACCGCCGCGGCCAGGCGGTCCGGCGGCGCGGAGAAGTCGAGGTCGAGCCACAGCGGGAGCCGCCCGGCGCGCAGGATGTGTTCCGGCGTCGCCATGCCGCGGCGGACGAGGGCCGGCAGTTTCTCGTCGGCGAGGGCGATGAGGAGGTCATCGGCGTCGTCGTAATGCAGGATGACGCGACCGCGCCCCTCCACCGCCGCGCACAGGGCGCCGCGGATGACCGGGAGGACGAGCTCCGCCGTGCGCCGGCGCACCTCGGCGGGCGGCAGGCCGCGCGGGGTCACCGCCGGGCCAGGGCGGCGTGTGGCGAGATACTGCTCGATGCGATCCTCCGCCTGCACCAGCCGCCCATAGCAGGCCCGCGCGTCTTCGCCCCACACCACGAGGCCGTGATGCGCCAGCGCCAGGCCCCAGGCGTTCCGCGGCAACCCGTCCGCCATGCGGCTCACGGCGCGGGCCAGCGGGAACCCCGGACGCACGTACGGGACGTACACGATCTCCCCGTGAAACAGCTCGGCGACCAGCCGTTCCGCCGTGGCGTCGCTGACGTTGGTGAGGCTCATCGTGGCGACGTCGTGGGTGTGCGCGATGACGCGGTGGGGGAGCAGTGAATGCAGCGGCGTCTCGACACTCGGCGTGGGGCCGCGCTCCAGCATGCAGCTCGCCATGAACTGCATCATGTCGACGTCGCTCATCGCCGCGGCGTCCCGCAGCGCGGCGAGCCTCGCGAGCGACAGGCGCGTGAACCCCTCGCGGGCGATCGTCCGCAGATCGGTCCCACTGCCTTTGACGAGCAGCGTGTCCCCGAGCTTGATCGAGGTGTTGCCGCCTCCGGGTTGCACCAGGCGCGGGTCGCGCCCGACGAGATTGGAGAGGTAGACGAGCTGATCGAGGTCGTCGGCGCCGGGGGGCGGACCATCGGCCCAGCGCTCGTCGGGTCGTGCGGAGGCAGCGAGCATTACGGCGACGCGGGGCTTAGAGGCCGGAGCGGTGCTCCAACAGCTGCAGCGCCAGGCGCAGGCGGTCCAAGGCGGCCGCGAGATCGGCGCGGGGATCGGGCTCGAGGCTCCCCGTCAGGGTCGGTTGGGACAGCAGCTGCAGCGCGTTGCGCAGATGCTCCCCGGGCGATTCCGTGCCGCTCACGCGACGCGAGCGCCCGCGGCGGTCCAGGGTGCTGCGGCGCTCGGGGCCGCGGCGGCGGTCGACTCTGGCCCGGCGCTCGCGCTCCACTCGCGACAGCACCTCGCGTCGGGGGATCTCTCGCCGGTCGAGCCCGGCGCGCCGGTCAGACCACAGCCGGCTGATGGAGTTGGTGAGGGGTGGGGGGGGAGGCACGACATAATCTGCAGTCGGCCGTTTGTCTGGGCAAGCGGCGGGCGTCAACACCCGTCGAAATACCGCTCGCCCCAGCCGACCTCGAACACGCCGTTGCAACGGCGACAGCGCAGGTTGGTCGGATCGCCCCGCAGCGGCATGCGCTCGCGACAGCTCGGACACACGGCGTAGCGCCCGCTCATCTCACTCGGCACGCGCGGCGACCGCTCGACCTCCCGCACGACCGTCCACCGCGACGGCCGGCTCGCGACGATCTCCACATACTCGCGCGGCAGCAGGACAGGCTTCTTGTCGACGTCGACCACGGCCTCGAGCGGTGAGACACTGAGGACCCGATACCATGCGCCGCGGCGCAGGGGGCAGCCGTAGTCAGACCGCAGTCGGGCCCAGGTCTGCTGCTGTAGAGCCATGGTGCAACCTCAAGGCGTAACTGCGCGTGAGCTCGGTGAGCCACCACCGCACCGGGAACAGTCCGGCGACGCCGGCCACCGCATCGCGCTTGAGCTCGCGAAAGGCGCGCGCGACGACGCGGTCCGCGGCCTCCGAGTCGAGCAGGATCTCGTACGCGACCGCGTACAGCGTGAGCGAGTAGCGCCGGGCGAGCTCTCCCAAGGCGGCGTCGTCCCCGCCGGCCAGCCGCTCGAACAGGTGGCGGTCGGGGACGGCGGCGCCTGCGGGCGGAGGGGGAGCGCCGTCCGAGCGCTGGGTGTCCTGCGCGTGAATCCGGGACATGGGGCTCTCACAGCTTAAGCATTCCCTGCGGCGCGCGTCCAGAGGCGGCCGCGCGCGACGTTCGAGCACGCGACCCGGGCGCTCGTGACTTCGGTCACGCAGGTTTGGGGACGATGGGCTGTCCCCCGAGTTACCCGGTGTACTAGCGTAGGCTCTAAGACACAGGACCCGTTGCGCCCGCGCCGTAGCGAGGCGGGCGCCCTGTCTCACGAGGCGCAGAGGAGGGACGTATGCACTCCAAAGCCCTGCTGGACAGCCTTGACGCCGGGGTGGCAGCCGTCGCCCCGGACTGGACGATCGTCGAATGGAGCAGCGGCGCGGCGGAGATCACCGGGTTGCCGGCCCACCGCGTCATCGGCACGAGCTTTTGGATGGCGTTTCCGACGGCGAAGGGCACACTCGTGGAGCAGGTGCTCCAGGAGGTGCGCGGCGACGGCCGGCCGCGGACCTATCTCGCGCCGGCCCGCACGCCCGACTTCACCGGCATGGTGTTCGAGACGCGGGTGACCCGCGGTCCGCGCGATCAGCTGGTGTTGCTGTTCCGCCCGGTGCGCCAGGAGCTGGCGCCCGAGTCGCGCGCCGCGCAGATCCTCACGGCATTCGAGGGCGAGCGGCTCCTGTACGCGCAGCTGTTCGAGAGCCTGCCGATCCCCGCGCTGGTGCTCACCGTGGAAGGCCAGATCCTCGAGGCCAATCCGGAAGGGCGCGCCCTGCTCGGGGCGGTGGATCTCCGCGCGCTGCGGGGCCTGCCGCTGGCGCAGTGGGCGCCGGCGGCGCAGCGACCCGCGCTTGCGGCCGTGCTGCGTGCGGCGGTTTCGACGCGGCAGCGGTGCGATTTCGTCGTGGAGTTCGCGGGTGACCCGGCGCGCACGGTGCACGCCGTCGTCGAGAACATCGCCCCCGGGCCAGGCGTGCCGAAGCTGCTGTTCCTCGCCGTGGACGTCTCGCGCGAGGTGCTGCTGCAGCGCAAGCTCCTGGAAGCCGACCGGCTGTCGCAGCTGGGCGGGTTGGTCTCCGGCGTGGCGCACGAGCTCAACAACCCGCTGGCCGCCATCGCCGCGTTCGCCGAGGTGCTCACGCTCGACGGCCCCCGGCCCGACCTGCGCGAGAGCGCCGAGGTGATCCACACGGAGGCGATGCGAGCCGGCCGCGTGGTCCAGACGCTGCTCGACTTCGCGCGGCAGCGGCCGCACGAGCGCCAACCGGTGGACATCAAGGATGTCGTAGCGCGGGTCGTCGCGCTGCACCGCAGCGCGCTCCGCAAGGCGGGCATCCTGGCCGTGGACCTCATTCCGGACGACGTGCCCGCTGTGGTGGGCGATCCCCAGGAGCTGCAACAGGTGCTGCTCAACGCGCTGGTCAACGCCGAACAGGCCATCGCGGCCACCGGCCGCCCCGGCCGCGTGACGTTCTCGTCGCGACGCATCAACGGCGACCTCGTGGTGCTCGTCGAGGACACCGGACCGGGCGTCGCGCCCGACGCATTGGGGCGCGTGTTCGAGCCGTTCTTCACCACCAAAGGCGACGAGGGGACGGGCCTCGGCCTCGCCATCAGCAACGGCCTGGTCCGCGGGATGGGCGGCCGGATGCGCCTCGTGAACGTCGAGGGGGGCGGGGCGCAGCTCTCAGTGGAGCTTCCCGTGGACACTGCGCCGTTGCGCCCGGCGGTGGAGCCGACCGCCGGGCGCGCCGCGCGGCCGCTGTCGCTGCTCGTCGTCGAAGACGAAGCCAGCGTGCGCCGCGCCTTCGAGCTGATGGCCGGACGACTGGGTCACCGGGTGACCAGCGCCGCCGGGTTCAACGAGGCCGTGGCCCGGTTGCGCGCCCCCAAGGGTCGCTATGACGCCATGATCGTGGACGTCCACCTCGACGAGTCCCACAGCGGGTTCGATCTGTTCGAGACGCTGCGGCTCGAGGGCCGGGGACGGGAAGCGCGGGTCGTGTTCACGACCGGCGATTCGATCTCGAAGAAGACGCGCGACCTGCTGCAGCTCTCGGCGCGGCCGGTGCTGCGCAAGCCGTTCAACCTCGAGGAGCTGCGCGAGGTGTTGGAGCGCGTGGCCTAGCCGCTCGGGCTCAGACCAGTTTCACCGCGATGACGCAGCTCGGATCGCCGCGGAGCATGCACGTCGTCTCGCTGATCGCGATCCTCTCGTGGAAGTGCGCGGCGATCCCTTTCGCGATCCCCTTGGCGATGCCGCACATCTTGCGCTGGGACGAGTAGGTGATCACCACCTCGCGGGGGCTCAGGCGCTTGACGATGAGCGCGGGGGGCGCGGCGCCGGGGTTCTGCAGCCGCACGACCTTGTGGATCGTCTCTTCGGTGTGCTCGATCAGCTCCAGGGTCTTCCAGTCCTTCTTGATCAGCGGCTTGTAGATCGAGAGCAGGCTGGGGACGATGAACGCGCCGAAATCTTCGAGGATGGCGGGGACGGGGAGGTTGGTGAGTCGCGAGGCGGTGGTGATCAGCGCGACCGCCTCGGTGTCGGGATAGCTGCTCGTGACGAGATACGTCTTGGTGCCGAGCCCTGCCTCGGCCACGAGCTTCTTCCAGGCGCCGGCGCCGAGTTTTTTCTCGGCGTACTTCTGGAGCTCGGAAAAAATGATGCCGTGCATCTCCCCTCCGTGCCGTCGTCCCTGTGGAACTTGAGGGCCCGGCTCAGGCAAAGCAAACGGCGGCGCGCTAGGTTTGGGCCATGACCGGCTCCCGGCTCCTCCGCCTCGCGGCCGAATTGCGCGCCCTCCCGGAACCGGCCGATGGTTGATTTCGCGCGTCCCGATCCGCTCGATGAGTTCCCGCTGGGCGACGGCACGGCGGTCTCCGAGACCGTGGTCGTGTGCCCCTATTGCGGCGAACCCAACGAGATCGCGTTGGATGCGGGTGGCGGCCTGACGCAGACCTACGTGGAGGATTGCCAGGTCTGCTGCCGGCCGTGGCAGGTCACGGTCCGCTACCTGCCGGACGGCCGGGCCGACGTCAGGGTCGAAGCTGTTCAGTGAACCGCTTCGCGACCTCCGCCCAGTTGACCACGTTCCACCACGCCGCGATGTACTCGGGCCGCCGGTTCTGATACTTGAGGTAGTAGGCGTGCTCCCACACGTCGAGCCCCAGGATCGGCACCTTGCCGTCCATCAACGGACTGTCCTGGTTGGCGGTTGAGAGGACTTCGAGCTTGCCCTCGCTCATCACCAGCCACGCCCAGCCGCTGCCGAAGCGACTCGTGGCCGCGGCGGCGAGTTGCTCCTTGAATTTGTCGACCCCGCCAAACGTCTTCTTCAGCCCGTCGGCCAGGGCGCCGGTCGGCTCGCCGCCGGCCCGTGACGGGGCCGCCAGGATCGTCCAGAACAGCGAGTGGTTGTGGTGCCCGCCGGCGTTATTCCGCACGGCGGTGCGGATATCCTCGGGAATCTGATTGATCTTGCGGAGCAGGTCCTCGAGACTCCACCGGAAGAGCTCGGGATGCTTGTCGAGCGCGGCGTTGAGGTTGTTGACGTAGGCCTGGTGATGCTTGCCGTGATGGATCTGCATCGTCTGCGCGTCGATGTGGGGCTCGAGGGCCGCGTACTCGTACGGCAGCGGCGGCAGCGTATGGCGTTGCGCCTGTTCCGGCTGGGCCTTCTGGGTCTTGAGTTGGGGGGTCATGCGGACGCTCCTTTCCTTGTTTCATACGAAAAACCCCGCGGGCTAGCGCGTGGTTCCCGCGCGCGTCGGCTTGCTTCCCCTCTCGCGTTTCGTATCTTGACACCGCGGCCGGCGACCGGTCCGCCCATCCCCTCACCGGAGGCGCTCGATGGCGCTCTTCTCCCGAGACGGCGCTGAGTTTCTCCTGCGGTGGCTGCACTTCCTCTCCGGCATCACGTGGATCGGCTTGCTCTACTATTTCAACTTCGTCCAGGGCCCGTTCTTCGCCGAGGCGGACGCGGCGACCAAGAGCGTTGCGACCCAGAAACTGGTGCCGCGGGCGTTGTGGTGGTTCCGCTGGTCGGCCTCGCTCACGTTCCTCACGGGCGCTCTCATCATCGCCAACCGGGCGGCGGCGAAGCCGCCGGACGTGCCGGCGATGAACCCCTGGGCGGCGGCGATCTTCACCGGCGCCCTGTTCGGCACGGTGATGCTCGCGAATGTCTGGGGCGTGATCTGGCGGAATCAGAAGATCGTGATCGCCTCGGCCGTGGCGGCAGCGAAGGGCGGGCAGGCGAATCCGGCGGCCGCGGCGGCCGGACGCCGGGCGTTCCTCGCGTCGCGCACCAACGTCGTCTTTTCGATCCCGATGCTGTTCTTCATGGGAGCCGCGACGCACTGGCCGCCGACCCGGATCACCCATCCCGGCGCCTACTGGGTCGCCCTCCTGGTGCTGGTCGCGCTGCTCGAGATCAACGCGCTGAAGGCGACCACGGGGATCACCACCAAGCCGATCGAGAAGATCCCGGGCGTCATCACGACCGGGTTCGTGGTGTGGGCCGTGGTGTACGCCCTCGTCAAGTTCGTCCTGTCGGCGTGAAGGGGGCGTAGAGGCATAGAGGCGTAGGCGCATAGCTCTATGCCTCTATGCCTCTATGCCTCTATGCAACTACTGTCCGGCCACTCTTACGGGGATCGTACTGGACGTCGGAAATCCTCTCCCCAGCTGCCCCCGTGTCTCGTCCCCCCAACAATAGACCACCAGGCCCGCGGTAATCCCGCAGGTATGTGACGCCCCGGCGCTCAGCCCCTGGAAGCGCATCCCGCCATGGACGGCGACCGGTGCCGCGCGCTCGGTCGTGGAGCTGTCGCCGAGCTGGCCGGCCTCGTTCTTCCCCCAGCAATAGGCGAGGCTGTCGGTCGTGAGCCCGCAGCTGTGGGCCCCGCCGGCCGTGATGAGACGGAAGGTGAGCCCGCCCGACACAGGGGCGGGAGCCGTCACGGCCGAGTCGTCGAGGCCCGCGCCGAGCTCGTGGCGGCTGTTGGCCCCCCAGCACCAGGCGGCGCCGGCAACCGTCACCGCGCAGGTGTGTCCGCCGCCCGCGCTGATCTGCGCGAACGTGCGGCCGCCGACCACCGCGGTCGGGGTGTTGCGATCGGTACGAGTATTGTCGCCGAGCTGGCCGAATTGATTCTGCCCCCAGCAGGCGGCCGCGCCGGAGAGCGTGAGCGCACAGGTGTGATTCACCGCCGCGGTCACGGCCGCCAGGCCGGCGTCGGCCAGGACGGGGACCGGGACGGTCCGGGGGGTGTTGGTGCCGTCGCCGATCTGGCCGGCCGCGTTCAAGCCCCAACAGTAGGCGGTCCCATCGTGCAGCGCACAGCTGTGCGAGCCCCCGGCGGTAATGGAATCGAACCTGATCGTCGTCAGGACGGGGGCGGGGACGGTGGCGTTGCCGGGCATGGTGCCGCGGCCCAGCTCGTTCTCCGTGTTGCGGCCCCAACAGTAGGCGGTGCCGTCGTTCGTCAGCGCGCAGGTGTGCAGGGCACCCGCGCTCGCGCGGGCGAACCGCGCGCCGGTCGCCGCGGGGCGCGGCGCGGTCTCGATCAGCGTGCCGGTCCCGGTCCCGATTTGCCCCGCGGTGTTGTCGCCCCAGCAATAGATGTGGCCGTTGTTCGCCGGCGCGCACGAATGGACGGCGCCCAGGGCGACCGCCGTGAAACGCACGGGCGTGATCACCACCGGCACGGTGTCGGCGCGGCCGTCGACGCTGGCGCTGATGCGTGCGGCGCCCGGCGCGAACGTGACAACGACGCCGCTCTGGGACACGCGCGCAACGACGGAGTCGCTGCTCGCCCAGGCGACCGGGGGTCCCGTGAGCGGCAGGCCGTTGGAGTCGCGAAGCGTGACGGCGAGTCGCAGCGTGTCGCCGGCGATGATCGTCGCCGAGTCCGGCGTGACCTGGACGGCCGCGACCGCGGGCGGCGGCGGCCCCGGGGGGGTCGGGGGTACGAACGGGCCCTCGCACGCGCACAGGCCGATGGTGACGACGACGCAGCGTCTGTTCATTGCGGTTCCCAGGCAGGATTATATACCCATGATCCGCCGCCGCGTCGCGCTCGCCGTCATCCATGGGATCGGCGCCCAGCGCCGCGACTGGGCCGAAGGCTTCGTGCGGCGCGTGCGGCGCACCGTGGAGGCGCGCTTCCCGGGCGTCGACGTCTACCCCGACGTGATCTGGTGGGCCCCCGTCACGCAGCGTTACGAGGACACGCTGATCCGCCGCTACCGTCACGGCCTTTCGTGGCAGTGGCTGCGGCGGCTCGTGATCGGCTACGGCGGAGACGTGATCGCGTATCAGGCGCCGCCGCGTCACGACGTGCCGCCGCCGTGGACGTACCGCGCGGTGCACGGCCGCATCGACCGGCGCCTGCGCGCGCTCCAAACCCTGCTCGGCGCGGCGGCCGCGGCGCCGGTGCCGCTCGTCGCCGTCGCCCACTCGCTCGGCTCCGTCATCTTCTCCGACTTCGTCTACGACGCGCAGGCCGGCGCCGGGCCGGCCGCCCTGCGCTCGCGGTACGGCCTCGGACTGCGCGCGCTCTTCACGCTCGGCTCGCCGCTCGCGCTGTACGCCCTGCGCTATCCGCACCTCGGCTTCGATCGGCCCATCGCGCTCGACGGTGACGCGCGCTGGGTGAACGCGCTGTATCGCGCCGACGTGATCGCCTTCCCGCTCGCGCCCGCTGGTCCGGCGTACGCCGCGGCCGTCACGGACTGGACGTTGCCGTCCCGCTGGTGGCCGTGGTACTGGACGCCGCTCGCGCACCTCGCGTACTGGAACGACCGCCACCTCGTCGGCCGCGTGGCCGCCGAACTGGCGCGCGTCGCGGCGCCCCCGGTAGCTTAGTCGCCATGGCGTCGGTCACCCTCCGCCGGCTGACCAAAACCTTCGATTCCTCCGGCCTCCCCGCGCTCCGCGAGCTCTCGCTCGTGGTGGCCGACGGGGAATTCCTGGTGTTGCTCGGCCCGTCGGGCTGCGGGAAGACGACGGCGCTGCGGTGCATCGCGGGCCTCGAGGACCCCACCTCCGGGGAGATCCTCATCGGCGATCGCGACGTGACCCGGGACGCGCCGGCCGCCCGCGACGTCGCGATGGTGTTCCAGACCTACGCCTTGTACCCGCACTTCACCGTGCGCGAGAACATCGCGTTTGCGCTCGAGATGCGGGGCGTGGCGCGCGCCGAGATCCAGCGTCGCGTCGCCGAGGCGGCGTCGCGGCTCGGGCTCGGGGATCTCCTCGAGCGCCGGCCCGCCGAACTCTCGGGCGGGCAGCGCCAGCGGGCGGCGCTGGGCCGGGCGATCGTGCGTGAGCCGCGGGTGTTCCTCTTCGACGAGCCGCTCTCGAATCTCGACGCCAGGCTGCGCATGGAGCTGCGCGCCCAATTGTTGACGCTGCACCGCCAGCTCCGCGCGACGATGATCTACGTGACCCACGACCAGGTGGAGGCGATGACGATGGGGCAGCGCATCGCCGTCCTGCACGAGGGCCGGCTGCGCCAGCTGGGGACGCCCGGCGACGTCTACGAGCGGCCGGCCGACGAGTTCGTCGCGCGGTTCATCGGCAGCCCGGGGATGAACATTCTCGTCGGCGTCGCCGACTCGGGACGCGGGAAACGCGGCGGCGGGGGGGCCGTCGTACGCTGCGGCAGCCTGACGCTTCCCGTCGCGCTCGCCTACGAGGGGGAAATCCATCTCGGCCTCCGCCCCGAGCACGTGACCGTCTGCGGCCTCGGCCAGGGCGAGGGCGACGCGGAAGTGCGGATGGTCGAGCCCCTGGGGAGCGAGACGCTCGTGCACCTCGACGCCGGCGGCCAGCCGCTCGTCGCCCGGGTGCCCGGGTTGTTCGAGGTGCCCGATGGACAGCGCATCGGCCTGCGGGTGGACGTGAAGCGGCTGCACTTCTTCGACGCCAGCGGCGTGCGGATCGCGTGACGCGGCGCGGCGGGGCGGCCCTCGCGGCGCTGCTGCCGCTGTTCGCCGCCGGGTGGGCCGCCGCCCGCGCGGAGCGGGCGTTGGCCGTCCGCATGGCGGAGACGACAACGGCGTACCTCGCCCTTGTGACGCCGGCCGCGCCCGGGCGCGCCGACTACGATCTCCTCCGGCTGCTCGTGCAGGCGCGCGCCCTGTCGCGGCTGCCGGGGTGGGAAGGCCGCCTCGAGGTGTACCGCGGCACGGCCCCGCTCGTGCGCGCCACCGCGGGCTCGCTCAGCGCGCGGACGATGACGGCGTTGCGGCAGGGCGGTGGCGTGCTGTGGTGGAACGGAGCGGCGCTGGCCCCGCTCAAGGACAAGAACGGCGGGGCGGTGGTGGGGGCGGTGGCGGTGACGATGCGGCCGGCCGGCGACGCGTGGCGCCGAGGGGCCCTCGGCGGCCTCGCGCTCCCCGCGGTGCTCGCCGCGATCGTGCTGGCGCTGCGGGCCGCGAGCCCGGCGGCGCGGCGGCCGACGATCCGCGCCCACGCCGTCCTCGCGCTCCTCGTGGGCCTCGCGGCGTACGCCAACGCGCGTGGGGCCGCACGGGACACGACGGATCGCTGGCTCGAGCAGACCCGCCTGCTGGTGCAGGAGGCGACCGCGCGATTCCCCACCACCGATCTCGCCCGCCTCGCGGCCACCATCCGCCCCGTGGCGCGGGCGGGTGGGGAGGGCGCTGACCTGCGGACGGGCGGGGACAGTTCGGGCGTGCGCGTGCGCCGCGTGCGGGTTGGAGACGAGCGCCAGGCCGTGGTGGCGATCCGGGTGGGTTGGGGACGGTGGCTGGCCCTGCGCACGAGCCCGGCGGAGGCGGCGACCGGCGGATGGCTGTGGCTGTGCCTCGCGTTGGCAGGGGTGTCGCCCGCCGTTGCCGCGCTGCAGCGCTGGGTCGCGCGCACGCGCGCCCATCCGCGGCGGCTGCGTGAGACGCTCACGGCGTGGGGGTTTCTCGCGCCGGCGACGGCGCACCTCGCGGTCTTCGCGTTCGGCCCGCTGCTGTTCGTGGGGTACCTGTCGGTCCACCGCTGGAACCTGTCCGAGGCGGCGAAGCCGTTCGTCGGCCTCGAGAACTTCGGGCGCGTGCTGCGGGACCCGCTGGTGTGGATTGCGCTGCGCAATACCGCGCTCTTCACGTTGCAGGTCCCGATCACGATGGCGATCGCCCTGGGACTCGCGTTGCTGTTGCGACGGCATGCGCTCATCACGCGGATCGCCCGGACGGCGTTCTTCCTGCCGTATGTCTCCTCGGTCGTGGCGGTCGCCCTGGTGTGGCAGTGGATGTACCAGTCCGACGTCGGGATCATCAACCGCGCGCTCGCGAGCCTCGGTCTGGGCCCCGTCGACTGGCTCGGCAACCCCCGCACGGCGCTCCCAGCGTTGATGGTCGTGTCCGCCTGGACGCAGGTCGGCTACCAGATGCTGGTGTTCCTCGCCGGGCTGCAGGGGATTCCGGACGCCTACGGGGAGGCGGCACGAGTGGATGGGGCCAATGCGTGGCGGCGGTTCTGGCGGGTGACGTTCCCGCTGCTGAAGCCGGTGACGCTGTTCGTGCTGGTCACCGGAATCATCGGCTCCTTCCAGGTTTTCACCACCGTGTACGTGATGACCGGCGGCGGGCCGGCGCACGCCACCGACGTCCTCGTGTCCCGCATTTACCAGTCCGCCTGGGAGCTGCAGCAGTTCGGCTACGCCAGCGCGCTGGCGCTGCTGCTGTTCGCGATCTTGTTCTGGGTGACGTGGGCGCAGTTCAAGCTGCTCGGGAGGCGGGTGGAGTATGCATAGGAGGCGGCGGGGCGTGGGGCGGTGGGTCGGTGGTGGGGTGGTGCTGGTGCTCGCGCTCACCATGCTCGCTCCGTTCCTTTATATGGTGGCCTCCTCGCTGGAGGGGGAGGGGGGGGTGTCCACCTACGTCGCGGTGCTTACAGCGCTGCCGTTCGGACGCTTCTACGTCAATGCGGTGATCTTCGTGGGGCTCGTGGTGGTGGGGCAGGTGCTCACCAGCGCCGCCGCGGCCTACGCGTTCGCCCGCCTGCGCTTCCCGGGACGCGACCGCGTGTTCCTCGCGTGCCTGTCGGTCGTGATGATCCCCGCGGTGGTGCTGGTGATTCCACGGTTCCTCATCATCGACGCGCTGGGCTGGGTGGACAGCTATCAGGGACTGATCGTGACCGAGATCGTGTCGGTGTGGGGCATCTTCCTGCTGCGGCAGTTCTTCCTGACGCTCCCGCGGGACCTGGAGGATGCGGCGCGGCTCGATGGGGCCGGGGAGTGGACGATTTTTTGGCGGGTGGTGTTGCCGCTCAGCAAGCCGGCGCTGGCGACGGTCGCGGTGTTTGCGTTCGTCGATCAGTGGAGGAACTTCCTGTGGCCGCTGGTGGCCACGCGCTCGGTCGGGATGACCGTCGTGGAGGTGGGGCTCGCGCGGTTGCACGGGCTGCCGGGCACGACCTGGCCGGAGCAGATGGCCGCGGCCGTCACCGCGATCATCCCGCTGGCGATTGTCTGCTTCGTGGCGCAGAAGTACTGGGCGCCTTGCCGGGCGTCTGTGCGACTAGGCGAAACTTCAGCTCCCAGCTGAGGTCCCTGCCGTCGCTCTTCTCCCACTGCAGTACCGCATGCCCGCTGGGCAACCGCTTCACCGTGCAGGGCAGATCGCTCTTGCACGTCGCCGCCCTCAATCCCCGTGGCACCGCGATTGTGACCGTGTACGGCTGTCCGTCGAGGTTCACCGATTTCCCGTACAACGTGCGCGTCGCCTGGGCCCAGCGCTCATCAGTGAGATCGACCGCGCCCTGGACGACGTGACGGCTGGTCCCGATGACCTGGGGGCGGGCGAGCGCCGCCCGCAGCGCCACGGTGAGCGAGCTCCGGGGCTCGAGCCTGGCCGACAGCGTGCCGCCGACGTCGGCGAGCGGGGCATCGGCCCACACGTCGTAGGCCGCGAACTTCGCGCCCGTGATGCCGAGCCCGGCGAGCGGGACCGTGAGGGCTTGTAGCTCGTCGTCCCAGTTGACGGCGACGACCGTCCACCAGCGCGGCGCGCCCTCGGCCACCCACAGGCGCGGCGGCCGGTCGCGTCGCACGCTCCACAAGCCTCCGCCGCCGCCGCCGTCGTAGACCCGCACGGCGAGCACGTTCTCGCCGCCCCAGTTGAGCGCGTCCGCCGGGACGGCATAGCGGCGATACGTGAGCCATTCGGCGCGGTAGTTGGGCGGGAACTCGCCGGTCTGGCCGAGCTTCACGCCGTTGAGGAACGTCTCGTCGACGTCGTCCACCTTCCCCAACTCGAGGAACGCCGGTGTTCCCTGGCCCCCGGCCCCCGACACCTGAAACCTCGTCCGGTACCACGCGAAGCCGTCGTAGTCGGGGTGTCCGGCGCGCTCCCACCGCTGCGGCACGGGGATCGTCTCCCACGCTTCCTCATCGTAGGCACGGGTGGCGTACGCGGGATCGTCGCCGGTGCGGAACCGCCACGGCCCAGTGATGCGGAACACCTGATCGCCGGCCACGATCGCCGGCGCCAGCTCGCGCTCGATCTCGGCGGTGCCCGCGGGGCGGCCCGTGACCGGGGCCACGGGCAGCGTCCGTCGCAGCAGTGGCAGGCGCGCCGGCGGCAGCTTGGGGAGGTTGTCGGAGAGCATGTTGACGCCGCCCGAGACCGCCACGATCGCCGCCCAGGTCCGCGCCTGGGGCTCGGTGAGCGGTGGCCGCACGACGAGACAGTCGGGGTCGTTGAGCCACGCGCCGCGGTGGTAGAAGGTGCGCAACGCGGCCGCGCGCGCCGGGGCCTCGAGGCCGCCCCAGCTCGCGTCCACGTCGTTTCCGATACGCATACCGTTCACGTAGCCCACCGCGTGCTGCAGCGGGGCGCCGCAGCCCAGCAGGAACGCTTCGGGGCCGAGCCCGTCGCGGATCGCCGCGAGGCCCGCGCGGTAGGCCTCGGCGTGGGTGAGTCCGCCGAAGTGCTCGGTGCCCGCGGTGGCCCACAGCAGGAAGTCGATCTTCACGTAGTCGTAGCCCCAATCGCGCACGATGCGGCGCGCCAACTCGCGCAGCCACGCCTGCACTTCGGGATGCGCCCCGTCGAGCGAGTAGACCTTACCGCCCCAGTCGTCGCGGGTGTCCCAGACGATCGGGCCGGCGGCGTTCTTGAGCAGCCACTCGGGGTGCGCGGCCGGGATGCCGGAGCGGTCGGTCACCGCGAACGGCGCGATCCACAGGCCGGCCTGAAACGACCGCGCGTGGATGCGATCGGTGAGCCAGCGGTGTCCGTGCGGGAACTTCGGATTCGTGTCCCAATCCCCGGTGGCCTTCTGGTAGCCGTCGTCGAGCTGGATCAGGCGGAGGTGCCGGCGGTCGAAGTTCGCGGCGCAGAACTCGAGGTTGGCGACCATGTCGTCCTCGGTCACCTGGCCGAACAGCTCGTACCACGAGCACCACCCGGCCGGGACCGTCATCGCCGCGAGGCGCTCGCGGTCCACCGGTGAGGCGGGCCGATACAGCGCTGTGAGGGCCGCGAGGCCGTCCCCCTCCGGGACGTAGCAGAGCCGCAGGACGGAAGCGTCGCCGGCGGGGCGCAGGGGCCGGGCCGGCAACCAGTCGCTCGCCGCCTCGAGACCATCCGTGCCGAACTTGACCCGCGCCTCGCCCGGCTCGCCGGCATCGAAGGCCAGCCCGAGCCCGCGCGCGCCGCGCGTGAGTCCCAGCGCGCCGGCGCTCACCAGGTCGGGCCAGTCGGTCGCGGGGCGCACCCGCTCGACGCGGCAGGCGCTCCAGGAGTGATAGCCGTTGACCAGGGCGATGAGGTCGCCGTCGCCGGGCAGCACGTCGGCCGTCTGGAAGAACCGGACCCCCCGAACGGTGGGCAGGATGCGGTCGGGGTAGATGGTGAGCGCGACGGACGCCTGCGGCGTGGCGCCTGCCTCGCCGCTGAAGAACTCGGCTTCGAACAGCACCCCCGCCGCGTGACCGCGCACCAGGATCGATTCGCCGCCCGGCGGTTGGCGGCCCCCGACGGTGGTATCTTCGAGATCGGCGAGGGTGACCAGGCGGTCGCCGACCCAGGCGCCGAGCGTCGCGGTGGGGATGACGGGAACGCCGCCCCCGTCGCCGCGGTACCACAACGACCAGTTGCGGTGGTCGTCGAGCTCGAACCGCAACCGCCCCAGCGCGGGCGGTCGGGCGGTCAGGCGGTCAGGCGGTCGGACTAACCCACTCGAAGCGGCACCGGTGAGGAGAACGAACGTGCGTCGGTCCTTGGGGGGAATGTTGGTGGTGCTGGCGGCTTTGTCCACGCCGCTCGCGGGACAGACAGCGCTGGGGGTGGGCTTCGCCGCCACGCTGGGCAGCAGCTGGCAGATCGAGGGCGTCGACGTGGGCTTCACGCGTCCCGCGCGCCTCGGCCCGATCCGCTTCCTCGGCGTGGGGGCGCGGTTCGCCGGCTTCGTCGACGAGGGCGCCATCTTCGGCGGCACGCGCGGCTTCATCAGCGGCCTCACGCTCACGGCGCGCACCGGCCGCTCGACGCTCGCGGAGCTTGGCGATCCCACCAATCTCACCACGTTCGGCGTCGATCTCACGGTCGAGGCGACGGGCTATCTCGCCGCCAACTCGCCGCTGGCCGTGGGCTCGAGCTGGGCTGCTGTCACGGTGCTACCGGGTCTGCGCTTCGGGAATCCGGGCGGGTCGCAGTTCACGCTCTTGATCGGGCCAACGTTCTTTTTCGGGCACGCGAGCGACACGCGCACGCTGCTCGCGCTGCGCTTCGACACGCCGCTGGCGCGGCGGAGGGCGCCTCCCTAGGTTAGCGGCCAGATGGCCGCGCCGACGCTGGACTCCGATCATCCTGGCCTGAAGGTCGTCGCCGATGTGGCGGCGGTCCTCGCCGACGGCTTGGCGACGGAGGACGCGCTGGGGCGGGCCATCGCCGCCATGCGCCGCGGCCTGGCGCTCTCGCGCTGCCGGTTATGGCTGCGCACCCCCGACGGCGCGTCCTACACCCCGCTCACGGTCCCCGGCGACGAGGCCCCGCTCCCCGGCTTCGCGCCGCCGACGGCGGATTGGTTCCGGACCGGCCCGCACCAGGAGCGGACGCCGCAGGGGACGCTGCTGCGGCTGCCGCTGGTCCACGAGGACGAGGCGCTCGGCATCCTCGAAGTGATCATCCCGGCGGGCCGCCTCGCCGGCGTCGCGCACGACGTGGTGGTCGTGGTGGCGCAGATCCTGGCACCGGTCATCGCCGCCACCGAGCTGTCGCAGGATCTGGCGTCCGAGGTGGCACTGCGCACGCGCGAGGTCGAAGCCCAGCGCAACTTCGCCGCGCGGATCATCGACTCCCTCCCCGTCGGCCTGTACGTCATCGATCGCAGCTACGTGATCCGGGCGTGGAACCGCAAGCGCGAGAGCGGGACGCAGGGCGTGGCGCGCGAGGACGCCGTGGGCCGGGAGATCTTCGAGGTGCTCGACCGCCAGCCGCGGGAGCTGCTGAAGCGGGAATTCGACCGGGTGTTCGACACCGGCGAGCTGCAGCAGGTCGAAATGGAATCGGCGGCGACGGGCGAGCCGCGCTACTACCGCATCACCAAGATCCCGATGCGCCTCGACGAAGCGCACATCTCGCACGTCATCACCATCGGCGAGGACATCACCGATTGGCGCCTCGCCCAGCAGCGCCTGGGCCAGACGGAGAAGCTGGCCGCCGTGGGGCAGCTCGCCGCGGGCGTCATGCACGAGATCAACAACCCGCTTGCCACGATCCTGGCGTGCGCCGAGGCGCTCGCGCTGCGGACCGAGTCGCTCGCCGCCGCCGACAAGCAAGCCGCCGCCGAGTACCTCAAGATCATCGACACCGAAGTGCAGCGCTGCCGCGGCATCGTGGACGGCTTGCTGGACTTCGCGCGTCCCAAGCACGGCGCCAAGCGCCCGCTGGCGATCAACGGTGTGATCGAGCAGACGCTGTTCCTGCTCAAGCACCACGAGCGTTTCAAGCGTCTCAGCGTGGCGCGCGACCTCACAGAGAGGCTGCCGGACATGTCCGGGGACGCCGAGCGGCTGATCCAGGCGTTCATGGCGCTGATGCTCAACGCGATGGACGCGATGGACGCGCGCGGCGTGCTCACCGTCTGCTCGCGCATCAACCCCGCCCGCCGTGACGAGTTGCTGATCGAGTTCATCGACACCGGCGGCGGCATCCAACAGGAGAATCTCTCGAAGATCTTCGAGCCGTTCTTCACCACGAAGCCGCAGGGCCGGGGCACGGGGCTGGGGCTGTCGGTCGTCTACGGCATCGTCACCGACCACCGCGGCCGCATCGAAGTCGAGTCCCAGATCGGCGTCGGCTCGAACTTCAAGGTGTTTCTGCCCCTCGGATGAAGATCCTGGTGGTCGAGGACGACAAGACGGTCGCCCAGTACGTGAAGCGCGGCCTCGAAGAGGCGGGGAACCACGTCGACGCCGCCGGCGACGGGGAGCAGGGGCTGACCCTCGCCTCCGACGGGCACTACGACCTTCTCGTCCTCGACCTGCGGCTCCCCAAGCTCGAAGGGCGCGAGCTGCTGCGCACGCTGCGCGACCGCGGGGTCGCGATGCCGGTGCTCGTGCTGACCGCGCAGGACAGCGTGGATTACAAGGTGCAGGCGCTGCGCATGGGCGCCGACGACTATGTCACCAAGCCGTTCGCGCTCGAGGAGCTGCTGGCGCGGGTCGAGGCGCTGGGGCGCCGCCCCAAGTCGATCGCGCCGCCCGTGCTGAAGATCGCCGACCTGACGCTCGACACGGGGAGCCGCGAGGTGCGGCGCGGCGGCAAGCCCATCGACCTGACGCCCAAGGAATACGCGGTCCTCGAGTACCTGATGCGCCACCAGGGGCGCGTGATGCCGCGCACGCTGATCACGGAGTATGCCTGGGACTACCACTTCGACCCCGGCACCAACATCGTGGACGTGGTGATCACCCGCCTCCGCAAGAAGATCGACTCGGGGCGCGAGCCGAAACTCATCCACACCGTGCGCGGCGTGGGGTACGTCGTGCGGGCTTGACATGGCCACGATCCGCGCCCGCCTCACGGCCTGGTACGCGACGGCGCTCGCGGCCACGCTCGCGTCGTTCGCGATCGTCCTGTACGTCTCGCGCCGTCAGGGCTCCCTCCAGGACCTCGACCGCCGCGTCGGCTCCGAGGCCGACCTCTCCGCCGCCATTCTGGCCAGCGTGTACCGCGCCGGCGGCCTCGTGGTCGCCGCGGACACGCAGCGGCGCCCGGTCCTCGCCCAGGACGTCGCGGCCACGCTCGAGGCCGTCCCCGACTACCTGGTCGTCACGCACGCGCAGGGCCGGGTGCTGTTCGCGTCCGCCGACGCGCGCGCCCTCACGTTCGCCGAGTTCGAGCGCCTGCGGCAGATCACGGCGAGCGCGGGGACCGCCCCGCGCACCCAGGGCACGATTCACATCGAGCCCAACGGGCCCACGCTGCACTACATCGTGCGGACGCTGCCGGAAGCCGGTCCGCAGTTCGGGGCGCTGTTCATGGGCGCGGACATCAGCGCCGCGCTGCTCGGGCCCGAGCAGCTCGTGGCGACGTTGCTGCTCGCGCTCGTCCCCGGCCTGATCCTCGCCGTCCTCGTCGGATCGCTGATCTCGGGCCGGGCGCTGGAGCCCGTGGACCGCATCATCGGGGAAGTCGCGGACATCAGCGACGGGCGGAGCCTGCACCGCCGCCTGGCGGTCCCGCTCGAGCGCGACGAGCTGGGGCGGCTGACGGTGACGCTGAATCTGATGATGGAGCGCCTGGAGCGGAGCTTCGCCGCCCTGCGGCGCTTCACGGCGGAGGCGAGCCACGAGCTCAAGACGCCGCTCACCGTGCTGCGCTCGGGCGTGGAGCGCGCCATCACCACCCCCGGCCTCTCGCGTGAGACGCTCGAGGTGCTGGAGGAGGTGCTCCAGGAAGTGAACCGCATGACCGAGCTCGTGGAGGCGCTGCTCACGCTGGCGCGTGCCGACGAGGGGCGCGCCGAGCTGCACAAGGAGCCGGTGGATTTGCGGGCGATCGTGGAAGAAGCGGGGGAGACCGGCGAGCTGCTCGCCGACCAGGCGGGCGTCACGATGGACGTGGGCACGTCGGCGGCGCCGGTGGTGGTCTCGGTGGATCGCAGCCGCATCCGTCAGTTGATCCTGAACCTCGTGGAGAACGCCGTGAAGTACACGCCGCGCGGCGGCAGCGTGCAGGTGCGGCTGGGCCAGGAGAACGGGCGGGTGACGCTCACCGTCGCCGACAGCGGCATCGGGATCGCGCCCGGCGATCTGCCGCACGTCTTCGACCGCTTCTGGCGCGCCGACACGGCACGCACCCGCACCGGGGAGCGGCCGGGCACGGGCCTCGGCCTCGCCATCTGCAAGTGGATCGCCGAAGCACACGGCGGCAGCATCGCCGTCAGCAGCAAGACGGTCGCAGTCGGACGGTCGGACGATCGGAGTGAGAGGCTTCACCCCAGGGTGGCCGCGATCACAAGCGCTTGTCACCGCCGTCGCAGATCGTAACTTCCGGCATGCGGAAGAGTCGAACCTTCCTCATCACGATCGGCTTTCCCGTCGCGCTCGCGGCACAACAGAACGCTGCCACCTCGCGCGCGGCGGAGTTGATCACGCTCGCGCGCGAACAAATCCGCGCCAATCGCGCCGACAGCGCGCTCGCGCTCCTCAAGATCGCTGCCGACTCCGTGACCGGCGGCAGCGTGGGCGATCGGGAGCAGGCGCTCGTGCTGCTGGGGGTCATCGAGTACATCGCGCACCGCGATTCCAGCGCCACGGCGCTGGCGTTCCGCCGCGCCCTGCAGCTCGACCCCGGCCTCCAGGCCGGCGGCCTGGCCCAGGTGGATTCGGCGCTGGAGCGCATCCTCGTGGCCGAGCGGCAGGCCCTCACCCCCGACCCGCCGCCCCCCGCCCCCATCCCGCGCGCCGCACCTTCGGCCCACTCGCCGTTCGGACCGATGCACGATTGTGTGCGGCGCTGCCGCGGGGGGGAGACCAAGCCGGGAGTGATCCAGCGGCCGCAGTTCCCGCTGCTGGATCCGGCGGTGTTGGGTGGACAGACGCGGGGTGTCATCGTGGTACGATTCATCGTCGGCGTGGAAGGCGCCCCCGAGCCCGAGTCGATCCGGGTCACGACCAACACGGTGCCGGCGTTGACCGACCAGGTGCTCGAGGCGTTGCGGGCCACGCATTTCCGGTCCGCGACCCTGAACGGGGAGCAGGTGCGCGCCGAGGTGGAGATGCGCTTCGAGTTCCGCGCCGTCGGCTACAACACCCTCGACTACACGATCACCGGCCCGTGAGCGGCATGTGGCGCCTGCGCGGCGCGCCGTTCCCTCACCTCCTTGTAATCGTTTTGTAATCTTGCCCCTACTGGCGGGCAACCGCTCTTGAGTAGTATCTCCGTAGCCACTTGCTCGGGAGGCACAACCGGTGTTCGACGTCCTGATCGAGTCCAAACAGAAGAGCCAGAAGAAGAAAATCTTCGGGGTCGGCATGGTCTCGCTGCTGCTCCACACGGTGATCGTGACCGGGGCGGTGGTCGCCACGCTCACGGCCGGGCCGGGCGACACGTCCACGAAGGTGGACACGCAGATGGTGTTCCTGAATCAACAGGAGCAGAAGCCGGACCAGCCGCCGCCGCCGCAGCTCGACATGCAGCTCAAGGGCTTCCAGACGGTGGTGGCGCCGACCGACATCCCCACCAACATTCCGCCGGTGAACCTGCAGGAGCACTTCGACCCGCGCGACTACTCGGGCGTGGGCGTCGAGGGCGGCGTGGCCACGGGGATCGTGCCGGGCTCGGATCAGGTACTGTCGGTAGACGTGGTGCAGGAGAAGCCGGAGCTGCTGTCGCACCCGCCCGTGGTCTACCCGCCGCTGTTGCAGCAGGCGGGGATCGAGGGGCGCGTGATGGTGCAGGCGATCATCGATACGACCGGCCGCGTCGAGCCCAACTCCGTGCGCGTGGCCGAGAGCGCGAACCCCGGTTTCGATCAACCCGCCAAGGTCGTCGTGCTCAAGTCGCTGTACCGGCCCGGCCGCGTGTACGGCCGCGCCGTGCGCGTGCTGGTCGCGATTCCGATCGACTTCAAGATCCAGCGCAACCGTTAACCTCCACTCCGCGAGGAGCGCGCCCGTATGAGTTTGATGGATCTGTGGAACTCCATGCACTTTTTCGCCCGGAGCATCGTCATCCTGATGGTGCTGATGTCGCTGATCTCCTGGACGATCGCGGTGCAGAAATGGACCTACCTGCGCAAGGCGCAGAAAGAGACCCGGAAGTTCGCCCCGGAGTTCTCGCGCTCGCTGCAGGAAGAGCAGCTCGACGCCGCGATCAAGCTCGCCGAGAAGAGCAAGAAGAGCCACGTGGCGCGCGTACTCGGAGAAGCGTTGAATGAAGTGAAACCGCTGCTGCGCGACCGGGCGACCATCACCGCGGGCGACATCAACTCGGCCGAGCGCGCGGTGGAGCGGCAAATGCTGATCCTCACCTCGGAGCTCAAGCGGGGCCTCTCGATCCTCGCGACGACGGGCGCGACCGCCCCGTTCGTCGGCCTGCTCGGCACGGTGTTCGGCGTCGTGAACGCGTTCCAGGGCATGGCGGCCTCGGGCGGCGGCCAGTCGCTGCAGGCGATCACCGGCGGCGTGGCGGAAGCGCTGGTCACGACCGGCATCGGCCTTCTCGTGGCGATTCCGGCGGTGTGGCTCTACAACTACTTCACGACCAAGATCGACTTCATCACCGTCGAGATGACCTACACGTCGAAGGAGCTGATCGACTACCTCATCAAGAGCGTCGGCAGCGAGTTCGGCCGGTCGATCTTCACCAAGGAATTCCAGACGCAGAAGGCGTCGCAGACCAGTGGCCCTGTCAGTCACTAGCGGCCGGGTTCCGGTCAAGGCGGACATCAACGTCACGCCGATGATCGACGTGATGCTGGTGCTGCTCATCATTTTCATGATCGTGACCCCGATCATCACGTCCGGTTTCCAGGCCCAGATCCCGCGTGCGGAGAACGCCGAGAAGAAGGAAGAGGATCAGGGGGAGATCCGGCTGGGGATCGACAAGGACGGCCGGTACTACATCGACCAGATGGACCCGGCGACGGGCCAGTACACGGGCCCGCGCCTGGTCCCCACCGAGCAGCTGCAGGGGACGCTCATCGCGATCTACGCGGCGCGCACCAGGGACAAGATCATGTTCCTCAAGGCCGACGAGGGCATCGAGTTCGCCCGCGTGCAGGCCGTCGTGGAGATCGCGCGCAAGGCCGGCGTCCGCGTCATCATGGCGATCGCCGAACAGAAACAGTCGCTCACGGCGAGGCACTAACCCATGGCCATGGCTTCGGGGGGCAACGAAGGCGGCCTCTCCTCCGAGATCAACGTCACGCCCATGATCGACGTGCTGCTGGTGCTGCTGATCATCTTCATGATCACGCTGCCCCTGGGCCGTCGGGAGTTCGACGTCCAGGTACCACCCGAGCAGCAGACCAAGTCCAAATCGCAGAGCAGCGCGCAGATCGTGCTCGAGCTCACCGCCGATGGCGGCTACGCGCTCAATAAGCAGGCGATCCCGTTCACGCAGCTCGACGCCAAGCTGCACGAGATCTACGATCCGCGGCCGGTGAAGCTGCTGTTCATCAAGGCCGCGCCCAACCGCCGCTACGGCGATGTCGTGCAGGCGATGGACATCGCCCACGGCGCCGGCGTGCAGGTGATCGGCTTCACGCCGGCGGACGCGCAGACGGGCGGCCAGTAACCCATCCTCCGATGACAGGCAGGCTCGTCGCCTGCTACACCCTCCTTCTCGCCGCCGCCGGACGGGCTCAACAGCCTGCTGGCGGCGGGGTCGTCTTGCTGCGCTTCGACGCGGGGATGCTCAACCCCGATTCCCCGACCAGGACCGACCTCGCCGCCGGCGCGGGCGTCGGGTGGTCCCCCGGCGGAGCCAACAGCTTCTTCGCGCGGCTCCTCCGCCAGAGCGCGAACCGCGACGCCGGATTCTACGTGTTCGGGCACGCCCGGAACTTCCTGTTGGTACAGTGGGAGCACGCGTTCGGCGCCGGGGAGCTGTACCGGCGCCAGTTTTCGAGCCGACTCGGACTCGGAGCGCTGGAGGCGCATGACTGGGGGACGGCCCTGGTCCTGAGCGGCGGCCTCGCCATGAGGTACCCGGTGGGCAGGCGGCTCGCCCTCGTCGCCGGCGTAGAGGACAACGTCGCGTTGCTGCCGCCTCGTTCCTGCTTCAGCGACGGGTCCGGCGGCTCGGTGTGCGTCACGCCGCCGCTCGGGGGGTGGCAGCACAACTTCGGGTTGCTCGCGTCGGTGGAATGGTGGCCGCAGACGACGCCGTTCCGGGCTGCCTCACCGGGGCCGGCCGCCGAACCAGAGCCCGCGCCTGCGGAGCCGGTCGCTGGTGCCGTGTGCGGTCGTCTCGACGGATCGACGGGGAAGCTGGTGCGCGTCAGTACGCATACCCGCAGCCCCACGGGCGTCCTCGTGGTCCAGCGCAGCAGTGAAGTCGGACCCCTCGTGCGCTGCGTCGATGGCGCGATCGTCCTGGGCCCGACCATGGGCCAGGAGTCTCCCCAGCTCATCATTCTCGAGACGTCGGTCACGCGGGCGTGGGCGCGCGGCGATCAGCGGCTCGTCGGGACGCTCGTGGGGACGGGCGCCGGGGCGATTCTGGGGTACGTCGTCGGCTCGGCGAAATCGTACCTCTGCGACGCGCGCCCGTGCGCGAAGCACCAGGGGACGAGCACCCTCATCGGCGCGGCCTCGGGCGCCCTCGTCGGTTGGATGCTGGGGCAAGTGACGCCGCGCTGGATCCGCCGTTACCCCTGACGGTTCATCGGTGCCCCTCGGTGCGTCCGGGGGTATTAGACTGCACCCATGGCCGCGCCTGTTTCCGCCCTGTCACGTCGGCGTCTCCCGCCCGCCGCCCGCCTGCCGCTGGGCCGCGGCCGGCTGCGCATCGGGACCGCGGTCTCGATCGCGCTGCACGCGCTCGTGCTGCTCGTCGTGCTGTGGCAGACGACCGACCTCCTCGGGGGCGGCGGCCACGGGACGGGCCCGCGCGGCGGCGGTGGCGGCGGTGGACGGCCGGCCGTGACCTGGTTCACGCTGCCACCGCCGTCGGGGCCGACCCTGGCGGTCGATCTGCCCGCCCAGCCCGCCGCCCTGGTGAGCGACCTCCCGCTCCCCGATCCCGTGCCGCTCAATCTCCAGCCGGTGCCGCCGCCGGTGGTGAGCCCCACGACACCGGTGGGACAGGGGCCCGGCCAGAGCGGCGGCACCGGCAACGGACCGGGCACCGGTGGGGGCACGGGCACCGGTACGGGGCCGGGGACCGGCAGCGACGTGGGCCCTGGAACGGGAGGCGAAGGCGGTTACATTTTCCCCGCCGATCCGCGGGCAACGGTGCTGCCGCCGCCGTGCGCGCACGGGCTCTTCACGGTGCGGTTCTGGGTGGGGGCGGACGGAAAGGTGTCGCGCGTGGAAGTGGACCCGCTGCCCAGGGACGCCGGTTGCCGGCGCGAGATGATCGACAAGATGCTGGGCTACCGGTTCCGGCCGGCGCGGACCCGCGACGGTCAGCCCGTCGCCAGCGTCTTCGTCATCAACGTCGCTCAAAAATGACCCTGGCCCGCCCCCCCGTACGGCGGGCTTCACGTTGCCAGCAACAACTCCGGAGTCATAACGACCATGCTGTTAGGCCTGGTTCTGGTGCTCAGTGTGTTCGCCCTGGCGGTGGCCGTCAGCCTCGCGCGCTGGGTGCTCAAGCAGGACAACGGGACGCCCGAGATGCGCCGCGTCTCCGACGCGATCCAGGAAGGCGCCCAGGCGTTCCTGCGCCGCCAATACCGCACGATCGGCCTGCTGAGCGTCGCGCTCGCGGTGTTGATCTACGTGCTGTACGCGTTCTTCCGGCGGCTGCATCCCGACGAAGTCGCCGCGGGTCTCACCCCCGTCAAGCTCGCCCTCACCACGACGTTCTCGTTCCTGTTCGGCGCCCTGTGCTCGGGCGTGGCGGGTGTGATCGGGATGTACGTGGCCGTGCGCGCCAACATTCGCACGGCGAGCGCCGCGCGCTCGAGCCTGAACCGCGCGCTGCAGATCGCCCTGCGGGGCGGGGCGGTGTCGGGCCTGTTCGTCGTCGCGATGAGTCTACTCGGCGTGGGCGGTCTCTACGCCGTGATTCAGGGCCTCCACCTCGTGCCGATCACCAAGATCCCGCTGGTGATCGTGGGGTACGGCTTCGGCGCCTCGTTCGTGGCGCTGTTCGCGCAGCTGGGCGGGGGCATCTACACCAAGGCCGCCGACGTGGGCGCGGACCTGGTCGGCAAGGTCGAGGCGGGGATCCCCGAGGACGACCCCCGCAACCCGGCGGTGATCGCGGATCTCGTGGGCGACAACGTCGGCGACTGCGCGGGCCGCGGCGCCGACCTGTTCGAGTCCACGGCGGCCGAAACCATCGGCGCGCCACGCTCGCCCTGAAAAACGAAGGCGCGTTCTCGAGCCCGCTCGCCGTCGTCGGTGTGATGCTGTTCCCGCTCGTCGTCCGCGCCTTCGGGCTCGTGGCCTCGATCATCGGCATCCTCATCGTGCGGGTGAAGGAGAGCGAGGACCCGATGAGCGCGCTGAACCGCGGGTATCTGGTGACCGCGGTGCTGGCCGCGATCGGGTTCTTCGCGGGGACGCGGTGGCTGCTGAACCCCGCCACGGCGCCCGATGCGTGGTGGCACTTCTTCCTGTGCGGCGTCATCGGCATCGCGACCTCGATCGCGTTCGTGTGGATCACGCAGTACTACACCGAGTACCGCTACCGCCCGGTCAAGTCGATCGCGCGGGCGTCGGTCACGGGCCCCGCGACCAACATCATCGCGGGGTTCGCGGTCGCCCTCGAGTGCACCGCGCTGCCGACGTTCACGATCGGCGCCGCGATCATCGCGTCCTACAAGATCGGCGCCGCGAGCGGCCTCGCGCACTCGGGACTGTTCGGCACCGCGGTGGCGACGATGGGCATGCTCGGCACGGCGGCGTACATCCTGGCGATGGACACGTTCGGCCCAATCACCGACAACGCCGGCGGCGTGATCGAGATGTCGCACCAGCCGGAGGAGATCCGCCGGCGCACCGACCGGCTCGACGCCGTGGGCAATACGACCAAGGCGCTCACCAAAGGCTACGCGATCGGATCCGCGGCGCTCGCCGCGTTCCTGCTGTTTTCCGCGTACCTCGACGAAGTGGCGGCGCTGGGATCGCCGCTGTCTGGCGTTGACATCTCCAAGCCCGAAGTATTCGTGGGCGGGCTGCTCGGCGCGATGCTGGTGTTCTGGTTCTCGGCCCTGGCGATCGGCGCGGTCACCAAGGCCGCGGTGAGCGTCATCGAAGAGGTGCGCCGCCAGTTCAAGGCCGATCCGGGGATCCTCAAGGGCACCTCGAAGCCCGACTACGGCACGGCGGTGGACATCGTCACCATCGGGGCGCTCAAGGCGATGGTCGCCCCGGGGCTGCTTGCGGTGGGGATGCCGATCGCGGTGGGGTTGTTCTTCAAGCTGTTCCACGTGGGGGCGGAGGCGGTGGCGGCGTTCCTGATGGTGGGAACGATCGGCGGCATCCTGCTCGCGACGATGCTCAATAACGGCGGCGGCGCCTGGGACAACGCCAAGAAGTTCATCGAGACGGGCGAATACGGCGGCAAGGGCTCGGCGCCCCACAAGGCGGCCGTCGTCGGGGACACCGTGGGCGATCCGTTCAAGGACACCGCCGGACCGTCGCTGCACGTGCTGATCAAGCTGCTGAGTACCGTCACGTTGGTGTTGGCGCCACTATTTGTATGAGACGTCAGACCTCAGACTTCAGACATCAGACGTCAGCGGGCTTGGCCTGATGTCTGACGTCTGACGGCTGAGGTCTCTCCCGTGAGCCAGTTACTCAGCCGCAAGCCGATCGCGGCCCTCCTCGCCGAGAGCGACGCGCCCGGGGGCCTGAAGCGCGTGCTCGGCGCCGGCGACCTGATCATGCTGGGGATCGGCGCCGTGATCGGGGCGGGCATCTTCGGCGCCATCGGCACCGCGGCCTCCGGTCAGTACGACGCCGCGGGTCACCTCGTCCGCAGCGGGGCCGGGCCGGCGCTGGTCCTCTCCTTCCTGTTGCTGGGCGTGTGCTGCGCGCTCGCCGGCCTGTGCTACGCCGAGCTGGCATCGATGATTCCCCAGGCGGGCAGCGCGTACGCCTACTCGTACGCGACGCTGGGCGAGCTCGTCGCCTGGATCATCGGCTGGGACCTGATCCTCGAGTACGCGGTCGGCAATGTGGCCGTCGCGATTTCCTGGGGCGACTACTTCCGCTCGCTGCTGGACAGTTTCGGGGTCCATCTGCCGCTGTGGCTCACGACCGGCTATCGCACCGCGCTGCTGAGCCCCGATTCCGCGGTGCACGGGCTGCTGCAGAGTGCGCCGCATCTCGCGGGCATCCCGGTGCTCGTCAACGTGCCGGCGTTCGCGATCGTGATGGCGATCACGTGGCTGCTCCTCATGGGGGTGCGGGAGAGCGCCACGGCGAACAACGTGATGGTGACGATCAAGCTGCTGGTGCTCGCGCTGTTCATCATCGCGGGGCTGACGCACATCGACACGGCCAACTATCACCCCTTCGCGCCCAACGGCTTCCGCGGCATCCACCAGGGCGCGGCGATCGTGTTCTTCGCCTACATCGGCTTCGACTGCATCTCCACCGCGGCCGAGGAGACGAAGAACCCGCAGCGCAACCTCCCGATCGGCATCCTCGGAGGCCTGGCGATCTGCACGGTCATTTACGTGATCGTCGGCGCGGTGCTGACGGGGATGGTGAAGTACACCGAGCTTGGCGTCGCCGACCCCCTCGCCAAGGCGCTGAACAGCGCCGGCTTCACCACCGTGGGGTGGATCGTGGCGTTGGGAGCGGTCGTGTCGATGTCGGCGGTGCTGCTCGTGTTCCAGTACGGGCAACCGCGGATTTTCTACGCGATGGCGCGGGACGGTCTGTTGCCGCCGTGGGCGGCGAAGGTGCACGCCAAGACTCGCGTCCCGCACATCACGACGCTCATCACGGGTATCTTCGTCGCGTTATGGGCGCTGATCGGGGACGCCGGTGAGACCTACAACCTCACCAACATCGGCACGCTGTTCGCGTTCGCGCTCGTGTCGATCGGGGTGCTGGTGTTGCGGAAAACCGACCCGCTCCGTCCGCGGCCGTTCCGGGTCAAGTGGATTCTGCTGGTCGCCCCGTTGTCGGCGATCCTCTGCGTCCTCGTCATGCTGGGGCTGCCCGGTGAAACGTGGATCCGCTTCGCCGTGTGGCTGGTGATCGGCCTCAGCCTGTACGGGTTCTACGGCCATCGCCACAGCCGGCTGCGGGCGCCGCCGTCACCGCCGGTCGGCGCGTGAAGCTTCACACCAAGATTCTCCTGGGCCTCGGTTTCGGGGCCGTGTGCGGCCTCGGCGCCAACGGAACGGCGTGGGCGCCGTGGGTCGCCGACAACGTCGCGAACCCGGTGGGCCAGATCTTTCTGCGCCTGCTGCTGATGACCGTCGTGCCGCTGGTGTTCTGTTCGCTCACGATGGGCGTCGCGCAACTCGGCGACATCCGCAAGGTGGGTCGGGTCGGCCCTCGGTCAATCGGCTACTTCCTCGTCTCCACCGCGATCTCCGCGACCATCGGCATCATCCTCGTCAACCTGATGCATCCCGGGACGGGGCTGCCCCTGGCGGTGCGCGAGCAGCTGCTGGAGACGTATCGCGGCGACGCGCAGGGCTTGCAGGCGGGCGGCACGACGAAGTTCGGCATCGACATGGTCGTGAACTTCGTGCCCCGCAACCCGGTGCAGGCTGCCGCCTCGATGGACATGCTGGGCGTGATCGTCTTCTCGCTGATCTTCGGCGCGGCGTTGACGCTGATCCCCAAGGAGAAGTCCCAGCCGGTGGTGCGACTGCTCGATGCCGTCGGCGACGTGATCGTGCGCATCATCGGCATAGCGATGCAGCTCGCCCCCTACGGCGTGTTCGGGCTGATCTTCGTCGTCACGAGCCGCTTCGGTTTCGACATCCTCAAGCAGCTGGGCTTGTACGTCGTGGTCGTGCTCGTGGGGCTGCTGATCCACGGGCTCGGCTCGCTCTCGGCCCTGGTGCGGGTGTTCGGCGGGCTCAGCCCCCTCGTGTTCTTCAGCCGCATCCGCAGCTCCATCATTACGGCGTTCTCAACGAGCTCGAGCAATGCCACGCTCCCCACCAACATCGCCGTGGCCGAGCAGGAGCTGGGGATCCCGCCCAAGATCGCCGGGTTCGTGCTGCCGCTCGGCTCGACGATGTGCATGAACGGCACCGCGCTGTACGAGGGGGTCACGGTGCTGTTCCTGGCCCAGGTGTTCGGCATCCACCTGGACCTGGGCGCGCAGATCGTCGTGATCATCCTGAGCGTCATCACAGCGGTGGGGGCGGCCGGTGTGCCCGGCGGGTCGCTGCCGCTCATCATGGTCGTGCTCGCGTCGGTCGGCGTGCCGCCCGAAGGTATCGCCATCATCCTCGGCGTGGACCGGATCCTCGACATGTGCCGCACGACCGTCAACGTCGTCGGCGACTTGACGGCGACGGTGTACGTGGCGCGCACCGAGAGTGACTGGGACCCGGAAGCCCTGAACCGGGCTCCGGCGCGGGCACCGGCTAGCGCGTAGGCTCGCGCGCCAGCCGCAACGCTCCCAGCAGTGGATCGACGGGCTCGCCGGCGAGGCGGGCCCGTGGCATTTCGGCGACGAGCAGCCGCTGAAAGCCGTCGCGCAACGCGGAGCCCGGCTGGAACAGACCGCCGGCGAGCGCCATCGGCACGGGGTCGCGTCCGGGGAAGCGGCGCTCCAGACTGCGGGCGAGCCCGACGAGCTCGCGGGCCGCGGCGTCGACCGCGCGCTTCGCCACCGCCTCGCCTTCGCGCGCGGCATTGAGCACGTGCGGAGCGAGCGCCGCCACCTGCGCCGGCGTCGCGTTCGCCGACCAGCGGACCAGCCCGTCGAAGTCCTGAAGGCCCAGTGCCGCGAGCAGGCGCGTGAGCAGGGTCGAGCCCTCCTCCCGGGCGTCGAGCGCGCGGCCCGCAATCTCCAGGGCGCGGCGGCCCAGCCAGTAGCCGCCGCCTTCGTCGCTCATCTGCCAGCCGTACCCGCCGCTGCGGTGCACGTGACCCGTCGCGTCCCGCGCGTAGGCGATCGACCCGGTGCCGGCGCTGATCAGGATCCCGGGGCCGTCGGAGAACGCGGCGGTGAGCGCCGCCTCGACGTCGCCCAGCGCCCGGACCTCGCGGGCGAGCCCGCAGGCGAGGAGCGCGGTCACCAGCTGGTCGCGCTCCGGCTCGCGGCCCGCGCCGGCGGCGCCGACGACCAGCCGGTCGGCGGGCAGGGTGACCTCCGCGCGCCGCGCGGACTCGCGCACGATCTCGGCGATCACGGCCGCCGAGCGGCTGCCCCCGCCCGGGCGCATCGCCGCCCCCGGCCCGTCGCCGCGCGCCAGGATGCGGAGGTCGCCGTCGGCGATGGCGACCGCGGTCTTGCTGCCGCCGGCGTCGACACCCACCAGGACGGACGGGCGGACGGGCGGACCGGCGGACGCTGTTGTCATTCGATCTTTGCTTGTTGTCCGCCTGTCCGCCCGTCCGCCGGTCCGACGAAGGAGGACAGCATCCCGGCCAAGACGGTCACCGCGGTCCCGAGCGGCACGTACCACGGCCACGCGAGCCCCCGCAGCCAGTGCACCGGGAAATGCGGGACCACGGCTCCGAGCACCACCGGGGCCATCAGCGTCATGCCGACCGCGACGGCGACGATCGCGTCGAGCTGGCGCGCCCGGCGTACCGCGGCAAGGACGTACATCCCCAGGAGGCTGCCGTAGGTCAGTGAGGCGACACTCAGGGCGAGCTGCACGACGGGCGTGTTCTGATCGCGGAACAGCATCGCGCCGGCGACGAGCACCAGCGCCCAGACGAGGCTCGCCGCGCGCCCGACGCCCAGCAGGCGCTGGGGGTCGCGCTCGCCGGTCAGGCTGGCGTAGAAGTCGTGCGTCGTCGCCGAGGCGAGCGAATTGATCGCCGAGGCGTGCGTGCCCATTGCCGCGGCGAGAATCCCGGCGACGACGAGGCCCGCGAGTCCGGCGGGCAGCTGCGTGGTCACGAACGTCGGGTAGATCGCGTCGCTGCGCAGCCCCGGCTGCGCCGCGCCGGCGAGCCACAGGCTCGTGCCGACGAGCAGGAACAGCGCGAACAGGACGATCACGCACAGCCCCGAGCCGATCAGGGCCCGCCGCGCGTCGCGGAGACTCTTCGAGGCGAGCAGGCGCTGGACGATCAAATGGTCCGTGCCGTGTGACGCGGACGCCAGCAGGGCGCCGCCGATGAGACCGCCCCAGAAGGTGTACGTTCGCGTGAAGGAGAAGTGGAAGTCGAACACCTGCAGCTTGACGGCGTGCAGCGCGGTGGCGAAGGCGCCGGAGCCGCCGGCCAGGCCGAGCGCGACGATCAACGTCACCACGCCGCCCAGCACGTACACGCCGAGCTGCATCACGTCCACCCATACGACCGCGCGGATGCCGCCGACCCAGGTGTACACGAGCGTCACGAGCCCGACGGCGAGGATGCCGGCGGGGAGGCTCCAGCGCGTGATGATCGCCAGGGGGATCGCGGTGGCGAAGACGCGCACGGCGTCCGCGACCGAGCGCGTCCCGAGAAAGATTGCCGCCGCCGTGCGCCGCGCCCGGGGACCGAAGCGGTGCTCGAGCCGCGTGTAGGCGGTCTCCTGGGTGCCGGCGAAGTAGCCGGGGAGGAGTAGCGCCGCGACCCCGATGCGCCCGACGAGATAGCCGAACGGCAGCTGCAGGAACGTGAGGTTGCCGGTTGCGGCGATGCCGGGGACGGAGATGACGGTGACCGCCGACGTTTCGGTCGCGACGATGGACAGCATGATCGCCCACCACGGGAGCCCGCGGTGGCCGAGGAAGTAGTCGCCGGCATCGCGCTGGCGGCCGGCGAGCACCAGGCCCAGGCTGAGGGCGGCGACGACGTACAGCGCGACGATCGCGAGGTCGATCGAGCGCACGCGCTAGCCTCCCACACAAGAAACCGGCCCGCTGGTTGGGCGGGCCGGCGCACGCGGATCAGTTTGGCGCAACGGGTGGGGTCAGACGGTGAACGACGACCCGCAGCCGCAGCCGCCGGTCGCGTTCGGGTTCTCGAACGCGAAGCCCGACTCCTGGAACGTGCTCTTGTAGTCAACCCTGGTGCCGTTCAAGTACGGCGCGCTGAACCCGTCGACGAACAGCCGCACTCCCTGGCTCTCCACCACCACGTCCTCGGCCTCGGGCCGGTCCTCCACGTTCAGGCTGTAGCGGAAGCCGGAGCAACCGCCCGGCATGACCGCCACGCGCAGCCCCGCCGTGGCCGGGTCCACCTTCTCCGCGGCCATGACCTTCTTGATTTCAGCGGCCGCCTGTTCGGTGAGACTCAACGTCACCGCGGCCGGCTTCTGGGTCGTCGCCATGCATTCCCTCCGTGTCGCCGCAACCTAGGGAATCCCGCGCGCCGTGTCAACGGCGCGTAGCCCCGGGTCCCGCCGCAGGTTACGGGCGATGAGCGCAAACGCCACCACTGCCACAAAGAGGAACGCGATGCCGGTCCGGAACGTTCCCACCAGCAGCTGGCCGATGCCGAACAGCGCCGCGTAGACGGCGACCCAGCCGGCGACCCAATTGACCCACGACAGCGCGCCCCCCGGGATGGGATCAGCGCCGAAGCCGAGCCGCGCCGCGACGCGCCGCCACCCGGGGCCGCCCGGCCGCACCCGGCGGTAGAAGCGCTCCAGGGTGGCGTCGCTCTCGGGTGGCGTGAGGTACGTCACCACGAGCCACACGAGCGTGGTCACACCCACCGTGTCGAGCATCAGCGACGCGTAGGCGCCGCCGGTGGCGTCGTCGGCGGACAGGTGCAGACCCTTCTGCAAGAAGATCGCGGTGACGAAAGAGGCGACCATCGCCGACAGCTCGCTCCACGCGTTGATGCGCCACCAGTACCATCGCAGGATCAGCACCAGGCCGGTGCCGGCGCCGAGCGCGAGGAGGAACCGCCACCCAGCTTCGACCGATCCCAGGAACCGCATGACGACGAGCGCCAGCAACATCAGGGCGACGGTCGCGACGCGCGCCACCATCACCTGCTCGCGGTCCCCGGCGTTGCGCCGCACGAACCGGAGCCAGAAGTCGTTCACGAGATACGACGTCCCCCAGTTCAGGTGCGTCGAGATCGTGCTCATGTAGGCCGCGGCGAACGCGGCGAGCATCAGGCCGCGCAACGGCGAGGGGAGCAGGTCCACCATCGCTTTCACGTACCCGTGCTCGGGGTTGGCGAGTCCGGGATAGCTCACGGCGGCGAACAGGCCCACGATGATCCACGGCCAGGGGCGCAGCGCGTAGTGCGCGATGTTGAACCACAGCGTGGCGAGCAGCCCGTGCCGCTCGTCCTTCGTGGAGAGAATCCGCTGCGCGATGTAGCCACCGCCCCCCGGCTCGGCGCCCGGGTACCACGCGGCCCACCACTGCACCGCGAGGAACACAACCAGCGAGGACAGCGGCAGCCAGCCGCCGTGGAGGGGGGGCACGACGCCGACGGCGGCCTGCGTGCTCCCGTAGTGCCCCGCGGCGAGGGCGACGAGCCGGTCGAGCCCGCCGATCCGATTCACGGCCAGCACCGCCAGCACGATGCAGCCGCCCATCGCCACGATGAACTGGAAGAAATCCGTGACGACGACGCCCCACAGGCCGGCGAGGATCGAGTAGCCCGCGGTGATGGCGAACAGGACCACGGCGACCCGCCACCCCGACATCCCGAAGCCGACCTCGAGGATCGTGGCCATCGCCCGCGTCACCCATCCCATGATGATGAGGTTGACGGGGAGGGCGAGGTACAGCGCGCGCGCGCCACGCAGCGTCGCCGCCGGTTTCCCGCCATAGCGCAGCTCGGCGAACTCGACGTCGGTGACGACGCCAGCGCGGCGCCACAGCCGGGAGAAGAAGAACACCGTGAGGAGCCCCGAGAGCGCCAGGTTCCACCACAGCCAGTTGCCGGCCACGCCGTATTTCACGACCAGCCCCGTGACGGCGAGCGGCGTGTCGGCCGCGAACGTGGTGGCGACCATCGACGTCCCCGCGAGCCACCACGGCAGCGCGCGGCCGGACACGAAGTACTCGGCGATCGACTTGCCGGCGCGGCGGGTGTAGTAGATCCCGATCGCCGTGGAGAGGACGAAGTAGGCGATGATGATCAGCCAGTCCGCGGTGTTCAGGGTCATGGGCGCGGGTCCGTGAGGGCGTCCACCACGAGATCCGCCACGCGAGGCCGGACCTTCAGGATCTTCGTGTTGGCGCGCGTGGGGTGGACGCGGTTGGTGAGCAGGATGATGAACAGATCGCGGTCGGGGTCGAGCCAGATCGAGGTGCCGGTGAAGCCCGTATGCCCGAAGGCATGCGTCGAGAGCTTGGTGCCGGCGCTGGAGTGTTCAGAGGGTGTGTCCCACCCCAGGGCGCGCGAAGATCCCGGAGGCAGGTCTTGGCGGGTGGTGAACTCCTGAACAACGGGCAGAGTCGGACGGGGTCGGGCAGGGGCGGGCGGTCCGTCGCCGCCCGTCGTCGCCCGACTCTGCCCGACTGCGTCCGACCGGAGCAGCCACATCGCGAACGTGGCCATGTCGGGGCCCGTGCTGAACAAGCCCGCGTGTCCCGAAATCCCTTCCAGCCGTCCTGTGTTCTCGTCGTGCACTTCGCCGCGGATCATGCGGTGCCGAAATACCGTATCCATCTCCGTCGGGGCGATGCGGCCCTGCCACTCGGCGGGCGGCAAATAGCGCGTCGTCGTCATTCCCAGCGGCTTGAACACCGCCGTATCCAGATACTGATCGATCCGGGTCTTGGTGATGCGCTCCACCACCTGCGTCAGCACGATCGCGCCGAGGTCGGAGTAGAGGTAGCGCGCGCCGGGAACGGTATCCAGCGGCGTCGTGTCCACGAGTGCGAGCGCCGCCTCGCGGCTCTCGGTCTCGCGAAACAACGGGCGCCACGCGGGCAGCCCCGAGGAGTGAGTCAGAAGATGGCGGATCGTCACCTTCTCCTTCCCTGTCCCACGGAACTCCGGCAGGTAGTACTGCACCGGCGCGTCGAGGTCGAGCTTTTTCTGATCCACCAGCAGAATGCACGCGGTCGTGAGCCCGATCACCTTGGTGAGCGAGGCGAGATCGAACAGCGTCTCCGTCGTCATCGGCCGCGGGTCGTCCACGCCGTAGTGGCCCACGGCGGCGAGCAGCGCGATGTGGTTGTGATTGCCGACGGCCACCACGGCGCCGGGGAACGCGCTGTCCACCTGCGTGCGCAGATACGCCACGACGGAATCGAGCCGGGCTGTGTCGAACGACGACCTCGACGTCTGCCCGGCGAGTGGCGCGGCGAGGATCAGCCCGCCCGCGAGGCATGCGAACCGGCGGTTCATCGCGCGCTCACCGGCGTCGGTGGGCTCGAGTCGCGCACCACGATCCCGAACCCCACCGGGTACCCGGGCGGAATGCGGATCGGCAGGTGGCCGGTGATCGGCGACAGGCCGAGCAGCGCGCGGGCCGCGGCGCGCTCGGAGGCGCGCACGCCGCTCCACGCCAGCAGGTACGACTTGACGGTCGGCGCCTGGTTCAGGAGATACGGACTGCCGAACGAAATCAGCACCGTGGGTTTGAGGGAGTCGGTTACCGTAATGAGCTGCGCCAGCGAATCGGGAAGCGCGATGTTGCCCCGCCACGAGATCGGCCGCACGCCGGACGCGAACACGACGTTCGGGTTGCGCGCGATCACGGTGCGCGCCGAGTCGTACGACGGGACGCCGGACATCGGCCACAGGCGGAAGTAGTCCACAGTGTCGCCGTTCTGCCGCAGGATGTCGGCGAACCGCTGCCCGATGCCGCCGTTCTGCTCGTCCGCGTAGGCGATCAGCGCGAGCCGCGCGCGCCGCCCGCGCCACGCGCGCACGATCCCCGTCGTGTCGCGCGCCAGGGTGACGCTGCGCACGGCGATGTCGTCGGCGGCATCCTGGGCGCGCCTGGTGCCGACGATCGTCATGATCGAGTCAATCGCCACGGTGCGATGCGCGAGCAACCCCAGCCGCTGCTTGATCGCGAGCACCCGCCGCACCGAGGCGTCGAGGCGTGCCGCCGAGTAGCGCCCCTGGTCCAGGGCGGCGGCCATCGCGTTCAGGGCGGAGTCGGGATCGGCGGGCATCAGCAGCAGATCCGAGCCGGCGAGGAACGCGCGCACGGTGGCCTCGCCGGCGCCATACTTGGTGACGATCGCGCCCATCGTCAGCGCGTCGGTGACCACGAGCCCGTTGAAATGCAACGAGTCGCGCAGCACGCCCGTGAGCACGGCGGCGGACAGAGTCGCCGGGTCGTCCGAGCCGGTGACGGCGGGGAAGGCGATGTGCGCGCTCATCACGACGTCCGCGCCGGCGGCAATCCCGGCCCGGAATGGCACCAGCTCCAGCGTGTCGAGCCGCCGGTAGTCGGCGGTGATCACCGGTAACCCGATGTGGGTGTCGGTCTGCGTGTCGCCGTGGCCGGGGAAGTGCTTCAGGGTGGCGAGCATGCCGTGGTCGCGCAGCCCCTTCACGTAGGCCTGGACCAGGCGCGCGACCGCGCCCGGGTCCTCGCCGAACGAGCGGGTATTGATGATCGGGTTCAGGGGGTTGTTGTTGAGGTCGGCGTCGGGAGCGAAATTGACGTGGATGCCGACGGCGCGGCCCTCGATCGCCGCGGCGGTGGCGATCGTTTCGGCGTCGCGCGGGTCGCCGCTCGCGCCCACGGCCATGATCTGCGGGAACGCGGTGCCGCCGACGATGCGCATCCCGGGCCCCCACTCCAGGTCCGCCGAGACGAGCAGCGGCAGCCGGGAGCGCTGCTGCAGCGCGTTGAGTTTGGCGGCGATGTCGAACGGCGAACCGACGGAAATGATGATCCCGCCGACGCGGAGCGAGTCCACCCAGCGCGCGGCGACCTGAAAGCTCGAGTCGTCGAACGCGGTGTAGCTGCCGGCGAGCCACGGGACGATGAGCTGGCCGATCTTCTCCCGCGGCGTAAGCGACGCGAGCAGGGAGTCGGTCGAGAGGGCGGTAGCCGCGGTGGGTTCCGCTGCCGGCCGTATAGGCCGTATGGCCGTACCGCCGGCGCAGCCGAGCAGCACACCGAGAATCAGGAGATTATGCGCGCGCATCATGTGATCGTGTTGGCCCTCATCGGCTGCTCACCGGCGACCGGGCAGGTGCGTCCCGGAATCGACGTCCTGCTCTCGGACTCGCTGCATCTCGTCGCCGGCAAACGGGTCGTGCTGCTCACCAACCACACCGGCGTGGACGCCGGCGGACATCGCGACGTGGATCGGTTATACGGCGATACGGCCATACGGCTTACGGCTTTGTTCTCTCCCGAGCATGGCTTCCGCGGCCTCGAGGACCGTCCGGGGCTGCCCGACGCCGTGGATTCGGCGACGAGGCTACCAATCTATAGTCTCTATGGTGGGTCGCGCCCGCCCAATTACGCCGCGCTCGACAGCGCCGATGTCGTGCTCGTGGACCTCCAGGACATCGGTGCCCGGTACTACACCTACCCCGCGACCGCGACACAGCTGATGCGCCAGGCCGCCCGGCGCGGCGTGCGGGTGGTGGTGCTCGACCGGCCCGATCCCGTGGGCGGGGAGACGGTCCAAGGCAATGTGCACGCCGAGGTCGCCGATCCCGACACCGCGCTCGTGGGATTTCTCCCCGTGCCGATGCGCCACGGCCTGACGCTGGGCGAGCTGCTGCGCCTGGCGAACGACGCCCTCGGCCTTCACGCCGATCTGGTGGTGGTGCCGGCGGCCGGCTGGCGGCGCGGCATGTATTTCGACGCGACGGGGTTGCCGTGGATCAAGCCGTCACCCAACATGCCCGACTTGGAGAGCGCCTTTCATTATCCTGGGACGTGCCTGTTCGAGGGGACGAATCTCTCGGTAGGGCGGGGGACGCCGTTCGCGTTTCAGGTGGTTGGGGCGCCGTGGCTGGATCCCGAAGCCGTGTTGGCACGGCTTCGGGATGGGGGAGGGGGGATGAGGGATGCGACGGTAGGAGTGGAAGTGACGGCGTCAGAATTCACGCCGAATAGCCCGACGGACGGGAAATACGCCGGCGTGCCGCTCCAGGGTCTGCGACTCCGCGTCACCGATCGCGCGCGCTACGATCCGACGCGGCTCGCGGTCGCGCTGCTCGCGGCGATCCGCGCCGCGCATCCTGACTCGTTTCGGTTCGGCAGGCGGTTCGACCAGCTCGCCGCGGGGCCGGAGCTGCGCACCGCGCTGGAAGCGGGACAATCCGTCAGCGCGATCTGGGCGCGCTGGGCCGCGCCACTCGCCGCGTTCCGCGCGACGCGCGCCAAGTATTTGCTCTATTAGCAGTTCTTCCCTTTCCGCCCCTTCCGCAGGCTGTTAGCTTGTCCCGCGCTCATGAATGTCATCCCCCAGGCGGTTAAAGACGGCTTCGTCAAACTGGTGGGGCCGATCGCCCGGGCATTGATCCGCTGGGGCGTTTCCCCCAACACCATCACGACCGCCGGCGCGACGGTCGTCATCGCGTCGGCGGTGGCGTTTGGGATGGGCGAGATCCAGCTGGGCGGCGCGTTCCTCGTCGCCAGCGGGAGCTTC
>WNGE01001630.1_pt1 | contig 40759 bp, 43 predicted proteins | sample 5400651 | NCBI WGS metagenome assembly WNGE01 (sample SAMN13153370, study PRJNA577476) | soil metagenome | isolation source: 60 cm soil or saprolite under grassland replicate 2 | place: USA:California | collected 2016-06-15 | reverse complement strand
CCCAGCTCGATCAACGAGCTATCTCTTCCTCTTGGCCGTGGACTTCTTCGCCGACTTCTTCTTCGCCGAAGACTTCTTCTTCGCCGAAGACTTCTTGGCTGACTTCTTGGCCGAAGACTTCTTGGCGGACTTCTTGGCGGTCGACTTCTTTCTGGCGGCTGGCATGGTCACCTCCTCTCTGTTACGCCTGGCTCATGAGGCCATACGCTTCAAGCGCCGTCGCTCCCGTTCGCTCATGCCACCCCACACCCCGTATCGCTCGTCGCGACGAAGGGCGTAGTTGAGACACTCGATGCGGACGGGGCACTCGGCGCAGATCCGCTTGGCCTCGCGCGACGACCCTCCCTTCTCGGGGAAGAAGATCTCCGGGTCGTAGTCCCGGCAACGCGCGCGGTCCTGCCATGGAACGAAGTGGTGCACGGCCATCCCCCGAAATTACATTCTTGTAATTCTGCGGGAAACGAGCCCAGAAACGCAAGTCCTCGGGCAGAACTTTTTGATTTCGTTCGCGCCGTTGCATGTCTACTCAGAATCGTGGCGAACTGACGCGTCTCGTGCAAGAGATTATGGCGATTTTTTTGATAGTAAAGTGACCTTACCGCTTTGGTAAAGCCGCCTGACGGAAGCGACAAAATCGGGGCGTTTGGACCGGCTTTGACGGAAGTTTCGCCCGAGGAGAGCAGCCGGGCGGTTCAGCCCAGCCGGACTGCGCTGCGCGAGCGATCGACCCGACCGTAGGTCGTGGTGCGCTCGGCGGGGACCCGGCCGATCTCACGGATCGCCTGCACGAACTCATGGGGCTCCTTGCGTATCCCCCATTCAGCTCCAGCCATACGGGAGATCGTTTCCTCCATGAGCGTCCCCCCGAAGTCGTTGGCGCCTCCCTGGAGGATCTGCTTGCAATACTCCATGCCCATCTTGACCCACGACACCTGGACGTTCTGGATTCGCGAGTGGAGCAGGATCCGGGCCACTGCGTGCATCCGGCGATTCTCGTCCAGTGTGGGCCCGGGCCGGGCCTTTCCCGCCAGGTAGATCGGCGAGTTCTGCCACACGAACGGCAGAGGGACGAACTCGGTGAAGCCACCAGTCTCGTCCTGAATCCTTGCCAACCTCCTGATGTGTCCAACCCAATGTGGCGGCGCGTCCACGTGGCCGAACATGATCGTGGAGGAACTCCGGATCCCCAGTGAGTGGGCGGTCTTGACGATCTCCTCCCAGGTGTCAGCGGGAAGTTTTCCCTTGGTGAGCACCCACCTGACATCGTCGTCGAGGATCTCAGCGGCCGTGCCGGGGATCGTCCCAAGCCCCCGCCGCTTGCACTCCTCCAGGAACTCCCGGAAAGAGATCCCCAGGCGCGTGGCGCCGTTCAGAACCTCCATCGGGCTGAATGCGTGGATGTGGATGTCGGGGACCCGCGCTTTGATGGCGTCGAGGATCCCGAAATAGAAGTCTCCGGGCAGGCTCGGATGCAGCCCTCCCTGGATGCATACTTCCGTCGCCCCGTACTCCCATGCCTCCTGGGCCCGATCGGCCACTTCCTCCAGCGAGAGGGTGTAGGACTCCGAATCGATCTCCCTCTGAGCGAAGGCGCAGAACCGGCACCCCGTGTAGCACACGTTGGTGAAGTTGATGTTCCGGTTGACCACGTAGGTGATCTCGTCCCCCACTGCGTCCCGGCGAAGGTCGTCCGCCACGCGGCACAGTTCTTCCAGCGCCGGCCCGCTCGCCTGGAACAGGGCCAGGGCCTCATCCTCGCCAAGGTCCGAGCCCCTCCCCGCCGCCGCCTTCGACAACGCATTCCCCAGGTCTGCCTCCAGGCGGGCAGCGGCCGGCCTCCGGCCGGTGACCCACGCCCTGGTCACCGCGATCTCACCGAAGTCTCCGTAGACGTCGACGGCGTCCTCTCGCAGACCGGCCTCGGGGCCCTTGGCGAACGTCAACCCGATCGTTCGGGCCTTCCACTGCACCTCAGGGTCGTGCCAGGACGTCGGCTCGGGCTTCTGGTCCGCGCGGGCCAGTCCATCCCTGCCGGTCATCCTGCCTACCGGCCCCTGCATCTTGCCGGCGATCCAGGGATCGGGCTTGACCGCGTACTCCGGATAGATCGCCAGCCGCTCCCGGAGCGTGTACCCCCTCTCTGCTGTCCGCCGATCGAGGTCTCGAAGCTTCGGCCAAGGCGCCTCGGGGTTCACGTGGTCGATCGTCACCGGGGACACGCCGCCCCAGTCGTTGATCCCAGCATCGATCAGCCTCGGGTAGTGGGGATCCGAAAGATTGGGCGGAGCCTGGAGGTTCACCCGCGGTCCGAACACGATCCTGGCGGTGGCAATAGTGGCTAGGAGCTCTTCCTCTCCCGGCTCGGGGGCGTCGTGCATGGCAGTCCCCGGCTTCGCCCGAAAGTTCTGGACGATGACCTCCTGGATGTGACGGTACTTGCGGTGGAGGTCGCGGATGGCGAACAGCGATTTCGCCCTTTCCCGGGGCGTCTCTCCGATCCCGATCAGGACGCCCGTTGTGAAGGGGATGGAGAGGCGCCCGGCGTCCTCGATCGTGCGGAGCCTGATCCCCGGGATCTTGTCCGGAGAGCCGAAGTGGGGACCGCCCCGCTCCGAAAGCCGATCCGAGGACGTCTCCAGCATGATCCCCATCGAGGCGCTGACGTGCTTCAAGCGCGCCATGTCCTCCCACGTCATGACGCCCGGATTCAGGTGGGGCAACAGACCCGTCTTCTCGATGACCTGGATCGAGACTGCCCGCAGATAGTCGAGCGTCGAATGGTAGCCGCGTTCGGCGAGCCACTTCTCCGCGACGGGGTAGCGATCCTCGGGCTTGTCCCCCAGCGTGAACAGCGCCTCTTTGCATCCGCGCTGACGCCCCGCCTCGGCGATGGCCACGACCTCTTCCGGGGCGAGGAACGGCCGGTCTAGCTTCGCGGGTGGCTTTGCGAACGTGCAGTAATGGCAGTGATCCCGGCACAGCATCGTGAGCGGGATGAAGACCTTTCTGGAGTAGGTGATGGTCATGCCGTGTCCGAGATCTCGAAGGCTCGAGGCGATCTCGCACAGCTCGTCCAGTGCGGGGCCCCTCGCAAAGAGCAGAGCTTCCACCTCGTCGAGGGAGAGCGCCTTTCCGGCCCGCGCTCGCGCCAGCGAACGACGGAGCCGGTGAGCGAGGTCGATCATGGTCGGCTCGAATCTACGGCCGGCGTCACATTCAGGCAAACAGCGGCAAGATACAACGGTGAAAGTTGCGGCGCTGGCCGGCGGAGTGGGCGCGGGGAAGTTCCTTCGCGGGCTGGTCAGAGTTGTCCCGGCCGAGGGTGTGACGGTCGTGGTCAACACCGCGGACGACATCCAGGTTCACGGCCTGCACGTCTCGCCCGATCTGGACTCGGTCACGTACTGGCTGGGCGGTGTGGCCGATCGAGACCGCGGGTGGGGGCGGGACGGAGAATCGTTTCGCTCAACCCAGGAACTAAGGGCCTTCGGCGCCGAAAGCGCCTGGTTCGGCCTGGGCGACCTCGATCTGGCCACCCACCTCTTCCGCACCGGGCTCATGGGGCGAGGGAAGACACTCTCCGAGGTAACCAGGCAGGTGGCGGACCGATTCGGTATCAAGGCCCGCATCATCCCGATGTCCGATGACCCGGTGACCACCCGCGTCGAAGTGGTCGACGAGGCGGGCCGATCCCTGGACCTGCACTTCCAGGAGTACTGGGTCATGCGTGGAGCGCGGGACGAGGTGAAGTCCGTCCGTTTCGAGGGCGCCGAACGTGCCCGTCCGGCTGCCGGGGTCCTCGAAGCGATCGCTGATGCAGAGGTCGTCGTGCTCTGTCCTTCGAACCCCATCGTGTCCATCGACCCGATCCTTGCGGTTCCGGGCATACGCGACGCGGTGGCAGCCCGCCGGGACCGGGTGGTGGCCATCTCTCCTATCGTGGGAGGCGCCCCGTTGCGCGGCATGGCCGACAAGCTCCTCCCCGTCGCCGGGGTGGACGTATCGGCAGCAGGAGTGGCCGAGCATTACGCCGGGCTGATCGGGGCTTTCGTGTTCGATCACGCCGACCGGGACCTCCTCGACCGTGTCCTGGCCTCGTGCGATCGCGGAGGGGTAACCGACACGATCATGGTGGACGATTCCGCCGCCGAACGTCTGGCCCGACAGGCCCTCGATGCCGCTGGAGGCGTCGGTGGCGATTGAGATCATCCCGATACCGGCGATTCCTGAGATCGGACCGGGCGACGATCTTGCAGCCATCGTGGGCCGGGCTCTGGCAGAAGAGCGCATACAGCTTCGAGACGGCGACGTGGTGGTGGTGACGCAGAAGGTGGTGTCGAAAGCCGAAGGCCGGATCGTGCCCGAAGAGCCGGGCGGAAAGGCGAGATGGGTGGCCAAGGAGACCCGCCGGGTGGTGGCCCGGCGGGGAGACCTGGTGATCGCCGAGACGCGTCACGGGCTCGTCTGCGCCAACGCGGGTGTGGACACGTCCAACGTCGCCGATGGTTACCTCACCCTCCTTCCGGAAGACCCCGACGCCAGCGCCGAGGGAATCCGAGCCGCCCTCAGCTCCGAGAGTGGCGTCGACGTCGCCGTGGTGATCACGGACACGTTTGGCCGGCCCTGGCGTCAGGGCCTGGTGAACGTGGCCATCGGCAGCGCCGGCTTCCCGGCACTGGTAGACCTGCGCGGAATGAAGGACGCGGTCGGCCGCATCCTGGAGGCGACGGTCGAGGCTCTGGCCGACGAGGTGGCCGCGGCGAGCGGTCTGGTCATGGGCAAGGCGCAAGGCATTCCCGCTGCCGTCGTCCGAGGTGTCAGGGCCGAAGGGCCCCCACTCCCCGCCTCGGCGTTGGTGCGACCAGCGGAAGAAGACATGTTCAGAGAGTCCTCGTTCGAATCACTCCTCTCGCAGAACCAGGCCACTGCATTCGGCCCGGGCAAGGTTGCACCGGACTTGGTGCGAGGGGCCCTGCTTGCCGCCGAAACCGCCCTCCTGGGCGGCGATGAGCACCCCTGGATCCTCATGGAGGTGGGCGACGAGCAGGCTAGGGTGCGCTTGAACGCGGCGACAGAGAGCGGGTCGGCGGAGATCCTGGCGACGGCTCCCGTGGTCGTGATTGGATTCGTCGGCCCGCCCGGCCCTCAAGCCGGAGGTGAGCGAAGGAGTGAGCCGGCGTGGGACGAGGCCGTTCTTTCCGCGGGCGCTGCCATGCAGAAGGTGGTGCTGGCCTTCCATGCCCTCGGCCTCGCTTCGTGCTGGATCCCTCCGACCCGCTTTCGGTCGAGCGAGGTGAAACGGGCACTCGGCGTCGCGGCGCAGCCGGTCTTGAACGGGGCTGTGGCGGCCGGGCCGCCTCTCACGCCGGCATGATGACCGGTAGGTCCATGGCAGGCCTGGTGCTCTGCGGGGGTGGGAGCACGAGGATGCGACGAGAGAAGGCCCTGATCTCCGTGAGCGGGCGACCGCTGGTCCTTCACGTTGCTCGGATCCTCGAGCAGGTCGCCGACCCGGTTCTCCTCGCGCCGGGTCGCTCGGGCCGGCTCGGAGCCCTCGGCTACGACGAGGTCGACGACGCGGTCCCGGGCTCGGGACCGCTGGGGGGCCTGCTGGGCGGATTGGCCGAGTCTCCTCACCACTTGTCTGCGGTCGTGGCCGTCGACATGCCCTTCGCCAGCGCAGCCCTCTTCACGCTCCTGGCGGAGCTCCACCGAGATGAGGACGCCGTGGTGCCGCGAACGCGCTCCGGGCCGGAGCCTCTGCACGCTGTCTACGCGAGAGCGGCCCTTCCCATGCTCCGGTCGGCGCTCGCCGACCGAGAGCTCGCCCTGCACATGGTCCTTTCACGCCTGCGCGTGCGGTGGGTCGACCAGGACGAATGGACCACCGCGGATCCTTCGGGTCGCTTCGCGCTCAACCTCAACGTAGAGGGGGACCTCGCCCTCCTCGAGGCACCCCAGGGTAGTCCGCCGCGGCCGAGATAGAGTTCCAGGCTGTTCCCTGAGGTGCCGACATCCGAGAAGGAGGCGATTGCTGTGGGCGAAGGCGAAAACCATGACGCGCAACCCGAGGTCGGCCAGGAGGAGGCCAGGCCCGGGGTGCCGGTGGTTCCCATGGTGGGTGCCGTGGTAAAGAGGACGAGCCGGTTCAGCCGTGAGGTGGTAGCCACGATGATCGCCCTTGCCAGCACGGCGTTCGGCGTCGTGGCCGCCCTGGCGTGGAACGCCGCTATCACGGCCTGGTTCAACAACTCGTTCGGGGGTCAGCTGGCTCGAGTGACACCCCGCGCGACCGTGAGAGCGCTGTTCATCTATGCCATCGTCGCCACGCTCGTCGGTGTCGTGGTGATCGTGCTGCTGGGTCGGCTGGCCGCTCGAATCAATGCAGAACCTGTAGAGTTCAAGTATCCCGTGGTGCCGAAGAGCTAGGCGCGCGCACGAGGATCCCCATCGGCGGGAGACCTGTTGGCCAAGAAGAAGAAACGCCGCCCCGGATCGAGCCCCCGCTCCGCGGGCCGGACCGCGACGTCCATGAAGGACCGAGTGGTCGACACCCCAGCAGTCAAACCGGCTCCGGCCACGCCCGGGGGGCCGAACCGCTTGGAGCGAAAGGAACTGGCCCGGCGACAGCGGGAGGCGCTCCGGCGAAAGATGGCGCGGCGCCGGATGGCCCGGCGAGGCAGTGTGTGGCTGGTGGCGATCGTGGCGATCGCCGTGGTGATCCTCCTGATCGTGCAGAACTCCGGCAAGACCGGCGGCCTGAACAGCGAAGAACGAAGGCTGCTTGCCCAGGCACCGGCGGCAGCCACGACCGCGGGGTGCGGGGGCGTGACCACGGTGAAACCGTACGATCCGGAAAGCTTGGATCGGACCCATATCGGTGCTCAGGGCGGTCCCGCGACGATGCCCCCCCTATCGTCCTATCGCACGCAGCCCCCCACCTCCGGCCCCCACAACTCGACGCCGCTCGCAGCCGGCCAGTACCCGGATCCTCCACCGATCGATCAGGTGATCCACTCCCTGGAACATGGCGCCGCGGTGATCTGGTACGACCCCTCGGCGTCGTCGAATGACCTCGCCGACCTGCAAACGTTCTTCTTGAAGAAAGGCGAGGGGGCGAAGGTCATCATCGGACCATATAACTATGCGGACCAGGGAGCGGCCGGGAAGCTGCCTTCGGGCAAGCAGATGGTCCTCGTGGCGTGGCATCGCATGGAGACGTGTGCCAAGGTGAGCCTGCCCGTCGCCTTCGACTTCGTGTACCACTACGACTCGGGCTTCCGGGTCCGCGACTACAAGGGCCAGGCGCCGGAGCCGACCGCGCCCATCGGCTAGAGCTGCCGGCGTGCTCACTACAATCGGCATGTGACGAGTCCACCCTCTCGGTACCTGGCGGCAGGGTGAGAGTGGCGCTCGATGCCAGCTCCGCTCTCTCCGAGAGGAGAAGCGGAGTAGGCAATTATGTCTGGCACCTGCTCTGCCTGCTTCCGGAGGTCGACCCCCAATCCACATACGTGGCGTGGTACCTGAACCCACGGGCGATGCTTCGACCCCTGCGGGTCAGACGCTTCTTCAAGGACGTATCGAGACCGAACCTCGTGAATCGCGCGACGCCACTCCCCATGAGATTCTTCGTGAAACTGTGGCAGAGTCTCGGCATTCCCACGGCAGAATGGTTCGTGCGATTCGACGTGCTCTTCGCGCCTGCCTTCGTACCGCCACCGACCCGAACACGGTCCCTCGTGCTGACCGTTCACGACCTCGCATTCCGCCTGTACCCTGACACCGCTCCCACGGCGAATTGGATGCTCCGACTGAAGCCTGCGGTACGCCAGGCCGCCAGGATCATCACGGTCTCGGAGCAGACGCGCCGGGACCTCCTCAGTCTCTACCCGGTAGATCCCGAGCGCGTCTCCGTGGTACCGCTGGGAGTGGATCGAGCCCGATTCCGGCCTCCTTCACCAGGGGCCGTCGAGGCGATTCGGCTCCGCTACGGGATCGACGGTCCATACCTGCTTGCCCTGGGGGATATCGACCCGAGGAAGAACCTCCCAGCTGTGGTTCGGGCGTTCGGTTCTCTACCAGATGACGTGCGGCCCGCGCTCGTCGTCGCCGGCGCGCCGGCTGCCTGGAACCCTGCGGGGTTGGCCCGGCTGCAGGAGGCGCTCGGGGGCCTGCCGGAGCGGGTTCGGAAGCGGATCGTGCTGACCGGCTACGTCCCCGATGAAGACGTGGTCGCTCTGATCGGTGGCTCCGAGGCCCTCGTCCACGCTTCGCTCTACGAGGGGTTCGGCCTTCCCGTCCTCGAGGCGATGGCCTGCGGGACCGCCGTCCTCACCTCCAACGTCTCGGCGCTGCCGGAGACCGCCGGTGGGGCGGCTCTCCTGGTGGACCCGAGAGATGTTCACGCCATCGCCGACGGGATGCGCACACTGCTCACCGACGATGAGCTGCGCCGGCGGCTCCGGGAGGATGGTCTGGTCCGCGCGGCGGGTTTCAACTGGAGGACTACGGCAACCCGGACGGCCGAGATCCTTCGCGAGGTCGCCGGCTAGATCCCTCTGTGCCGGGTGACTCGCCCAGCAGCGCGTCCCACCGGGGCAGGGTGCGGGCATCGCAATACGCATCCTCGAACGCCCGCCGGGCGTTCCGTGACATCTCGTCTGCCAGCTCCCGGTCGTCGCGGACCCGGCGGACGGCGTTGACGAGCCCGTCGACGTTGCCCTGACGCAGGGAGAAGCCGCACCGGTACGCAGCGATCGCCTCGTCAACGTTGGTGCCGGCTGGCCCGACGTAGACCACCGGAACGCCCGAGGCGAGGCCGGCATGCAGCTTGCACGGGCTCATGATCCCGAGGGAGCGCTCGTCGAGGGAGACGAGGGTGCAGCTGGCACCCGCGAGGACGCTGGGCGTTTCCTCCTTCGGCACGTAGCCTCGGAGGATCACGTTGTCTGCGCTCCGGCGTTTGGCTTTCTCCTTCAGCTCGGGGTAGCGAACGCCACCCCCCACGAACAGGAATGCCACATCGTCGCCCGCCAGTCGAGACGCCGCTTCAGCGATGGTGTCCGTTGGATGGCCGTACCCCAGGTTGCCCAGATAGAGCACGACGAATCGTTGGGCCAGCTCGGGCTCCTCGTAGGCGATCCATCGCCTGGGCCGTGCACCCGCCGGGAACAGAGCGAGGGGTTCCCAGTTCGGTATCACCGACCCGGTGGGTCGGCCATTGCTCGCGTATTGGGAGAGCTCACGATCGAGCATGGCCCGGTCGAGAGCAACGACGTGATCCACGCGGCGGAAGAGCCATCGCTTGACAGCTCGCAAGAACCGCGACGCCACTCCGCGCGGCTTGATGGTTCCGTACTCCTCCGCAGCATCGGGAAAGATGTCGTGTGACCAGAGAATGATCCGCGTTTGTCTTTGCAGGAGCCTGTGAGCGACCGCGACCACGATGGCATACGGCGGGCTGGTGAGGGGGATGATCACGTCCTGGCGCGGCAGCGTCTCCACCCGAGCGACGGCACCGATAAGGAAAGCGAGATAATCACCCAAACGCCGGAGGGTGCTGCCCCTCCCGAGCGCCGGTGTCCACAATCGGATTACATGCGGCATCCGCGAGCTTGCCTCCTCTTCGGCTGAACGGCCCGCCGGTGGAAGGCCTGCTGAAGCGCCGCTGAGGTACGAGCCCTTGCCGCAGATCACCGTCACCTCATCGCCCAAACCAGCTCTGTGTTCGGCCAGGGAGGCCGCGAAATGGGCCGATGGCGCCAGGTCGGGGGGATAGAAGAGATTTACGATCGCCAAGCGCACCAAGGACCTCCTGGCTCCACGAGACGAACAACTGCTGAGTGGGGCGCCCAGGGGCGTCTGTAGAGTATCAATTGTGGTTGGGTGCGACGGGCCGTTCGATGCTTGGTCGTGACAGGGGATGCCTCATCACGTGGCAATGACGATCGAGCGGTCATGGTATGTGGGCCCGTGACCAAGCTGCGGGTTGGCGCGAACCTGCTGTGGCTGATGCCCGAGGTGGCCGGCGGCGCCGAGGAGTTCACGGTGCGGACGCTTCGGGCACTCGGGCAGGAAGCGGCCGACGAACTGGAACTCACCATCTTCTGCAATCGGCGCTTCCCAGCCGCCCATCCAGACCTGGCCGCGCGCTTCGCAACCGCCGTGGCCCCCGTCGACGGCGGGTCCCGGGTGGTCCGGATCGCGATCGAGTCGACCTGGCTACCTCGCGAGGCCGTCCGGAGGGAGCTTAACCTCGTCCATCACTTCAACAACGTCATTCCTTGGGTTCGTCAGCGGCCAAGCGTGCTTACCATCCACGACCTGCGCCCGCTGGAGATGCCCCAGACCCTCGGTCGGGGTCATCGTGCCTACCTTCGTTGGCGGCTGCACCCGTCGGTGCGGGATTCGGCCGTCGTCACGACCCCTTCCGCCTTCGTGCGAGACACCGTCATCAACCTGCTCGGGGCGGAGCCGTCGCGGGTGCTGGTCGTCAGCGCGCCGCTGTTCCTTTCGGATGAACCGACTGGAGCCGACCCCGCCGGCGGCCAGTTCGACCTCCCTTTCTTTCTGTACCCGGCCGCAACCAACCATCACAAGAACCATCTCATCCTGCTTCAGGCATTTGCCGAAGTCGCAGCCGCTCGGCCCCATACCGCCCTCATCCTCACAGGTGCCGCAGGTGCCGCCGAGCCCGACGTGGTGGCATGGATTTCGCGACTGGACCTGGGCGGCCGCGTCCGCAGGCTCGGCCGCGTGCCGACACCCCGCCTCGATCAGCTCCTCCGTCTGGCAACGGGGCTCGTCTACCCGTCGCGCTACGAGGGGTTCGGGCTGCCGCTGGCTGAAGCGATGGCAGTGGGGTGTCCGGTGATCGCCTCGGACGCGGCCGCGCTCCCGGAAGTGATGGGCGAGGCCGGCGTGCGGGTCGACCCCGACGACGTGCACGGCTGGGCCGAAGCGATGCTTCGCTTACTCGACGACGACGCCTTCCGGGCGACTCTGATCGCCGCGGGCAGGAAACGGGTCAGGTCGCTCACACCGGCCGAGACGGCCAACCGGTTGCTCGTTGCGTACCGGTTGGCGGCAGAGGACGGCTAGCTCGACACTCCGCCAAGGGCGTGGACGGAGGTGCGAGATACCCGTATCGACCCAGCGAGCTGAGTCGCGACGGCTATTCGATCGCGTTCTTGGGTGCCCGGTCCGACAGCGATCTGAACAGGAACTCGGCCTTGGCCCGAGCCCACTCCAGTGCCTGGTCCCCATACCGTCGTCGTAGGAGGCCCTCGCGGTCTCCGGCATCATGAGAATGATCCGCGCCTGCGGGGGCCGACCGCCCGACGAGCGGAAGTCCCGGCCCCGTCCTACTCCGCCAGTACCCATCGATCGCCTCCCGACACGACCGGACATTCTCCTCGGTGTGGTCGAAGGGAGTGAAAGCCGTCCCGAACCGGGCGTTGACTCGTGCCATCACGGCCCCGAAGTCGCTCACGACGTCCGGGAACGCTCCCACCACGAACCCATCCCTGTAGCGGCGAAGAGGCTCGTAGAACCGAACGTATCCGCGCAAGGCCTGACGGAGGCTCAAGAACTCCTTCATCATCACGAACTCGACGCACGCCTCCCCTGGGTCGCGCACCAGAACCAGAGCGGGTATCCCTGCCCTGATCGCCGCGATGACGTGTGCCGGTGTGTGCGTGTGATGGGCGATCCGGACGGGCCTCCGTTGAGCCTGCTCGAACGCGGCCACCGCGAACGAGTTGCCCGAACGAGGATAGCCCTCGATGACGATCTCGGTATCGGGAGTCAGGACCACCCCGTGCCCCCGCCTCCGGGCTGTCGCCAGGGCGAGCCGGTGACGCTTTCCCACCAAGGTCCCGGCCTCGTACAAGACCTGCCGGGACGCCTTGCTAATTGCGGGGCGCACGGTCGGAGACGAAGGCCCGGTAGGTCCGGTCGGCCTGAAGCCGCCGGTTCTGGAGCGAGGGCGCGAGATATCGATCGCGCAGGTCCTCCTTGATCCCCGCTCGTACGTTGGAAGGCCGGGCCACGCTGCGCTCCAGGGCCAGGCCGGACACGCGCGTCCCGAAGTCGGCGTCGATTTGGGCGAAACAGGCCCGGACGTTCTCTTCGGTGTGCTCGAATGGGGCGAAAGCCGTCTCGAACCGTCGGTTCACCCGCTCGATCACCGCCCCGAAGTCGGTCGTTATCTCCTCGAACGACCCGACAACGAGAGAGTCCAGGTGCTTGATCAAGGGCGTATAGAACCTGATGTAACCCCGAAGGGCCTGCTGGATCGAGACCTGCTGGTGGCGAATGACGAACGAGAGCACCGTATCCTGGGGCTCGCGAATCACGACCAGCGCCGGGACGGCCGATCTGGCAGCGGCGATCAGCTGGGCGGGAGCGTGGACGTCACATGCCACCCTGACGGGATCGGGCTGCGCCCGCTCGAAGGCCACCACGGCGAAAGTCGTACCGGTCCGAGGAAACCCCTCGATGACGATCATCGGCGGCCATGCGCAACCATGTCCGGTACATGGTCTCCGCACCGTCCCGGGCCCCGGCCAGGGCTGGTCGGTCGTACTCGGGGCGCATGGCGGCCTTGAGCTGCTCCCGAATTTCCGAAGGCCGGCCCACCTTGCGCTCCAGGAAGGAACCGGGCTCCATCCTCCCCCGCCAGTAGCCCTCCATGGTCTCGAAACAGGCCCGAACGTTCTCCTCGGTGTGTTGAAAGGGGGTGAAGGTGGTCCCGTACCTCCGGTTCACCCTCTCTATGACAGCTCCGAAGTCGGTGATGACTTCGGAAAAGATCCCCACCACGAACCGGTCACGGTGGCGCAGGAGGGGGCCGTAGAAGCGCACGTACCCGCGGAGAGCCTGGCGGAGTGTGAGGTATTCCTTCGCGATGACGAGCTCGAGGCACGCGTCCGCGGGATCGCGGATCAGGACCAGGGCGGGCACTCCGGCCCTGATCGAAGCAATGACGTGGCCGGGGGCATGGGTGTGCTCGGCGATGCGCACCGGCTCGGGCTGAGCCTGCCCGAAGGCCGCCACGGCGAACGAGTTACCTGAGCGTGGATAACCCTCGATGACGATGTGGGTACCCGGCGCCAGGACAACCCCGTGGCCCCGCAGGCGGGCCATGGGCAGGGCAAGGAAGGGATACTTGGCCACCACGGTCTTGCCTTCATACAGGACCCGTTGAAGGAAGCCCCCTCCCCTGGACGCTCGAACCGACTCAGCAACTCCGGACTTCCGCACCCTCGAGTCCTTCCTCCTGGCGACGATGGGTGCCGACTGAGACCGGCACGTGGCGGCGTGTTGATTCGTGCCCGCCATGCCATCACTCGATCGGGAATGCCCGGATTGTAAATCGCAGGATCCGGCGAGGTACGGACGACGTCGCCAACGGCTGGCCATTCGCCGGGGTAACCTCGTGGAGACGTCATCGGGGACGATGGCGTCGTGTGACGCGCTCCGTTCGGCGGGACCGGCTCGAGGCAGAGGAGCTCTGAGGTCGATTTGCGCATCCTCGTCATATCGTCTTACCCGCCACGCGCATGTGGGGTCGGGGCCTACGCGGAAGGACAGGTCGAGCGCCTGAGAGCGGAGGGCCACGATGTAACGGTGATATCCCCACTTGACGGGCGGGGAGACATCCGTATGTCATTCGACGTCGGCCGTCCGTTCCGCGTTGCTGCGCGTCGAGGCGGGCAATTCGAGCGCATCATCGTCCACTTCCAGCCAGGGATCTACTACCCTCCTCGGATCAGGGCAGTCGTCTCCAGGGTCCGCACATCGCTCGCTTTGCTCCTCCTGGTCCGACGCCGGCCCCAGACCGAGATCCTCATTCACGAAGCTGAGCCGCGCATCCGGTGGCATCCGTCTCATGTAGTTATTCGCCGTGTCTTCGCCCGGGCCTCTCTGCTCTTCCATACGGACGCGGAGCGGAGAGCCCTCGAAGGCAACTATCGTGTTCGGGTTCGGGCGCGACTCGTGGACCACCGCGAAGGCGTCGTCGTGCGGAATCCCCAAGCGAGGCATGAGGCCAGGCGCCGACTGGGGATACCGTCCACCGAAGCGCTCTTTCTCTGCGCAGGGTTTCTCCATCCGAAGAAGGGCTACGAGCGAGCAGTGCAGGCATTCGAGGAAGCCGGCGCCCCAGGCCAGTTGGTGATCGTAGGGTCAGTGCGGGACACGACTCCGCAGAATCTGAGTTACACGATCGATCTTCGGAGTCTGGCCGAACGGACCGATGGGGTCACGCTCATCGAGGCTTTCCTGAGCGACGACGACTTCAACACGTGGTTGGCGGCGGCAGATCACGTCGTCCTTCCGTACACGGGGGCCTGGTCCTCTGGCGTTCTCGCCCGCGCGAGCGTGATCGGGACGCCCGCCATCATCTCCGCCGTGGGCGGGCTGGCCGAGCAAGCGGGACCGCGCGATGAGGTCTTCCACTCGGCCGAAGAGCTTCGACGACTCTTTCGACGGCACGGCAGCCACGCGATCGGTGCAGAAGGCCGGCGAAACAAGCCGGCCTTGAACCGCCCCCACGGTCCAGTCGGCTAGTGCGTTTCCCTCTCTTCGTTTTCCCCCCCAGCTACTCGCAGGCCTGGTGCAGCACATCTGCTGTCAGTACGGCCGTCCGTCTCCAGCTGAAGGTTTTCGCCCGTGCGAGCCCCGCCGCGCGGAGAGTCCCCCTGAGCGCGGCATCGGTGATGAGTCGGTCGATCCCTGCCGTGATGGCCTCCACGTCCCTCGGATCGACGAGCAGCGCGGCGCCTCCGGCGGTCGCCGGGAGTGCGGAGACGTTCGAGGTGAGGACCGGCGTGCCGCAGGCCATGGCCTCGATGACGGGGAGCCCGAACCCCTCGTACAGCGACGGATACACAAGGGCCTCAGCGCCGGTCAGGAGAGCCACCTTGGCGTTCTCCGAGACGTAGTCAGTGAACACGACCCGCTCCCGGATCGATGGCGGCAGGCGGTCCAGCGCCGGCCTGAGAAGCTCCCATCCCTCCGGATTCGACGGCGTGACCGGGCCTGCCAGCACCAGGGTGGGCCGCACGGCCGCCTCGAGCGCCGAGTAGGCACGGATGATCGCAGGAAGGTTCTTCCTCGGCTCGATGCCCCCGAGCGTGAGAAGGTAGGGTCCCTCGATACCGTAGCGTTGGCGGACCGCCCGTACGGCGTCCTCTGGAGCCGGCCGGAACACGGCGGCATCCACACCGAGGGGGACCACGGAGATCCGATCATCCGCCACCCCATAGGTATCGAGCAGGTCACGCCGAGTCTGCTCGGAGACCACCATGATCCGCGCCGCCCGGCGGAGGGCGGACTCCAGGCGAGCCAACCATTGACGGGTGGCCAGCGGGGCGGTTGCGGGAAACACGCGGAACGCCAGGTCGTGCACGGTGAGCACGAGCCGCCGGGTTCGCGTCGGGGGAGGAATGAAGTTCGGAGCGAACAGAACCTCAAACCGCACCGTCCATTCGACTCTCGGGATCTCACGCCGTGCGGACAGTCGTTCGAACCAGGCTCCCGGAATCGGCACCGCCCTCTCGACGAGGTTTGGAGGACGGTCCTCGTCGAACAGTCTTGGTGCCCGTGAGAAGTTGAGCGCGGCCCGGGCGCTCGGGTACCAGGCCACATACGTCGTTCCGGGATCCACTCGAGGGAGGAGGCGAAGTAGGTGCATCGTGTAGTGCCCGACGCCTGTCCTTTCACGGGACACCGCTTGTCTGGCGTCGACAGCTACGCGCACGATTGCATTCCGAGGGCTACAGAGCAGGCCCCACGCACGGGTCCCTGCATGGTCATCGTTTGATCTCGTGGAGTGCCACCCGGGACGCCCGGGCTGCCCTGCGAGCCACCTCCAGATACAGCTGGGCACAGGATCGCCTGTTGAGGACGGTGTTCGCGTACCGTCGGGCACGGTCCTCCAGCGCGCTCCTGAGCGACGAATCATCGGCCAGTCGGGCCAGGTTCGCTCCCACCTCCGCCGCTTGGTCGCCGTCGACCTCAACCTTGAGGACGACGTCGGAAGGAACACCGGCGAAGGAACCCACGTTGTTGACGATCACCGCCCGACCCTCGGCCAGGGCTCTGGCGAACGTTCCCGATGCCTCGCCCGCACTTGGATATCGGAGATTGACCACCGCGTTCGCCGCCTTGAGGTGAAGGTAGAAGTTCGGCAGGTCGACGAACCCGGCTATCCGCACTCGATGGCTCAGCCCGAGGTTCTCGATCAGCCGCTCGAGGGCCATGCCGTGCACCTGCTTCTGGCCCACCAGCAGCAGCAGCGCGTCGGGACGGCGCTCCACCAGATGGGCGAAGCCGCGGAGGACCGCCGCCGGTTGCTTGGGGATGGTGAGAAAGCCGAAATGCCCCACGATGAAGGCGTCCGGGGGCAGGCCGAGGCTCTGGCGAGCTTCCTCTCGAGTGATGCCTTGGACGCCGGGAGGCGGCGATCCGGCGTGGTGAGGGATGACCGTGGCTGGGACATCGGGCGCGATTTCGGCGATCTGCTCTCGAGCGACGTCACTGTGCACGACGATGTTCTGGGCCCTCCTGGCGACGTGTGCGTTCAGCGGATACAGGAAGTGCTCGAACCCCGTGAACAGACCGCGCTTTCTGAGGGAGAGGAGCTTTTCACCGGTTTCCCCGTACTCCTCGGTGAGGAGCGACCTGTACGTCTGCCAATCGGGTCTCCGTTCGGCGAAGAGATATGAGATGAGGTGGTGAAGGACGAGGTCGTGAAAGACGGCGATACCCGGACGTTCCCGGGCGGCCCTGTATACGTAATCGTGATGGGGGTTGTTGCCGAGGTGATGGAAGATCGCGTCATACCGGTCGGCCAGCCGTGAAAATGCGCCGGGGTCACGGATGGTCACGCTCGGGAACTCCTCGAAGGCGCGCCTGTTCGAACGGCGCGTGAACACGTCGACCTCGGCCTGCTCGGCCACCAGGGGAAGGATCACGGCGGAGTAGTCGGCGATGCCGGAGGGGATCGGAGGAAGCGGGGAGAACCAGGCGAGTCGCACGGAGAGGCTTAGTCCAGCGGGCCGCCGGTCGGAGACTCGGCGCGAGCCCGGTCCAGCGTCTCAGCCCGTAACTGGTCGACGGAGGCACGCAGGGCCTCGAGCTCACGACTGAGCTCCCCGAGCTGGGTTCCGTGGCGAGCTCGCAGCGCCTCGATCTGCCGGTCCAGCTCCCGGACCAGAAGGTCGGAGCGCATCAGTAGGTCGTTCATCAAGCGCCTGGTGAGGTCGGGCCGCCGGGCCAGCAGCTTCTCCTCGAGCTCCTCCAGCGCATATTGACGGTTGCGGTCGTAGATCTCATAGGCGAGAGTCCGGAGGTAACGACGGAGGGCGCGTCGGCGCCGATAGGCTTCGAGAACGGGCGTCGGAAGCATCCGCTTCAGTAGTTCGCGCATCGATGCCACGAATGAAGCGTAGCGCACCGGCGGCCATTGCTAGACTACAAGCCCCACGCGTGTTCCTGCACTCGGACGAAAGGACCGGACCTGGCCACCGCAAGCGAGGCCATCGTACGAACCTCGGAGCCACCTCGGCTCCAACCCGCTTCCCGCCTCCGAGAGCTCTTCCAGGCCAGAGAGATCCTGTCGAATCTCGTTCGGAAGGACATCAAGGTCAAGTACAAGTCCTCGGTCCTTGGCGCGGCCTGGTCCATGCTCAACCCGATCCTGTACCTTGCGGTGTTTACTCTCGTCTTCACGAAGGTCCTGCCGAACAAGATCCCAGACTTCCCCATCTACCTACTGTCGGGATTACTCGCCTGGAACCTGTTCGGCACCTCGCTCTCGTTCGCCACCCGGTCCGTCGTGGACAACGGGAACCTGGTCAACAAGGTGTACTTCCCCCGGGAGGTCCTTCCGTTGTCCTCCATGGGTATCCCGATCGTGGACTTCACGTTCCAGGCCGTGGTCCTGGCGGCGTTCATGGTGATCCTGCGGCACAGCTTCTGGGGGGTGAGCCTCCTCCTGCTCCCCTTGGCGCTCTCGGCGCTTCTGGCCTTCACCGCGTCCCTGGTGCTCTTCGTCTCCGCCATCAACGTGCGCTACCGGGACACCCAGCACCTGGTGACGGTGGCGCTCCTGATGTGGTTCTGGCTCACCCCGGTGGTCTATCCGAGCGGCTTCCTGGTCCGGGGCGAAGTCGCCGGGAAGCACCTGTTCGGCATCTCCTTCTACCACCTGTTGCTGGCGAACCCGATGGCAGACATCGTCATTGGGTTCCAGCGTGCTCTGTACGGGGTGGTGATGCCGACCGGTACCGACCATCCCATCCTTCTTCCGGTCAGCCTGCCCTGGCTCGCGGGCGTCCTGACCCTGGTCCTGGTCGGCTCGCTGGGGCTGCTCATGCTGGCGTGGCGGGGGTTCTTCCACCGATCGGGGGACTTCGCGGAGGAGCTGTAGGGAGGTGAAGGTGGTTCCGGGAGGAGTTCGCCGATGACCGCGGCCGTGTCCGTCGAGGATGTCAGCAAGCGGTTTCGCCGATACCGGGAACGTCCCACCTCGATCAAGGAGCGGATCATCCGCATCCGCGTCCATTCCGAGGAATTGTTGGCTCTGCAGAACATCTCGGTCGACGTGGAGGAGGGGGAAACGCTGGGCCTGCTGGGCCCGAACGGTTCCGGAAAGACCACACTCCTCAAGGTCATCGCCGGCATCCTCAGGCCCACCGCGGGCAGGGTCACCACTCGCGGGAGGATCGCCGCCCTGCTCGCCCTGGGGGCGGGATTCCATATGGAGCTGACCGGTCGGGAGAACGTGTACCTGAATGCTTCGCTCCTGGGGCTGTCTCGCCAGGAGACGGACCGCGTGTTCGACGACATCGTGGCCTTCGCCGAGCTCGAGGACTTCATAGACAACCAGGTGAAGTTCTATTCGTCGGGGATGTACGTCCGTCTGGGGTTCGCCGTGGCCGTGCACGTGGATCCCGCCATTCTCCTCGTGGATGAGGTCCTCGCCGTCGGTGATATCGCGTTCCAGCGTAAGTGCCTGGACAAGGTGGAACAGTTCCAGCAGGAGGGACGCACCATCGTGTTCGTCACACACGCCCCCGACCAGGTGGTTCGGGTCTGCGATCGGGCCATCGTCTTGAACAAGGGTCGGATAGTGAACGAGGGGAACCCTCACGACGTGGTGCGTGACTTCCGGAGGCTGATGAGTCGTCAGGACCTCGCCTACGGCTGGGACCGGGGAACGAAGGAGATCGAGATCGTGTCGGCGGAGATCTTCGGGTCGGATGGCTCCACCCGGGAAGTGTTCTTTCCCGGGGAAGAGCTGGTCATCCAGGTCGACCTGAAGGGACACGTACCCGTGGAGAATCCCGTCGTCTCGTTCGCCATCCACGACGACCAGAACCGATTCGTGTACGGAACCAACTCCGACTGGCGGCAGGTACGGTGGCCCGTCTTCGAAGGCAAATACCGCGTCGTGTTCAACCTCAAGAGCCTGCCGTTCGTGGACGGCCGATACTTCGTGACACTCGGCGTGCATTCACGAGACTCCAAGCGCGTATACCACCTACAGGAGCAGCGCTACTCGTTCGACGTCGTACGGGGCGAGGAGAACCCAGGCGCGGTGTGGATCCCGGTGGACTGCCGGGCGGAGCGGCTTTGAAGAGGCAGGAGTGGAGCCCTGAGCTCGAGGCCCCTGGCGAACACAAGAAAGGAAAAGGCGTGCTCATTGGATTGATCCTCGTCTCCGTCTTCCTGGCCGCCTTGGCCCAGCTCACCTTGAAGCATGGGATGAATCAAGTGACCGTTGGCGGGGCCCACCCTCTGAGCCTGCACAGGCCAGCGCGAACGGTGGTTCGGATCATCACCAACCCGTCCGTATGGGGAGGCCTGGCGCTCTTCGTCGCGTCGGCCTCTGTCTGGCTGATCGTCCTGTCTCGCGCTTCACTCTCCTTCGCCTACCCCTTTGCCTCGCTGACCTACGTCCTGATCCTGGTGTTCGACCGGTTCGTGCTCCATGAGCCCATCTCCGGCCTGCGCTACGCGGGAGTGGCCCTGATCATCGGGGGGCTGTTCCTGATCTCACGGACGCACTCAACGTGATGCCGGACACGGGGAGGTTCGTCTAAAAGGATGAAGGCGATCCTGCTCGCGGGAGGAGAAGGCACCAGGCTCCGCCCGCTTACCGAGACCATCCCCAAGCCCCTGGTGCCGCTCGTGGACCGACCCTTCCTGGGCCACGTGCTGGATCACCTGGCGCGGCATGGAGTGGGAGAAGTGCTGCTCTCCTCGCCCTACCTGGAAGGCGTTTTCGCAGCATTCCTGGCGCGGCGCCGGTCCGGGCCCGCCGTGACGTGGGTCGCCGAACCGATTCCTCTCGGCACCGGGGGAGCCACCGCCAACGCAGCGCGGACCCTGCGGGAGACCTTCCTGGTGCTGAACGGGGACATTCTGACGGACATGGATCTCTCGGCGTTGATCGCCGATCACCGGGCAAGGGGGGCAACGGCCACCATCGCCTTGAGTCGCGTGGACGACGCCCGGCAGTATGGCCTGGTCACGGCGGACGAGGCAGGCAGGGTGCTCGAGTTCAGGGAGAAGCCGGTCGACCCCACGCCGGGCCTGGTCAACGTCGGCACGTACGTACTCGAGCCGGAGGCAGTCGCGGGTGTTCCCACCGACCGATCAGTGTCGATCGAGCGGGAGGTCTTCCCCGGGCTCATCGATTCGGGCGCCACCGTCCATGCGTTCGTGTCGCGCGGGTACTGGATGGACCTCGGCACTCCCGAGAATTACCTGCAGGCGACCTTCGACGCCCTGGAAGGAAAGATCGAGGGACTGTCCTATGCGGCCCCGCACGTCGATCCACGTGCCGAGATATCCCTGCGGTCGCATCTGGGCCGATGGGTCGTGGCTGGGCCGGGGGCGAGGATCGGGGGCGACGCCGTAGTGGAGGATTCCGTCCTCCTGGCGGGCGCCGTCGTGGCAGACAGAGCCAAGGTGAGGGAGTCCATCCTGGGCCCTGGAGCCATCGTCGGCGCTGACTCCACGGTCCAGGGGGCGGTTCTGGCCGAGGGGGCGACGATACCTCCGGGGATGTCAGTGGAAGGCGCCAGGGTCTCGGCTGGTCGAATCCTCGAGGCCTGATAGCGGGCAAGGCCGTGGCCGAAGCTCGATCCCGACCCATCCGCACATCACGTGCCCGCGCTGTCGCTTCTCCGTTCCAGGAAGAGGCGGGGGGCTACGCTCGGCTTCGCCTCGCTGCTCGAGCCCCCGAACCCCCAACTTCAGGCTTTCAGTCGCTTCAGGAATTCCTTCTCGTCGATCGTCTCGACCCCGAGTTGAACCGCCCGATCGTATTTCGATCCCGGGTTCTCACCGACCACAACGAAGTCCGTCTTCTTCGACACGCTGGAGGCCACCTTCGCCCCGGCCTCCTGCGCCGACTCCTCCGCCTGTGACCGGGGCATGGACTCCAGGCCGCCGGTGATCACGATGGTCTTTCCGGAGAGCGGCCCCTCCGATTTCGCCAGGACCTCGGCCTTCTCCTCCATACGGATCCCGGCCTTCTTCAGCTTCTTCAGCAGCTCCAGGTTGCCTGGTTCGTGGAACCAGTCGTGCACGCTCTGGGCGATCTCCGGACCGATCTCCTCGACGGCGTTCAGCTCCTCGACGGAAGCCTTCTGCAGCAGGTCGATGGAGGGCAAGGCTCGGGTCAATACCCAAGCCACATGCCCGCCCACGTGCGGGATGTTCAACGCCACCAGCAGCCTCCACAGCTCACGATCCTTCGATGCCTCGATCGAGGCGCGGAGGTTGGCGATGGACTTCTCCTTGAATCCCGGTAGCTGGGCCAGGTCCTCATCGGTCAGCGAGTAGATGTCCGCCGGATCCTTGACCAGTCCCAGGTCCAGGAGGGCGATCCCCGTCTTGTAGCCGAGGTGCTCGATGTCCATCGCTCCTCGGGAAGCGAAGTGGAACAGCCACTCGATGCTCTGCGACGGGCAGCCTCGCTTGTTCGGGCACCGCCGGTAGGCCTCGCCCGCTCTCCGGACGAGCTCGGTCCCGCACGAGGGGCAGCGCTTGGGGAACCTCCAAGGCCTGGAGTTCCCGGCCCGCTTGGACAGGACGGGGCCGACCACCTCGGGGATCACGTCGCCGGCGCGCCGGATGATGACCGTGTCCCGCTCCCGGACGTCCTTCCGCTTGACCTCGTCTTCGTTGTGCAGGGTGGCCCGCCCAACGGTGACGCCTCCGACGTACACGGGCTCCAAGATGGCGAAGGGCGTGACGATCCCCGTGCGCCCGGTGTTGACGGCGATTTTCTGCAGCAGCGTGGTGCGCTCCTCCGGAGGGAACTTGTAGGCGATGGCCCACCGTGGAGCGTGGCTGGTTGCACCCAGCTCCTCCTGCAGCGGTACCTGGTCGACCTTGACCACTACGCCGTCGATCTCGTAGTCGATGGAGTGGCGGTCCTTCTGCCACCGCTCGCAGAACGCGAATACCTCCTCCAGCGACCCCACCCGCTCGATGTGCGGGTCGACGGGAAGCCCGGCCTCCTGCAGGTAACCGAGGATCTCGGAGTGCCGCTGGAATCGTCGCCCCTCCACGGCGCCGATCCCATGGCACCACAGTCTGAGCGGCCGGGATGCCGTGATCGCGGGGTCCTTCTGTCGAAGCGAGCCCGCGGCGGCGTTGCGAGGATTGGCGAACGTCCTCTCCCCCCGCCTCCCCAGCTCTTCGTTCAGCTTCTCGAACGCCCGCACCGGCAGGTACACCTCGGCGCGGACCTCGAGCACGCTCGGGTGTCTCTCACCCCGGAGCCTCATCGGCACCGACCGGATCGTGCGGATGTTGGCCGAGATGTCGTCTCCAATCTGGCCGTCGCCCCTGGTGGCGCCCTGCGCGTAGCGACCGTCCTCGTACGTGAGGGACACCGCCAGCCCGTCGATCTTCAGCTCGCACACGAAATCGGCCTGCCGGCCCAGCGTCCGCTCCACCCGCTTGCCCCACGCGTTCAACTCCTCCCACGAGAACGCATTGTCCAGCGAGAGCATCCGCACCCGGTGGCGGACAGGGGCGAACAGCTCGGAGGGCCGGCCGCCCACCCGTTGGGTGGGGCTGTCCGGCGTGATCAGCTCGGGGAACTCCTCCTCCAGGCGCCTGAGCTCGCCCATGAGCTCGTCGTACTCGGCGTCCGAGACCTCGGGGTCCGATAGGACGTGGTACCGGTACTCGTGGTAGTGGAGCTGCTCGCTGAGCTCCTCGACCCGGAGCTTGGCGTCCGAGCGCCTTCGCTCCTCCCGCTCGTGTCGCTCTTCCGGCTCCGCGGTTTTTGCTGCTCCGGGCATGAGGATTAGGCGGCGAGCTCCAAGGCCCCGGCCACCCCGATGTGCTCACCGCGAACCAGGAGGGCGCCGTGCACACCGGGAAGCCGCCGAAGGTATCCGAGGGCGACGCGGAACGAATTGGGCTTGGTTAGGATGGCGGTAGCCGCGGCTGCGGCCGCGTCGGCGAGGATGCAGGACCGCGCCACCACCACCAGCCCCTCCGCAATCTCGGGATCCCGCTGCGCAGGATCCAGGCTGGAGAAGATGCCTTGCGGTCCGAGCTCGGGCTTGATCACCAGCGCCATACCTTGTCCCCCGCCTCCTCGCAGGGCGAGACGGGCCCGCTTGTTGGACACCACGTAGTGGTCACTGCCGCAGGTGACGATGACCTCGCCCAGCGGCGAGGCCAGTTTTCGCCCCACGAATTCGGTGAGGGCCCCTCGGAACGCGAACATAGGTCCAACGCCGGCCAGCCCGGTCTGCGCGGCCATCTGCCGCACGATCTCCGGAGCGTCCCCTGGAACCGAGAGCGGCCGCTTGGAGCTCTGGAACCCCTGATGTCGGATGGCATAGGCCTGGATCTGCTCCCAGAACTGCATGCCGGCGGCTCGGGCTTCCTCGTACAGCTCCTCTGGGCCGCTGATCCGAAGGACCATGTCCTGGACCGGCACGTCGAAGTGTTGGGTCCGTCTCTTCAGCAGCCGCATCGCAGCGAAAGGCTACACGGTCGCACCAAGAGCAGAGGGAGCCTCGATCCCGTCAGGCTAGCGCAGGGCATCCCGAATGCGGCCGCCGCCCAGGATCTCCTCTCCGCGGTAGAAGACCACGGTCTGCCCTGGAGCCACCGCGCGCTCCGGGGTTCGAAACTCCACCCGGACCTCCTGGCCCAAGGACTCGATCACCGCGGGCACGTCGTCGCCCTTGTACCGGATCCGCACATCGGCCTCGAAGGGGCCGACGGCAGGCGGCTCGCCCGCAACCCAGGACACACGGTCGGCTACCAGACCCCGCCGGGTCAGGAGGTCGCCGGGCCCCACCACCACGCGGTTCGCCGCCCGGTCCACGTCCACGACGTAGGCCCGCTCGCCCGTGGAGACGCCCAGGCCCCGGCGCTGTCCGATGGTGAAACGGAAGGTCCCGTCGTGATGGGCCATGGTCCGCCCATTCGGGTCGACCACCTCGCCGGGACGGACCAGGTCGGGAGCGTGTCGGGCCAGAAACGCACCGTGGTCGGCACCGGGGACGAAGCACACCTCCTGAGAATCGGGCTTGCCGGCCACGGGCAGGCCGAGCCGAGTGGCGTGCGCCCGCGTCTCGGACTTCGCCTGTCCGCCGACGGGGAAAAGACTCCTGGCAAGCTGGTCCTGGCCCAGCATGTGGAGGAGATAGGACTGGTCCTTGGACCGGTCGACGCCGCGGCCGAGATGCCATCTCCCTGGCTCGTCCTTCCACGTCCGCACGTAATGGCCGGTGGCGACAAAGTCGACCCCCAGCAGGTCCGCCCGATCCAGGAACGCGTCGAACTTGATGAACTGATTGCATCGCACGCAGGGGTTGGGTGTCCGCCCCGCGCGATGCTCCGCGAAGAAGTCGGCCAGGACCGTTCGCTCGAAGGCGCGGCTCATATCGGCAACTTCGAAGTCGAACCCCACGAGCCCGGCAACGGCGGCCGCGTCCGTCTCGGCTTGGGGGCCGCAGCACCCGTGGTCCACGCCGTCCATGTGCACGAGTTTCATGTGAGACCCCAGCACCCGATAACCCTGTTCGTGAAGCAGCGCGGCCGAGACCGAGGAGTCGACTCCGCCGCTCATGGCGACCAGGACAGACGGCTTGCGCTTCACGCGTGCGAGGCTAACAGGCAGCAGAGGTTTCCCTTGCCTCGTGGGTGGTATCTCTGACCTACCCCTCGGTAGGATAGTCGGCTCATGAACATCATCGCCCTGGTCAAGTACATACCGAACCCCGAAGGCACGCCGCAGATGGGGCCGGATCATCGCCTGGTCCGAGAGGGCGTCGAGGGAGCCCTGGACCCCGGGGACGAGCACGTGGTGGAGGCGGCGCTACAGCTCGCCGAGCAGTCGGGTGGCGAGGTCACCGTCCTCAGCATGGGGCCGGGGCCGGCGTTGGCCGCCATCCGCCGCGCCCTGTCGATGGGCGCCCACAAGGGCGTGCTGATCACCGATGCCGCCCTCCCCGGCGCTGACACCCTGGTGACGGCCAGAGTCCTCGCGGCCGCCATCAAGCGCGGAGAGTTCGACCTGGTGATCGGCGGCGTCGAGTCGACCGATGGGTACACCGGCACGCTTCCGATGGCCGTGGCCGAGTTCCTCGGCATCCCCAACGCAACCTTCGCCCGCAACATCGAGCCGAAGGACGGGTCGATCCGGATCGAGCGCCAGACCGAGATGGGCTATGACGTGGTCGAGTGTCCTCTGCCTGCCCTGGTCACGGTGACCGCGGGGGCCAACGAACCCCGGTACCCGACGCTCAAAGGCATCATGCAGGCCAAGCAGAAGCCCATGGAGAATCTCTCGCTGGCCGACCTCGGCATCTCGGGCGAGGACGCCAAGGCCACCCAGGAGGTCATCGGGGTCGAACCGGTCCCCGCCAAGAAGGCTGGCGAGGTCCTGGAAGACCCGGGCGAGGCTCCGGCAAAGGTTGTCGAGCTGTTGTCCAAAGCCAAGGTGATCTGAAGGCATGCCGGGCATCTGGGTCTACGCCGAGGTGGCTCCCGACGGCAAGGTGGAACCCGGAGCCCTGGAGAACCTCACCAAGGCGAGGGATTTGGGCACCGAGGTGGCCGTGGTGGCGCTGGGCCCGGGATCCACGCAGGCGGCGACTACGGTCGGCGAGTACGGAGCCGGGACCCTCTACGCGAGCGACGACTCAGCGTACACGGACTTCATCGCTCAGCCCGCCGTGCACGCCCTGCACGGGCTCATCCAGCAGCACCAACCGGAGCTGATCCTCTTCTCCTCGACCTACGACTCGCGCGACGTTGCCGGCCGGCTCCAGGCCAGGATCGGTTCCACCCTCATGTCCAACACCACCGACATCCTCGGCCCCGACTACGCGCAGACTCAGATCTTCGGCGGCCAGCAGATCGTGGACGTCACGCTCTCTGGGCCGAACCCGAAGCTCGTCATCGTCCGGCCCAAATCATTCGAGCCCCAGCCGAGTGGTGGCGGACCGGCCCAAGTGGTCCCGGTGGAGGTGGAGATCGCCGACGAGCTGAGGAAGGCCGCGCGCGTAGAACGCCACGAGCAGGCCGCCGCCGGGCCGAAGATGGAGGAGGCCAAGGTCATCATCGCGGGGGGCCGGGGCCTCCAACAGCCGGAGAACTTCAAGCTCCTGGAGGATCTGGCGGGGGCCATCGGCAATGCAGCCGTGGGCGCCTCCAGGGCCGTCGTCGACTCGGGGTGGGTTCCCTACGCGATGCAGATCGGGCAGACCGGGAAGACCGTGAGCCCCGAAGTCTACATCGCCGTGGGCATCTCCGGAGCCATCCAGCACCTGGTCGGAATGAAGACGTCCAAACGGATCATCGCCATCAACAAGGACAAGGAGGCACCCATCTTTCAGTACGCCGACCTGGGCATCGTGGGCGACGCGCTGAAGGTCCTCCCAGAGATCACCGCGGCCATCAGGGTGAAGAAAGGGTCGTAGGCGAAAGGGCTCCCCATCGTCGCGCGTGTGGTGTCGCTGGCGATACTTCTGGTGGGGTGCACCAGGTCCGACCAGCCCTCCCGACCGTCGCCCAGGGTCTCAGGGGTGTCGTCGCCTTCGTCTCCATCCGCTTCCGCGCTCCCGGCGATCCCTTCGAGCTCCGGTCGGAGCCTCGGTCCGAACCAACCACCGATCGTCTGGATCGGGGGCAAGCTCACCGAACTGAAGCCAGACCGCCTCGAGCTGAAAGAGCCGTTCGGGTCGGTGGTCACAGTGCGCCTCCTCGGGCGGTACGCCAGCGCGTTCTTCCGAGTCTCCGGCGGAGCCTGGAAGCCCGCGAATCCCAGGGCATACGCGACCGCTGGAACGAAGGCCTGCATCGAAACCCTCATGAACGGTGGGACCTTGCTGGCCCTCAGAGTGTTCCTGGGCGCGGACTGTGGCCCTTCGATGGGGTAGGCTCGGTCGAGTTCTTCCGACACAGGACTATGGATGCATGAACTCCAACAGTGAGCGTGTTACCACTGTCCATCTCGGCCAGTACACGCGGGAAACCGCCAACGAGATCGCCGGGGAGCTGGAGAAGGCGGGCATCGTCTGGTGGTACAAGGAGCCGGGGTGGCTCAGCCAGGTGTGGGAATATGGGGTCCGGCTCTTCGTGGACAAATCTCGACTTGCCGAGTCCAAGGTCATCGCCGAGCGTATCGTGGCCGCTCGCAACCAATGACGCCGCAACCCTCCGACAAGGTTCTTTTGATCGGGGCGGATGAACTGCGCCCGGGACAGCCAACCGCCGGGATGACTCGCCAAGAGGCCATCGCCAGTCGATCCATATGGGCCGGTTTGGTCCGGACGGATCCCGGGATGCAGTCCGGCTGGCACCATCACGGAGCCCACGAGACCGCCATCTACGTCCTGGCCGGCCACATGCGGATGGAGTCGGGGCCGGGCGGTGAGGACGTCGTGGAGGCGGGCGCAGGCGACTTCATCTACGTCCCCAGCGGGGCCATACATCGGGAGAGCAACCCCAGCGAGGAGCAGGCCGTCGCGGTGGTCCTTCGATCCGGTACAGGCGAGGTCGTGGTCAACGTGGAACGTCCTTCGCCGTAACCAGAGAGAGCTGTCCCTGATCAGGAGCCGGTTCGCCGATAGAGCGTGATCCCGTCGCGCTCCACCGGCTCGGCTAGACCTTGGTCCACGAGCAGATCGACGTGGGCCACGACCTCGGACACGGCCAGGAAGTTGTCGAACCCCTCCAGGCGTGGAAACAGCTCGTTGGCGAGCTGCCAGGCGGACTTTCCTCTTTCGTCGAGCATGCGGGCCAGGTCTTTGGTCCGGCGCCGGTGATGCGATCGCATCTCCTCGATCACCGCTCGCGGATCCTCGATGGGCGAACCGTGCCCCGGAAAGACGGTGGTCAGGGAAAGCGAGGCGAGCCGATCCAGGCTGGCCAGGTATTCGATGAGGCTGCGGCGTCGGTCGGTCGGGTCAATTGGATCGGGCTCGAGGAGCGGATTTGGACTGATGTCCAACAGTAGCGTGTCGCCCGAGAACAGGACCCCACTCTCCTGGTGGTACAGGCAGATGTGGCCAGCCGTATGACCCGGCAGGTGAAGGACCTCCAGCTCGAAACCGTCGAAGGCGACCCGTTCGCCGCCACGCAGGGCGGTCGCGTCCTCGATCTCGGGAAGGATCTCGGGTCCGAGCTTTCGTTCTCGCTCGCCCAGCTCGGCGAGCTCCTCCATGGGCATCCCCGCTTGCAAGAGCAGCCGGCCGGTAGCCACGAGCATCGATCGGTCGGCCAGCTTCGGAAGGTCCCGCTCACCCACCAGGATATGGGCTCCCGAAGTGTCGCGAAGCCTGGGCGCCATCCCGTAATGGTCTGGGTGGCCGTGCGAAACCACGATGCGGGCGATCTGCTCCGGGGCCACTCCGATCGCCGCCAACCCGAGCAGCAGAGCGTTCTCTGTGGCCGGGGTGTTCGGGCCGCAATCGAACAACGTGATGGGATCCGCCGTGAACACGTATACGTTGGCCGGTCCCACCGCGTACGGCGTGGGAACGACGATGCGCTCGAATCGCAAGCCGGCTGCGTACGCAGGCATGGCGAGCAGAGTTTACGGACTGAGCCTCAGCCCCCGACCGCTCGCCACCCGAGCCCGCCGCCCGTACAAGCGAGGAGAACCAGAGCTGCAACGACGCGGTGGCGACGGCTCTGTTCGTGTACGTGAGTGATCCTGGCTCTCGCAGTCGCCACACATCGACCGGGGCTTGAGCCGTCCGAGCTGCAGAGCGGCTGGGTCCGACGAGCGGCGTGCGCCACAGGTCAGACTGGGGCGGGGAGCCGCTCTCCTGGCACTTCCTCTGCCGCTTCCAGGGAAACCTTCGGCAACAACCGGTCAAGCCATCGGGGCAACCACCAGTTCCACTCCCCCATCAACCTCATGGTGGCAGGCACCATGATCACCCTGATGATCGTGGCATCCAGGAGCACTGCTGCCGCCAACCCGAACCCGAGCTCCTTGATCGGCAGCATCCGGGCGAAGGCGAACGCTCCGAACACCGTGACCATGATGGCGGCCGCGCTCGTGATGATCCGTGCCGTGTGCTCGAGCCCCCATCCGACCGCTTCGGTGTTGACGCCGGTCCGCAGGTACTCCTCGCGGATCCGGGCAAGGAGGAACACCTCGTAGTCCATCGACAGCCCGAACAGTATGCAGAAGAGGAACAGGGGCAGGAACGAGTCCACGTGGTGGGCGGCGTCGAAGTCGAGCAGCCTGGTGAAGTGCCCATCCTGGAAAACGAACACCATCAGGCCGTAGGCCGCCAGCACGGAGGCTGTGTTCATCAGGATGGCCTTGAGCGGCAGCAGCAGGCTGCGCAGGAACACGAGCAGGACCAGGAACGACAGGACCAGGACCAGCGCCACGACCGGAATCAGCTTGCCCTCCATCTCGTGGTTGATGTCGACGTTCAAGCCGGGGTCACCGCCCACCGCCGCGGTGTCGCCCGCGGGCAGGAGCGATGGCAGCTCGCGGCGGAGTCTGATGACGAGATCGCTCGACTCCTGCGACTGAGCGCCATGCTTGCTGATCACCGATAGGAGGGTCTTGTTGCCATCTGGTGCCACGAGCGACTTCACGAACGGAGCCACTTGCGGAGAGGCCAGCGCGGCCTGAGCCTGCTCCACGGGTGCGCCCGGGACCAGGGTCGCCAGGGAATCCACCCGGGCAACCTCGGGATCCTTGGCGATCTCGCCGGCCAGGCGATACAGATCGGCGAACCCCGCCCCCGTTACCCCTCGTGGGTCGGTGACCATCACCTGGACCGGCGCCACCTGTCCTTCCCCGAAGGCCCTGGCCGTGATCTCGGCGGCCACCCGGGGACCGGAGCCTGCCGGGAGAATCGAGGGTCCGGACGAGCCGAGTCGCAGGTGCAGGGCGGGCGCTGCCAGCAACGCCACGATGGCCAGCGTCACCAGCAGCGCGGGCCACGGGCGACGCATGACCCACGTGGCCCACCTGTGCCACATACGGCTCTCCTCGCTCTTTCTGCGATGCAGCGACAGCGAGTCGACCTTGCGTCCCACGAATCCGAGCAGGGCCGGAAGCAGCGTCAGGGCTGCAGCCATGGCGAAGAAGACGGCGATCATCGCCGAGAACCCCATCGAGCGGAAGGCGGCCAGATTCACCAGCTGTGTACCGGACAACGCCACCACGACCGTCAGACCGGAGACGAACACCGCCTTGCCGCTGGTGGCGATGGCTTCGCCCACCGCGTCGGCCGGTTCGAGCCCGGCTCGAAGCCCTTCTCGGTACCGGTTGAGGATGAACAGCGAGTAATCGATCCCCACTCCGATCCCGATCATCGAGGCCACGTTCTGGGCGAAGATGCTGACGGTAGTGGTTGCGGCGATCGCAGAGATCACGCCGAAGGAGATGGCCAGGCTGAGGAGCGCCAGGGCGAGTGGCATACCCGCCGCCACCAGCGACCCGAAGGCCAGGATGAGGATCAGCAGGCTGATCGGGAGCGCGACCTTCTCGGCCCGCTCCAGGTCGTGCGTCGTGGTCTGGGAGAAGACCGAGTAGAACGGAGCGGCGCCGGTCAGGAGGGCCTGCACGGGACGCCCCCGCGAGGCCCGGGCGACCGCGGCGTTCAGATCATCGGCATGGTGGAGCGCCTCGTCCTGGTTGTCGGTGAGACCGACGGTCGCCCACAGCGTGTGCCCGTCACGGGAGATCGAGCGCTCAGGCGACACGTACGCGTCGCTCACCGCTCCCACCCCAGGCGCGCGCGTCAGCGCGGTCCGGATCGCGTCGAACGTCTGGCGGAAGGCCGGATCCTGGGCCGTGAGGGAGCCCGAGTGCATGACCAGGAGGTCGCTGAACTCGAACTGTCCCTTGAACTCTGTCTCGACCGCCCGCCTGACCTGATCGGACTGGGATCCGGGGACCTCGAACCCTCCCTGGGACAGTCGGGCGTTCAGCTTGCCGAGGAACGGCCCCACCACCAGGAACGCCACGATCCAGACGGCGAGGACCACCCACCGCCGCCGAACAGCCAGCGCACCCAGCTGGTAGAAGGCCGACTTCCGATGCGATCGCCTGTTGGCCCCTGACCCTCTGGTCACATCGCTACCCATCCTGCCCCCCTTACGCGATCACGACCTTCGCGGTGAAGAGATCCAGCTGGTGCAGCTTCCCGTCTGGGTTGTCGCCTGTGCTGTTCGAGTTGTCGGACCACGCCGGGTAGAAGGCGTGCGACTGGAAGGCCGCGTGCGTGTAGTCCCCGTAATCGAAAAAGCTCTCCGCGCCGTTTGCGTTCGACGTCCCCTGGCTGACCTGGAAGTTCGGCGCGAGGCTCACGCCCCCGTCGGTCGAGAACGACGCCCAGATCTGCACGTCGTCGTTCGGCACGCCGTCGGTGTCGCCGGGTCCGCCGTTGCCGAGGTCGTTTCGAGCGTCATACCAGGAGATCGCGACGTCGCCGGTGGACTGGTCAAGGGCGATAGCGGGGTTGACCTGGCTGTTCGTCCCCTGATCGTCGTTCACCCTGACCGCTGGGGTCCAGGTCGCTCCGTCGTCATCGGAGTACTGGAACATGATGTCCATGTCGTCGCTCTCGTTCTTTACCTCCTGGGTCCAGATGACGTAGACCCTCCCGGAGTGAGGACCACCGCTTCTGTCCCAGGCCAGGTTCGCCTCGGCATCCACCGAACGGTGCGGCTGAACCGGGAGATAGTCGAATCCGCCGACCCTGGTACGAGCCAGGAGCGCGGGAACGGTGAATCCTGCCGGGCCGAAACCGTCGGGGTCCACCGCGGTGTAGATGTGTGCTCCTCCTTGCCCGATGGTCTGGTCTTGGTAGACGACCAGGCCAGCTGCTCGTCGCAGCAGATCTCACCGAGAGCGTCCCCCGCGCCGATGATCTGCCTGGTCCAAGTGTTCCCTCCGTCGAATGACACTCCCTCGAAGAGTCCGCTGGGGACGTCGGGCGGTGTCGACATGGCCACGACGTTCATGGGATTGGTGGGATTGACGGCGATGGCGTCCTCGGCCTCGTTTCCCGGCATCACGCTGACATCGACGTTCGGCGGGATGGGCTGGGCGGCCGCGCTGAGAACTAGCGCCATCGTTGCCAGGCCAGTGAGTGCCAGGGTCGCCACCCCACGACCTGGCGAAGAACCGATGCACCACACGCATGTCCCCTCCTCCTTCTGGCCACCCTGATTCCGAGCCCGGTCCGAGACCATATCGCAGGAGAGAGAAGTCTGGGAACGGGGGAACTACCGTCCCGCCTGGGAGGCGGGACTCTATCGGCCGGTGGCGGAAAAGTGCTGGTAGTCCTGGAACGAGCGCCAGTCGCCGCCCCAGCCCCACCCGATGGATCTGAAGGCTCGCCAGACCACGTCACCGTGATGGATGACACCTCTGGCCCTGCTCGACCGATCGGCATACTTCCGCCCGGCGGGTGGGAGGATCTCCCCGCCGGAGGAGACGTAGGGGTTCTCCACCGAGTTGATGTCGATGGCCCAGCCGTACGCGTGCTGCGACCACGCGGACCCGCCGGTAACATTCCGGCAATTGAACGCCGAGGTGTTGTCCGCCGCCATGGACCGGTCGTCGTCGCCGCCGTAGTCATCGACGAGCCTCATCCGACGGATCCGATACTTGGCCGTGAGCATCGCGTGGAACACCTTCACCACGTCCTCGGCGACCGACCTGTGCACGACCATCTCCCCCCAGTGGACCTCGCGGTCGAACCCGAGGTACGACATGCGAATCAGTCGAAGGTTCTTGATCGGAACCGGACACCCCCTGTGCCACGAGTACTTCATCCGAGACCTTGTGGCGGGATCGATGATGGTCACCCGGCCATACCAGACGATGGGATGAACGTCCTCAGACGATGGAGCCGGAGAGCGAAGGGGTGTGGGACCCGATCTGGTCTTGCCCCCCGGCTCAGGCGGCCTCGGCTCGCTTCTTCCGCCCCCGGGCGATGTAGTAGTGCAGCGGTTCGTGGGCCCAGCAGTAGGTCGATCTGTTGTAGATGGAGAGCTTCGTGATGCATCCCCTCTCGGCGCACACGCGACCCTCACCCCACACACGGTTCCTCCGCGGGAGCGACAGGACGGGGGATCCCTTGAAGGACAGCGATTCCTCTCTCATGCAGCTTCCCTTTCGAGGGCAGGGGGCCCCGAGCACCCATCGATCCGCGTCGCGTCTGGGTTGTTCTCAGTCTGGGCCAGGGCCTGGTGGAAGTCGATCAGCTCGTCCCAGCCGATCGGAGGGCCCGAACGTTCCTCCAGCAACTCGAAGGGCGCTCGCCCGCCGACTGGGCGCACCCCGGCGAATGCCAGCGCCTTCAGGTCGGAGATGCTGACGGATCGGAAGTTGAACTGTTCGCACGCCGGACACACGAACTCGAACAGGCCCGCACCCTGAGAACTCACGAACACGTGCAGGCTCTCGTACTTCACCATGACAGGCCCGCACCAGATGCACCGGGCTTCAAACCCAAACACCCGTCCGGCGCCCCGAGCCCTTCCTGGCCTCGCCATCTCACACCCTTTTCGCGGCGGTTGCAGATGATACGAACGCGGACCGCGAACGGATGATTCCCAGGGAGACAGAAAATCAACTCTCGCCGTTTTGTAAGGATCTGGCAGCTAGCTCCCGGCTCTGCGTCGAGCGGCCCGATCAAGCCTCTGGATCCGGTCGAGAGGAGCTGTCAGCTGTACCATTCGGGGTTCGAACCCCATCCGCCGCCATGCGACCAGTGCCTCCTCGTTCTGGGCGAATGTCTTCAAGGTGATGCGTTGCACCCCACGTCCGTGGGCGAACTGGGCCACCTCCCGCGTGAGGGCGGCGGCCACACCCTGCTCCCGGTATTCCGGCATCACGTACACGCTTCCGAGCTCCACGGCCAGCTCCTCCGAAATCGAAGAGGGCTTGTGCAGGTGGCCCGAGGCCATCCCGACGATCCGACCGTCCTGCTCCGCCACCACCAGCAACGCATCGGGGTCGGCCATGTCCGCCTGGTAGCGGCGCCGCATCTCCTCCGTCAGGTTGGGGCGGGGAGAAAACACGCGCCAGGGCTCCTGCAGGGCGGCGAGCTCGTCGAACAGACCCATCACCGCTGGGAGATCACCCTCCGACGCGGGCCGGATCCTGAGCTTGTGCAAGGATCGAGCGGAGCTCACTTCCCGGAGAACTCCGCCTTGCCGGGCCCCTGCTCCAGGAATGAGCGCATCCCGATCTTCTGGTCCTCGGTTGAGAAGAGGTCGGCGAACAGCTCGCGCTCCAGGACCACTCCGTTGCGGAAATCGCCTCGGGCCCCCCAGTTGACGGCCATCTTGGCCGCCCGGAGGGCCTGCAGCGGCCCTCGGGCGAACCGGCGGGCCGCCTCGACCGCCTTCGGATAGACCTCTTCCGCAGGAAAGACCGCGTCGACCAGGCCGATCTGCATCGCCTCTTCGGCCTTCACGTGACGTCCCGAGTAGATCAGGTCCTTCGCCCGGGCGGTGCCGATGAGCCTGGGAAGGCGCTGGGTGCCTCCGGCCCCCGGGATGATCCCGAGGAGGATCTCAGGCTGGCCGATGCGCGAGTCCTCGGCCGCGAATCGAAGGTCCGAACACATGGCCAGCTCGCAACCTCCTCCGAGCGCGTAGCCGTTGATGGCGGCGATCGTCACTTTGGGGATCTCCTCCACCAGGTTGAAGACCTCCTGGAGCGTTGTGATCATGGGCTTCGCTTCACGAGGACTCATGGTGAGCATCATCTTCACGTCGGCCCCGGCGGCGAAAATCTTCTCTCCACCCCACACCACGACCGCTCCCACCTCCTCGCGCCGGGCGGTCTCGGTCGCTGCCTCTTGCAGATCTCTGGTCAGGTCATCGTTGATGGCGTTCATGGGGGGGCGGTCGAGTCGTATCGTGGCCACCCCGTCCTCCACCTCGACGCGGACGAACTCTCCCATGGGGAACCTCCTTTGGGCCCTACCGCTCCGCTACTTGAGGGCCCTTTTGGGGCCCTACCGCTCCGCCACTTGAGGGGCCCCTTCGCGACCGGCCGGGCGCCGTGGGATGGAGCGCAGTAAGTCTATTCGGGCACTCCCTGGAGCGACCGGTCGAGTCCCTCTCGAAGAGGGTTGCGGCGCACGTTGAACTCCTTGGCTGCGTCCGGGGCATCCGCCAAGCTGTCTTTGGCAAGCACCTCCAGCGCGGCGAGGGTCAGGCGCACCCCGGTGAGCCGAGCCGCTCGGATCCCGACCCTCGAGGACAGGTGCAGCTTCCGCCTCCGCTGGCCCGCCAAGAGATCGGCCAGGTCGTCTGCAGTCACGCGATCGGGACCCTCGAGGCCCCACGTTCCCGACTCGACTCGTTCGCGATCGTCGGCGCCAGCCAGAACGGCAGCCACGTCGTCGACGTGAATGGGGGCGACAATCTGGCGCCCGGTGCCGACGACAATCGCCGGGCGCATGCGAGATAGCTTGGTCACCGAACGAAGCCACTCGCTCTTCGCGCCGTAGACGTGCGTGCACCGAACGATCACGTGCTCCAGACCCGAGTCCCGGACCAGCTCCTCCGCCCGGCCCTTGGCGCCCAGGTACGGGTTTGTGGCCTGGGACGAAGCTCCTGGGTAAGAGACGTACAGGAGGCGCTTCACGCCGGCTCGGGCGGCCGCGGCCATCACGCACCGGAGGGACCCGACGATCGAACGCTCATAGTCATCGGGGGACCGCGGATACAGGCTCCCCACCAGGTGACAGACGGTGTGGGCCCCCGCCATGACCACCTCGAGGTTCTCCACATCATCGATCCGCCCGGTCGCCACCTTGGCGCCTGCCGACCGCAGCCGATCGGCCGCCTCGGGACGCGTCACGTACGCCCTGACCTGCGGCGATACGAGGGTGAAGGCTCGTATCGCCTGGCGTCCGATCAGACCCGAGGCTCCGGTCACGACCACAGGCATGGCGGCAATCTAGGCTTGTTGGCTACGCCCGGACGAGACAGATTTTTTTCGCGTTTCCGTGTTTGAAGCGTTCCGGGGAGGGGCAGCTTAACGTACACGGGCGGGCGCCGGACCTCCGAACCCCCCCTCGCAACGACGACCGTCCGCTTTAGGAGCCGCCTCTTTTCGAAGGAGGCGGCTCCTTCGTTCACCGACCAAGCCCGGCCTTCGCCATCCCGAGATGCTTACCGGGGCGCCGCTGAGGTATGGGAGGATTCGCTCATGGAACTGGGGATCGTCGGCAGGAACGCGATCGTGACCGGCGCCTCCAAGGGCTTGGGGCGGGCCATCGCGGACGAGCTCGTTCGTGAGGGCGTCCACGTGGCCATCTGTTCCCGTGATCAGGAGGAGATCGCCACAGCGGCAAAGGAGCTCACCGAGGCCGGCGGGACCGTCTATCAACAGGTCGCCGACGTCACCCAGCCCAGGCAGGTACAGGATTTCGTTGCTCGCTCGGCCGAGGCCCTGGGAGGCATCGATTTCCTGGTGAACAACGCAGGGCGGGCCCACCCCGGCAACTTCGAGACGCTAACCGACGAAGACTGGTATGCCGACCTCGACGTCAAGCTGCTATCGATGATCCGATGCATCCGCGAGGTACTGCCGCACATGCGAGCCCGTGGCGGAGGGCGGGTCGTGAACATCAACTCGGTGCTGGGTCGATCCCCCGACCCAAACATTTTCGCCACAAGCGTCAATCGAGCCGCCTGCATCTCGCTCGGCAAGACGCTCGCCCTGCAACTGGCCGGGGAGAACATCCTCGTGAACGGCATCAACGTCGGGTCGGTCATCACCCCGCAGTGGGACAACATCCACCAGCGGCGGGCCCCCGACCTCCCGGCCGAGGAATTCTTCCGCCGGGCGGCGGAGGGGATCCCAATCGGGAGGTTCGGCCGGCCGGAAGAAGTCGCCGGGATCGTGGCTTTCCTTCTCTCGGAGCGGGCCTCCTACATCACGGGCGCATCGATCGATGTCGCCGGAGGGGCTGGCGGACACATCTGATGACGGCGGTTGTAGCCGCGCCCGTCGGGTCGATCTCCGGGGCCATGAGGCACGCCCTCACCCTTGGATTCGGCATGTTCTGGGAGATCCTGTGGGCTCTGGTTCTGGGGTTCGCGCTGTCGGCTGCCGTTCAGGCGGTTGTGTCGAAGTCGGAGATGACCCGGCTCCTTCCGGACGACTCCCCACGATCCCTGGGGATCGCTTGCGGGCTCGGAGCGGCGTCGTCCTCGTGTTCGTACGCGGCGGTGGCCCTGGCTCGATCGATCTTCCGCAAGGGGGCGGACTTCACCGCGGCCATGGCATTCGAGTTCGCCTCGACCAACCTCGTCATCGAGCTGGGTATCATCCTGGCCCTGCTGATCGGTTGGCAGTTCACCCTCGCCGAGTTCGTCGGCGGCCCTCTCATGATCGTGCTGCTGGCGCTACTGTTCCGGGCTTTTCTCACTCCCCGGTTGGTCACGGCGGCACACCATCAGGCCGAGCGAGGTCTGATGGGCTCGATGGAGGGTCACGCGGAGATGGACATGTCGGTGACCCAGGGCCGGCTGGTCCAGCGGATCAGATCGCCTCAGGGGTTCACCGCGATCAGTCACTACTTCGTCATGGACTGGGCTGCCATCTGGAAGGACATCGCCGGAGGCCTGCTCATCGCGGGGGCCCTGGCAGCCTGGGTACCGGAGCGATTCTGGGAGCAGTTCTTCCTGGTGCACCATCCTCTGTTGGCAAAGTTCTGGGGGCCGCTTATTGGGCCCGTGGTTGCCATCGTGTCCTTCGTGTGCTCCATCGGGAACGTGCCGCTGGCCGCCGTGCTCTGGAACGGGGGGATCAGCTTCGGTGGCGTGATCGCCTTCATCTTCGCCGATCTGATCATTCTCCCCATCCTGAACATCTACAGGAAGTACTACGGGGCCCGGGTCAGTCTGTTCCTGCTGGGGACGTTCTACGCGACCATGGTGGGGGCTGGCCTGATGGTTCAGTTCCTGTTCGACGCGGTGGGACTCATCCCGAAGGCGCGCAACGCGAAGGTGATCGAGGCATCCGTTCACCTCAACTACACGACCGTTCTCAACATCCTGTTCCTGCTTCTGGCTGCGGTCCTCGTGGTTCGGTTCCTGCGCACAGGCGGCCCCAAAATGCTGCGGATGATGGATCAGCCGATGAATGACGGCGATCATGGGACCGCCGGCCGCGAAGGAGCGGAAGCGTGACGGCGGACCCGAAGCCCTTGTCGCAACCCAATGCATGTGCAATCGGACGCTAGAATTGCAGGTGCATGCTGAGTCAGGCCGACACCGTCCTCGATCTGCTCCGTTCCAGGGGGCTCAGGATGACCCCGCAGAGACGCGCGATCGTGTCCGAGATCATGTCATCCGAGGGGCATATCAACCCGGCGGCGGTTGCCCGGCGGGTTCGAGAGCGGGTGCCCGGGGTCAATCCCTCCACCGTGTACAGAACCCTTGATCTGCTCGAGGAAATCGGAGTCCTGTCTCATGCCCACCTCGAGGCCGGACCCGAGTATCACCGTTGGTCCGACCGCCAGCACGTTCACCTGACCTGCTCCAGGTGCGGGTCCGAGGAGTCACTCTCGATCGTGGAGGCCGAACGGTTGAAGAAGCTGATCTCCCGCCATCACGGCTTCCGCCCGGACCTCACCCACTTCGCCATCTCGGGTGTCTGCTCCGAATGCCAGAAGGAGCTGCTGGACCGCCCGGAGTAGCCGAGGGGAACTTGTCACTAGTGGCTTGTTGCATGACCGGTCTTTTGCAACTCGTTGCGATACGTGCTTGAATCGACCCACTCAACGAGAGCAAAGGGAGCAACGACGCCACGGTGATCGCCGTCCTCGCCGACGTCGCCGAGAAGGGGTTCCGCTTCGGGGTCCTGATCTCCGCGGCCCTGTTCGGATTTCGCCACGGGATCGACTGGGACCACATCGCGGCAATCACCGACATCACGAGCTCGCAGGAGGAACGTCGCCAAGCGCTTGTGTTCGGGACGCTGTACGCACTTGGGCATGCCCTGGTCGTTTTCATGCTGGGAATGATCGCCATCGTGGTCGGCAAGAAACTTCCGGAGGGGGTGGACGTGGTCATGACCCGGGTGGTTGGAGTGACCTTGCTCCTCCTCGGGGTCTACGTGTTCGTCTCGTTGATCAGACATGGACGGGACTTCCGGCTCCGCAGCCGCTGGATGCTCATCTTCACGGGGGTTCGTAAGGGCGTACGGTGGATTCGGGCCAGGAGGACGTCCGGCGGACAGCGAGGGGCTGGGTCCCTACAGACAGCAGGGCACGAAGGTCCGGACGACCGTCTCTCTCCTGTTCTCGTCGGGGCGCACGAAGGCGTCGACGCTGAAGACGCCCCGATGTGGCACCACGGGCATCACGGCCGTCGCGGGCACCATCACCATTCCCGCCCGGAGCCCGATGAGACATTCATGAACTATGGGAAGGTCACGTCGTTCAGCGTGGGGATGATCCACGGGATCGGCGCCGAGACCCCCACGCAGGTTCTCGTCTTCCTGGCCGTGGCTGGGGCAGGCGGTGTCTTCTCCGGCATTCTCGTCCTGGTGGTGTTCATCTCTGGGCTGTTGACCTCGAACTCGCTGATCACGCTGGGTTCGGCCTTCGGGTTCCTCAAGGCCTCCAAGAACTTCGCCATCTACGCCTCGGTGGCTGTGCTCACAGGAGTGTTCAGCCTGGTGATCGGGACGATCTTCGTGCTCGGAAAGACAACGGTCCTCCCGGCCATCTTCGGCGGCTGAGACATCGACGTACCCCGCGTATCCTGCCGTTCGTGTTGCATGGCCGCTCGGCATTGGCCGATGCCGCGCTGTATGCCGCCTCGGCCGTCGTGGCGGGCATCATCGCGCTCGCCGCTGGCATCCCCATGTTCCGGGAATGGGGGCGGCTGGCTGCTCCTGCGTATGCGGCAGGGACAATCGTCGCTCTATGGCTGGCGGTTCGGAGACCTGCGGGTGCGCGATCGGGCCACCCTTTGGGCTGGCTCGCCCTGGCCGTGCTGGTCGGAGCGGCCATCCTGCCCCTGGGCTTTGAGACCGTGTGGCGGGCCCGCACCGGTCCCGGGTTTCACGCCCAGTCCGAAGCGATCGTCACCGAAGAGGCGGCCCGAGCCCTGAGGAAGAGGGTCGATCCGTACGCTGCCGACTATCTCCATGGGCCGCTCGAGACCCGTCCCCTCGGCACGAAGACTCACTTCCCCTACCTGCCCGCGATGCTGGCGTTCGGCTTGCCCCGAGCCTTCG
>WNGE01001228.1_pt1 | contig 40778 bp, 40 predicted proteins | sample 5400651 | NCBI WGS metagenome assembly WNGE01 (sample SAMN13153370, study PRJNA577476) | soil metagenome | isolation source: 60 cm soil or saprolite under grassland replicate 2 | place: USA:California | collected 2016-06-15 | reverse complement strand
TGCGGGCGCGCTCGTCGGCGATGATGTGCACGTCGACGCCGTCGGTCTGGCGCAGGATGCGGGCGATGATCGACTGGCCGACCAGCTCCTTCCAGCGCGGCCGGTGCGACTCGCCGAGCACGATCTGGGTCACGCCGAACTCGCGGGCGGCCCCGACGATCTCCCCCGCCACGTCGCCGCTGCGGCGCAGCACGGTCGCCCCGAGCCGCCCGCCGAGGTGCTCGGCCCCCTCCACGCGCTGGTGCGCCTCGGACGACTCGCGCTCGTCCTCCGGCTCGACGTGGAGCACGTAGAGCCGCCCGCCGGAGCGGCGCGCCATGCGCGCCGCGCGGCGGACCAGCCCGGCTGAGTTGGGCCGGCCGTCGACGCAGACCATCACCCGCTCCCCGAGGGAGACCGGCTCCTCCTCGGCCAGCTCGGCCTCGCTGAGGCTGCCCTCCTCCTGCTCGGCGACCTCCCGCAGGGCGAGCGCGCGCAGCGCGGTGAGGTTGTCGGCGCGGAAGAAGTTGGTCAGTGCCGCGCGGACCTTCTCCGGCGCGTAGACGCGGCCCTGGGCGATGCGCTCGCGCAGCGCCTCCGGCGGCAGGTCGACCAGATGCGCTCGCGCAGCGCCTCCGGCGGCAGGTCGACCAGGACCACCTCGTCGGCCTGGTGCAGCAGCCGGTCGGGGAAGGTCTCGCGCACCCGCACCCCGCTGATCTCGAAGACCTTGTCGTTGAGGCTCTCCAGGTGCTGGATGTTGACCGTGGTGAAGACGTCGGTCCCGGCGGCCAGCAGCTCCTCCACGTCCTGCCAGCGCTTGGCGTGGCGCCCGCCCACCAGGTTGGTGTGGGCCAGCTCGTCGACCAGGCAGAGCTGAGGCGCCCGCTGCAGCAGCCAGTCGGTGTCCATCTCGGTGAAGGTGCGGCCGCCGACGCGGGCGACCCGGCGCGGCGCCACCTCCAGCCCCGCGGCGCGCTGCTCGGTGGCCCGGCGGCCGTGCGGCTCCAGGTAGCCCACCACCACGTCGACGCCCGCCGCCTTGAGGTCGCGGGCCTCACCGAGCATGGCGTAGGTCTTGCCGACCCCGGCGGCGGCGCCGAGGAACACCTTGAGGCGGCCACGCCGGCCGGCGCGCAAGCGGTCGTCGGTCATCGCGGACCCATGATCACCGGGCCAGGCCGTCGAGGGCGAGGTTCAGCTCCAGCACGTTGACCCTCGGCTCGCCGAGCACGCCGAGGACGCGGCCCTGGGTGTGGGCGCGCACCAGCCGCCGCACCGCGGCGGGGTCGAGCCCGCGGGCCGTGGCGACCCGGTCGACCTGGAACTCGGCGGCGGCCGGGGAGATGTCCGGGTCGAGGCCGGAACCGGAGGCGGTGACCAGCTCGGCGGGGACGTCGGCGGCGGTCTTGCCGGGGTTGGCCTTCAGCAGCGCCTGCAGCCGCGCGGCCACCTCGTCGCTCAGCTTCTTCGAGGTCGGCCCGAGGTTGGAGGCGCCGGAGGCGGTCGGGTCGTAGCCGTCCTGCCCCGCGGCGGAAGGGCGGCCCCAGAAGTAGCGCGGGTCGCTGAACGACTGGCCGATCAGGCGCGAGCCGACCACCGTGCCTTGACTCACCACCAGGCTGCCGTCGGCGGCGCCCCGGAAGGCGAGCTGGCCGATGCCGAAGACCACCAGCGGGTAGGCCAGCCCGGTGATGGCGGTGAACAGGGCCAGGGCGACCAGTCCCCGGCGCAGGTCGGTGAGCATGGAAATCGATCCTCTCAGGCGAATCCGATGGAGGTGATCGCCAGGTCGACCAGCTTGATGCCGACGAACGGCAGCACGATCCCGCCCAGCCCGTAGACCAGCAGGTTGCGGCGCAGCAGGGCGACCGCGGACACGGGACGGAAGCGCACCCCGCGCAGGGCCAGCGGGATCAGCGCGACGATGATCAGGGCGTTGAAGATCACCGCGGACAGCACCGCCGACTGCGGCGTCTCGAGGCGCAGCACGTTGAGGCGGTCGAGCACCGGGTAGGTGGCGGCGAACAGGGCCGGGATGATGGCGAAGTACTTGGCCACGTCGTTGGCGATCGAGAAGGTGGTCAGCGAGCCGCGGGTGATCAGCAGCTGCTTGCCGATCTCCACCACCTCGATCAGCTTGGTCGGGTTGGAGTCGAGGTCGACCATGTTGCCGGCCTCCTTGGCGGCCACCGTGCCGGTGTTCATCGCCACGCCGACGTCCGCCTGCGCCAGCGCGGGCGCGTCGTTGGTGCCGTCGCCGGTCATCGCGATCAGCTTGCCGCCGCCCTGCTCGGCCCGGATCAGCTCCAGCTTGCGCTCGGGGGTGGCCTGGGCGAGGAAGTCGTCGACCCCCGCCTCGCTGGCGATCGCGGCGGCGGTGAGCGGGTTGTCGCCGGTGATCATCACCGTGCGGATGCCCATCTGGCGGAGCTGGTCGAAGCGGTCGCGCATGCCGCCCTTGACGACGTCCTTCAGGTGGATCACGCCGAGCGGGCGGGCGCCGTCGGCCACCACCAGCGGGGTGCCGCCGGCGCGGGCGATCTTCTCGACCACGGGGTTCAGCTCGGACGGGACGTCGCCGCCGCGTTCGCTGACCCACTTGACGACCGCGTCGGCGGCGCCCTTGCGCACCTGGCGGCCGTCCAGGTCGGCGCCTGACATGCGCGTCTGGGCGGTGAACGGGACGAACTGGGCGCGGTGCTCCAGCAGCTCGCGGCCGCGCAGCCCGTAGCGCTCCTTGGCCAGCACCACGATCGAGCGGCCCTCCGGCGTCTCGTCGGACAGCGACGAGAGCTGCGCGGCGTCGACCAGCTCGTCGAGCTCCACCCCCGGCAGGGGGAGGAACTCGGTGGCCTGGCGGTTTCCGAGCGTGATCGTGCCGGTCTTGTCGAGCAGCAGGGTGTTGACGTCGCCGGCCGCCTCCACCGCGCGGCCGGACATCGCCAGCACGTTGTGCTGCACCATGCGGTCCATGCCGGCGATGCCGATGGCCGAGAGCAGCGCGCCGATGGTGGTCGGGATGAGGCAGACGAGCAGGGCGATCAGCACCACCACGTCGGCCCGGCGCCCGGAGTAGACCGCGAACGGCTGCAGCGTCACCACCGCGACCAGGAAGATGATGGTGAGCACGCTCAGCAGGATGGAGAGCGCGATCTCGTTGGGCGTCTTCTGGCGCTCGGCGCCTTCGACCAGCGCGATCATGCGGTCGAGGAAGCTCTTGCCCGGCTCGGAGGAGATCCGCACCCTGATCCAGTCCGACAGCACCCGGGTGCCGCCGGTGACGGCCGAGCGGTCCCCGCCCGACTCGCGGATCACCGGGGCCGACTCGCCGGTGATGGCCGACTCGTCGACCGAGGCGATGCCCTCCTCGACCTCGCCGTCGCCGGGGATGACCTCGCCGGCCTCGACCATCACGCGGTCGCCGGCGCGCAGCGCCGAGGCTGGTACCTGCTCGGTGCCGCCGTCGGCGCGCAGCCGCCTGGCGACCGTGTCCTTGCGGGTCTTGCGCAGCTCGTCGGCCTGGGCCTTGCCGCGCCCCTCGGCCATCGCCTCGGCGAAGTTGGCGAACAGCACGGTGAACCAGAGCCAGAGGGCGACCTGGCCGGTGAACGAGATGCCGCCAGGGCCGCCGCCGCGCACCAGGTTGACGGCGAAGCGCAGGCTGACCAGGACGCTGCCGACCAGCACCACGAACATCACCGGGTTGCGGACCTGCACCCGGGGGTCGAGCTTGCGCACGGCCTCGACCAGGGCGCCGCGCACGATCGCCGGCTCCAACAGCCGCTTCGGGGTTGATCCTGCCATCGACGAAACGCCTTTCGGGGACTAGAAGAGCTGACCGGTGCTCTGCAGGAGCTGCTCGACCAGGGGGCCGAGGGCCAGCACGGGGAAGAAGGTGAGCGCGCCGACGATCAGGACGACGCCGACCAGCAGGCCGACGAACAGCGGTGTGTCGGTCGGGAAGGTGCCCGGTCCGGCGGGCACCCGCTCCTTGGCCGCCAGGCTGCCCGCGATCGCGAGCACCGGCAGGATGAACAGGAAGCGGCCGACGAACATCGCCACGGCGCCGGTGAGGTTGTAGAAGGGCGTGTTGCCGGTGAGGCCGGCGAAGGCGGAGCCGTTGTTGTTGGCCTGCGAGGCGAACGCGTAGAGGATCTCGCTGAGCCCGTGGGAGCCGAGGTTGAGCCGCGACGAGGTGCCGACGCCGAGGACGGCCGCCAGCCCGGTGAGGACCAGGACGGTGGCGGGCATCACCAGGATGGCCAGGCCGGCGAGCTTGACCTCGCGGGCTTGGATCTTCTTGCCGAGCCACTCGGGCGTGCGGCCCACCATCAGCCCGGCGATGAACACGGCGAGCAGGACGAACACCAGCATGCCGTAGAGGCCGGTGCCGACCCCGCCGGGCGAGACCTCGCCGAGCAGCATGTGCGACAGCGGCACCAGCCCGCCGACGGCGGTGTAGGAATCGTGGAAGGAGTCGACCGCGCCGGTCGAGGTGCCGGTGGTGCTGGCGGCGAAGGTGCCGGACGCGCCGATGCCGAAGCGGACCTCCTTGCCCTCCATGTTCCCGCCTGCCTGGGCGAGCGCGCCGCCGGCGGCCTGCTGGTCGACGCCGGCCCGCTGGACGATCGGGTTGCCGGCCTGCTCGGCGGTGACCGCGACGGTGACCATGCCGGCCCAGATGATCGCCATCGCGGCGAACACCGCCCAGCCCTGCCGGCGCGAGCCGGCCATGCGCCCGTAGGTGGCGGTGAGCGCGAACGGGACCAGCAGCAGCGCCAGCATCTCCAGGAAGTTGGTGAGCGGGTCGGGGTTCTCGAACGGGTGGGAGGAGTTGGCGTTGTAGAAGCCGCCGCCGTTGGTGCCCAGCTCCTTGATGGCCTCCTGGGAGGCGACCGGCCCGCCGGTGATCCTCTGGCCGGCGCCGGCCACGGTGGCGACCTCGCGGGCGCCGTGGAAGTTCTGCACCGCGCCGCGCGCCAGCAGCAGCACCGCGAACACGACACAGAGCGGCAGCAGCACCTGCAGCACGGCCCTGGTGAGGTCGACCCAGAAGTTGCCGATGGTCTCCTGGCGGCGCCGGGTGATGCCCCGGACCAGCGCGATCGCCACCGCCAGCCCGACCCCGGCCGAGACGAAGTTCTGCACCGCCAGGCCGGCCATCTGGGTTAGGTGGCTCATGGTCTGCTCACCCAGGTAGTTCTGCCAGTTGGTGTTGGTCACGAAGGAGACGGCGCTGTTCAGCGCCAGGAAGGGGTCGACCGCGCCGAAGCCGTCGGGGTTGGCCGGCAGCAGCCCCTGCAGGCGTTGCAGCAGGTAGAGGCCGGCGATCGAGGCGAAGGAGAAGGCCAGCAGCGAGCGCGCGTACGCCTTCCAGCTCTGCTCGCGTTCGGGTGCCAGGCGCAGGCCGCGGTAGACGAGCCGCTCGAGCGGGCCGACCACGCGGCTGAGCGGGGTCCGCTCGCCGGCCATGGCGTGGGCGATGTACGCCCCGAGCGGCGGGGTGAGCGCGGCCACCAGGGCGAGCAGCAGCAACGGCTGGACGACGTCGGAGATGGGCATCTAGAAGCGCTCCGGACGGATCAGGGTGTAGACGAGGTAGCCGGTGACCGCGACCGCCACCAGCAGGGCGAGCAGGTTCTCCCAGTCCATACGAATCCCCTTCAGGCCCTCTCGACCAAGACGAGCCAGGCGAACGCCACCGCGGCCAGGGCCAGCACGACCGCCACGACGATCAGGTCCTCCATGCGGTCCTCCCAACTGCTCGGGGTCCGGGTGCTCCCTCGGCCATCCGCCGGAGCAGCTCCCACCCGGATCCCCGGACGGGCACGCTCCACCCTCGCGGTGGCGTGCAAAGACGCCGTCAACAGCGGCCTGGACGGCGCAAAGAATCCGCAAAGGATCCCACCCTGGGGCGTCGACTGCTGGTGCCGCCGTTTCCGGCGGGTGCCACCTGCTCCTATGCTGGTAGCCGTCATGGACGTGTCAAGGCGCGTGCTGGCGGTCACAGGGCCGAGGACCGCCCTGGGCTACGGCGTTGCCGTGGGCGGCACCACCGCTGCCACCGCGGTGCTGCTGCTGTTCCGCGAGGACGTCTCCAAGACCAACGTAGTCCTCACGTTCCTGCTGGTGGTCGTGGCCGCGGCCGCGACCGGCGGCCTTGGACCGGGCCTTGGCGCCTCCGCCCTGGGCTTCCTCGCCTTCGACTTCCTGTTCCTGCCGCCGTACTACACCTTCGTCGTCGACGAGCGGCAGGACTACCTCTCGCTCGGCGTCTACCTGCTGATCGCGCTGGTGGTGAGCCTGCTGGTCGGCGCCGTCGAGCGGCGCCGCGTGCAGGCCGAGCGGCGCGAGCGCGAGACGCGCACGCTGTTCGAGCTGTCCACCAGCCTGGTCGCCCACGGCGGTCTGGACGACACCCTCGAGCGGGTGGCGCGTACCGTGCGGACCCTGTTCGGCCTGGCAGGCTGCGCCATCGTGCTGGCCGACCGCGACGGCGGCACGCGCCTCGCCGCCAGCGACGGCGACGTCCCCGACCGGCTCGACGAGCGGCTCGCTGGCGCGACCGCCGACCTCTCGGTCGGGGTGCGCGGGCCGGCCGTCGGGGACCTGGAGCAGGGGCGGGCACTCACCGTTCCGATGCGCGCCGGGGAGACCGTGGTCGGCGCGCTGGTGGTGGTGGCCGGCGGCCCGGGCTCGCTCGGCTTCGGCGAGGCCGAGCGGCGCGTGCTCGCCACCTTCGCCAACCAGGCCGCCCTCGCGGTCGAGCAGGGGCAGCGCGACGAGGAGCGGCGCCATGCCGAGGCGCTGGTCGAGACGGACCGGCTGCGCACCGCGCTGCTCAACTCGGTCTCGCACGACCTGCGCACGCCGCTCGCCTCGATCAAGGCGTCCGCCTCCAGCCTGCTCGACCAGGACGTGAGCTGGGACGCGGAGCAGCGCCGCGAGTTCCTCGCCACCATCGACACCGAGGCCGACCGGCTCACCAGGCTGGTCCACAACCTGCTGGACATGTCGCGCATCGAGGCGGGCGCGCTCGACCCGCGCCCGGTCGAGACGTCAGTGGCCGACCTGGTCGGCCCGGTGGTCCGCCACGCCAGGCAGCGCGCCCGCCAGCGGGTCGACACCGACGTGCCAGACGACCTGCCCGCCGTGCTGGTCGACCCGGTCCGCGCCGACCAGCTCCTCACCAACCTGCTCGACAACGCGCGCGCCTACGCCCCCGGCGGACCGGTGGCGGTGGTGGCCCGGCCCGGCACCGCCGGTGAGGTAGAGATCCGCGTGATCGACCACGGTCCGGGCATCCCCGGACCGGAGCGCGAGCGCGTCTTCGACCAGTTCTACCGGCTCAAGGGTGGCGGCAAGCGGCCCGGAGGGACCGGCATGGGCCTGGCGATCTGCCGTGGCATCGCGCGGGCGCACGGCGGGCGTCTCTGGGTCGAGACCACGCCGGGTGGCGGCTCGACCTTCGTGCTGACCCTGCCCGTGGCACGGACCCGGCCGGCCGCCTCGAGCGAGCCGACGGCAGCGGCCGGGTGAGCCCCCGGGTGCTGGTGGTCGACGACGAGCCGCCGATCGTGCGGGCGGTCGCGGCCAACCTGCGGGCGCGCGGCTTCGAGACGCTGACCGTCGCCTCGGGCGAGGCCGCGCTGGCCGCGGTCGAGGCCCACCAGCCCGACTGCGTCGTGCTCGACCTCGGCCTTCCGGGCGTGCCAGGGCTCGAGGTGCTGCGTCGCCTGCGCACCTGGACCGACGTGCCGGTGGTGGTGCTGACCGCGGTCGACTCCGAGCGCGACAAGGTGACCGCGCTCGACCTCGGCGCCGACGACTACGTGACCAAGCCGTTCGGCGTCGCCGAGCTGATGGCCCGCATCCGCGTCGCCCTGCGGCACGGCCGCGGCGCGTCGCCCGGGCGGCCGCCGGTGATCCGCGCGGGCGAGGTCGAGATCGACCTCGACGCCAAGCTGGTGACCAGGGCGGGGAGCCAGGTGCGGCTGACCCCCACCGAGTACCGCCTGCTGGAGGTGCTCGCCACCAACGCCGGGCGCCTCTGCACCCACCGCTTCCTGCTCGAACGGGTCTGGGGGGCCGGCTACGGCGAGGAGTCCCAGTACCTTCGCGTCTACGTGGCCAACCTGCGCCGCAAGCTCGACGACCCCGCCGAGCCACGGATCCTGCTGACCGAGCCCGGCATGGGCTACCGTTTCGTCGCCGACGAGCAGGGGGGAGAGCGAGGCCGGAGCCCAGCAAATGGGTGGCCCGGCAATGCCGAGCGGTAGCCCCCCGGAGAATCAGGGGGGAGCTGAGCCGTGCGGGTGGTGATCGTCGGCTGCGGTCGCGTCGGCGCCGGCCTGGCGGTGGCGCTGGCCGCCGAGGGCGACGCGGTGGCCGTGGTCGACAAGGACCGCAAGGCGTTCGACCGCCTCGGCGAGGACTTCGCCGGGCCGACCGTCGAGGGCATCGGCTTCGACCGCGACGTGCTGGAGCTGGCCGGCGTCGGCCGCGCCGACGCCCTGGTCGCGGTCACCGGCGGGGACAACTCCAACGTGGTCACGGCCCGGGTGGCGCGCGACACCTACCGGGTGCCGCGGGTGATCGCCCGCATCCACGACCCACGCCGGGCGGCCATCTACGAGCAGCTCGGCATCGTCACCGTCTCCTCGACCGACTGGGCCCTGCGCAAGGTCCGCGACTACCTGGAGCACCGCACCCTCAAGGAGGAGGCCGCGTTCGGCCGCGGCGAGGTCGCCGTGTACCGCCTGGAGCTGCCCCAGCACCTGGTCGACCGCAGCGTCGCCGACCTGGAGGAGGGCGGCGGGCTGCGGGTGATCAGCATCACCCGCCTCGGCGGCGCCTTCGTGCCCGAGGCGGCGACCGTGCTCGCCGAGGGCGACGTGGTCCGCGTCACGGTCGCCGCCGACGCCCGCGACCGGCTCGACGCCCTGCTCGCCGAGGAGGCCAACCGGTGAGGGTGATGGTCGCCGGCGCCGGCGTCTGGGGCGCCTACATCGCCGACCACCTGGTCGAGCAGGGTCACGAGGTGCTGGTGGTGGAGCAGGCCGCCGAGACCGCGCGCCGCATGCGCGGCGCCGGCGACCGCACCGTGATCACCGGCGACGCCTGCGAGCCGTCGGTGCTCGACCGCATCGGCCTCGACACGGTCGAGACGGTGGTCGCCGCCACCGGCGACGACGAGGACAACCTGGTGGTGAGCCTGCTCGCCAAGCGCTACTACGCCGTCCCCCGGGTGGTCGCGCGCGTCAACAACCCCAAGAACACCTGGCTGTTCACCCAGGACTGGGGGGTGGACACGGCCGTCTCGGCCCCGGCCGTGCTCACCTGGCTGCTCGACAGCGCCGTCGGCGTGCAGGACGTGGTCACCCTGCTACGGGCCGGGCGCGGCGGCCGCGGCGTCGCGCTGGTCGAGGTGACCCTTGACGAGGAGGCACCGGCGGTGGGGGCGGCGCCGGCCACGCTCGGCCTGCCGCCCGGTGCCACCCTGGTCGCCGTGGTCCGCGGCGACCAGGTGCTGCCAGGCGCTGAGGCCGGCCCGCTCGAGGCCGGCGACGAGGTACTCGCCGTCACCACCCTGGCCGCCGAGCCGGAGGTGCGCCGCCTGCTCGGCGGCCAGCCCGGCGGCTCCCACACGCCCGGATGACGTTGTGGCCCGCCACGACACCCGGGTACACTGCCGACTCTGGGTCCCACGGCGGACCCGATTTCGGGATGTAGCGCAGCTTGGTAGCGCGCCACGTTCGGGACGTGGAGGCCCCGGGTTCAAATCCCGGCATCCCGACCACCACGAAGCCCTTCCGGGGGCTTCGTTCGCGTATGAGTGGGAGGCGCGGGTGGAGCTGGCCGACTTCCAGGCCCGGATCGATGCGACCTTCGGTGAGCGGGACCGGGCCCGCGGGGTCGACGGCACCTTCCGCTGGTGGGTGGAGGAGGTCGGGGAGGTGGCGAAGGCGCTGCGCAGCCGCGACCCGGCCGAGCTGGAGCACGAGCTCGGCGACGCCCTGGCCTGGCTGGCCAGCGTCGCCAACGTGGTCGGCGTCGACCTCGGCCGGGCGGTCGTCCGCTACGCCGGCGGCTGCCCGCGCTGTGGCCGCTCGCCGTGCGACTGCCCGCTCTGCTGACCTCCGGCGCGTCCCGGCTGCGAGCAAATCGATACCAACGGACGGAATCGGACGGGACCTGTCCAGCGTTGTGCTTGAGAGGCCGACAACACCGAGACGATCGGCAGGCGGGTGGGACCGGAGCGTCCGGCGGCACGGCCAGGTCGTTACCGCGGCCGCGCCGAGCGGATGCCGCCCCGCCCGACGCCACGACGCGAGGAGGTTGCGCGTGCCCCGCAGGTACCGGGCGGCTCGGCAGGAAGAGCACCACGCCCTGGTCGTCCAGGACGCCCAGGCATTCGGCGACCCCACCTCCGGTCTGGCCACCCAGCGCGCCATGGCACGCACGCCCGTCGAGGAGCTGCGGGTGCTCGAGGACGAGCACGGCCTCGCCGTCGGCCTGCTGCTCGCCCGGGGGCTGCGGGTCTGGTGGGGCGGGCGACCCTTGCCGGCGGCCCAGGTTTCCGGCCTGTCCGTCAGGGCCGAGCACCGCGGCCGCGGCGCCGGCGGCGAGCTGCTGCGCCACTGGCTGCAGGAGGCTCACGACCGGGGCGCGACCATCACCACCCTCTTCCCGGCTACCGTGCACCTGTACCGGCGCGCCGGCTTCGCCTACGCCGGGGCCTGGACCCTCTACGAGGCCAGTGCGCGCCACCTCCCGTCAGCCTGGCCGGACGGCTACCGCGCGCTGCCGTTCCCCCTGTCCGACGACCCGGGCCCGCTGCAGGAGCGTTTCGCCCGGCTCCTGCCCGCCCGCAGCGGCCAGGTGGAGCGCGACGCGGCCTGGTGGCGTGAGCTCATCCTGGGCGAGCGCGAGGGCGGCCCGCCGCAGGCCTACATGATCGACGGGCCGGACGGGCCCGACGGCTGGGCGGTGCTGGGGATCGAGGAGCGGGCTGGCCGGCACGGACCGGTCACCCAGGTCAGCGTGCTCGACTGGGGCGCGGTCTCGGCCGGCGGCTGGCGCTCACTGCTCGCCCTCGCGGCCGGGTTCTCCTCGCTCGACGCCACCGTGGCGTGGAAGGGGCCGGACCCCGAGCCACTCGCCCTGCTGCTGCGCGAGGAGGACCTGCGCCAGCTCCGCCAGGCCCGCTTCATGGCCCGGGTGCTCGACGTGCCTGACGCGTTCGCCGCCCGCGGCTACCCGGAGCAGGCCCGCGGCCGCTTCACCGTCGAGGTGGCCGACGAGGTGTGCCCCTGGGTCGCGGGGACGTGGACGGTCGAGGTCGACGGCGGCGAGGGCAAGGCAGCCCGGGTGGACAGCCGGGCCGCGGCCCGCACCGACGCCGGCGGCCTGTCGGCGCTGTTCGCCGGCTACATGGACGCCGACGACCTCGCCACCATGGGCATCGTCAGCGGCATGAGCCCCGAGGACCTGAGCTTCTGGCGCGCGGTCCACGCCGGCCCGCGCCCGTGGAGCGCGGACTTCTACTGACGGCTGCCCCGCAGGCAGGGCGACCGCGGACGCGGCGGCGACCCGCGCGCAGGCCCCCGGGCCCCACGGCTGCCCCGCAGGCAGGGCGACCGCGGGCGTGGCGGACGACTCGCTTGCGGTGCCGCGCAGCGTGGTTCCAGGATCACTCCGGCCGACCGGAAAGGCCTGGTGGGGGCGACTGGCCGAGGATCTGCAGCAGGTGCGGGCCGAAGGCCTTGACCGCTGAGGTCTCCAGCTCGTAGCGGACCTCGCGGCCGTGGACCTGGCTGCGGACCAGGCCGGCCCTGGCGAGCTGGGCCATGTGGCGCGAGACGGTGGCCGGGGTCAGCCCGGAGCGCGCCGCCAGCGCGCGGCCGCCGGTCGCCTCGCCGAGCGCGACCATCCGCAGCAGCGACAGACGACTCGGCTCGGCCAGCGCCTCGGCGCGGCGGCGCACCAGCTCCAGGGTGAGGGTGTCGTCCACCGACCAGCCAGGCGGCCGCACCTGGAAGGCGCAGACCATGTGCCTCGGCCCGTACACGTTGGCCCAGCGGGCACCGATGTAGCAGGAGGGGATCAGCTCCAGGCGCACCGTGCGGCGCTGCTCCTCCTTGAGCTGCTTGAGGATCTGCGGCGCGTCGCCGAAGCGGCCCAGCAGCTCGCCCAGGCCGATCCGCTCCAGGTCGGCCTGCTGGCGCTGCAGCGCCTCGCGCCAGAACGGGCGCAGCGTCTCGGCCTCCTCCGCCCAGCCGGCGGCGATGGCGTAGCCGAGCAGGCTGGTGAACTGCGAGCGGGCCTCCGCCGCGTCCTCGAACAGCGTGCCGACGTCGTCACGGAACGACGGCGGCAGGTGCAGGTCGCGCAAGGCGAGGCGGCCGGCGAGCACGCCCTCGATGGCGGAGCGGGGCACCGTCCGGCCGGTGGCGAGCCAGAGGAACTGCGAGTCGGTGAGCGAGTCGACCCAGGGCGGGAAGCGCTCCAGGTCACGGTGCGGGCCGGTGACGAACAGGTCGGACAGCAGCAGGCCCCGGTCGAAGCCGCCGAAGAAGCGCTGGAACAGGGCGCTGCCCCGGTCGTCGAGGGTGCCGGCGAAGGCGTGGTGCCAGGGAAGCTGCGCCGCGTCGAGCTCGACCAGGCGGGCGTGCTGGCATAGGGCGAAGAAGAGCTCGGCCACGGGCGACGCGCCGAGCACGATGGTGACTCCGGCCTCGCCGTCGCTGCGCACCACGGATGGCTCGACCTGCCGCCCCGCCACGGCCGGCCGCCTCACACCCGTCGACGGCATCGCTACTCCCCGTGCCGGACACGACCACTCCTGGCATCCAGTGCCATGCTAACCCGAGCTGACTGTCCGCTCCTCTCGGAATTCTCCCCGAGAGTGCTACGGACCATGCAGGGGGAGCGCTACCGAACCGGCCGGCAGGCGCACGACGCGGACCAGCTCAGCCGCGCAGCAAGACCTCGCCGATCTGCACCGCGTTGAGGGCGGCACCCTTGCGCAGGTTGTCGGCCACCGACCAGAACAGCAGCGCCCTCGGATCGGCCAGGTCGGCACGGATGCGGCCGACGAACACCCCGTCGGTGCCTGCCGTCTCGAGCGGCGTGGGGTACCCGGTGTCGTCCTCGGTGACCGTGACCCCCGGCGCGGCGACCAGCCGGGCGCGCAGCTCCGCGAGGTCGACCGGCCGCGAGCACAGCGCCCGCACCGAGACCGAGTGGCCCACCATCACCGGCACCCGCACGCAGGTCGGATGGCTGACCAGCGCGGGCAGGCCGAGGATCTTGCGCGGCTCGTCGCGCAGCTTCAGCTCCTCGACGGTGTAGCCCGCCTCGGCGAAGTCGCCGCACTGCGGCACCACGTTGAACGCGATCGGCCGGGCGAAGACCGCACCCGCCGGCAGGGCCTCCTGGTGGCCTCCGCCGCGCAGCAGGTCCCGCTCCCCGATCAGCTTGGCGGCCTGCTCGGCGAGCTCGTCCATGCCGCGCTGCCCGGCGCCACCGGCTGCCTGGAAGGAGGTCGCCGTGATCGCCTCGAGGCCGGCCAGGTCGCGCAGGCAGGCCAGCACCGGCGTGATCGCCAGGGTGGTGCAGTTGGGGTTGGCCACGATCCCGATGGGGTGGTGCCTGGCGGCGTCGGCGTTGACGTCCGCGTCGACCAGCGGCACCTCCGGGTGCATGCGCCAGGCGCTGGAGTTGTCGACCACCAGCGCTCCCCTCGAGGCGGCGACCGGCGCCCACTCCCTGCTCACCCCGCCGCCGGCGGAGAAGAAGGCGAGCCCGGCGCCGTCGAACGCCTCCGGCGCGAGCGGGCCGACCTCCAGCTCGCCGTCGCGGAAGGGCAGCCGCCTGCCTACCGAGCGGGGCGACGCGACCAGGCGGACCTGGTCGACCGGGAGCTCGCGCTCGGCGACCAGGCGGCGCAGGTCCTCCCCGACCGCTCCGGTCGCGCCGACGATCACCGCGACGGTCATGGCCGCGCCCTCCCGAAGGCGGCCGCCATCACGAGATCACCGGGATCTCGGCGGTGCCGTCGGGGTGCTCGTGACGGTACTCCGCCTCCTGCGACAGGCGGAAGCGGTCGTGGATGGCGCGCACCGCGGTGGCCACCTCGGACGCGCGGATCACGCAGGAGATCCGGATCGTCGAGGTGGAGATCATCTCGATGTTGATGCCGGCCTCGGCGAGCGCCTCGAACATCGCCGCCGCCACCCCGGGGCTGGACCTCATGCCCGCGCCGACCAGCGACACCTTGGCGATGCCCTGGTCGGCGACGACCTCGCCGGCGCCGACCTCGTCGCGGACCTTCTCCAGCACCACCAGCGCCTGGGACAGGTCGGTCTTCGGCACGGTGAAGGAGATGTCGGTGAGGCCGTCGTGGGAGACGTTCTGCACGATCATGTCGACGTTCACGCCGTGGTGGGCGATGGCGCGCATGATGCGGGCGGCGATCCCGGGCTGGTCGGGCACCCGTACCAGCGTCACCTTGGCCTCGGAGGTGTCGTGCGGCACCCCGGAGATCATTGCCTTCTCCATGCGTGCGTCCTCCTCCCGCACCCAGGTTCCCTGGGCATCGGTGAAGCTCGAACGGACGTGCAACACCATGCCGTACCTGCGGGCGTACTCGACCGAGCGCAGCATCAGCACGCGCGCGCCGCAGGCTGCCATCTCGAGCATCTCCTCGTAGGACATCGCGTGCAGCTTGCGCGCCGCCGGGACGATGCGCGGGTCGGCGGTGTAGACGCCGTCGACGTCAGTGAAGATCTCGCAGGTCGCGGCCCCGAGGGCGGCGGCGACGGCGACCGCGGTGGTGTCGGAGCCGCCGCGGCCGAGAGTGGTCACGTCCCGTTCGGTCGAGACGCCCTGGAAGCCAGCGACGATCACCGCGTGGCCCTGCGACAGCGCCTCCCTGATGCGGCCGGCCCGGACGTCGAGGATGCGGGCCTTGCCGTGCAGGGTGTCGGTGATGATGCCGGCCTGGGAGCCGGTGAAGGACTTGGCGGTGGTGCCGAGGTCGGCGATCGCCATGGCGAGCAACGCCATGGAGATGCGCTCGCCGGCGGTGAGCAGCATGTCGAGCTCGCGCGGCGGCGGGTCCGGGCTCACCTGGTGAGCCAGGTCGACCAGCTCGTCGGTGTGCTGGCCCATGGCCGAGACGACCGCGACCACGTCGTTCCCGGCCTGCCTGGTGGCGACCACCCGCTCGGCGACGCTCCTGATCCTCGACGCGTCGGCGAGTGAGGTGCCGCCGTACTTCTGAACGATCAGGGCCATGAGGCTCCTCGAGCTCCGATTCGCTGGGCGGCTGCCGGACGGCGCTGCCCGGCGCGGCGGTGAGGAGGCATGGCGCGGTCCGCGCTCGCCCCCCTATCGCAGCCTACCAAGTGCTCCCGATTCGGGCGGGCGTGGCGGTTGCGTGCCGGTGGCTCCCTGATCACGAAGCAATGCCGGACGCCGTGGCCGTTCCGCGACCGGTTCGTTACCCGACCGTCGCGCAACGGACAGGCACGCCGAGAGGTGTACCCGGTGACGACCGACGATCAGGAGGCCTGCGGCCACGCCCACAACGGCGCGGGACGCCAGGCCGCAGCCAGGAAGGAGCCGACCTTGGTTCGTCGTTTCGGCACCATGCTCCTCGTCGCGCTCGCCGTCGCCGCGGTGGCCGCGCCCGCCCGGGCGGTCGGCGCGTTCGGCCCGGCCGTGACCGTGGTCGACCTCGGCTGCGCCAGCGGTGACTACTCCGTCGCCAAGGCCTCCGTCAACGCGGACGGCGTGACCAGGGGCTGGGCGGTGACGGTCGGCGCGAGCTGCGGCGACGACCGCATCTGGTACTTCCAGGGCGCTGGGGGGAGCTGGACCAGGCAGCGCAGCCCCTACCGCGGCGTGCTGATGGCGGCGGCCTCCGACGGCACCGGCGCCTACCTGATGTACCGCGCGTCGGACGGCGTCCACCTGGCCAAGCGCACCCCGGGCGGGACCTTCACGGCCGGGCGGCTACTGTCCGACACGACCAACCGGTTCATCGCGGGCGCGGTGATCGCCACGGGCGGGAGCTGGTGGGCGGTGTGGACCGAGCAGACCGGCCAGAACCGCTTCGGCGACCCTGTCTACGGGCTGTTCCAGGCCAAGACCTACGGTACCGACCAGGCACGCCAGCGCATCACCTTCAGCGACGACTCCGACGGCCAGCCGGACCTGGCCCTGCGCCCCGGCGGCGGTGCCGTGCTGGTGTGGCAGCGCATCACCGAGCTACCCGAGACCGGCTCGATACGCGTGGCCACCAGCGCGGACGGCGCCTGGGCGTCGCGCGCGTTCACGACCGGCAGCGACTTCGGGCCCTACAACCAGACGCCGGCGGTAGCCACCGACAGCCGCTGGACCTACGTCACCTGGGAGCTCGACCAGCACGTCTTCGAGTCCGACAACCGATCGGGCAGCTTCCACAGCCACCGTTTCGTCACCCCGGGCTCGGTCCCGGCGATCGCCGCGTCGAGCGGCAGGACCTTCGTCGTCTGGACCACCCTGGCAAGGGCAGGAGTGCCGTCGCACGTGTTCGTGGCGGAACGGTCGGGCGGCAGCTGGACCGGCCTGAACCTGCCCCGCACGACGCCGGGGTACGAGCGGGCCGCGGAGGTCACCGGCCACCGCGGCAAGGCGACCGTGCTGCTGTTTGCCACCGGCGCGAACGGCCACGACGTGGTTCTGGCCCGCTCCCAGCAGTAGCGCCGTCGGCCAACTCGGGACCGGAGGCAGCGCTCGCGCCGTCGGGTCCCGGCTCGGTGGCGCCCGTGGGTGGACTCGCGGCCGTCACACGGCCATGTCGCGGCGGCCCGCGAAGGCCCGGCCGAGGGTGATCTCGTCGGCGTACTCCAGGTCGCCGCCGACCGGCAGGCCGCTGGCGATGCGGGTGACCTTGACCCCCAGGGGGGTGAGCAGGCGGGCCAGGTACATGGCGGTGGCCTCGCCCTCGATGTTGGGGTTGGTGGCGAGGATCACCTCGCTGACGCCCTCGGACTCCAGGCGGCGCAGCAGCTCACGGATGCGGAGGTCGTCGGGGCCGATGCCCTCGATCGGGCTGATCGCGCCGCCGAGCACGTGGTAGCGGCCCTTGAACTCCTGGGTGCGTTCGACCGCGACCAGGTCGCGCGGCTCCTCGACCACGCACACCAGGGTGGGGTCGCGGCGCGTGTCGCGGCAGATGCGGCACAGCTCGCCCTCGGCCACGTTGAAGCAGACCTTGCAGAAGTGGACCTTCGCCTTGACCTCGTGGATCGCCCTGGCCAGGCGGTCGGCGTCGGCCGGCTCGACCTTGAGCAGGTGGAAGGCGATGCGCTGGGCGCTCTTCGGACCGACCCCGGGCAGGCGCCCGAGCTCGTCGATCAGGTCCTGGACCGGCCCTTCGTACAGCACCGCCCCACCTCCGGGCTAGTGGCGACCCCGACGTGCAAGGGGGCTAGAGGCCGAGGCCGGGAGGCAGGCCCATACCCTGGGTGATGCCGCCGAGGCGCTCGGCGGCGAGCTCCTTGGCCTTGCGTAGACCATCATTGACCGCCGCTGTGACAAGGTCGCCGAGCATCTCGACGTCGTCGGGGTCGAGCGCGGACGGGTCGATGCTGACCGACGCCACCATGGTGTCGCCCGTGACCCTTACGGTCACCACACCACCCCCGGCCGTACCCTCCACGACCTCCTCGGCGAGCTGGGCCTGGGTGTCCTCCATCTGCTGCTGCACCTTCTGGAGCTGCTTCAGCATCTGATTCGGGTTGAAGCCACCGCCAGCGTGGCCGCCGCGACCCCTGCTCACCTGCTGCCCCTTTCCTTGCCCCTCGAGCTCTTCTTCCTCGCCGGCCCGCGGCGCGTCTCGGCGGCCTCGTTGGGCCGCTCCTCGATCACCTCGCCACCGAGCTGCTGCGCGGCCCAGTCTGCCACCGCGCGCGCGTCGGCGTCGGCGTCGAGCTCCTCGCCCGCATCGTTGTCGGGATCGACCTCGAACTCGGCCGGGGCCGGCTCGGAGCGCGCGGCCGGGGCCGGGTCGGCGGCCGGCGGGTCGTCCGTTGCCGGCCCCGTTCCCTGGCCGATGCGGATGCGGGTCTCCAGGTTGCCGCCGAGCACCGCGTCCAGGGCAGCGTCCACCCGCCGGCCGCGGCCGTCCTGGCCGAGCGCGTCGGCGTAGAAGCGGGCCTCGGCGGGGAACTCGACCACCAGTTGGCGGCCTTCGAGGGCGACCGGGCGGCCGTGGTCCAGGAAGGTGGCCACCACCCTGCTGGCGGCGCGCACCTTCTCGAGCACCAGCGGCCAGGAGCGCACCACCAGGTCGAGGTCGACCGGGGCGGCCGGCGGGGCCGGGGCTGCCCAGTCGCCCGTCTCGGGTTCGTCGGCCGCTGGCCTGCGGCCACCTCGGGAGCGCCCGGCCTCCCTGGCCTCGCCGGCGTCCGGAGGGCTGCCGCCACTGGAGGGCCGCGCGGCTCGGGCCGGGGCCTCACCGGCCTCTGGGCGGCGCCCGGCGCCGGACCGCCGAGCGGCAGCGGCGCCAGGCGCCTCCCGCTCCCTGGCCGCGTCGGGTGGCTCCCCGCCCTGCTCTGCGCCCGACCGCGTCGCGCCGCCGGCCGACGCACGGCGCCGCGGCTCGGCGTCGCCGCTCGCCCGCCCCCGGGCGGCTGGCGCGGCCGGCTCCGGCTGGGCGCGCGGCTCGACCGCCGCGTGGCCGGCCGCCTCGGTGGTGCCGATGGCCAGGCGCCGCTCCAGCCGCTCGATCCTGGCCAGCAGCGCGTCGGCGTCGAGCGAGGCCTCGGGCAGGGCGGCTCGCGCCAGGCCGACCTCGAGCGCCAGGCGCTGGTCGGTGGCGGTGCGCAGGTCGATGAAGAGGTCGCCGAGGATGCGGACCACCCGGGCCAGCTCGCCGGGGCCGAACCGCTCGGCCTGGGCGGCGAGGCGCTCGCGCGTCTCCGGGGTGGCGTCGACCAGCGTGGCCGAGTCGGGCGCGACCCGCATCACGTAGAGGTCGCGGGCGTGCTCCAGCGCCTCACGGGCGAACTGGTGCAGGTCGTGGCCGGCGTCGGCGACCCGCTCGACGGTGGCGAACACGCCGCCCACCCGGTGCGCGGCGAGCGCCTCGGCGAGCTCGAAGCGCAGCTCCACGGGGAGCACGCCGAGCACCTGCGCGACGTCCTCCAGCCGGATCCGGCGGCCACCGGAGTAGGTGAGCACCTGGTCGAGGCGGCTCTGGCCGTCCCGCACCGAGCCGTCGGCTGCCCTGGCCACCATCTCCAGGGCTGCCGTCTCGGCCTCGACGCCCTCGGCCGCGCACACCTGGGCGAAATGCTCGACCAGCCGGGCCGCCCGCACGCGCCGGAAGTCGTGCTGCTGGCAGCGCGAGCGGATGGCCTCGATCACCTTCTGCGGCTCGGTGGTGCAGAACACGAAGCAGACGTGCTCAGGCGGCTCCTCGAGGACCTTCAGCATGGCGTTGAAGCCCTGGGGCGTGACCATGTGGGCCTCGTCGATGATATAGACCTTGTAGCGCGCCGCCGCCGGCGCGTAGCTGGCCTTCTCCCGCAGGTCGCGGGTGTCGTCGACGGAGCCGTGGCTGGCCGCGTCGATCTCGACCACGTCCAGGTTGGTGCCCGCGGTGATGGACAGGCACTGCTCGCAGGTGTTGTCCGGCTCCGGGGTCGGGCCCCGCTCGCAGTTCAGCGCCTTGGCCAGGATGCGGGCGGTGGAGGTCTTGCCAGTGCCCCGCGTGCCGGTGAACAGCAGGGCGTGGTGCACCTGGCCGGTCTGGATGGCGTTCACCAGCGTCCCGACCACGTGGTCCTGCCCGATGACGTCGGCGAAGGTCTGGGGACGCAGCTTGCGGTAGAGCGAGACGTACGCCATGAGTGAGGAGTCCGCGCCGGAGGCTGGCCGATAGAGAAGGTTGCGGGCAAAAGGGGGAGCGGCTGGCGAGGGCCGAGAATACCACCGGCACGGGACGACCCCGACCGCCGTGACCCCTGGGACAAGACGGATGAGCGGACCGTGCACCCACCGTCGAACAGGCCGCCCGGAGCGCCTACCGGACCGGTAGCTCGAGCCCGGCAACCCCGCGGCACCCGTCAGTGCTTGCTTAGCGCTGCTTCCTCCCGGACCTGACGCGGTTCGCAAGGTGACGTCGCGCGGGACCTGACCGTCAACACCCCGTGCCCGGCGCTGACCTCCGGACGCGTGCCCTCGGGTGGGGATTCAGCCCCGCTGGAGCGGATTGCGGGTTCAGGGCACCGCTAGCTCCCCACCTAGCACGGTCCGCCCCGAGCCTACCCGCCCGCCGCGGCCAGCGCCAAGCGGGCGCTGCGCGCCATCACGCCGCAGGCGCCCAGGCACCCGACGGCGCCGATCACCGGAGCAGTACAGGTCGGAGGTGGTTCGCCAGCTGACTTGGAGGGGTACGCTCGCCACGGGACGGGGGAGCTTGGGGGCCGCGGTGCGAATCGAGCAGTCCAGCCGTCAGGGCTGCGTGGTACTGAGCTTGACCGGCCGGCTCGACCTCGGCGCCGCTCCACAGGTCCAGCGGGCGATTCTCAAGCAGCTCGCCAAGCATCCGGCAGCCGTCATCTGCGACCTCGGCCAGGTGGATGGGATCGACCCGCTGTGCGCCGGGTTGTTCAGCTCGTTGCGGCACCCGGCGCTGGGCTGGCCGGACAGCGCTCTGGTGCTGTGCTGCGCCCAGCCCGAGATCGCCGACACGCTCGCGCGGCTGGAAGTGGCCGGTCGCCCCCTGGCGATGTACCGCAGCCTGGACGAGGCGCTGGCCAACGCCCGCTCCCGACCGCCGCACCTGCGGGAGCGGCTGGCGCTTGGACCGGTGCCGAGCGCCGCCCGCGCCGGCAGGGTGTTCGTGCGTGAGGTGTGCGGCCGCTGGGGGCTGGACGCGCTGGCCGAGCCGGCGACGCTGCTGGCCAGCGAGCTGGTCACCAACGCGGTGCTGCACGCCCGCACGGCACTGGAGCTGCGGGTGGAGCTGCGCGGGCGCCGCCTGCACGTCGCGGTGCGGGACGACGACGAGAGCCCGCCACGCATGCCGGCCACGAGGGACGACGGCGGCGGCGGGCTCGGCCTGCTCGTAGTGGACCGGCTGGCCAAAGCCTGGGGCGTACGCCAGAGCGCCTCCGGCGGCAAGGTCGTCTGGTGCAGCCTGGAACTCCCAGCGCCCTGACGGGCCAAGTCACCTGGCGGAGGCTGAGGGGTTCCAACCCTTTCGCGGTTGCCCGGCGCGAGCGGCCGCACTTGGGGATCAAGCTGAATGATGGGCCTCACCCTGGAGATCTAGCCAGATACACTTGAGCCATGAGTCACTTCTTGGTCGTCTACGACCGCTCGACCGGAGAGCTGCGCGAACTCACCGAGTTCGGTGCCGACGAGGCCGACCACGCTGCCCGGACGCGCCTCGAGCGGGAGCTCGCCGAGCGCACGCATCCCGAAATCGAGATCGTCGTGGTCACGTCCCCGTCGAGGAAGGCACTCGAGCGGACCCACGCTCGCTACTTCAAGAGTGTCCGTGAGCTAACTGCCACCGAGCTATAACAACCTGCTCATCCGCGGGGGCGCGAGCGTGAAGGCCATCCAGACGCAGCGCTATGGCCTGAAAGCCGTCGCGCTCACCAACAGCGCAGGTCAGTGACCGTAGATAGCGGCGGAGGCTGAGGGGTTCGAACCCTCTCCGCCCTTCTGCGGCGGCCGAGGTTCTGAGCCTGGAAGCCCTCTGGCCTGGGATTCCTACGTTCCGCTCATGACCGCTCATGCCCACCGAGAACCAGCGGTTCCCGAGGCCATACGGACCGAACACGGACCAGGCCAGGTCGATGGATTCGCCAGCCACCAGGTGGAACTGAGCCCCGACCATCGTTCGTACAGGTCAGAGGCCGTCTCGTACCCGTGTTCGGTGGTAGCTCCGAGCGGATTGGAACCGCCGTTACCGCCTTGAGAGGGACCGGGCGCTCCCGCAGTGGACCGTGCCTGGGCTGGGACAATGGGCCTCTTGTCTGAGCCGGTATTGTTTGCTTTGAGGGTTAGCTGCCTGCGAGGCTCGGAGGGCACCGATGCCGCCGCAGTTCAAAGGGAAGAGCATGCCGTCGCGTTGTTGAGAACCTTCTCTAAGGGTGATGCATCATGCAGCTTGATAAGGATCTCCTCGATGCCCTAGGTGTCACGTCAGAGCGAATATTTGGTTATATCTACGCTGGCATAATCACTACCATCACTGCATGGCTGATCAATCCTACGCCAATTGAGCACCTTCTCAATGCAGCTGGCGCAATCGTAGCTGTCTTGCTTGTCATCGCAGTTGGTAGTGGCGTCTTCGGAATTTACTTCCGTGTTCTTGGTTCGCTTATCCTCTTCCCCCTTACTCATTGGTTGCACCGCGGGCTCGACCGGCTCCGCGCCAAGACACAACTCGATACCGTCACGTCGACGATCGGCTACTTGCGCCGTCTGGGTGTCAGGAAGCCCGAAGCGGCATACCTTGCCATCAAGGACGGCTTCACTCCAGTACGCTCCAAGGGTCCACTAGGGCTGGACGCGACAGCAACCGATGTGCGCTTCTTCCATGCACATGGTGAGGGGCATTTCCTCTATCTGACGACAATTGTGACACTCTTCGCAGGCGTATTCGTCAATTCCTTTCGTTCGACGCCCGCTCTTCCCTGGTTCGTTGCATCCGCAGCGTCATACGTAGGAGCCGTGATCGGGGACATTCGACTGCACTCTGAGGAAACGGCACAGATGAGGGGGTCTGAGAAGGAGCTCCGCGTCTTCCTGCATGAGCACCGGTTTTTGTGTAGCGAGTTCCATCCGCCCTGACTTGAGATCCGACCATCCAGTGTCGCGGATGAGTAGCACGTGGGGAAGGCGTGCCCGGCGCTCCCGATTGACTTCACCCACCACTATCTCTCGGACGCTGGTGCGCCAATCTGCTGCCAAGGGCCGGGGGAAGCGAGGTCCGCCGAAGCTCGACAGGGCTCCTGACCTGTGGTGAAGCCGAGGGGATCTGAACCACTGGCCAGATGTATACCATCCAGAGACACCTTCGGGCGGGCCGCTGTAACCACCCGTGGACGACCGTGAGCGATGGTGGCCAATCGGCAGCTCAGCGGGCGGAGGACCCGCCGGGCCCGGTGCCAGATTCGTCACCGTCGCTGCCTGTTGATCACGGTCGTCACGGGGCCGGTTTGCTGCTCCTCTGCTGCCCGCCCACACCGCTCGACGCGGTTCCCGGCTGGACTGGCCGTGGCATGCTGGCGAGCCGGTTGCGCGCTTGCTCGGCTAGCCCGGCTCGGAGAACAACAGCCAGTGCCGTAGCAGCGCCGTCCAGGTCTGCCTGCCCACGATCCCGTCGACGGAGAGGTTCTCGTTTTGCTGGAAGTCCCGGACCGCCGCCTCGGTCCTGGGCCCGAAGATCCCGTCCACGTCGAGGTTGTCCACGCCCGCGACGAAGTTGAGCATGAACTGCAGGCGGTACACCGGTGGCTCGCCGGAGTGCTGTCCCTTCCGCAGGATCGGCAGGCTGAGGGTGACCTGGGCGTCGGCCTGTGGAGCGCTCATCGCGGTCCTCTCCTTTCGGCGCGGTCCGGCCGGGTAGCAGGAAGGCCGTCCACCGCATTCTGCGCCGTGGCCGTAGGCCCTGGAAGGAGTTGAGCGGCCAGCAGCTTTCTGTGCGCGGGATGGCAGACCTCGCGTTACGAGCTTGGAAGCGGTGCCCCGTCGTTCCGTCCAGCCGGGATGCCACGCCGACGGCCCTGGTCAGGCGCTCATCCGACCGACCGCTGCTGACCGTGGGGACCGTCAGATGCCGACGCTCCGGGCACGTCGAGGGCACGGCCGGCGACGTGACCGCGTCGTTGTAAGCGAGCTTCGGGAGATGAAGCGACCAGCGAGCGGCGGAGCCGACCTGCGGTTTGGGTGTCCGCTCGTGCCCGTGGTTGTCCGGCGGGCTTGGATGCTTCGCGGCCCCAGCGGGGCCCAGCGTGCCCTCGTAGCCTGGTCCGTGTGGCACCACAGTACGAGCGGGGCAAGGCCTTCCAGGGCGGCCCCGTTTTCGCGGGCAAGCCCGACGGAGGCGGCGCGGCAGCAGATTCGTAGAGACGCTTGCGGGGAATTCGCCATGGACCTCGGCCACAGCAAGCGTTCGGAGCGGCCGAGGTCCATTTAAGGCCGCCGCGCGCTAGTCGGTGAAGTCGCGGTCGGGGTCCGACATAAGGGCGTAGTCACCGCTCTGCGCGCTACTATGGGAGCCACCCGCGGGACACACACCGTTTGTGGGCCGACCATTGAACCAAAGACAGAAGCACTTATCGCAGAATCTCCAGTCACGTTGGGCAACGATGGCCATTCCAAGCCTCCCCGTGAAGTAGGGTCCATGGCGAACGTGACTTTTATGCTGTGCCGCCACGCTCCTTTCGTTCAAGTGATTAGTGCTAAGGGAGTCCGAGGGGCCCCATATGCCCCACTTCGTCTCTGCGGCCCCCTATCAGCCTATTGACCCAACTGGCTCCACATAGAACGTAGCCTGATAGGCCAGCTTGGTCGCCATACGGTCAAGGCAGATGATAAATCTATTCCTCGCAACCAGCGTAGTCTAGACGTTTTCCATAGTCGGCGACCTAAAGGGAACCTAGGCGCACTACACGTGGGTTCACAAGGGTCTGCGAGGACTGCCCCTTCGTGCGGTTGGCTTGGCGGCCGAGGACGGCCGGCGCAGGCGGCCGCCCGCAGGCGCCGCTCGAGGGTGTAGAGAAAGTTGTCACGGCCAGCTCGACGGCCCTGTGTGCTGGCATCTCCGGCACACCTGCCCGAGTCTGCTCATCGCGCAGGGCGCGAGCGTGAAGGCGGTCCAGGCGCAGCTCGGCCACGCCACCGCGAGCATCACGCTGGAAACGGGCACCTGTTCCCGCCGGAGCTGGAGGCACTGGCCGACCGCCTCGAACTGGTCCGGAGGCCGCCCTAGTAGTAGTGAAGCGGCTACGGACCCAGCGCGGTGGTGACCGCTGGTGCCCGTTGGGATCCGCCGATGACCGATGCGCACGGACCAGCGCGGACCAGGCGCTCAGCAGAGCGAGGGGCCGCTCGGGGCCCCTCGCCTCCGGATTGGCAGCGATGGCTACGGGCAGCTCAGCCGCTCGGTTTCGAACTCGACGGTGGCGGTGCCGTTCGCGTTGATGGTCACGTGGGCCACGAAGTGGTCGGTGAGGTGTGAGCCGTCCGAGCCCCTGACGTTGACGTGGCCGGTGAAGGTCGCGGTGAAGGTCTTGCTGTTGACGTTCTCGCCGTCCCAGAAGGTGGCGTGGCCGGTGTAGGTCGGCTGGCTGGGATCGTTGGGCACGAACGTGAAGGTCCCGGTCACCGTGGTGGTCTCGTGCGAGGTGCCGTTGGGCAGCTCGGTGATGTGGCTGACGCCCCTGAGCGTCTGGGTGGCCGTCCCCGGCGCGCCCGAGCACGGGTTCACGTCCGGAGCGCTCTCGGTGCCGCTGAAGTGGACGGTGGTGGTCTGGGCCTGGGCAAAGGCGGCCATCGGGCTGAGCAGGGCGACCAGCAACCCCGCCACCGCTACCCCGGCCACCATCCGCACTCGCATGGGACTCCCCCCTTCCCCGGCAACCTGGTTGCCGGTGGACCTTGAGCGAGGACCACCCTCCCATGACCACCGCGGACGGCGTCCATAGGACATCGGTCGTAAATGCGTCTATGCAGCCTCAGGGCGCTGCACTGGAGCTGCTCCACCCTGCTCCCAGCGCTTCGTGGGGTCGTCGTTGACAACCGTGACCATGACCGTCCGGTGAGCACGCGTGGTCTGGCCTCGCGCCTGTCGGCCTCCGCAGCCGGAGGGTGAGGCCGGTGCCCGGTGGCCACGGTGGCGCGAGGATCACGCTCGGCACCTACGGGCACCTGTTCCCCTCGGAGCTGGAGGCGCTGGCCGGCCGGCTCGAACTGGCTCGGGACGCGGCCCTGGCGAAGCGGCTACGGACCCGGCGCGGACCAGCGGAACACGGCGTCAGCGGAAGCGCAGGTAGGTGACCTGTTCTGGTGGCGGAGGCTGAGGGGTTCGAACCCTCGAGGAGGTTGTAACCCCCTACACGCTTTCCAGGCGTGTGCCTTCGACCGCTCGGCCAAGCCTCCGCCGGGCAGTGTACATGGCGGTAACCCGGCGGTCGGGGGGAGGTCGCGCGTCGCTGGCGGCAAGAGCCCAATGGGTAATACGGTCACAAGTCCCCTGCTACCTGTATTTCCCTTACGTACTGAAACCGTTGTGACTACCTGATGCGCTGGATCTGGATGGTTCCGACTATGATGCCGAACTTCAGCCCATGGCCCGCATCCACGTTTTCGCTGACGAAGCCGGCGACTTCGCCTTCAACCGGCAAGGCGGCAGCCGGTATTTCATCATCGGCTCGGTCACGATGGAAAGCTGCAGGATCGGCGCCGAAATGCTCGAGTTGCGCCGCGAGCTCGCCCTTGACGACAAGATCGGTCAAGGCTACTCAGAGTTTCATGCGGCCGAGGACCGTCAGGCGATACGCAACATCGTGTTCGATCTGCTCGCCTCGCACGATTTCCGGGTCGACGCCACGATTCTCGACAAGACGAAGACGCTACCGCGCCTCGCGCGGGACCGACTCCGCTTCTACAAGACAGCCTGGTACCTGCATTTCCAATATGTCGCCCCGCGAATCGTCGGGCCGAAGGATGACCTGCTCGTGGTCGCCTCGGCTTTGCAGATCAGCAAGAAGAAGGCGGTTCTGGGGCACGCCGTCGAGGACGTGGTCAACCAGGTCGTACAGGCCCGCACCTACCGCACGGCCTTCTGGCCGGCGCAGGCGGACCCATGCCTACAGGTTGCCGACTACGTGACCTGGGCGATCCAGCGGAAGTACGAGCGGGGCGACTCGCGTTCCTACGACCTTATCCAGGACAGGATCGCCAGTGAGTTCCAGCCGTTCCAGGTCGGCACGACGACCTACCACTAGTGACAGGGAGGGCCTTAGGCTGGCTAGCCTCTCGGCAGAGCCCCCTGGGCTCTTTCACCAGCCGCTCGGCACCTCCCGGGAACAAGCATAACAGCCTGGTCCGACACAAGGGTCTATCGGCCAGCATGCAGGGTCGCCGCTGGTAGATGGCGGCAAGGATGGGATTCGAACCCATGGAGGCGTTGCCACCTCAACGGTTTTCGAGACCGTCCCATTCGTCCACTCTGGCACCTTGCCGCCTGGCAGTATAGCGAACGCCCCGGGCGGTCCCGCGAGCCGATTGTGGTGCTCAGGGGCGACGGCGCGGGCGGAAGAAGGAGCCGAGCAGGGCGGCGCACTCGTCGGCCAGCACGCCGCGGCGCACCTCCACCCGGTGCGGCAGGCGGGGGTCGCGGACCAGGTCCCACAGGGAGGTCACCGCGCCCGCCTTGGGGTCGTCGCTGCCGAACACCAGTCGTGCCACCCTGGCCTGGACCAGGGCGCCGGCGCACATGGCGCACGGCTCCAGGGTGACCACCAGAGTGGTGCCGTCCAGCCGCCAGCCCTCCAGGGCCGTGGCACCCGTCCGCAAGGCCTCCAGCTCGGCGTGGGCGGTGGGGTCGGCGCGCTGCTCGCGCCGGTTCCGGCCACGCCCGAGCAGGGCGCCGTCCGCTCCCACGAGCACGGCGCCGACCGGCACGTCGCCGTGCCCGAGCGCGGCCCGCGCCTCCACGAGCGCCAGCCGCATCCAGGCCTCGTCACCCGCTGGCCCGGCGGGCGGTGGCGCGGCGCCGGGCCGGCCCACCTCCGAAGTCACCGCTGCGTCCTCCTCGCCCGACCCTGGTCGGCAGCAGGGTACCCGGCGGGAGACGGCGGATTGGCGCGCGCCTCCACGAGCACCCGATCCGCATGTCGCGCCTCCCCCAGCTCGACACGCGGGTGCGGATCGCCGGCCGTACCTGGTCCACCGGACTAGATCACAAGACGGTCTCGATACGGTCGCGGAGCGGTCGGGCCCGTATCGGCAAGGGTCACTGCGTCGCCTTGTCTACTGAACGGCCACGATGGGCCGCCACGGAAGGAACCACGAAGGACGACGATGAGCAGGCTGCTTCGGTCCGTCAGCACCCGGTCCCTACGCTATCGCGGCCGGCATGCCCGCTACCGTCCCCGCCACCTGCGACGGGGAAGGTAGCGCACAGGATTCCTCGCGGTCTCGGGCCCGGTCCCCGGGGTCGTGAGCAGACCGGCGGCACCCGGGACCGGTCCCCCGGGGCCACCGGTCGAATCGCCGGCGGTTCCGGGACCGGTCCCCCGGAATCGCCGGCGGCCAGTCCCGCAGGCGCAGGCGAGTTCGGGGGTGACGAGGAGGGGCCACCCCGGGCCTCGCCGGCAACGAGCCACGGTCACGTCAGGGGTGTCGAGGAGGGGCCGCCCCCGGCGTGACCGTGGCGCTTCTTTCCGAGAGCGTCAGTGGCCGGGAGCCTGCCTGCGGCAGTCGTCCCGCGACCGCTGATACGCCCTCACCGCACCGCCCAGCCTTGGGTCACGGGGATTTCCCCTGAGCAGGTGCATGGCCACTTCGCCCTGGTTCAGCGCAGCCAGGCAGGGCGGCGGGACCACCGTGCGGTTCACGACGCGGGTGACCGGAGCTGTCGCCGGTGCCTTGGCGGGCAGCTCGATCGCATGCCGACCGCTCCAGACGTGGCCGAGCAGCAGGCCGGTGGTCAGCAGCACCGTGGCCGAACTGACCACGAAGCCGACCTTCAGCCAGCGACCGGCCTCCCCCCTGTCGGCTGCGTCATCGGCACCGGACGCCGCTTCGTGGCGCCCGCCGTTCGAGGTCGCGCCGACGCCGTCACGCAGCGAGCCGAGTGTGCCGCCGCGCTGCTCGAACCAACGGCGCAACTGCTCGACTTCAGGCCTGGTCTCGTCCAGGTTCGGAGGCAACGGCACACCACCACCTCTGTCGACGTGTGGGCCCGCTCCGCCCATGCCTTGCTTGCCCGGCAGAAGCCTGGTGAAGCCGGGTTACTGTCCGTATCCGCCCTCAGCAATACTGCCGAGCAGCCAGCGCCCATCCAGGCCCCGCGGCCACCGGACGACCGCCGGCACCGCACTGGGTCGGGCCGGCGGTCCGGTGTGAGCTCAAGCGGTCGCGAGACGCTGCAGGCCGGTCGTTGCGAAGCGGTGCAGGCCAGTCAGCTGGGCCTGGAGCACGGCGGCACCGAGCGCGGTGAGGCGGTACGGCCGGCGCCGGTCGTCGGAGGGCAGCGGCTCGATCAACTTGCGCTGCTCCAGGCGGCCGAGGGCGCCGTACAGGGTGCCCGGACCAAGGGACACGCTCGCGAAGTGCTCGATGTCCTTGGTGATGGCATAGCCGTGCTTGGGCCCGTCCGCGAGGCTCGACAAGATGAGGAGCGACGGGTCCGAGAATCGTCCGAGCTCTGAGGGATCGATGCTCATGGAGACCCTTTTCTTGGTCGTGCGTCCTGCCAATGCGTCCCGGTAAATCGTCCGCCTCCTCCTGGTCGGGCGTTTGGGTGACGCCGAGGGTCCACGGCGGTCACACAGAGCGGTCCCACACGTAAGAACCCGGTATCACGCCGGCCGATGCCCGCCCACCTCCCCGTTGGTTCCTCCCATCCGGGCCGTGCCAAGGAAACGCAGGCATAGCCGACCACACGGAGGCCTACAGCGCGGACAGGCGGGACTACAGCGGGGCTACAGGTAGAGGCCGGGAGTGCCCGAGTCGTCCCGCTCACGCCCCGGCAGGGCGCGCTTGCGCATCTCCTCGAGCTGGTTGCGAGCGGCCATCTGCTGCGCGAACAGGGTTGCCTGGATGCCGTGGAAGAGGCCCTCCAGCCAGCCGACGAGCTGGGCCTGGGCCACGCGCAGCTCTGCCTCGCTCGGCGTGCCCTGCTCGAATGGCTTGGTCACCCGCCCGAGCTCCTCGGCAAGGTCAGGCGAGAGCCCGCCGGCCAGCTCGTGCACGGAGGTCTCGTAGATCTCGCGCATGCGCGCCCGTCCCGCCTCGTCCAGCGGGGCGTGCCGCACCTCCTCGAGAAGCTGGCGCACCATCGAGCCGATGCGCATCACCTTGGCGGGGCTGGACACGGCCTCGCGCAGCTCCGCGTCTGCCTGCTCCGGCTCGCCAGACGGCCGGACCACCATGCCGGCCACCGGCTGCGACCTGTCGCTCTCGGGGGGACGGTCGGTGGCTCGCTCGCTCATGCCCCCATCTTGCCCACACGGGGACGGCACGCGCCACCCGGCCGCCGCCTGGCGCCCAGCGAGGGTTCCGGCCTGTCCTGGGTAGGAGAGAGAATGCGCCCACCCGGGCCCCTTGGAGAGCAGCGGTCGGGGTGGGCCCGGCCGGCGCGCGGGAGCTGGACCCGGCCCGGCGAAGGAGGGTGCGCGTGGCGGTGTCGCTGGTCCTGCCGTTGGCGGGACCGAACGGCGAGCCGGTCGACCTGTGGCGCACGCTCGTCTCGCACGGCATCGCGCAGCTGCCACCGGCCGCGCTGGACGAGCCGGGTCGCTCGCTGCGGACCACGCTGCGGCTCGGCAGGTCCAGGCCGCGCACCATCGTGATCTCCGAGGACGGGAGCGAGGCGGCGCAGGTCGAAGTACTCGGCCCGGCGCCGTCGGCCGCCGTCGCCGACGAGCTGCTGGCGACCGTCCGGGGCATGCTCAACCTGGACGAGGACCTGAGCGGCTTCTACCGCATGGCGGCCAAGGACCCGCGCCTCGCCTGGGTCGCCGGCGGCGCCGGCCGCATGCTGCGCAGCCCCAGCGTGTTCGAGGACGTCGTCAAGACCATCTGCACCACCAACTGCGCCTGGTCGGCCACGGTCCGCATGGTGACCGTGCTGGTCGAGCGGCTCGGAGAGAACTCCGCGGGCAACCTCGGCAACGCCTTCCCGACGCCGACGGCGATGGCCGAGGCGCCCGAGGCCTTCTACCGCGACGCAGTCCGCGCCGGCTACCGCGGCGCCTACCTTCGAGGGCTGGCGGCGGCGGTCGCGGCGGGCGAGGTCGACCTGGAGGCGCTCCGCTGGACACCGGCAGACGAGCTCCCCGACGACGAGGTCGCCACCCGCCTGCTCGCCCTGCCAGGAGTCGGCCCATACGCCGCCGCGCACATCATGATGCTGCTCGGCCGCCACTCGCGGCTGATCCTGGACTCGTGGACCCGCCCCACCTACGCGCGCGTCAACGGCCGCAAGGCCGCGGACGCGACCATCCTGCGGCGCTTCCGCCGCTACGGCCGCTACGCCGGCCTCGCCTTCTGGCTGCTGCTGACCTACGACTGGGTCGCCGCCCAGACCGCACCCACCACCGCAGGCACCCCGGCGGACCGCGTCACCACCACGACCGCGCCACCGGAGCCGGCAGCCGCCCAGGCCGGAGAGGCCGGGGCGCCGCAGTAGCGGCAGAGGGCGATGCCGGCACCGGCCTCCAGATGATCCCGCCGAGGCGACCCGAGGCCCAACAGGGATCCCGGCTAAGTACCCGATGGGGGGGTTCGGGGGGGAGCTGTCTCGGGCTCCCCCCCGATCAACCATGACGCCGGGTCGGCCACGAAGCGGGCGCGGCAGTCCGGGGAGCAGAAATGGTAGACGGTGCCCTCGTGGAGGGCGGTCGCCTTGGCGGCCTGGACCGCCACGGTCATGCCGCAGACCGGGTCGACCGCCTCGGCGGTGCGCGCCAGGCGCGCACCGCCACCGGCGTGGCGCCATCCGACCAGCTCCGCGAGGATCGCGACCGCGATCTCCTCCTGCGTGCAGGGGCCGAGGTCGAGGCCGGCGGGGCTGTGCAGGCGCGCGAGGGCGTGGTCGTCGAGGCCGCGGGCACGCAGCTCGGCGGCCACCGCGGCGGCGCGGCGGGCGCTGGCGACCAGGCCGACGTAGCCGGCCCTGCCGTTGAGGGCGGCCGCGAGCGCGCCCTTCTCGTCGCCCTGGCCCATCGTCGCCACCACCACCGCGTCCGCCTCGGCGTCCACGCCGGTCGCGATGCGCCAGCCGATCGCGCGCGCCAGCTCGCCGAGCGTCCTCGCCGCCGGGCTGTCGCCGACCACCGCCAGCAGCGGGGTCGGCAGGTGCGGCTCGACCAGTACCTCGACGGTGCCCTCGGAGGCACAGGTGCTCTCGGCGACGACCACGTCGTCTGCCGCCTCGGGAGCGGAGCCGGGCGGGCAGATGCGGACCAGGCGCGGCTCGCCGTCGGCGAGCGCGCGCAGCGCCTCGCGCACCACCAGTGGCTCCGAGCAGGCACCACCGATCCAGCCGTGGAGGCTGCCGTCGGGCGTGACCAGCGCCCGGTCGGCGCGCCTGGCCGAGGCGGGCCGCAGGACCCGGACCACCGTGGCCATGGCGTACGCCTCCCCCTGCTGCGAGAGCCGCGCGGCGAGCAGCAGAGGGTCGTCTGGCCCGCTCATTCCGCCAGTCCCGCCTCCACCAGTGCCTGCCACACCTTGTCGGAGGTGACCGGCATCTCGAGGTTGCGGATCCCCGCGTGGGCGAGCGCGTCGACCACGGCGTTGACGTACGCGGCCGGCGAGCCGACGGTGGCCGACTCGCCGACGCCCTTGGCGCCGATCGGGTGGTGCGGCGACGGCGTCACCGTCTCGTGCAACTCGAAGTGCGGCGTCTCCATCGAGGTGGGCAGCAGGTAGTCCATGAAGTTCGAGCCGAGGCAGTTGCCGTCCTCGTCGAAGGTGATCAGCTCCATGGCGGCGATCCCGTAGCCCTCGGTGAGCCCGCCCATGATCTGGCCCTCGACCACCATCGGGTTGATGCGCACGCCGCAGTCGTCGACCGCGACCACCCGATCGACGCGCCACTGGCCGGTGCCTCGGTCGATCTCCACCACCACCGCGTAGGTCCCGAACGGGAAGGTCATGTTCGGCGGGTCGTAGTAGTTGACCCCCTCCAGACCCGGCTCCATCCCCTCCGGAAGGTTGGTGTAGGCGGCGAAGGCGACGTCCTGGATGGTCACGGACTTGTCGGGTGCGCCCTTGACGCTGAAGCGGCCGATCTCCCAGTCGAGGTCCTCCGGCTCCACCTCGAGCAGGTGGGCGGCGATCCGCTTGGCCTTCTCGCGCAGCTTGCGCGAGATCACCGCGGTCGCCGCGCCCGCGGTCGGTGTGCTGCGCGAGGCGTAGGTCCCAAGGCCGTACGGGGTGTTGTCGGTGTCGCCCTCCTGCACCGCCACGTCCTGCGGCGGGATGCCGAGCTCCTCGGCGACGATCTGGGCGAAGGTGGTCTCGTGGCCCTGACCTTGGGCCTTGACGCCGAGCTTGAGGATCGCCTTGCCGGTCGGGTGCACCCGCAGCTCGGCGGAGTCGAACATCTTGAGGCCAAGGATATCGTAGTCGCGGCTGGGCCCGGCGCCGACCACCTCGGTGAAGCTGGCCAGCCCGATGCCGATCAGCTGGCCCTGCTCGCGCGCCTGCCGCTGCTTCTCGCGCAGCTCGGCGTAGCCGAGGCGCTCCAGGGCGAGGTCGAGCGCGCGCTGGTAGTCGCCGGAGTCGTAGACGAACCCGGTGGCCGAGGTGTAGGGGAACTGGTCGGCCTTGATGAAGTTCCTGCTGCGCAGCTCGGCCGGGTCCATCCCCAGCTCGTAGGCTGCCGTCTGCACCAGGCGCTCGATCAGGTAGGAGGCCTCGGTGACGCGGAACGAGCAGCGGTAGGCGACCCCGCCTGGCGCCTTGTTGGTGTAGGCACCGTCGGTGACCACGTGCGCCGCCGCCAGGTCGTAGGAGCCGGTGACGATGTGGAACAGCCCGGCCCTGACCTTGCTCGGCTGCGCGTCGGCGTAGGTGTAGCCCTGGTCGGACAGCATCCGCACGCGCAGCCCGAGCATCTTGCCCTCGGCCGAGAGCGCCAGCTCGCCCTGCATGTGGTAGTCGCGCGCGAAGCCGGTCGAGATCAGGTTGCCGGTACGGTCCTCGATCCACTTGACCGGCCGGCCGAGCAGCAGCGAGGCCGCGGTGGCGACCACGTAGCCGGGGTAGACCGGGACCTTGTTGCCGAAGCCGCCGCCGATGTCAGGGGAGATGATCTGGATGTTCTGCTCGGGCAGCCCCGTGACCAGCGCGAACACCGTCCGGATGGCGTGGGGCGCCTGCGAGGTCATGTAGATGGTCGCCTTGCCGGTGGCGGGGTTGAGGTCGGCGACGCAGCCGCACGTCTCGAGCGGCGCGGGGTGGCAGCGCGGGTAGAAGGTGGCCAGCCGCACCACCCGGTCGGCCTGGTCGAAGGCGCGGTCGGTCGCCTCCTTGTCGCCGGCCTCCCAGTGGTAGACGCGGTTGTCCGTCTTGCCTTCCTTGTCGTCCCTGATGACCGGGGCGCCCTCCTCCAGCGCCTGCTGCGGGGTGGTGACCGCGGGCAGCGGGTCGTAGTCGACCTCGATCAGCTCGAGGGCGTCGTGCGCGACGTAGGGGTCCTCCGCGATCACGCAGGCGACCTCCTGGCCCTGCATGCGCACCTTGTCGGTGGCGAGCACGGCCTGGGTGTCACCGGAAAGGGTCGGCATCCAGGCCAGGTTGTGCTGGGCCAGCAGCTCGCCGGTGACGACCGCGACCACGCCGGGCAGCGCCGCCGCCGCGGAGGTGTCGATCGAGTTGATCCTCGCGTGGGCGAGCGGGCTGCGCAGGACCGCCATGTGCAGCATCCCGGGCAGCTTGACGTCGTCGATGTAGTTGCCCCTGCCGCGGATGAAGCGGTCGTCCTCCTTGCGCTTGATGCTCTGTCCAAGCCAGTGGGTCACGTGCTCAGCCGCCATCTCGCGCCCCTCAGCCCGTCGCCGCAGCGGTCTGGTCCGACCGCTTCTTCTCAGCCGCCCACTGCACCGCCTTGACGATGTTCTGGTAGCCGGTGCAGCGGCAGACGTTCCCCGAAATGGCCCAGCGGACGTCCTCCTCCGTCGGGTCCGGGTTCTCCTCCAGCAGGGCCGCCGACACCAGCAGCATCGCCGGGGTGCAGAAGCCGCACTGCAGGCCGTGCTCCTGCTTGAAGCCGTCCTGCACCGGATGGAGCTGGCCGTCCCTGGCCAGGCCCTCCACCGTGGTCACCTCGCGGCCGTCGGCCTGGACGGCGAAGAAGGTGCACGACTTGATCGGCGTCCCGTCCAGCAGCACGGTGCAGGCACCGCAGCTGGTGGTGTCGCAGCCGACGTGGGTGCCGGTCAGGCCGAGCGTCTCGCGCAGGAGGTGCACCAGCAACAGGCGAGGCTCCACCTCGGCGGAGCGCGGCTGACCGTTGACCGAGACCGTGATCTTCTGTTTCACGCTGCCCCGCCCTTCCTCTCGCGGATCGTGGAGACCGTTCCGCTCGTCGAGCCCCCCGACGTGCCGCCCCCGTGCTGACACTGCCGTGGTCAGGCGGCTTGCGCCGCCCCCGCGGCCTGGCGCAAGGCCCGCTCGGTGAACACCTGCACCACGCGGCGCTTGTAGTCGGCGCTGCCGCGCAGGTCGCTGCGCGGCTGCGCCGCCTGCGCGGCCAGCCTGGCAGCCTGCGCGATCGTCCCTTCGTCGAGCTCGGCGCCGGCGAGGGAGTCGGCCGCCTCGGTGGCCGCGATGGTGGTCGGCGCCACGGCGGTGAGGGCGATGCCGGCACGTTCGACGCGACCGTCGGCGAAGGCCAGGTGCACCGCGACGCCGACGGTGGCGAAGTCGCCGACCTTGCGCTCCAGCTTGAGGTAGGTGCCGAAGGTCCGCCCCGCCGGCGCGGGGACGCGCACCGAGGTGACGATCTCGGTGGGCTCGAGCACGCTCTCGAACGGGCCGCGGAAGAAGTCGGACAGCGGGATCGTGCGCGTGCCCGCCGACGACCGCGCCTCCACCTCGCCACCGGCTGCCAGCAGCGCCGAGCCCCAGTCGCCCTGGGGGTCGGCGTGCGCCAGCGAGCCGGCCACGGTGCCGAGGTTGCGCACGATCGGGTCGGAGATCTGGGGCGCCGTCTCGGCCAACACGCCGTAGCGCTGCCGCAGCAGCTCCGACCGCTCGCAGGCGCGGTGCCGCACCAGTGGGCCGATGTGCAGGAAGCCGTCCTGCTCGGCGAGGCCGTCGAGCCCCGCGATGCGGTTGATGTCGACCAGCACGCCCGGGGCCGCGAAGCGGAGCTTCATCAGCGGGATCAGGCTCTGACCGCCCGCTAGCAGCTTCGCCTCGTCCCCGTGCTGGTCCAGGATCGAGAGCGCCTCATCGAGAGTGACCGGTGCGGAGTACTCGAAGCTCGCCGGGTACATGGACCGCCTCCCCTCCCCCCTCTGCCGCAGACAGCATAAATCCCGCGCTCCGGCACGTCACCAGCAACCTTCGCGCGGGAGCGGTTCGGTCAGAATTACCCGCTCTACTCGATTCGTTTCAATCGAGTAAACGCGACACCTGCCGCCGGCGCCGCCGAACAGGTTGGTGAACAGGCTCGGAGGCTTCCCTCAAGCGGGGTCGAATTCCCCGTCCCGCACACCGCCGACGAAAGCTTCCCACTCAGCACGGCTGAACGTCAGCACCGGACCGGTCCGGTCCTTGGAGTGACGCACCGCGACCCGCGGGCCTTCGACGAGGGCCACCTCGACGCACCCATCGAAGCCGCTGCGCGTGCTCTTCCGCCAAACCGCCTGGGACAGGTCGGCCATCGGCTTCTCCCCTTCTCGGCGTGCGCCCACTCCCTGGCCGTCAGCCCCTGGCAACCGACGGCAGAGATGAGCACTGGGGAGTATTCTACCGTTTCAACCGAGTCTGGAGGAGCGTCGCGTAGGGGTAGATCAGGTCGCAGGCGCGCAAACGGCCAAGGGAGCCCACGGCGAGGTGGTCGAATCGCGACCTCCCGGGGAACGAATGAGGGCCCGTATTCGACGGGCCCTCATTCGTTCCCCGGGCGCAGTGCCCGACGAGTCGATTCAGCTGGTCAAATCGAACTCGCCATTACCGGCCCCGGCGACGAACGCCTGCCAGGCAGCGGCGTCGAACGTCAGCACCGGACCCGACCGGTCCTTGGAGTCGCGTAGCGCGACCCGAGCGCCTTCGATCAAAGCTACCTCGACGCAACCGTCGAGGCCGCTCTTCGTGCTCTTGCGCCATACCGGGGCCAGGTCGGCCATCACGCTCTCCTCGGTCTGTCGGAACCAGGACAGCGCGGGCCAGCGTGGCCGCGCGCTCGATTCGGTGGCGAAACCTACCCCACCATCAGGCCCACGACAAAATCGTCTCCAAAGCGATCTGTTGATGGCGCGAAATCGCTCTGCGCCGAGAATCCCGACGCCTCGAACGACCGCTCAGTACAGCTCCTTGGCGAGGACGGCGGCGGAGTCCTCCGGTGAGAGCGCCACCCCGGACAACCGCTCGAACGCCTGCCGGTAGCGGGCGACCTCTTCGAGCGCCTCGACGACGCTCTCGCGCGTGGGGTGCTCGAGGTACACCACGTCGGGATCGTCCGGATCCGGGAAGCCGAAGATGGTGAACGCGCCGTCCATGCCGGCGTGGACGCCGACCGCGAACGGCACCACTTGCAGGGTCACCGTCGGCTGTGCGGCCACCTCGACGAGACGGTCGAGCTGCTCCCGCATCACCTCACGACCGCCGACCGCTCGGTGCAGTACCGCCTCGTCGAGCAGCGTCCACAGCGCCGGGGGCTCACCCTTGGCGAGGCGCTCCCGCTGCCGCGCCATGCGGAACTCGATGCGACGGTCGACCTCGTCGGGCGTCACCTCTGGCGTCACCGCGCCGATGACCGCCCGTGCGTACGCCGCCGTCTGTAGCAGCCCGGGGATCAGCAAGGCCTGGTAGATGTGCACCGATTTCGCCGCGGCATCGAAGCTGGCATAGGAGGAGCTCGGCACGTCGCCGAACGCCTGCCACCAGCCCTTCTCGCGCGCCACCCTGGCCAGCTTGACCAGCTCGTCGCGCCGCTCGTCGCTGATGCCGTAGAGGGCCAGCATGTCCCGCACGTCGCGGGGGGTGGCGCCTACCTGGCCGGTCTCGATGCGGGAGATCTTGGAGTCGGAGCATTCCAAGGTCTGCGCCACCCGCTCGATGGTGATGCCGGCGGCCTCGCGCAGTCGGCGCAACTCCGCGCCGAGCCGCCGACGCCGCACGGTCGAGCTTCCTCGTGGGGGCACGATGGCCTCACCTCCCTGGTGTCGCGCCGCTTCATCCGGGAGGAGCAATCTGCGATGCGCAACCTATCTCTTGCCAGACTCTTTATGCAACTTGCATTAGACGCCTGGCTTGTCCCATACTGCCGATGATAGAGACCATCATCCCTACCGGGTGGCTGCCGTGGAACACCTCGGGGAGGCGAGCGAGATGATCCCCGCAAGCTCCATCAGCCATACCCCATGGGTCGGGATCGCCGCTCTGGTCGCGATGTTCCTGATCCCCTTCATTCCCGCTCGGTTCTTCGAGGGTCCCAGGACTGTCAAGCACTGGCCCCGCCGGCACGTCTGCGGCGACTGCGGCGCGGCCTGGCACGAGGGCCACGTGTGCGCCGGAGAGGCGACCCAGGCGCCTCCACCGCTGCGGGGAGAGCTTCCGCCGCTGCGCGCGGAGCTGCGACGCATCGAGGAACCCGCCACCCGCGAGCTTGCCGAGGACGAACGTGACCTCGTCCTCTGGGCTGGCGAGGAGTGACGGGTCCATGGCGTCGGTGAAGCCGCACGAGCGCATCGTCGACACCGCTATGCGGCTCTTCGACCAGGAGGGCATCGCGGGCGTCAGCGTCGGCCGCATCACCTCCCAAGCCGGCGTGGCGCAGATGACGCTGTACCGGCACTTCGGCAGCAAGGACGAGCTGGTGGCCGCGGCGCTCGAGCGCTGGAGCACTCGCTGGCTGCACTGGCTGGAGAGCGGCATCGACAGGTTCGACGACGCCGAGGCCCGCTTCGCGGCCCTATGGGACGCGCTGGCCGAGTGGTTCGCCAGCGAGGGCTACCGCGGTTCCTTCGTCGCCAACGCCGCTGCCGAGCTCCGCAGCCAGCCCAGCCATCCGGCGCACCAGGTGATCGCCACCCATCGGGTGGCGTTGCGGCAGCTCCTCGAGAACCTCGCCAAGCTGGCCGGCGCGGACCACCCCGAAGAGCTGGCGACCCAGCTCCACCTGCTGTTCGAGGGCGCCGCCGCGCTCTCCCTGGTCGACAACCGGCTGGAAGTCACCCACGCGGCCCGCAGCTTGGCGGATGCCGCCCTTTCGGCAGGCTCCGCATAGCGCTCGGCCACCCCATACCGAGCTTCTGGGGCGGACAGCCCGATGCGCCGTCTGCATTTCGGCCGAGGGAAGAATGGGACTGTTCGGCATAGGATGCGGCAGTTCGTTACGCCGCAGTGAGTTCGAGGATGTCGACATGCCTTACCAGGACGCCCGTTCCATGCTCAAGGTCCGTCTCTATCCGGAGAGCATGCTGCAGGGACATGTCGACGAGGCGCCGGTGGTCGCCCGTCACCTCGCGCCGGGGCTGCTGGCGGTGGTGGCCAGGGACCTTCCCGAGACCGTCGAGGCGGTGCCGCGGGAACAGGCGGCGGTCTGGGGGATCCACGACGACGAGCTGTTCCGGATGGGCTACGCCAACGTCGCCGACCAGGACCAGCCGCAGGTGCAGACGCGCCGGCTCGACCCCGGCTTCGAGCTCACCACGCTGTCGGGCGAGAGCTTCTTCACCACCACCAACGCGCTCTGGCCCGACCGCTACCTCCAGGTGTTCTCCGCAACCGGCGCGCTGGTCGGCGTCCCGCACCGGCACTCGGTGCTGGTCCACCCCATCCGCGACTTCAGCGCGCTGTACGCGATCAACCTCATGCTCGTCTCGCTCGACAGGATGTACCGCCAGGGCCCTGGCTCGCTCAGCCCCATGCTGTACTGGTGGCGCCCTGGCAGCTTCACGCTGCTCCCCGGCGACGTCGTCGATGGGCAGGTGCGCTTCTCACCGCCGAGCGAGTTCGTGCAGGTCCTGAACCGGCTCGCCAATCGGCCGCCCGGCCCTGGACCGGCCCAGCCGAGGCCGGCCGGACCGCCACCGGGCTACAGGGGCACCCGGCCGGCAGCGATGCCGGGCCCTCCGAGGCGCCAGCCGGGCGAAGCCACCTACGGCAGGTTCTGACCGGTACCCTCGCGCCGGCCGGGGTCAGGCGGAAGGCGCCGATGCGGGAGTCGGAGCTCTCCCGGCTGGGCCTGCCAGTCGAGACCTCGGCGTAGCCGGCGCCACTTCGTGGCGGGAGCCTGGCCACCTGAAGGAGGCACCGGCGCATTAGCCTCGATTGCCGGTGCGGCAATTGAGTTGAGATGCCGATCGGGGCGGGAGTCGAGGATGGAGCCCTCACCTGCCCTGTCCGCGGTTTCGTCCGCTGACCTGCGAGGATCTTCCGCCAGTGATTACGATGGCATGCGATCGCCTGCTGCGCCTCACGGCGTCGGTCGGACCGTACCAGGTGCTCGCGCCGCGCGGAGTTGCGTGAACCCCTTGCGGTACGACGAGGAGGGACTCGGCCGGCGGACCGTGGCATCCGAAACCGCTTGTCGGACTGCCCCGGCCCCGTTCACGTAGACCAGTTGAGGCGGCAGACGCTACGGGCGACGACATCGCTGGTCACGAGGCGTTTCAACTCCTTCGCCGCCGCCGGACGATTGGGCCAGGGTGGGCTCCCGGGAATCGAGGTTAGCCGGGTTGCGGGGCGCTTTCCAGCAGGCCGTCGACGATCTCGCCGAACTTGGCGACCGCGATCGACAGGTGGCCCTCCGCGGGCAGGAGCATGGCCTTTGCGCCGGGCAGGTGCGCCGCGAGCCACTCGCCGTGGGC
>WNGE01000798.1_pt1 | contig 40849 bp, 38 predicted proteins | sample 5400651 | NCBI WGS metagenome assembly WNGE01 (sample SAMN13153370, study PRJNA577476) | soil metagenome | isolation source: 60 cm soil or saprolite under grassland replicate 2 | place: USA:California | collected 2016-06-15 | reverse complement strand
CATTGTTCCGTCCGATGGTCACGGCGTACGCGCACTGCGACTTGCCGTGCGGTGTGTATGACCCGGCGCAGGCCCGGATCGAAGCCGAGTCGGTGAAGGCGATCATGGAGAAGTACCAGGGCAACGAGGATCCTGTGTTCCGTACCCGGGCGTTGATCATCAAGGAGCAGCGTGCCGAGCTGGTCAAGCACCACCTCTGGGTGCTGTGGACGGACTACTTCAAGGCGCCGCACTTCGAGAAGTACCCGGAGCTGCACGACCTGTTCAACCGGGCGACCAAGGCCGCCGGCGCGGCCGGCGGCAAGGGCTCGGTCGATCCCGCCGAGGGCCAGGCGCTGCTCGACCTGATCGCCGAGATCGACAAGATCTTCTGGGACACCAAGAAAGCCGCGTGAGCGAGACGGAGACCGCCGAGCCGTACGTCCCGGTTCGGCCGAGCCTGCGTAGCCTTGCGGAGGCCGCAGCCGGTTGCCGCGGATGCGAGCTGTACGAGAACGCGTCCCAGACGGTCTTCGGAGCAGGACCGGCGACGGCGAAGGTCGTCTTGGTGGGTGAGCAACCCGGCGACGTCGAGGACCGCCAAGGCAAACCGTTCGTCGGGCCGGCCGGCAGACTTCTCGACCGCGCCTTCGCCGACGCCGGCATCGACCGTGACCTGATCTACCTGACCAACGCCGTGAAGCACTTTCGCTGGAAGAGCACGGCGAGCGGCAAGCGGCGCATCCACGACAAGCCCGAGGCGCGGCACATCACCGCGTGCCGGCCGTGGCTCGCCGCCGAGCTGGCCGTCGTGCGTCCGGAGATCGTCGTCGCGCTGGGCGCCACGGCGGCGCACGCCTTGTTCGGGTCGGCATTCCGGCTCACCGCGCATCGTGGCGAACGCCTCGACTGGCCACCGCCGAGCGGGCCGTACGCGTCGGACGAGACACCGATCAGGGCCGGCGCGGCGACCGTCCACCCGTCGGCGATCCTGCGCGCGGAGCCGCCAGATCGGGAGAAGGCCTATCGCGCGTTCGTGGACGACCTGGCTGTCGTCGCCGAAGCCATCGGCTAGCCCGCGCGGACTCCCCGCTCGAGGCGCTCGCGTTGCGGGACGACCGTGTACTTCGGGTCCCGCGCCGACGCGCGCCCTGCCTCGAAGATGCCGAACCGCGTGCATGCGGATCCGGCGAGCAGGGCGAGCCCGGAGAGCCCGGCGGTCACTCGGTTGCGGCCTCCGGCGGCCGCGCCGAGGCCGCCGATCGCTGTCAGCGCCTTGGCGGCACGCAGCATTGCACCGGCCTTGCCCTCGCGGAACGTCTCGCCGGCCAGCCCGGCGTGTGCCTCCATCCGCTGGCTCGCGGCGAGGTCGAGGGCAGCGCCCGCGACGGCGATGCGGCGCGCCGGTCCCGTCTCGGCCGGCGGCGTGACGAGCATGGCGAGGCCGCCGGCAGCGGCTGCGCCCGAGCCGACGAAGACGAACGGCAGCTGGTGGCGGCTCTCGTGCCAGGCGGGAACGGCGGTGTCGGCGATGAGCACCGAGGTGTACGACGCGACGGCCGGCCCGAGTAGGCCGGCGCCGACTGCTGCGGCGCGGCCGGCGCGAGGGGTTAGCCCGAACACATCGGACGCCGCGGCTGCTCCCGCCAGCGGGCCGTAGCCGGCGAGCAGCCAGGATCCCACGCTCATCGGCGACGTCGGCTTGGCCACCCGCAGCATGTTGAGGAACCGTCCGGGCCGGCCGAGATCGTGCACCAGTGCTGCCAGCGACAGGCTGACCGCGCCGAGCGCGCCCAGCTTTGTCGAGCGGGCCAGCCGGCGTCGTCCGGTGAGCTCGGCGCCAGCGCCCAATGCCGAGGACGCACCGGCCAGGCCGCCGAGGAACAGGTAGCCCGCGATGTCCCGCGCCTGCCAGGTCGGCTCCTTGATGACCGGCCGGTCGTAGTAGGAACCGCTCATCGCCGCCGCCCCACGAAGGCAGCGGCGACGCCGGCTAGCAGGCTGGCCGCCGCAAGCGCCGCCTGGCGCCACATCTGCGGCAGGTCGCGCGTCGTCACCACCGGGTCCGGCGGCAACCCGTAGGTCTCGGGCTCGTCAAGCAGCAGGAAGAACGCGCCGTCACCGCCGACGCCGTCGGTCGGGTCGGCGCCGTACAGCTTGGCCTCGGCCAGGCCCTGCTCGTGCAGGGTGTCGACGCGCTCCTGCGCGCGAGCGCGCAGCTCGTCGAGCTCACCGAACTGGATCGACTTCGTCGGGCACGCCTTGGCGCATGCGGGCTCTTGCCCGACACCGATCCGGTCGTAGCACATCGTGCACTTGAAGACGCGGCCGTCGTCCTTGCGTTGGTCGATCACCCCGTACGGGCATGCCGGCACGCAGTACCCGCAGCCGTTGCAGATGTCCTCCTGGACGACCACGGTGCCGAACTCGGTGCGGAACAGCGAGCCGGTCGGGCAGACGTCCAGGCACGCGGCGTGTGTGCAGTGCTTGCACACGTCCGACGACATCAGCCACCGGGTGCCGTCATCACGGGGCTGCTCGATGAACGCGACGTGCCGCCACGAGTTGGCCGACAGCTCGACGGTGTTGTCGAACGACAAACCAGACAGGCCGGCCGATTCATCAGCAGGGATCGCGTTCCACTCCTTGCACGCCACCTCGCACGCCTTGCAGCCGATGCACACGCTGGTGTCGGTGAAGAACCCCATCCGCGGCATGCTCATGACCGGACCTCCATGCCGGTGTCTTCGGTGATCCCGGCCCGCCGGCGATATTCGTCGAGGAGCGGCGGCAGGTCGGCGCCGCGTGGTCGGCGCCCGGGACGGATGTCTGCTGTGAGCGCCTTGACTTCCTGGATGTGGACGTTCGGGTCCAGGGCGATGGACGACAGCTCGTTCATCGCGTCGCCGCTGCTCAGCCCATTCGGGCCCCAGTGCCATGGCATACCGATCTGATGGACCGTACGCCCCAGTACGGTCAGCGGTGTCATCCGGGACGTGACGAGCACTCGGGCCTCAACGGCTCCGCGCGCGGTGACGATGGTTGCCCAGCCGTTGTGCGTGAGACCGCGCTCGCTCGCCAGTGACGGGGAGACCTCGCAGAACATCTCCGGCTGCAACTCGGCAAGGTAGGGCTGCCAGCGCGACATACCACCTGCCGTGAAGTGCTCGGTGAGCCGGTACGTGGTGACGACGTAGGGGAAGATCTCGGCTCCGGGCTCGCCGCCACTCGGGTGGTAGCGGTTGTGCCGCCGGGAGAAGACCTGGCGCACCGGGTTGCGCTGCTGGCGGTAGAGCGCGTTCTCGAACGGTGAATCCTGCGGTTCGTAGTGCGTCGGCATCGGGCCGTCGATCAGGCCGGCGGGCGCGTACAGCCAGCCCTTCCCGTCCGCCTGCATGATGAACGGGTCGATGCCCGCGATCGCGTCGATGCCCAAGGCATCCTCTGCCGGCCGGTACGACGGCGCCTTGCCGGGCGGGAAGTCCGGCACGTCGTGGCCGGTCCATTTGCCCTGCGACTCGTCCCACCAGATAAGGGCTTTGCGCTCGCTCCAGGGCTTGCCGTCGAGATCGGCCGACGCCCGGTTGTACAACTCGCGCCGGTTCATCGGCCACGCCCAGGCCCACTCCCGCGAGGACCATTCCTGCTCGGTCCACGGCTTGCGGCGTGCCGCCTGGTTGACGCCGTCCGCGTAGATGCTGCAGTAGATCCAGCAGCCGCATGCCGTCGAGCCGTCGTCGCGGAGCTGCTCGTAGGACGACAGCGGCTCGCCGTCGGCGTTCCAGCCGTTGATCTCGGCGAGGATGGCCTCGGCGACCGGCTCGTCGGTGCGGCCCTCAGTCGGGTAATCCCAGGTCAGGTCGAGCAGCGGCCGGTCGGCCTGGTCCGTCGAGCCGGCCAGTTTGTGACGGATCCGTCGTCCGAGGTGGAACATGAACCACATGTCGCTGCGGCAGTCTGCGGCGGGCTCGACGGCCGCGTGGTGCCACTGGACGAGTCGGTTGGTGTTGGTGAAGCTGCCGCTCTTCTCGGTGTGCGACGCGGCGGGGAAGAAGAACACCTCGGTGCCGATGTCGCCGGTGCGGAGCTCGCCGGTCTCGATCTCGGGCCCGTCCTTCCACCAGGTGGCACTCTCGATCATGGAGAAGTCACGCACCACCAGCCAGTCGAGTTCGGCCATGCCGAGCCGTTGCATGTGCGTATTGGCCGACCCGACGGCCGGGTTCTCGCCCATCAGGAAGTAGCCCTTGCAGACGCCGTCCAACTGGGCCTGCACCGTCTCGTAGGTGCTGTGGCTGCCGGTGATCCGTGGCAGGTAGTCGAAGCAGAACTCGTTGTCCGGGGTCGCCGCCGGCCCCCACCACGCCTTGAGCAGGCTGACCACGTACGAGCGCATGTTCGCCCAGTACCCGCGCTCGGCCGAGTCGGCGTCGATGAACTCGTCCAGGCCCTCGTGCTGGTGGGCGTGCGGCATCGGGATGTAGCCGGGCAGCAGGTCGAACAGTGTCGGGATGTCGCTTGAGCCCTGGATGCTCGCATGCCCGCGCAACGCCATGATGCCGCCGCCCGGGCGGCCGATGTTGCCGAGCAGCAACTGCAGAACCGAGGCGGCACGGATGTACTGGACGCCCACCGTGTGCTGCGTCCAGCCGACTGCGTAAGCGAACGCGGTCGTGCGGTCACGTCCGGAGTTCGCCGTGATCAGCTCGGCGATGCGGTGGAAGGTCGCCTGCGGCACGCCGCAGATCGACTCGACCATCTCCGGCGTGTAGCGGGCATAGTGCCGCTTGAGGATCTGGAACACGCAGCGTGGATGCCGCAGCGTCTCGTCCCGGGTCGGGGTGCCGCGCAGCCCCGGCCCGCCGGATCCGTGCGAGTGGCTGCGTCCGGACTCGGCGAAGGACGCGCCCGAACGAGTCAGCTTGTCGTACTCCTCGTCGCGTTCGCCGGACGCCGCGGCGGCCGTCATTCCCTCGTACTGCCAGGTGTCGGTGTCGTAGTGCCGGGCATCGGGCTTCAAGCCGGAGAAGACGCCGTCCAGATCTTCGGTGTCCATGAAGTCCTCGCCGACGATCGTGGCCGCGTTCGTGTAGTTGAGGACGTACTCGTGGAAGATCTTGTCGTTGGTCAGGACGTAGTTGATCAGCCCGCCCAACCAAGCGATGTCCGTACCGGCGCGTATGGGCACAAAGATGTCGGCGAGCGCGCTCGTGCGGGAGAACCGGGGATCGACGTGGATCACGGTGGCGCCGCGCGCTTTGGCCTCCATCACCCACTGGAAGCCGACCGGGTGGGCCTCGGCGAAGTTCGACCCCTCGATAACGATGCAGTCCGAGTGCTGCAGATCTTGCAGGTACGTGGTCGACCCGCCACGCCCGAACGAGGTGCCCAGCCCGGCGACCGTGGAGCTGTGGCACACCCGTGCCTGGTTCTCGACCTGCACCACCCCGAGCGACGTGAGCAGCTTCTTGATCAGGTAGTTCTCCTCGTTGTCGAGCGTCGCGCCGCCCAGACTGGCGATGCCCAGCGTCCGTCTGGTGCGCCTGCCGTCGGCGTCCCACTCCCACGTCTCGCGTCGGGTCTTGATGACGCGGTCGGCGACCATGTCCATGGCGGTGTCGAGGTCGAGGCGCTCCCAGTCGCTGCCGTACGGGCGGCGGTACAGGACGTGCCGCTCACGCGTGTCGCCGGTCGTGAGCTGCAGTGTCGCCGAACCTTTCGGGCACAGCCGGCCGCGGCTGATCGGCGAATCGGGATCACCCTCGATCTGGACGACGCGTTCGTCGCGCAAGTACACGTTCTGCGCGCAGCCGACCGCGCAGTACGGGCAGATCGACTTCACCACACGGTCGGCGGTGGCGGTGCGCGGGCGCAGCTGCGAGGTGGCGCGGGACTTGGCGGCACTGCCGCGCCCGGTCCGGTCCGCGCCGGTCAGCTGCCGCCACACCGGCCAGTCGATGAGCCGGATCATCGCCGCTCGCCGGACGCTGCCTGCATCTGCGCATCGTGCTGAACGCGCTGTCGGATCCAGGCGTGAACGGCCTCGCTCGAGTTCGGGTTGAGCGCCGGCGGGTTCACCAGGTGCTGGGTGCTCGCGCGGCTGTCCGCGTTGCTCCCGTCCGCCGGGCGACCGGTCGTGACGAGGTAGGCGAGGCCGGCCGGGATACCGAGCCGCGCCGCGGCCTGTTCCTGATCCACGCCGCTCAGGAGCAGTTGTTGCAACCGGTCGTGCAGCGGTTGTCGTCGATCGCGGGGCGGGCCGGTCGTCATCAGCGCCCGACTGCCCGCTCCAACTGCGCCTTGTTCATGGTCGAACGCCCTCGGACGTTCTTGCGCTTCGCCTCCTGGTACAGCTGCTCCTTGGTGCGTCCGCCGGGCCCGGAATGCGACCGCAGTCCGCCACGCCGCGAGGATGAGATGTCCCGCTTCGACGACCGGCTGGCTTGCTTCGACTCGCCGGAGCGGGCACGCTCCTTGTTCACCGTGCGGGCCGCGATCTGCTCGGCGAGATCGTCCGAGCGGCCCTGATCCTTCAGGCTCTTCTTGATGTCCTTGTATTGACGCTCACGCTTGGCGCTCCACGCTCGCTGCGGCATTTTGGGTCTCCTTCCGCCTGTCGTTGCCCGGTATTCCCAGGTGCCTGCTGCCGCAAACCAGGCGCATTAGTCCTACCGGCCGCGACACCAACCCGGTTGCTCCGCTCCCTGCCCGGGTATGTCTCAGTCAGCTGCTCTGGAAAGGGTTGACGACGATGGCACGAGCGATATGGACAGGCGCGATCAGCTTCGGCCTGGTCAACATTCCGGTCGGCCTGTACTCGGCGACCGAGGACAAGACGATCCACTTCAACCAGTTCGAGAAGGGCACCGCCGATCGAATTCGATATCAGCGCGTCAACGAGCGCACGGGCAAGGAAGTCGACTACGACGGCATCGTGAAGGGCCACGATCTGGGCGGCGGCGAGTACGTGATCGTCACCGATGAGGAACTGGAGGCGGTCGAACCAGGACGCTCACGCACGATCGACATCACCGACTTCGTGGACCTCGGCGAGATCGACCCGATCTACTTCCAGAAGACCTACTACGTCGCGCCGCGGGCCGAGGAGGCTGGGCCTGCCTACGGGCTGCTGCGCGAGGCGATGGCCGCGACGAACAAGGTCGGCATCGCCAACTTCGTCATGCGCGGCAAGCAGTACCTCGTATGCCTGCGTGCGGACGAGAACGTGCTCGCACTGGAGACGATGTTCTTCGCCGACGAGGTCCGGACGCCCGCCGACGAGATCGACCGGCTGCCCCGCAAGCGCAAGATCAGCACCCGCGACATGAACACGGCCAAGCAGCTCATCGAGTCGATGAGCGCGACGTGGGATCCGTCCAACTACCGTGACACCTATCGCGAGCGGGTCGAGGACCTGATCGACCGCAAGCGCAAGGGCGAGGACGTCGTCAGCCAGGAGCAGAAACCGGCGGACGAGTCGAGGGTCGTCGACCTCATGGACGCGCTCCGCGCGAGCGTCGAGGCAGCCGGCGGGCGCCACAAGGCGGGCAACAAGGCAACGCCATCACCGGCGAAGCAGCGGCGGCGCGGCCGAGCCGGCCTCGACCGTGACCAGCTCCGTGAGTTGCCGAAGGCTGAACTGGCCAAGCAGGCGGCGAAGCTCCGCATATCCGGCCGGTCCAAGATGACCCGTGACGAGTTGGCCACGGCTGTCGAGGACGCGCTGGGCGAAGGAGGACAGCGACGCAAGGCGTCGTGACCGTGTCCGGACGGATTCGCGATCTGTCGGCTGGTTTGCCCTGCGCGCCGGATGGGTACGTGCCCGTTGATGAGGTTCGCGGTCAGCTTGTTCGTGTTCGCCATTGGCGCGATCTTGCTGTTCGGCGTCACGGCGACGCCCAGCGGCGTCAACATCGCGGCGATCGGCGTGATCTTGATGCTGGTCGGCCTCGCCGGACTGGCGATCGGGCACTGGCTCTACGTGGCGCGACGTCGCACCGACGTGATCTACCGCCCGGACGGGCAGACCTGGATCGAGCCCAACGCGCCCCCGCACGAGCCGACCGACGACCTGTGACAGGCCGGCGCCGAGCCGGACGCCGCTGGCCGATCAGCGAGAGTGCGCGCGATCGCGCGTCCGGTCGGGCAACCGCGGGGCGGTGTTGTATCCGGTCCGGTCGGCAGTGGCCATGCGACTGTGCCGGACCCCGTAGCCGAAGTAGACCGCGAGGCCGATTGCCATCCAGACGACGAACCGCACCCATGTCTCGCCGGGCAGGTTCAGCATCAGGTACAAGCTGGCCAGCACGGACAGGATCGGGACGACCGGCACGCCCGGGCAGCGGAACGCGCGCGGCAGGTCGGGCCGGGTGCGGCGTAGTACGAGCACCGCCGCCGAGACGAGCACGAAGGCGAACAGGGTGCCGATGTTGACCAGATCGGCCAGCGTCCCCAACTCGAAGTAGAACGACACCGCCGCCACTGCGACGCCGGTGACGATCGTCGTGCGGTACGGAGTGCCGAAGCGCGGCGACACGCGCGAGAACTCGGGCGGCAGCAGCCGGTCCCGGCTCATCGCGAAGAACACCCGGCTCTGCGCGAGCAACAGGATCATCGTGACGGTGGTCAATCCGGCCAGCGCGCCGATCGAGACGATCTCCGCGAAGCCCGGCCGGCCGACCGACGTGAACGCCGTCGCCAGCGGAGCCTTCGTGTCGATCTTGTCGTACTTCACCATGCCGGTGACGACCAGCGAGACGGCGACGTACAGCGTGGTGCAGATCGCCAGGGAGGCGATGATGCCGATCGGCAGATCGCGCTGCGGCTTGCGGGTCTCCTCAGCCGCGGTGGCCACGATGTCGAAGCCGATGAAGGCGAAGAACACGAGCGCGGCGGCGGTGAAGATTCCGCTGATTCCGAACGCGCCCGGCGAGATGCCCATGTCCTGGAGCAGAGACGGCGGGGTGGACGTGCTGGACGGCGCGCCGGCCGAGCCGCTCGGCGGGACGAACGGGTGGTAGTTCGCGGCCTTGATGTAGGCGAGTCCCGCGAAGATCACGAACAAGACGATGGCCACCTTGATCGCGACGATCGTGGCGTTCACTCGCGAGGACAGCTTGATGCCCAGGCAGATCACCGCGGTGAGGACCAGCACCATGCCCGCGGCGGCGACGTTGTGGTGAGCGCCCACCAGCCAGCTCTGCTCGGGAACGTGGAAGACCTCGGTCAGCACGACGGTGAGGTACTGCGACCAGCCGACCGCCACCGTGGCCGCGGCCAGGGCGAGCTCGAGCATCAGGTCCCACCCGATGATCCAGGCGATCAGCTCACCGAGACTGGCGTAGGAGAACGTGTACGCCGAGCCGGCGACCGGAACGGTCGAGGCGAACTCCGCGTAACACAGCGCCGCCAGCCCGCATGCGACCGCGGCCGCGACGAACGACAGCGCGACCGCGGGGCCGGCCAGCAGGCCGGCTGCCTTGCCGGTGAGTACGAAGATTCCGGTGCCGATGATCACACCGATGCCGAAGACCGTCAGGTCAATCGGGCCGAGGCGTTTGCGCAGCCGATCAGGACCTTCCTTGGTGTCCCGGATCGACTGCTCGACGGTCTTTGTACGTAGCAGATTCGTCATGAGCGTCGCCTTTCCGTCCGAGGGCCTTCCCGTTTCAGCCGACTTTGTCCCGCACCTTCTTGTCGAGTGATGCGCGGACGAGGGCCGCAGTCAGCCGCGAGAGGTCGTCCGTGCCGCCCGCCGAGGCGAGACCGCGCGCTGTGCTCGGCAGGCCGAACTGCTTCGCGGCCTTCGCCGCCCGGTCGCCGGCATACGGGCGCACCCACGGCCACGCGGCCTGGACCTCGCGCAGGAAGATGTCGGCGCCCACCGGCCCGATACCCGGAACTTCCTGCAGCAGATCGGCTGCCCTCGCCGTCTTGCGGTTCGCCTCGCCGGCGAGGCGCCGCAGGTCGCCCCCGTAACGATCGATCAGTAGCCCGGCGCCGTCGCCGAGGCGCGTCGCGGTGCTCTCGTCGTAGCGCCGGTAGTGCCCGCGCCCGAGCGCGTCCACCCGCTGCTGCCACGTCGCTGACTGCATCTTGCGCGCCGTTGTGTACCCGGCCTCGCGCAGCTCGCGAGTCGCCGCGATGGCGACGTCGGCCGAGATACGGGTGCTGAGCAGCAACGACATCACGAGCAGCTGGTAGAGCGGGGCCGGTTTGTCGGTCAGCCGGATGCCGGCCTGCGCGGCGTAGGTCGGCCCGCCGAACTCGAGCAGGCGCGCGATGCGCTCGTCGTGCGAACTCATGAGGCGAGGTCCTTCACGAGCCTTGCGGCGAAGCGAGGAACGCAGCGGAGGGCCGAGGCAGGCAGCGCAGTCACGCCGGTGCCAACTCCCGCAGCTCCGGCAAGACCTCCTTACCGTAGAAGTCGAAGAACCCTTCGGCCCTGGTGTCCGGGAACGAGCCGCCGATCTGCGAAATGTAGACCTCGTCGTAGCCCGCATCCAGGTAGGGCCGGAAGGCATCGACGTGGCGCGTGACGTCCGCGCCGTGCGTGATCGAGCGGCGGATCATGTCCTCGGTGATCAGCTCGCTGGCCTGCTCGAAGTGCCGCGGACTCGGCAGCACCTGCGCGAGCTCGCCCGGCAGCGCCTCGTTCGCCCACAACCGGTGGGCAGTCTTCACGCAGCTGTCGTCGTCGACGCCCCAGCAGACCTTGTAGCCGGTCTGCGCCGGCTTGCCCTCGCCGCCGGATTCCCGGAACACGCGCAGCAGGTCTGCGTCCGGCATCGTGGTGAGGTAGCCGTCGCCGATCCGGCCCGCGAGCTCGGCCGACTTGCGGCCGAAGCCGGAGACGTACACGGGCGGGGGAGCGTCGGGCAGCGTGTACACCCGTGCGTTCTCGACCGTGTAGTGCGGGCCGTGATGGGTGACGAAGTCGCCGTCCCACAACTGACGCATCACGCCGACCGCCTCTTCGAGCATCTCCATGCGGACGTCGATCGACGGCCAGCGCGCGCCCGTGACGTGCTCGTTGAGCGCCTCGCCAGTGCCGACGCCGAGCACGAAGTCACCGTTGAGCAGCTCGCCGGCCGTGGCGGCGGCCTGCGCGAGGACTGCCGGATGGATGCGCGTCGTCGGGCAGGTGACGGCCGTGGTCACCGGCAGCGCGCACACCTGCGACAGCGCGCCGAGGATGGACCAGACGAACGGGCTCTGCCCCTGCTCGTCGTTCCACGGGTGGTAGTGGTCGGAGATCCACAGCGCCTCGAACCCGGCTCGCTCGGCGCGGGCCGCGTGCTCGATCAACTCCGCCGGTGCGTACTCCTCGCTCGACAGGAAGTATCCGATACGCATCTACCCGACCGTACGCCCGATAGCCGCAGCGTTTGAGCCGCCGCCCTTCGCGGGTAGATCAACTTCGGCTGACCCAGCCGCCGATGACGTGATAGGAGCCCGACGTGCAGCCTGCGACCTTCTTCAACCACGCCCCACTCGAGATGCCGGTCGACGTTCACGGCTACGAGATCAACTTGGAGCTGCGCGACGACACCGCGACCCTGACGGTCGCGGGCGACCTGGACGCCTCGGCGACGAACACGCTGCGGGCGTTGCTGACCTGCCTGGAACAGGTGCCGGACGTCGTGCACGTGCAGGCCGACGGTGTGCTGGGCGCCGACCTCGACGCGTTCGACCCGCTGCTGGATGCGGCCCGTGCTCGTCGCGCGAAGGGGCGTCCGGGCGTGCGCGTCGAGTCGCTCAGCGACGCCGCGTGCGAACTGTTCGACGTGCTCCGCATGCCGACCCGGACGCCTGTCGAACTCGGCGCCGCCTGAGCCGTTTCGATCGGTCACCGGCCGGGAAGGCCTTCAGCAACGAGAGCTTTGGAGGTCCAGCGTGGCTGACACCGTTGCCGACGTACTGCTCGATCGCTTGCGCGCGTGGGATGTGCGGCAGGTCTTCGGCTACCCCGGCGACGGCATCAACGGGCTGCTCTCGGCATGGGGACGCGCGGACGATGACCCGCAGTTCGTCCAGGCACGGCACGAGGAGATGGCGGCGTTCGAGGCCGTGGGCTACGCGAAGTTCGCCGGCAAGGTCGGCGTGTGTGCGGCGACCAGCGGGCCGGGCGCGATCCACCTGCTCAACGGTCTCTACGACGCGAAGCTGGACCACGTGCCCGTGGTGGCGATCGTCGGACAGACCGACCGCTCCGCCATGGGCGGCTCGTACCAGCAAGAGGTCGACCTGCTCAGCCTGTTCAAGGACGTCTGCAGCGACTACGTACAGATGTGCATGGTGCCGCAGCAGCTGCCGAATCTGCTCGACCGGGCGATCCGGATCGCGGAGTCCGAGCAGGCGCCAACCTGCCTGATCTTCCCGTCCGACGTGTTCGACCTGCCCTACGAGGCGCCGGCGCACGCGTTCAAGCAGGTGCCGTCGTCGCTCGGGACGTCCGCGTCGACCGTACGGCCGTCCGAGCAGGCCGTGCGCGAGGCCGCCGAGCTGCTCAACGAGGGCGAGCGGGTCGCCATGCTCGTCGGCCAGGGTGCCCGCGGCGCCGCCGACGAGCTCAGCGTGGTGGCCGACCTGCTCGGTGCCGGAGCCGCGAAGGCCCTACTCGGTAAGGACGTTCTACCCGACACGCTGCCGTGGGTCACCGGGTCGATCGGGCTGCTCGGCACCACCGCCAGCTACCGGATGATGCGCGAGTGCGACACGCTGCTCACGGTCGGCTCGAACTTCCCGTATACGCAGTTCCTGCCTGGCCTTGACCAGGCGCGGGCGCTGCAGATCGACCGCGACGCCAGATGGATCGGCATGCGCTACCCGAACGAGCTCAACCTCGTCGGGGATGCGAAGGCGACGCTGCAGGCGCTGATCCCGTTGCTGCACCGCAAAGAGGACCGCTCCTGGCGCGAGAGCGTGGAACGCAACGTCGACAAGTGGTGGGAGACCGCCGACCGGCAGGCGCTCACCGACGCCGACCCGATCAACCCGATGCGGATCTTCCACGAGCTCTCGCAACGGCTGCCCGGCAACGCGATCGTCACGGCCGACTCCGGCAGTGCGGCGAACTGGTACGCCCGCCATCTGCGCTTCCGCGAGGGCGTGCGCGGGTCGCTGTCCGGCACGCTCGCCACCATGGGACCGGCGGTGCCGTACGCCATCGGCGCCAAGTGGGCCGAGCCGGACCGCCCGGCGATAGCGCTCGTCGGCGACGGCGCGATGCAGATGAACGGCCTCGCCGAACTGCTGACGATCACGCACTACTGGACGCAGTGGCGCGATCCCCGGCTGATCGTCACGGTGCTGCACAACAACGACCTCAACCAGGTGACCTGGGAGATGCGCGCGCTCGAGGGCTCACCGAAGTTCGCCGAGTCGCAGACCCTGCCGGACGTGAACTACGCGGCGTTCGCCCGTGACGTCGGCCTGGTCGGCATCAACGTCGACGAGGTCGACCAGCTCGGGCCGGCGTGGGACACGGCCCTGCACGCGGATCGTCCGGCACTGCTCGACGTGCGTTGCGACCCGGACGTGCCGCCGATCCCGCCCCACGCGACGTTCGAGCAGGCCAAGGCCATGGCGACTTCACTGCTGCGCGGAGACGAGGACCGCTGGGGCGTCGTGCGCGAGGGCGTGAAGCAGAAGATCCAGCAGTTCCTGCCGGGGGACAAGGACTGAACGCAAGGAGGTGCTCATATGGCTCGCACTGATCGACTCTCCTACACCGTCCCGGGCATGTCCTCGGACGATGCCGCGCATGTCGTCGTGCTGCTACAGGATCGGCTCAACGCGCTGAACGACCTGGCGCTGACGTTGAAGCACGTCCACTGGAATGTCGTCGGCCCGCACTTCATCGCCGTGCACACGATGCTCGACCCGCAGGTTGACGCGGTGCGTGAGATGGTCGACGAGACGGCGGAGCGGATCGCGACGCTCGGCGCGTCGCCGGTCGGGACGCCCGGCGCGCTCGTCAGGCAACGGGCCTGGGACGACTACGACGTCGGACGGGCCGACGCGATCGACCACATGGCCGCGCTGGACGTCACGTATGCGCACGTCATCGAGTCGCACCGCAAGGCGATCGAGCAGACCGAACGAGCGGACCCGGTCACGCAGGACATGCTGATCACCCAGGCCGGCAAGCTCGAGCTGTTCCACTGGTTCGTGCGGGCGCACGTCGAGAACGCGCGTGGCCAGCTGACGAACAGCGGGGACGACGGGCAGGCGTCGCGTCACTCCCGCCGATGAAGCGCGTCGCCGCCCTGGCCGGCTGGGCATATCTTGTCTGGCTGCTCCTGAGCTGGACCCGCACGTTGGAGCAGCACCTGGCCGGGATCGTGGTGGCCCTCGTCGTGGCCGGGCTGCTGGCGCCGCTGGGCGAGGTGGCTGCGCCGTGGCGGCTGCTCGACCCACGCCGGCTGGCCGCGGGTCTGCGCCTGGCGACAATTGCGTTCGCCGACGTGCTGCGGTCCAACTTCGACCTGGCGCGGCGGGTGTGGGCGCCGCGCCGGCCGTTGCGCAGCGGCATGCTGATCGTGTCTACGACGCAGCGCACCGACGGCGGGCTCGCGGCGACCGGGCTGATCACATCGCTGATCGTCGAGAACCAGATCGTGGATCTGGACCGTGACCGGCAGCAGCTGCAATACCACGCGATCGACATGCCGCACGGCAATCGGGCGCATCCCGAGGACGACGTCAACGCGCCGATCGAGCGGCTGATCGCGCCCCTCCTGCGGAGACCGTGATGCACACGGTGTTCATCGCCGTCGCGATCGGCGAGTTCGCCGTGATCGGCATCCTGCTCGTGCGGCTCGCCCGCGGGCCGTCGGTGTCCGATCGAGTCGTCGCGCTGAACACCATCTCGACGCAATGCGCGCTGGCGTTGCTGTTCTTCGCCGCCTTCGCCGACCGCAGCGGCTACCTCGATGTCGCACTGTGGCTGTGCTCGTTCAGCTACCTGGCCGCGTTCGTCTGGGCGCGATACCTCGAGCGGGGCCTGCTGTGAAGGAGATCGTGGTCATCGCGCTGTGCTGCGTGGGCGGGTTCTTCACCCTCAGCGGCGCAGTCGGCATCGTGCGGATGCCCGACGTGTACTGCCGGATCCAGTGCTCCTCGACCACGATCACGATGGGCGCCGTGCCGGTGCTCGTCGCCCTGGTCGTCGCCGAGGGGCCGCTGAGCACGTTCGGCAGCCGCGCGCTGATCATCGCGGTATTGCTGCTCGTGGTGAACCCGGCGGCTGCGCATGCGCTGGCCCGGGCTGCCTACAAGACCGGGGTGCCGATGTGGCGGGGGGCGGTGCGCGACGAGGTGGCCGACCGGTGACGGGCTTCTGGGTCCTCGACTATCTCTGCCTCGCCGCCGTGCTTGCCGCGGCGTTCCTGGTCGTCCGGCTGCGCAACCTGAACGGCGCCGTGGTGGCCCTGTCGGCGATGGGCGCCGTCCTCACGTTGCTGTTCGTCCTGCTCGGCGCGCCGGACGTGGCGCACTCCGAGGTAGTCGTCGGTTCGATCGCGCTGCCCGTCCTGTACCTGATCGCGATCGGCAAGATCCGCACGGACGTCACCGACCGGGGCGAACTCAGCGAGCAGGAATCGCGCGATGAATGAGGACCGAGAGTCGACTCACCGGCCCCTGGTGGCCGCGGCGCTGACGTGCGGGGTGGCCGCCGTATTCATCGTCGCGTTCGTCCGGCTGCACCGCGAGGACGCGGCGTTGCCCGCGATCGCGCGACAGGCACTCGAGATGGCGTTGCCCAGGTGGAAGACCACCGAGCCGGTGAACGAGATCGTCTACGGCACGCGCGCGTTCGACACGTTCGCCGAGACGTTCCTGCTGCTCGCCGCCGTGGTTGCGGTGACGCTTCTGGCGCGAGGGCGCGAGCAGCGGCACGAGTATGTGGGCGAGTCAGCGGCAGGCCGCGCGGAGCAGTCGCGTTTCGACCCGCACAGTTCGGCCGGGTCGCGAGGAGCGCGTGCCGCCGAACTGGCCGAGTCGCCCGGCACCGAGCGCCCGTACGAAGCCGATCACGCCCCGCTCGGCACGCCTGGCCCGGAGCGCTCCGCGCAGATGACCGTCGTCGTGCGAATCGCAGCGCGGACCGCCGCGGTAGTGCTCGCGGTCGCCGGCGTGTACCTGGCGGCGTGGGGTTACGCGCCGGGCGGCGGGTTCCCTGCCGGCGCCGTGCTGGCCGGCGTAGCGGTGCTGCTGTACGCGGCACTCGGCTATCGCGCGATCGGGCGCGTCGTGCGGCCGCGCCTGCTCGAGTCGCTCGAGCTTGCCGGGGCCGCGGCGATCATCGCCGTCGAGCTGCTCGGCCTGTTGCTGAAGGGATCCTTCACCGCGAACTGGGTGGCCCTCGCCGAGCCGCAGACGATTCGCAGCGGCGGGGTGCTGCAGCTGTTCTCCGGCAGCGAGCTGGTCGAGGTCGCCACCGGCCTGACGATCGCCATCTTCGCCCTGCTCGGTATGCGCCACGAGTGGGCGCCGGACCAGTGATCGTCGGCAACTATCTCGCATCGGCGGCACTGTTCTGCGCCGGCCTCTACGCGGTGCTGAGCCGGCGCAACCTGATCAAGATCGTCATGGGCCTGTCGCTCATGGAGTCCTCGACCTACCTGCTGCTCGTCTCGCTGGCCTACCGGCGCAACTCGACCGCCCCCGTGCTGCTGAACCCGCCGAAGGGCCAGACTCAGACCGGCCTGGCCAGGGGCAATGTCGCCGACCCCGTCCTGCAGAACTTCTGCCTCACGGCCATCGTCATCGGCGTCGCGATCACGGCGGTGTTCCTCACCGTCGCGGTCCGGGTCGCTCAGCACTACCGCAGCGTCGACGCCGACGACATGCGAGCGCTGCGCGGATGAGCGGCGCCGCGATCGCGTCGCTCTTGCCGTTGCCTGTCGTGATCCCGCTATGCGGTGCCGTTGCCGCGCCGCTACTGGCGCGGCTGCATCGCCGGCTGCCGCTTGTCGTCTCCGTCCTCGCGATGCTCGGCTCGACGGTCGTACTGTGCGTCGTCGCGACGTCGGTGTACTCGGGCAACGGGCAGGTGCTGGCGCACTTCTTCGGTCACTGGGGGCCGGTCGACGGCCACGCACTCGGCGTCGCGTTCGCGGCCGACCCGTTCGGGCTCACGTTCGCACTCGTCACGGCCGTACTCGGCATGCTGCTGCTGGTCGCCGCGCTGTCCGAGCTCGGTGAGCTCGGTCCTCGGGAGCTCGGCGGCTTCGCCTGCCTGTTCCAGTTGCTGCTGGCCGCCCTGATCGGCGCCGCGCTGACCGCGGACACGATCGACCTGTTCGTGTGGTTCGAGGTTGCGGCGCTGTCCAGCTACGGCCTGACCGGCTTCTTCCTGGAACGCCCGATCGCGCTGGAGGCCGCGTTCAAGGTGCTCGTGCTGACCAGCATCGGCGGCTTCTCGGTCTTCATCGGGGCCGCCGTGCTGTACGCCGACCACGGTGCCCTGAACTTCGGCCAGCTCCACGGTGCGCTCACCGGCCACGTCAGCGTTCCGGACCTCTTCGCGCTGGGCCTGCTCGTCGGCGGCTTCGCGACGAAGGCCGGGCTGGCGCCGTTCCACGGATGGCTGCCCGACGCGCACACCGCAGCGCCAGGTGCGGTGTCCGCGCTGTTCTCCGCGCTGATGGTCGACCTCGGCATCGTCGGGCTGGTCCGGATCGCGCTGCTCGTGTACGGCCGCGGCGAAGATGCCGTGCTCGGCGTGCTCACCGGGATCGGCATCGCGTCGGCGCTTCTCGGCGCACTGCTCGCGCTCGCGCAAGACGACCTGAAGCGCCTGCTCGCCTGGGACACGATCTCGCAGATGGGCGTCCTGCTCGTGGGATTCGCGACGGTCACACCTGCGGGCGTCGCGGGCGCGACCTACCACCTCGTCAACCACGCGCTGTTCAAGGCATTGCTGTTCCTGTGTGCGGGCGCGATCGTCCACGCGACTGGCGAGACCGCGATGTCGCGGATGGGCGGGCTGGCCCGGTCGCGTCCGCTGCTGGCGGCGGCGTTCACGGCGGGGGTGCTGGCGATCGCGGGCGTCCCGCCGATGAACGGCTTCGCCTCGCTCGGCCTGATCCACGAGGGACTGCGCGACAGCGGTCAGTCCGGCCTGTTCGCCGCGGCCCTCGTCGCGCAGGTCATCACGGTCGCCGCGCTGGGACGCGCCGCGTATCTGACGTTCTACCGGCGGCGGGGCGACGACTACGAGCATCTCGAGCCACTTCGCACCGGCATGCGCGTGACGCTGTCGGTCCTCGGTGCCGCGTGTATCGCGTTCGGCGTGCTCGCCGAGGTCGTCGTCGCCCGGGTGGCCGCCCCGTCCGCGTCGGTGTTGCTCGACGCCGGCACGTACGCGCGTGGCGTGCTGGTGGGGGCGGCCGACGTCCCGCACCTCGCGGTGACCTTCTCCTACGGCAATGCGACGGACTGGCTGGTCGCACTGGGCACCGCCGCGCTCGGCGCCGCCGTGGCAGCGGTGTACGTCCGGGTGCCTGAGCCGCGTCCGATCCGCGTGCTGCGCGCGGTGCACACCGGATCGGTAAACGACTACGCGGGATTCGCCGCTGCCGGGTTGCTCGCCGTCGTTGCCGTGCTGCTGGCCTGAGGCTGGTGGTCGCGGCGCAGTAGCCGCGGGGTGAGCGTGACCGTGGTGACGACCGAGGCGAGCGCCAGGATCGTCATTGCCGACGCGGGGGAGACGTGCTCGGCGACGAAGCCGGCGGTCGTCGCACCGACGGCCTGCATGGTGAGCATGCCGGACGAGTGCAGGCCGAGCGCATGGCCACGCAGGTGTTCCGGAGTCAGGGCGATCAGGCGGTCCTGCAGCAGCAGGCTGGCGCCGTAGCCAACCGACGCGACGCAGACCGCGACCACGGCGATCGGCGTCGGCGGGTGCGCCGCGAACAGCAGGTACGGCACGGCGAGCAGCAGCCGCAGCGGACTGATCAGCCGGCGCCGCCACGTCGTGGGTACGAACCGCCCGAGCGCCGTGTCGCCGGCCAGCATCCCGATCGCGGCTGCGACGAACAGCGCGCCGGCCGACCGGGGGGCGTACGGCACGAACAGTGCCTCGCAGCCGACGATCAGCCCGTTGGGAACCCACATCGCGAGATACACGTCGCGACGCGCGGGCGAGGACCACAGCAGGGCGTTGCCCGCCCACGTCTCGCGAATCGAGGGCCGGCCTGCCGCCCGGGCCGGGCGTTCGGTCAGACCGGCGCGGAGCAGGACGGCGGAGGCCAGGTAGAGCGCGGCGGCGATCAGCAACGCGCCGCGTGCCGACGCGAGCGCGACAAGCGTCCCGCCGGCGGCGAACCCGACGATCTGCATGACGCCGACGGACATGTTGAACATCGACCGGCCGAGGATGTAGCCACCCTCGGGCAGGATCTCGTTCACCAGGCCCCACTGGACGCCGCTGCCGGCGGCGCTGACCAGGCCGGTGGACAGCACGATCGTCAGCAGCAGCCAGACCGGGCACGCCGGGATCGTCAGGGCCAGAGTCGCGACGGCGAACACAACGCCGATGGTGACCATCGCGGCTCGCGGCCGGACCCGATCAGCAACCGACAGCAACGTCGCCGCCGCGACGACCTGCGCGAACGACGCGCCGAACATCGACAGGGCCGACAGCAGGGCGGAACCGGTGCGCGCGTACACCAGGGTGCTCAACGCCAGCCCGCTCATCGTCGCGGCGGCGGTACGCACCGATGTCGCGACGAAGAGCGGAGTGAACTCCGCGACGCTGAACACCTGCCGGTAGGTACGCATGCGGCAAGCCTGCGGGGGATTCGGTGCAGTGGCTAAAGTTTCGTCTGGAGGCGAAACATGGGTGTGTGGCGAGTGGGCGTGGACGAGCTGGCGAGCAGCCGGTTCACCGTGTCGGCGTTCACCGAAACCGTTGCGACGCTGGCGACGCTCGCCGGCGTCCATCCGAATCCCGGAGCCCGCGAGTGGACCCAGACGCACCGGCCCGCCTATCGCGCCATGGTCGACGCGGATCCGTTCGCCGCCGCGTTCGTGGCCGCAGTGTTCCGGCCGCGATGGATCTCGGATCTGGTGACCGTCCCGCCGCGGCCGGACGATCGCACGTTCTACGACGAGCTACGGCGCGTGCGTGAGACGCCGGCCCCGCTCGCACGTCGCCAACTCACCGGCGACGGACGGCTGCCCAGCGCGCTGCGCGTCCCCGACGTCGCCGAGCGGAGTGCCAAGCTCTTGGAGTGGGTGTGGACACACGCCGTCCGCGCGGACTGGCCGCGGCGACGCCGCATCTTCGAGGCCGACATCGTGTCGCGGACCCAGCGCCTGGCCACCGGCGGATGGGCAGCCGCACTCGACAACATGCGTTCGGGCATGCGCTGGCTCGGCGACGGGCGACTGCAGATCAACACCTACGACAACCCGCCGCGTGACCTCGCCGACGCCGAGCTGATGTTCATCCCGTGCACGTCGGGCCGCGGCTGGGTTGCCTGGGACCACGCGAATCGCTACGCGATCATGTACCCCTGCACCGGCATGCTCGCCGACGCAGCCGGCCCGCCGTCGCCCGATGCGCTCGCTCGGCTGATCGGACCGGCCCGCGCGGGCATCCTCGTCCAGCTCGCTGAGCCGCGCAGCACGAGCCAACTGGTCGCGTTGACCGGGTACGTCCTCGGATCGGTGGGTAGCCACCTGAAGGTGCTGCTCGACGCCGAGCTCGTGCAACGCCGCCGGGCGGGCCGGTCGGTCCTGTACTACCGGACCATCCTCGGCGACCGGCTCGTTCGCCTGGTTTGAGCACCGCCGACAGCCGGGTATCACACCAGGCAACTGTCAAAAAGCGACGGTCAGTCAACCGATTCAGGGGAATCTGATGCCTGCTTGGGTGTGGATCTTGATCATTGCCGCGATCGTGGTCGTCGTCGCAGTACTCGCGATGATGGCGTTCAGACAGCGCCGGACAACCATGCTGCGCCAGCGCTTCGGCGACGAGTACGAGCGGACCGTCAACGCCCGCGACGACCGGCGCACCGCCGAGGCGGACCTGCGCGGCCGCGAACGGCAGCGCGCTCAGTTCGAGGTCAGGCCGTTACCCGAGCCTGCCCGCGCGCGGTTTGCGGCGGAGTGGCGCGACGTACAGGAGCGCTTCGTCGACGAGCCCTCATCCGCCGTCGTCGCCGCGGACATGCTCGTCTACCGCGTGATGGGCGCCCGGGGCTACCCGATGGAGAACTTCGACGCACAGGCCGACCTGGTGTCCGTCGACCATCCGGACGTCGTCCAGAACTATCGCGCTGCGCACGGCATCTACGAGCGGTCGCAGAGCCAGCAGGCGACGACCGAGGATCTGCGCGCCGCGGTGCTGCACTACCGGACGCTGTTCGACCATCTGCTGCAGCCGGAGCGGGAGACGGGCGACGGAGCCCAACAGCCCGACGACGGCGACGGCGACGGACAGCAGGTTGCCGAGTCAGCCGACGACGAGCATCACGCGACGGGACGGGGCACGCGATGAACGACCACGAGACCGCCGACGGGGGCCGGCTGACTACCGAGCAGATCGCCGCCGCCGGCGACACCGTCGCCGATGAACAGCCGTCCGCAACGTATGACGCCGGCACCGATGATCGCGAGCCGAATGCGCCGCTGCTCGAGGGCGACGAGCTGCGCGGGGTCGTCGAGCGCTGGCGGGAGATCCAGGCGCAGTTCGTCGACGAGCCCAGGGCCGCGGTCCGCGATGCTGACGCCCTGGTCGCCGACCTGATGCAGCGGTTGGCGCGCATGTTCGCCGGCGAGCGGGAACAGCTCGAGTCGCGGCTGGCCAGTGGCGACAGTGCATCGACGGAGGATCTCCGGCAAGGCCTGCAGCGCTACCGCTCCTTCTTCGAGCGGCTGCTCGCTGCGTAACCCGTCGGCCGTGGCCGACCGATGAGTTCGGCCGGCCTGCTCGGTATGTACCGGTGCGCGATGCGACCGCATCGCCCCGAGGAGGAGACATGACGAGCAGCGATGACCGGGCTGTGCGGGACACGATCCAAGCCCTGTACACCGCCTGGGCCGCCAACGACGCGGACACACTCGCGGCCCTGTACGTCGAGGACGCGACCGTGGTGCAGCCCGGGATCTACCGGCAGAACCGCGACGAGCTCCGAGCCGGCATGGCCGCGGCCTTCGCCGGTCCGTTACGGAACTCGACGGTCATCGACGAGCCGCGCAGCGTCCGGTTCCTCGGCGACGACGCCGCCGTGGTGGTCAGCGAGGGCGGCGTCGTCCGCGCGGGCGAGGCGGAGTTGCCTGCTGACCGAGCAGTGCGCGCGACGTGGGTGCTGGTCAAGCAGGACGGGACGTGGCGCATCGCGGCCTACCACAACAGCCCTGCCTTGCCCTGAGTCGGCGCGCGCCATGCACGTCAGGCCCCGCCGAGTCCGGCGACGGGTGCCGGCCTGGAGCGGTCCGTTTTCGTGCCGTCGCCGAGCTGTCCGGCCGAGTTGACACCCCAGCAACGCACGGTGCTGTCCGCGAGGAGTGCACAGACGTGTTCGCCGAAGCCGGAGATCGCGTTGACCGCCGGCAGTTGTGCGACGGGTGCCGGCGTGAGTCTGAGTCGAGGCGTCGTGGCGTCGCCCGTCTGCCCGTCGGCGCTGGTGGCCCCCCAGCAGCGGACGGTGTGATCGACCAGGAGCGCGCACGAGTGCGATACGCCGGCCACGAGGCTGGACACGCCGGCAAGTCCGCGGATCGGTGTCGGTGCGGTGCGGAGCGTCGTGGTTCCGTCGCCGAGCTCTCCGGACTGGTTCGATCCCCAGCAGCGGACGGTGTGATCGACGAGCACGGCGCATGTATTGCGGTTTCCGGCCGCAATCGCAGTGACGCCGGACAGGCCCGGCACGCGCGCCGGCCTGGGCCGGTTCGTCGTGGTTCCGTCGCCGAGCTCGCCGAACACGTTCAGCCCCCAGCAGCGGACGGTGCCGTCGGTGACGACGGCGCACGTGTGACCTGTCGACGCGCTGACCGACAGCACGCCCGCGAGCACGGGTACCGGCGTGCGCCGATCTGTCGTCGTGCCGTCGCCGAGCTGGGCGTACCGGTTCGATCCCCAGCAGCGCAGCGAGGCGTCAGTGAGCAAGGCACAGGACGTGTCGCCCTGGGCGCTGATCGCGGTAGCGCCCGACAGCCCCGGGACGCGCTCGGGCCGCAGCTGATCTGTCGTCGTGCCGTCGCCGAGCTGGCCGTACTGGTTCCAACCCCAGCAGTCGACCGTCCGATCGGCGAGCAGGGCGCAGCTGTGATGGAACCCGGTCGTGATCGCGGTCGCGCCGGTGAGCCCGAGAACGCGCACCGGGGTGAGCCGATCCGTCCTCGTCCCGTCGCCGAGCTCCCCGCCGAGATTCGTGCCCCAGCAGCGGACCGTGTGGTCATCGAGGATGGCGCAGGTGTGGGACAACCCGGCGGCGATCGAGATCGCCCTCGCCGTGGCCGCCGCGCGCCTGCCCGGCCACGCGACCACGAGCGCCACGACGGCGGCACCGACGAGCACAACCGCGACGGCGGCGAGCATCCAGCCTCGGCGACCGGATCGCTCGACCCGCGGCGCCGGACGCTTGGCTGCGGGCCTACGTGTCACCCGGGTCCTTTCATCCACCGGACCCTAACGTCGAGGTGCGGGCGGACGCGGGTCAGCAGCCGATCACCGCTCGGATGCGGGTTGCGTTGCTGACCAACGTGGCCGCGAGGGAGGCGCTGAGCTGCCTGCCGGACTGCGACTTGACGTGCTGGATGTACGCCGCGAGGGTGCCGCACGCGTCGTTCTTGTCGCCCGCCGCCAGCTCGTCCCGCGCGTCCTGAAGCTGCAACGCGAAGCTGTTGCCGCCTGCCGAGCCGACCAATGCGATCTGGTCGGCGATCTGCTCGGCCGCGCCCTTGATGTGCACCGTGAACGACGCCGAGGCCGCGTGGTCGGCGGCATCCGTCGCCGTGCACGTCGCCAAGGTGTCGCCGATCGCGAACGTCGAGCCCGACGCCGTCGAGCACACGGTCGGCAGTGGCCGGCCGAACGCATCAGTGGCGCTCGAGGCGTAGGTGACGACGGCGCCGCTGGGCTGCGTCGCGTTCGCCACGATCGGAGCGGGAACCGTCACCGACGGCGGCCGCGACGTGATGCGGTATGCGACGGTGCCGTGCGCGGGGACGTTCGCGACCGTGAGCGGGTCGGCGATCGCCGTTACCTGCTTCGACCACAGATCCTTGGCGAGGTACTTGGCGGTCGGGTCGAGCCCGGCCGAGTCGAAGCTGACCGACGCGTCCGTCCACGGCGTCGCGGCCGCGTCGAACACGGCGACGGCGCGGTCGCCGTTGGCCAGCGGCTTCGTCAGCTTCCACTGGGAGTCCGCGTTCGAGATCGTGGCGACCTGGACGCCCAGCGGGTCCTGGTCGAGTGCGATCAGATCCTTGTTGAGGTAGATCGCCAGGTTCTGCGCTGCCATGTCGGCGACGTTCGTCCCGGCCAGCAGGGGCGCGGAATCGAGCGACCACAACGTGAAGTGGGTCCTGCTCTCGGTGAGCGACATGCCGCTCTTGCCGATCGACGACGCGTTCGGATGCGACCTCGTCACCGGCGTGGTCAGCGTGATGCCGGTACCGCCACCTCGGACGATCGCGTTGATCGGATGCGCCGCGGTCAGCGGCGGGCTGAACGTGATGCCCGTGCCCGGCTGACTCTCGTCCCGGACGGTCGCCGCGCTCGCGTGCGCGATCGTGAGCGGACCGGTGAGCGTGACGCCGGTGCCGAGGCCGCGTGCCGGAACGCCGCTCGCATGCGGGAGCGAGAGCGGGGCGACGCCGACGCCGGTGCCTGTGTCGCGGGTAGCGACACCGAGCTGATGCGTCTTGGTCAGCGGCGTGACGGAGATGCCGGGGCCGGTGTCGCGGATGTCAATGCCACCGCCGGGAGAGCCGCCCGTGGTCGCCAGTGGATGCGAGACCTTGATCGGGTCTGCCACGGAGATGCCGGTTCCCTGGCCTCGCGTCGTGCTGCCGCTTGCGTGGTCGGCGCTCAGCGGCGTCGACAGCGTGACTCCGGTGCCGGTGCCGCGGACGAGCATCAGGATCAGATGGTCCATCGTCAACGGCTGGGCGACCGTGATCCCGGTCCCGTCGGCTCCGGCCGTGCCGACGGCGGCGACGGTCGCGGTCTCCTGGGTGGCGCCGACGCCGACCACCAGATCCTCGCCGACCGCGAAGCCGTTGGCGCTGGTCACCTTGAGGTTCGTGTCGCCGGCCTTGGACGCAGCGGCCAGCGTGGTGGACGAGCCAGCGGCGGAGCCGACGACGGCGACCGTCCCTGCCTCGAAGTGGGCACCATTCGCGTCCTTGATCTGCATCGGCTGGCCGACCGTGAACCCGTTGATGCTGGCGACCTTGATGTTCGTGTCGCCGGCCCTGGCGTTGGTCACGGTCGTCGTCTGCGGGCCCGCGGCCGTGCCGACCCCGGTGATGGTGGCCGTCTCGGCCGCCTCCTTGCCCACCGGGAGGTAGCCGCTCTCGTCCAGCTCGAGCGGATCGCCGACCGTGAAGCCGGTCGTGCTGGCGACCTTGATGTTCGTGTCACCGATGTTGACGGGCGCGACCGTAGTGGTCGGCGCGCCCGCCGCGCTGCCGATGATCGTCGCGTCGCGCCCGTTGCCGGAGGAGTCGACGGCAGTTGCGCCTCCGTCCTCGTCGAAGCGATAGGACGCCACGTTGCCGGCGCCGGGCTGTCCGCCGGCCAGGGCGCCGACGTCCGCGGGGGACAGGGCCTGACGGTAGATCTGGAAGTCGTCCACCGTGGCGGCGAGGAACGGGTCGCCGTACTGCGAGCGGCCGATCCAGTTCTGGTTGGTGTTGCCCAGGTTGGACGGGTGCAGAGTCATGTTGGGGTTGGTCGCGACCGGGGCGCCGTTGACATAGAGCGTCCCGGTGGTGCCGGAGAGGGTGACCGCCACGTGTGACCAGGTGTTCAGCGGCAACTGCGCACCGCTGGTGAGCTGCTGTTCGCCGCCGGATCCACTGGTGGTGATCGCGAACCGCAGACCGGAGCCGCCGGCGTTCACGGTCATGAACATGTTCGCCGTCGTGCCGGTGCCGAAGTCGAAGACCCGCGACCATTGCGTGTTCGCGGACGGGTTGACCCAAGCAGACACGGTGAAGTCGGACAGGCCGTTGACGATGCCGGTGGGCAGGTTGACGTACTCGTTGCCGCCGCTGAGCTTGACGGCGTTCCCCAGCCGCCCTGGGACCCGTGGCCCGGCGGCGCCTCCGGAGCTGCCGAGGCCGGTGATCGTCGCGACCTCGGTGTTGTCGCCGTTGTCGAGCACGATCGGGTCGCCGACGGTCATCCCGGAGATGCTGGCGACCTTCAGGTTGGTGTCGCCGGGCCCGGCCGGCGCGAGGATCGTGGTCGGCGGGCCGGCCGCGGTCCCGACGCTGGTGATGGTGGCCCGCTCGACGTTGCTTGCTGCGTCCAGCAGCAGTTGATCGCCCGGTGTCACACCGGCCACGCTGGCGAGCTTCACGTTCGTGTCGCCGGCGGCTGCCGGTGCCACGAGAGTGCTGGCCGCGCCCGCGGCGGTGCCCACGCTCCCGACCGTCGCCGTCTCGGAGTTGGTGCCGTCGTCGATCGCGAGCGTGTCGCCGGGCGCGAGGTTCGCCGTGCTGGCGACCTTGACGTTCGTTGCGCCGGCCGACGTGGCGTCGGCGAGCGCCGACTGCGTGCCGGCCGTGCCCACAGCCGTGACCGTCGGCGACTCGTAGGTGCCGCCGGTGTCGACGAGGATCTTGTTGCCGACCGTGAACCCGGTCGTGCTGGGCACCTTGACGTTCGTGTCACCCGGCGAGGCGGGTGAGAGCAGTGAGGTCGGCGCGCCCGCGGCGGTGCCGACATTGGCGACATCGAAGCTTTCCAGGTCGCCGGTAGCCCGCGCGCCGATCCGGAACGCGCTGCCGGGCACCGCGCCGCTGGCGCTCTGCACCTGAACGTTGGTGTCCCCGGGCGACGCCGGTGCGGCGAGCGTGCTGAACCCGCCGGTGCCGACCTCGAGCATGTCCGGGTCGTTCCACCCGCCCGGGCCCGCATACGTCCGCCGGGTCTGGGTTGACGTGAAGTTGTTCAGCATGCTGTTGAAGTTGGCGCTGATGTCGCCGGTCGTGCGCCAGAGATTGCCGATCTGCGAGCCCCACAACCACGTCTGCCCGCCTTGCGTGAAGTCGCAGAGGCTGAAGACGACGTCCCGGCCGCTCGACTTCAACGCGTCGGAGAAGACCTTGTACCGGGTGTAGAAGGCATTCGGGTCCGCCGGCAGGCCGGAGTTGCACGTGTCGAGCTTGAAGTAGTCGACGCCCCAGGCCGCGTAGTCGTGCGCGTCGGTCGACTCGTCGCCGAGCGTGCCGGCGACGTTCTGACACGTGCCGGTGCCATTGCTGCTGTACAGACCGAACTTGAGACCCCTCGCATGGATGTAGTCCGCGAGCGCCGGCATTCCGCTCGGGAAGAAGACCGGATCGGCCACCAGGTGGCCGTCAACTCGGCCGACGAGCCGCTTGAGGTCGTTGTTGCCGACGACCGACCGGCCGTCCTGCCAGCAGTCGTCGATGTTGACGTACTGGTAGCCGGCATCGCGCATGCCGTTGCTCGCCATCGCGTTGGCGGTCTGCTTGATCACGTCCTCGTTGATGTTGCAGCCGTACGCGTTCCAATCGTTGAAGCCCATCGGCGGCGTCGGGGCCAGGCCGTTGTACGAGTTCGGGCTTGTCGACTGCGCTGGCAAGACGTTGACGCTGACCAGCGCAGGGTCGGCTGAGCCGGCGTGCACGGGATGCGCAGGCGAGTCGCCACTCGTCGGGGCGGCCGCCGCCACGCCGCCTCCCAGCACCGCGGTCGCCGCGGTCGCCGCGAACAGGAATCTGCGTGATCTCCGCGCGAATCTCATCTCGGCTCCCGCTACGGGGTCGGAATATCCACCGGTGTGCCCCACCCCGTGCAGTGAGCACGGATCGAGCCGCGCGCGAGGGTGGCGGGCGAAAATTACACGAAATCCCGCATTCTCACAATAGATCTGTCACGACCATGTTGGAATTCGTTGACTATCCGAATCCATATTGCGATGCGAGCACCGAATTGCATGCAATAAATAGCGTTCAGCTCGCCGCACAAAATCAAACATCAGCTAGCGATCGCGTCGGCCAGCTCAGCTGCAGTGCACTGACGGCGAGCCGATCAGTTGTGCCTCCGGTACGGGGGGAGCAGGGAGCGCCGCGAGTGCATCAACTTCGTCGGCCATTGCGGCGCTGAGCTGGAGAAGCAGGTCTGCGATCTCATCGTCGGTCCACCGGTGGCCGGCGATCACATCCATCACGTCGAACAATGCGGCCGACAGTGCGTCGCGCGTCGTCTGGTAGCCCGCCAGCGCGTCGTCCTCGGCCGCGCCGTCGACGACGACATCGATGATGCCGCGGGCGAGCAGCTCCGCGTCGCGCAACGCGTCGGTCAGCCCGTGCGCACTGAGCGGGTCCTTGAAGTAGCCCGCGTCGCCGACGAGCGCCCAGCCGCGACCCCACGATCGTCGAACGTGGCCGGGCTGTCCGGTAAAGGTGCGCAACGCACTCGGCGGCGTCGCCGCAGCCAGCCGTGAGGCGAGGTCGGGCGATGACTCGGCGACGATCCGGACGAGCGGCTCCAGGCCACCTCGGCCGATGCGTCGGGGCGAGGCGCTGGCGAACACGCATACCTGTCCGTCATTCGTCGGGATGACACCCGACGCGGCGTCGGGCCGGAAGTTCCACTCGTAGCCGTCGGTGGCCAAACCCGACCAGTAGCCGTAGGTCACGGCGGCGGCCGAGGTCCCGATGCGCTCGACCGGTGCGCCGACGCGCTCGGCGATCGTGGACCGGATCCCGTCCGCGCCGACGACGATCCTGGCCCGGGCTCGGAACGGCTGGCCGTCACGGGTCCGGCCGACGATGCCGGTGACGGTGCCGTGGCCGGTGCGCTCGACGTCGGTCACGGCGACGCCGAATCGCACATCGACGCCGGCGGCAACGGCCGCGTCGACGAGGATCGGGTCGAGCACGGTCCGCCGCGGCGCATACAACGCGTCCACGCCGTGCGACGACTTGATCGGGATCGGCACGACGGTGTTGGCGTAACGGAATGTCGTGCGGCGCACCGGCGGCGTGCCCGCGGCGATGACCTCGTCGAGCAGGCCCCAACGGGACAGCTGCAGGACGCCACCTCGCATCAAGGCATGCGTCGAGAGGGTGTCGGCGCCGTAGCGAGCGCGGTCGACGAGCAGCACGCGCAGCCCGGAGCGGGCGAGCAGGCACGCGGTGGCCGCGCCTGCGGCGCGAGCGCCGACCACCGCGACGTCATAGTTGTGCGTAGGCATGTGTGATCTCCGGGATCAGTGGCCGCTGAGGGCGGACGTGTCTGCGTCGACAGCACGGTGCGGGCCGACGATGTGGGCGGCGACGAACGCAGCGTCACGCCCGACACCGCCGATGAAGTTCGAGTTGCGGCGGTGTTGGAAGCGCTGACCGAGCACGTAGAGGCCCGGGATCGGCGTACGGCCGCGACGCTGGCGGATCTCGCCGTGCCGGTCGAGCACCGGCAGCCGCAACCATGGGTAGGAACGGCGATGACCGGTGGCCCACACGACGGTGCGAATGCCCGCAGCGCGAAGGTCGAGCTCACAGACGGCCGGGGTCGATGCGACGGGCCGGGACGGCTCCCGTGCGAGCACTTCGTGACCGAGCCCGTTCGCCTCGATGTGCCTGTCGATCTCGCCGAGCAGCCGTCGCATGCGCCGCTCGGCAGCGCCGACGCTCCCGGGCAGGTCGCCGGCGAGCCGCACGCGGTGGCCGTCGGCGGCGGTCACCCGGCCCACCAGGTGGACCCCGGCGGCCTGAAGGGTGGTGAGGTCGAGTTGTCGGCGGTCGGGTCTGCCGACCAGTTGGGCGGACGGCTCAGTGCGGGCAAGTTCGCGGTCGGGCATCTCGTCGATCGTCTTGTCGAGGACGCCGAGGCGGTCGAGCCACCAGTAGATGTCCATACCGCGATAGCTGCGCGGCATCCGGGTGTGCCGGCCGACGGCGATCGTCACGTCTCGTCCGGCCGACCGGAGCTCGTCGGCGATCTGGACGCCGGTTGCCGACGCGCCGACGACGAGCACACCGCCCGGCGGCAGCGAGCCGGGGTTGCGGTAGTCGCGTGGCACGACCTGGTGCACGTCGGCGGCGAGCATGCCGGCCGTCGACGGGATGGCGGGCTGGTCGCACCAGCCCGTCGCGATGATGACGTTGGTGGCCTGCCAGACCGACCGGTCGGTCGTGACCTCGAAGCGCTGATCGCGCTTCCGCAGCCCGTCCACCCTCGTGTGTTCCTCGACGGGCGCGTCGAACGATCGCGCGTAGTCGGCGAGCTGCTCGGTGACTGCGGCGGCGGAGGAGAATCCATCGGGGTCCGGCCCGTCGTACGGCTGGCCGGGCAGTGCGTTCAGCCAGTTCGGCGTCAGCAGCCGTAGGGAGTCCCACGTACCGCTGCGCCAGCGTTGCGCGGTGCGGCCGCGCTCGAGCACGACGTGGTCGTGGCCGTGCTCGGTGAGATAGCGGCTGGCGGCGATGCCCGCCTGGCCCGCGCCGATGATGAGAGTGTCGGTGGTGCGCATGGATGCTCCGAGCAGTCCGGGGCCGCCCGCCGGCGTGGCCGGCGGGCGGCGGGGCAGGTGCGGTCAGCCGGCGTCGACGTCGATCAACACGGGCACGCCGTTGGTGACGACGTCGAACACGGCCGAGCGCCGACGCGACTGCTCCACGACCGAGCGCAGCTTGTCCGGGTCATCGCCCCGAATCACGAAACTGACCTTGATCTGCTGGTAGCCGTTGCGGACGTCGTCGGACAGCCCGAGGATGCCGAGCAGGTCGATGTCGCCTTCGACGGTCGACGAGACCTCGGTGAGGTTGACACCACGCGCCGCGGCGACGTTCGCGATGCCTGCGGTCAGGCACGCAGCCAGCGCGTGCAGCAGGAACTCGACCGGCGTCGGGCCTTTGTCCGACCCGACCAGCACGGGCGGGTGGTCGGCGTCGAACGTGAACGGCTCCCGGTGCGTCATCTCCTGCTTGGCGCCGTGGAAGCCGTGGATGGTCGAGCGGTTGTGCGTCCCGCTGACCCAGCGGTTGGTCGCCCGGAACTGGAACTTGGCGATGTCGGTGTCGCCTTTGACAGCGTCGAGCGTGGCGAACAGGGTCGCCGTGTCGACGCCGTTGCGGATAGGGCTTGCGGTGGTGGTCATTTGACTTGCTCCTCAGTAGTGGGTGACCCGGGGCGATGGATTCGTCCCCGGACGAGGTTCGCCGTGCTGGACCGGTGGCACATCCGTGCTCACCACCGATCTGGGGCATCGGTATCTGTCACGGACGGCGGGGGCGGAGGTTCTCGCCCCAGGTGCGCCGCTCATCCGGCGACCGCTCGCCCGTAGGTGACGGCGTCGCGAACGGCGGCCGGAGCGGTCTCGTTCAGCTCGTGGTCGGGTCGGGCGCCGAGCGCGTCGTTCACGGTGCCGAACGCGATGCGCAGGGCGACGTAGGCCGTGATCGCGACGATCTGCGCGTCGTCGTAGCCTGCATCGCGGAGCGCCTGAACGTCGCGGGCCTCGGTGCTGCTCGGGTCGCGCGTGATCTTGCGAGCCCACCGGGCCAGCATCCGTTCGGTCGGGCTCAGCCCGTCGTCGTCGCCCCGCAGGGCGCTGGCGGCCAGGTCGGCGCCCGCGACGCCGGACAGCTTCTTGCCCCAGGCCAGCGAGCAGTACGAGTCGCCGAGTGTCGAGGCGCAGGCGACGACCAGGATGCCCCGCTGCCGAAACGTGAGCGAGCCGCCCCGGACCGCCTGGCCCATCAGGTCGAACAGCCCGTCGTGGATCGCCGGCTGGTGTGCCCACATCCTGGACAGGTTCATCACGAAGCCGGACTGCTCGACGTCAGCGGCGTAAATACGCTCCACGTCGGCCGACAGCTCCGGAACCGCCAGGAACCCCGCGTCCTCGTTCTTCGTCACGCGTCGAAGCTACGAAGGTGACCGCGGTCGGCGCGTCCGCGCATGCACGCAATCCGCGGTGGCGTCTTGCCCGGTGCACGTAGTCGGTCAGGCTCGAGTCAGCAGCCTCGCGACCGCGGCCGCGCGGGCAGACTTGCCCTGGATGCCCAGCTTCGTATAGGTGTTGGAGAGGTGGCGTTCTACGGTGCGCACGCTCAACGTCAAGGACTGCGCGATGCCGGCGTTGTCGTGTCCCTCGGCGGCAAGTCTGAGGACGTCGAGTTCACGTGGCGACAGCAAGGAAGCGGCGTCGACGCCCAGCGCAGGATCCGCCGACTGGCGGTCAGCGGCCAGGAACTCGGCGACCTCGTCGAGGAAGACCGGCCACGCCGGTTCGTCGCCGAGCACGATGTGGTTCGCGCTGTCCAGCACGACCAGGCGAGATCCGGCGATCATGGACGCAAGGAAGCGGCCGTCCTCGAAACTGTTCATTCGATCGTGCCGTGAATGCAGTACCAGTGTCGGAGTGTCGAGCTGTGGCAGCAGGTCGATCACGTCGGCCTGCTTGCGTTGCCTGCGTGCGGCCAAGGCGTTCTCCGCGGACACAGCCACGCGCTGGAGCTCGTCGAGCCAGCGCATCTGCTCCTCGGTCGCGCCCGGGATCATCATCGACGTGAAGACCCGCCGGAATGCCGAATCGGGCCGTGCCCAACCGACCTTGATCAGCTGCTCGAACGTCGCGTCGAGTTCGAGCAGCTGCGGCGTCGGATCGCGAAACGCAGCGGCGTAACTGCCGTAGAAGATCAGCCGGGAGATCCGCTCGGGATGGCGCACCGCGTAGGCGATCGACGGTGGGCCACCCTGCGACATCGCCATCAGCGCGAACCGATCGAGCCCGGCGTGGTCGACCACCGCCTCGATGTCGGCGACCCGGGCCTCCAGCCCGAAGTCTTCGACGTCCCAGTCCGAGAGCCCGTGGCCGCGCTCGTCGTAGCGCACGACGGTGGCGATCTGGCCCAGCCCGGCCAGGAAGTGGCGCCACACCGGGCTCTGCCAGTCGTATTGCAGATGGCTGAGCCAACACGTGGCGATGACGAGCGGCGGCCCGGAACCATGCCGCGCATAGGCAATCCGCGCGCCATCAGCAGACCGGCAGAAGCTGACCTGCTGCGGTGGCTGCGCCACGGCCGATGGCACGCCTGCGATCGTACGGCCCGCTCGCCGCAAACGGGGACGCGAAGCGCTAGGCCAGGGCCAGCTCGGCGTCGGCGTCGATCGAGAGACGCGCACGCGCCGGTCGTGGCGCCCGCTCGCGGTGTGCCATCACCAGCGCGGGCAGCATCGCGGCTGCGGTGATCAGGAATGCCGGTGAGAAACCCGTGGTCGAGATCAGCAGCCCGACGCCGATCGCCCCGACGGCCATGCCGATGTCGTAGGCGGCGTTCCAGATCGCGCTGACCGTGCTGTATCCGGCGGCGGGCACTCGCGAGTACATGAGGCTCAGCGTGGCGTTCTGCAGGATGCCGAAGCCGGTGCCGAACGTGGCAGCCCCCGCAACCACGATCGCCGCCGAGTGCGTGACCGACATCGCGGCCATGCCAGCGATCGCGAGTACGACGCTGGGTACCAGCAGCCGGATCTGGCCACGGCGGTCACCCAGCCGGCCGGCGACCCAGCGGCCCACCGTGGCGGCGGCGGGCTGGGAGAACAGCGCGACCGGCGCGACCCACGACACCTCACCCTTGACGGACAGCGGCAGGTAGGTGACCACGACGCCGGCGGCCGATGCCGAAGCGGCGAAGATCGTGGCCGGACGCATCAGCGCACCGTTGCGAAGCCCGCCGAGCACGCCGTGCCGCCCGCCCGCGGGCGCCTCTCGCCCGGGCAGCCAAGGCAGGGTCACCACGGCGGCGATCGGAGCGGCCGCGGTTACGACGAAGACGATGCCGAAGCCCCACCGGTCAGCCGCCCAGATCCCGAACGGCAGGGCGAGCAGGGACGGGACGCCGCCGACGAGCCCGACGACGGCCAAGCCCTCGCCGCGCCGCTCGTCCGGGATCAGCGCAGCGGTGAGCGCTCCGCCGGCCACGACGGTCACGGCGAAGCCGATGCCGCGCACGGCGCCGACCGCGATGATCACCGGCAACGATGAGAACACCAGCAGGACCAGGGCAGGCGCGCCCAGCAGGATCAAGCCGCCGGCAAGTGCCCAGCGGTAACCGACGCGTGCCACGATCCGCGGGGTCACGAGCTCGCCGCCGACGGTGGCCAGCAACAGCGCGCCGTTCGCCAGGCCGGCTGCGCTCTTCGAACCGGCCGCCTCGGCGAACACCGGGATCACTGCCAGCGGAAGGTAGAAGCTCACCGAGGACGCGACGATCGAGACGAACCGCAGCAGCAGTGCGGGGCTGATGATCGCCGGTCGGGTGGTGGTGGCGAACGTTGTCGTGGTCATGCAGACGACGCTAGGTAGCAAGCGGGGCGCTGATAAGGTCCAGTTCCGTGCCCGTCGAGTGGTCCGGTTCAAGCCCGCAGCTGCTGATCGAGCTGGATCGGGACGTCCGCACGCCGTTGCGTTCTCAGCTGGAAGGCCAGCTGCGCGCAGCCATCCAGACCGGCCGGCTCAGCGCCGGCGAACGCATGCCGTCGTCGCGGGCATTGGCCACTCACCTCGGCCTGTCGAGGGGGCTGATTCAGGACTGCTACGCCCAACTGCAGGCCGAGGGCTACCTGACATCGCGGGGCGGGTCGGCGACGCGAGTGGCTGCCACGCTGGCCGGGCCACGCCCGACGCCCGAACCCACGCCGGTACCGGACGGTCAGCCCCGCCTGATCGCCGACTTCCAGTCGGGCGTCCCGGACCTCGGGCTGGTTCCGCGGGAGGACTGGGCATGGGCGGTTCGAGAAGCATGCCGAAGCGCTCCCAACAGCGCGTTCGATTACGGCGACCCGCGCGGCGATCCGAAGCTGCGCGACATCCTTGCCTCCTACCTGCGCCGGGTGCGAGCGGTCGACGCGCATGCCGACCAGGTCGTGGTCTGCGGCGGGTTCGCCCAGGGCCTCGGGATCGTCCTGCGCACGCTCGCACACGACGGGCTCACCCGCGTCGCGTTCGAGGATCCGGGCTCGGTCGGCACCATCACGGCTGCGGCGAACGCCGCCGGCAGCGAGGCAGTCCCTGTCGCCGTCGACGAGCTCGGCATCGACGTCGCTGCTCTGGCTGCGAGCGGCGCGCGGGTCGTCGTCCTCACGCCGGCGCACCAGTGGCCGACCGGAGTCGTCCTCGCCGCCGAACGCCGCCACCAGCTCGTCGCGTGGGCGCGAGAACGCGACGCGATCATCGTCGAGGACGACTACGACGCGGAGTTCCGCTACGACCGCGAACCCGTCGGGTCACTTCAAGGACTCGCCCCGGATCGGGTCGTCGCCCTCGGCACCGTCAGCAAGTCGCTGGCCCCCGCCCTGCGGCTGGGGTGGGCGGTGGTGCCGGTGCCGATCGCCGACGACGTCACCGCAGCGAAACGGGTTGCCGACCGCGGCACGCCTGGCCCCGACCAGCTCGCGCTCGCCAAGCTGATCGAGTCGGGCCGTTATGACCGCCACCTGCGCCGCATGCGTGCCGAGTACTCGAAACGCCGCGACGCGCTCGTCGAGTCCCTTGCCGCGCACGCCCCGCACATCCGCATCACCGGTCTTGCCGCGGGCTTTCACGCGGTCGCGCACCTGCCGGACGGAACCGACGAGCAAGACCTCACCGCCCGAGCCGCCGCGCTCGGCGTGGGCATCTACGGGATGAGCAGGTACCGATCAACCCACGACACCGTGCCACCTCAGCTGGTGATCGGATTCGGCAACACCGGCGCGCGCGCGATCCACGCCGGCGTGAGTGCCATCGCCGGCCTGCTAGGCGGCGACGGGTGACCGGCGGGCGAGCCAGCTGAGGAACGCGTCCGCGATGGCGCGTCGACCACCGGTTGCTCAGTCGGCCCGACCTCGCCGGCATCGCGCTGTGCGACGCGCCCGGCTGTGGTCAGCTCTACCACCGCGCCCGCGTACGAAGCGAACGCCACCAGGAACGCAGCGCGACTGGCTGACTTCTGTTCGGCTCCGCGGGCGTTGATGGGTGGCACGTCTGGCGTACGGGTGCACAATGGCAAGCTAGCGCCGACTCACACCTCACCCACATCCGGCGCCGGGCGAATTTATGGACGAAAGCACGAGGTCGACAGCGACCATCGCGGCCGGCCAGCTGGCGGTGCCGCTGAGCCGGTTTGTCGGTCGCAGTGTCGAGATGGACGAGCTGGACGCGGTGCTCGGCGAGCATCGCCTGGTAACGCTGCTGGGCATCGGCGGCATCGGCAAGACACGGCTGGCACTCGCGCTCGCCATGCGGTGGCGCGAGCGCGTCGACGAGGTGATCGTCGTCGACTTCGCGGCATTGCAGACCGGCGACCTCGTCGACGGAGCCCTGCTCGAGGCCGCCGGGATCGGCCTGCAGTCCGGACGCGCCGCGCTCGACGCGACGATCGAGCACCTGGCGCATCGTCGCGCGTTCGTGGTGCTCGACACCTGTGAGCACGTGCTGTCGTCGGCTGCTCAGGTCGCCGAACGGCTGCTGCGGCATTGCCCCGACGTGCGGGTGCTCACGACCAGCCGCGCGTTGCTCGACGTGCCGGGCGAGGTGGCCTGGCCCGTGCCGCCGCTGCGAACCGACCAGCCGAGCGACGATGCGGAGTTCGCGCAATCCGATGCGGTCGCGCTCTTCGCCGACTGCGCCACGCGTGCGCAGCCCGGCTTCCGCCTCGACGAGAGCGCGGCGGATGCCGTCTCGCGCATCGTGCGCGGCGTCGACGGGATTCCGCTGGCGATCGAACTTGCGGCGGCCCGCCTGCGCGTCCTGACGATCGACGAGATCGCGACCGGGCTGTCCGACCACCTGCGCATACTCGGCGGCGGGCCGGTCAGCGCCGCACGCCACCACACGATGCGGGCGTCGCTGGACTGGAGCTACGCACTGCTCGACGCGGAGCTCGCCGCCCTCTTCGCGCGGCTGTCAATCTTCGGGGGCGGCTGGACGTTGCCCGCGGCCGAGGCTGTCTGTGCGGACGAGCAGCTACCCGTGGCGGCAATGCTCGACGCCATCGCCGGCCTCGTCGACAGGTCGCTCGTGATCGCTGAGCACGAGGGCCCGGTCACGCGCTACCGCATGCTCGACTTCGTCCGCCAGTACGCCCGGGAACGGCTGGCCGCCGACCCGGCCGCCGACGAGGTCGCGTTGCGGCACCGGCTGTTCTTCCGCGACTTGGCCGAGCTCGCCGACCGGGAACTGTGGGCCGTCCGCCCCGACAGCCGTGCCAGTCTCGACGCCGAGGCGCCGAACCTTCGGCAAGCGGTCGCGCACGCGATCGCCCACGGCGAGACCGACGCGCTGCGGCTGGCCGGCGCTCTGGCCCTGTACTGGCGAGAGCGCGGTCGACTCGACGAAGGCATCCGGACGATCGAGCAAGCCTTGGCCGCCACGCCGAGCACGCCGTCCGCGCCGCGTGCCTTGGCCCTTGCGGTGCTGTCGACGTTGAGCATCTGGCGCGGCGACTTCGTCCGCACCGCCTCCGCGGCGACAGAGGCGATCGCGATGGCCGAGACGGTCGGCGACGCCCGGGCTCTTTCGCATGCGCTGGGCCGGCTGGGGTGCATGGTCGTGCTCTCCGAGCCGGCTGCCGGCGACGGCATGCTGCGGCAGGCTGTCGAGCTCGGTCGCCAGGCGGGCGATGACGTGGCGCTCAGTGACGCGCTGGTCTGCCTCGCGCTGAGCGCGCACTTCCAGGACGACCGCGAATCGATGACCCGGCTGTCCGACCAGGCGATCGCGGTCGCCGGGCCGCGCGGCTACGACAACGATCTGCGCTGGTGCCTGTGGTGCTTGGCGCACGGTGCGCTGGCGGCGGGCGAGCTCGCCGAGGCGCGTGCACTCGGCGAGCGGGCGCACGGGTTGCTCACCGGGCAGGATCCGTTCGGCCACATGTGTGCCGTCGAGGTGCTGTCCCTGCTCGACACACTGACCGGCGACCCGGCCGGCGCCCGGCGCCGCGCTGAGGCCGAACTGGAACGGGCCATGCAGGAGACCGGCCAACTGGCTGCCGGGGTGCTCATGCATGCGATGGCCGTTGCCGCCCTCGCAGCGGACGACACGCGAGCAGCGAAGTCCTGGGCTGGCGAGCTCTATGCGCAGCAGGAGGAGGGCGCCGGTTATCTCGCCTGGCACGCGCAGGAGGTGCTGATGCGCGCGGCGCTGGCCGACGGCGACGCGCATGCCGCTCACTTACACATCGAGAAGTTGAGCAGCGTCGCGCACAAGCTGGGCAACCGCCGGGCGGTCGCCATCGCGCGTACCGGGATGGCCAGAGCGTCGCTGCTCGAAGGAGACTTCGCCAAGGCGGAACTGCTCGCACGCGATGCGCTCGGCGTCCTGAGCGAGCACCGCTGGCGGATCGACGCCATCGCCGCGATCGAGATCGTCGCCGCGACCGCGAGACGCCCGGAGCAGGCTGCTCGGTTGTTCGGCGCCGCCGCAGGGCAGCGCACGGCTCTGGGCATCGTCCGGCTACCCCCGGAGAACGCAGTGTGGGACGGCTATGTCGCCGCGGCGGACGCCGCGTTGGGCCGATCGAAGTTCGCCGCCGCGTTCGAGCAGGGTGCGCGCTTGTCGCTGGACGAAGCCGTCGCCTACGCGCGTCGTGGCCGGCGCCGGCACAAGCGCGCGCCGGCCGGTGGACGCGACCTGAGCCCGGTCGAGGAGCAGGTTGCCCGGCTCGCGGCGGGCGGCCGCAGCAACGTCCAGATCGCCGAGGAGCTGTTCATCTCACGGAGCACGGTCAAGTCGCATCTGTCGCATATCTACGCAAAGCTGGGCGTGGCCAACCGCATCGAGCTCGCTCGGATCGCATCGGGATGGAGCGGCTGACCTCGTCGCAAAACATGGCCAGATGGCCGATGTGAGCGGACCGGCTCATATCTAGCGTCATGCCACATGGCCGGTGACGCTGTATTCCTCTGCGCCGACGCCGGGCGCCGTCAGCACTCGCGAGACGTCGACGAAGGCGTGCGTCAGCGTCTGGTCAACGCGCAGAGCGACCTGCGGCGCGCCGACCAGTATCTCGACGACGAGCCAGAACATGCCCGCGAACTGATCCGCACGGCGCTTGGCTACGCCAACATCGGGCTCGACGAGACCCGAGATCCCATCGTCGACATCTACATCGGCGTGCTCATGACCCACGGCCTGGCGGCCGCGGTGTCAGCGCTCGCGCAGGTCTCCCCGATACCGCTGACGCTCGACATCACGCCTGCCCGCTGGGCGCAGTCCGTCGAGGCAGCCGCATACTTCCTGGTCGCCGAGACGCTGACGATCGTCAGCGTCTCGTCCGGTGCGACTCGCGTGCACGTGGCGGCGTACGGCGGGGGCACCAACCTGGTCGTGGAGGTCTGCTGCGACGACATCGTTCGTGCGGACACAACCGGGGCCGCGCGACTGGCAGGACTCCGATTCCCGGTCGAGGCATTCGGCGGGACGCTGCACACTCTCAGGCAGCCGGGCATCGGAACGCGGCTGCGAGCGACATTCCCCAACGAGGACGACTCGCCCGCCGGCTAGTGGATGTCGAGCCGAGCGAGCACTCGATCGCGGTCGGTCTTGCGCAACCCCTCGGCGGCCTGCTCGTATGAATGGCGAAAGAGATCGACGAGCAGATCGTCGGGAACGCTGTCGTCGAGGCTCACCGTGTTCCACAGCCGCTTGTTGACGTGGTATCCGGGGACGATCGCGGGATATTCGTCGCGCAGATGCAGCGCTCGCGCCGGATCGCATTTCAGCGTGATCTGCGCCGGCGGGTCGGGCTGGTAGATCGCGAACACCTTGCCGGCGACCTTGTACACCGGCAGGCCGGGCGCGAACGGCTCCTCCTCGGTGACCTCCGGGAGACCCAGCAGCAGCGCGGCGATCTCCTCCGGGCTCATGTCGCATCCACCCCTCGCGTGATATCCAGCGGCTTGGCCGGCCAAACCTACCTCCGCCTCCTCTCGTCGCCGCCTGGTCGTAACGTTTGATCGCCGTCCACGGACTCCCCAGGAGGCGGCAAAGCCGGGAGGAGGGGCGATGGCGGCACACTGGCATCGGGTCGCAGACACCGACGTGCCTGACGAGGGGCGAGTCAACTCGGTCGAGGTCGACGGACGAACCATGGCCCTCGCTCGCTGCGGTGAGCGTCTCGGCGCACTGGACAATCATTGTCCGCACCAGGGCGGCCCACTCGGCGAGGGGTCCATCGAGAAGGGCCTGCTCCGCTGCCCCTGGCACGGCTATGACTACGACCCGATCAGCGGGCATCCGCCGAGTGGGTTCAGCGACTCGGTACGGAGCTTTCCGGTCGAGGAGCGTCCGGACGGCGTCTACGTCGAACTGCCCGAGCTGCCGGGCCCGGTGCGCACCGTCGGCGACGTGCTGGTCGAAACTCTCGTGGCGTTTGGGATCACCCACGTTTTCGGCATGGTCGGACACTCGAATCTCGGTTTCGCTGATGCCCTTCGCAAGGCTGAGGAGCGCAGCGACATCACTTATATCGGCATCCGCCACGAGGGCGCTGCCGCGTTCGCGGCGAGCGCGTACGGCAAGCTGACCGGGCGTCCTGCGATGTGCTTCGCGATCGCCGGGCCGGGCTCGACGAACCTGCTCACGGGGCTCTACGACGCGAAGCTGGACGGCTCGCCGGTCGTTGCCGTGTCGGGGCAGGTGCCCTCGTCGGTCCGTGG